>Ga0187781_10003134_pt1 | contig 12480 bp, 11 predicted proteins | sample 0715_SJ02_MP02_2_FD_132447 | JGI IMG/M metagenome (GOLD analysis project Ga0187781, IMG submission 132447) | Tropical peat soil microbial communities from peatlands in Department of Meta, Colombia - 0715_SJ02_MP02_20_MG | ecosystem: Environmental > Terrestrial > Soil > Wetlands > Peat | place...
CCGGTGGCGCGCAGCGCCTTGAGCTCCCGGTAGATCTCCTCGGAGGCCGTGACGCTTCCCCCGGGACTGTCGACGCGCAGCACCAGCGCCTTGATGTCGGAGTCGAGACGGGCCTGGCGGATGAGCCGCGCGGTCGAATCGCCGCCGATGGTGCCCGGCGGCTGATCGCCGTCGAGAATCTCGCCCGAGGCGACGATGACGCCGACGTGCTGCTTGCCGCTCGCACGGAGCCTGCGCTGCGCCTGCGCATAGCTCAGGTAGTCCGCCACCGAGACCGCGCGGAACGAGCCCGTGGACTTGTCCTCCCCGACGAGCACGCTCAGGCGTTTCTCGACCTCGATCTGCGTGCGGATGCCGCTGACCAGCCCGGCGTCGAGGGCCACGTGCGCTGCGTTGCCGCCGGCGGCCGGCACCGTCTGCGCCAGCCCGTCGACGTACTTCGCCACCGCGTCGGGGGCGATCTTGCGCGCGTGAGCAATCGCTTCCTGGTAGGTGTTCCACAGCACGGCGAGGTAGGCGCGGCTCTCCTCGCGGTCCTCCGGCGACATGCTGGTGCGGGTGTAGGTCTCGACCGCGCTCTTGAACTGCCCGACGCGGAACACGTTGATGTCGACGCCCAGCTTGTCGAGCGCCTCCTTCAGGTACATGCGGTAGCGGTCGTAGCCGTCGATCAGCACGAAGCCGAGCGGGTCGAGGTAGGTCTCGTCCGCCTGCGCCGCGAGGTAATAGCCCTCCTGGGTGAGCTCGTTGCCGTAGGCCACGACCTTCTTGCCGGTCGCGCGGAAGTCGTGCAGCGCCCGCGCCAGCTCTTCGAGCGAAGGTTGAGTCCCGCCTTCGAACTTGTCGAGGTCGAGCGCGATCGCCGGGATGCGCCGGTCGGTGGCCGCGGCGCGGATCGAGTCGGTGAGATCCCACAGCAGTGTCTCGTGGCGGCGATCGCCGCGGGCCGCCTCGAGGGCGCGGGTCAATGGGTCGCCCGAGAGCTGCTCGACCAGCTCGCCATCGGGCTCGATGAGCAGCGCCGCCCGCGCAGGGATGCGCGCCGCCCCGGAGAGCAGCGCCCCGAGCACGGCACCGAAGATCACCAGCAGCACGATCAGGTGCAGGACCTTGCGCAGGCCGTCCAGGCCGCGCCACAGGCCCGCAAAGAACGAACGCACGTTCACGGGCTCACCGCTTCGCGCGCCGGGAGCGGCCGGTGGCCGCCCGCCGCTGCACGCGCCTTCAGATCTTCTCCTCGATCCTCGCCGCTTTGCCTGCGAGATCCCGCAGGTAGTACAGCTTGGCCCGGCGCACGCTGCCGCGGCGCTTGACCACGATGTCGCTGATCGCCGGGCTGTAGGTCTGGAACACGCGCTCCACACCCTCGCCGTGCGAGATCTTGCGCACGGTGAACGAGGAGTTGAGGCCGCGGTTGCTGCGTGCAATCACGACGCCCTCGTAGGCCTGCACGCGCTCGCGGTCGCCTTCGACCACCTTCACCTGCACCACCACGGTATCGCCGGGCTTGAAGTCCGGCACTTTGCGGCTCATGCGCCGCTTGTCCAAGTCCTGGATGATCTTGTTCATATCAGTTACCTCGATCCTCATCCGCGGCCGCCTGTGCGGCCAGCAGCTCATTCATCGCCCGCTGCGCCTCGCCCGTGAGCCTCGCTCCGGCGATCAGATCGGGCCGGCGCCGCCAGGTCCGCTCGACCGCGCATTGCAGGCGCCAGCGGCCGATGCCGGCGTGGTCGCCCGACAATAACACCGGCGGCACCGCGTGGCCCTCGAACACTTCCGGCCGCGTGTAATGCGGCCACTCGAGCAGCCCCTGCGCGAACGAGTCCTCCTCGCTCGAGCGCTCATCGCCCAGTGCCCCGGGCAGCAGCCGCGCCACGGCGTCGATCACCGTGAGCGCCGGCAGCTCCCCGCCGGAAAGAACATAGTCGCCGATCGAGAGCTCCCGATCGATCCCAAGCTCGATCACGCGCTCGTCGATCCCCTCGTAGCGCCCCGCCACCAGCAGCATTCCGGGGAGCGCCGCCAGCGAGCGCGCCAGGCGTTCGCCGAAGGGCTCGCCCTGCGCGCTCAGGCAGATCCGCGGGCTCCCCGGCGGCAGCCGCCGGTGCGCGGCACGGATCGCCGCGAGCAGCGGCTCGGGCTTCATCACCATGCCCGGACCGCCGCCGTAGGGGCGGTCGTCGACCGTGCGGTGCGCGTCCTGCGTGTGGGCGCGCGGATCCTCGGTCCCGACCGTGACGAGCCCACGCTCGATCGCGCGGCCCACCACTCCAAACTCCAGCGCTCCCGCAATCATGCGCGGAAAGAGCGTCACGACTTCGATCTTCATGGCCCTATTCCAGCTCCGCGGGCCAGTCCACCACGATCACCCGTTGGACCAGGTCCACCGTGCGAAGATGCTTCGGCGAGGCGAGCACCCAGTGCTCTTTCCCGTCCGGCTCCTTCGCCACCATCACCGCCCCGCCCGGCGTGTCCACGAAGTGGCTCACCGTGCCGAGCGCGGCACCCTCGAGGTTCTTCACCGCGAGTCCCACGAGGTCCGCGCGGTAGTACTGATGCTCACCCGGCGGCGGGAGCGCAGCGCGCTCGACCTCGACGATCGCGCCGGTGAGCGCTGCGGCGCCCTCGCGGCTCGCCACCCCCTCGAGCTGGGCGACGAGTCCCCGGCCGTGGCCCCGCCCGCTGGCGACCCGCCGCGTGACCCGCTCGCCGTTCGCGAGCCTCAGGGCCCATTCGCGGTATCTCAGCAGGCCGTCCGGCGGATCGGTATACGAGTCGACATGCAGCCAGCCCTTAGTGCCGTACGGCGCGCCGAGGCGCCCAAGCTCGATCCAGGCCACGGCGGCTCACAGTACCGCGCCGGCCCTGGGCCGTCAGGCCGTCGCCTGCTTCCGATAGGACGCGACCAGCGTCCGCACGCGGTCGGAAGGCAGCGCCCCTTTGCCGACCCAGTAGTCGATGCGTGGCAGATCGAGCTTCAGCTTGATCTCGCCCTTGCGGGCGATCGGGTTGAAGAATCCCACGTGCTCGAGGCTCGGGCCGCCCTGGCGCTTGCGGCTGTCGGTCACGACGACGTGATAGAAGGGCTGGTTGCGCGCCCCACGCCGCGTCAGGCGAATGGTAACCATGGTCGTATTGCTCTCGTTCGGCGGGCTTTGAGCCCCTCATCCGGAGGAGCCGCCCAAAAAAGAGCGCGGATTCTACGCAACACTGCAATTCTGCGCCAGTTTTTCGGGCCGGGCAGGACGGCGGCATGGGGGTGCCGCTAGCGCCCCGGAAAGCCCGGCGGGAGCCCCCCTTTGAAGGCCCCCATGAGCTTACGGAGTCGCCCCCCCTTCATGCTTTTCATGACCCGCTGCATCTCCTGGAACTGCTTGAGCAGGCGATTGACGTCCTGAACCTGCACGCCGGATCCGGCTGCGATGCGCCGCCGGCGCGAGCCGTCGATGATTCCGGGGCTGCGCCGCTCACCGGGGGTCATGGAATTGATGATGGCGATCTGGCGGCGCAGGTCCCTGTCGCCCTGCTCGGCCGAAACCGCCCCCTTCCTGACCACCGCGCCCGGGAGCTTGTCGATGAGGGCGCCGACGCCACCCATCCTCTGGAGCTGCTCGAGCTGGCTGCGCAGGTCCGCCATGTTGAAACCCTGGCCCTTGACCACCTTGCGGGCGAGGCGACCGGCCTCTTCGACATCGACTTGGCGGTGCACCTGCTCGACCAGGCTCACCACATCGCCCATGCCGAGGATGCGGGAGGCCATCCGCGCCGGGTCGAAGGGCTCGAGCGCCTCGGTCTTCTCCCCGACCCCGACGAACACGATCGGCTTGCCGGTGATCTGCCGCACCGAGAGCGCGGCGCCCCCGCGCGCGTCCCCATCCGCCTTGGTGAGGATGACCCCGGTCAGATCGAGCGCGGCGCCGAAGGCGCGCGCGGCATTGACCGCGTCCTGGCCGGCCATGGCGTCGACGATGAAGAGGCGCTCCGCGGAGCCCACGGCGGCATCGATGCGCCGCACCTCGTCCATCAGCTCCTCGTCGACGTGCAGCCGGCCGGCCGTATCGACGATCAGCACGTCAAAGACCCCGTTACGCGCGCGCTCGAGCGCAGCCAGCGCGATCGCCTCCGGGGTCGCGCCCGGCTCCGGCGCGAAATATTCGGCCTGCACCTGCGCGGCGAGGCGCTCGAGCTGCAGCATCGCGGCCGGCCGGCGCACGTCGGTGCTCGCGAGCAGCACGCGCTTGCGTCCGTTCCCGATCAGCCAGCGCGCGAGCTTCGCCGCGGTCGTCGTCTTGCCCGCGCCCTGCAGCCCCGAGAGCAGCACCACGACCGGCGGTTGCGCACGCAGAGTGAAGGCGGCGCCCCCGCCTCCCATGAGCGCGATGAGCTCCTCGTTGAGGATCCCGATGAAGGCCTGCCCCGGAGTGAGGCTGGACGCGACCTCGGCGCCGAGCGCCTTGGCTTTGACGGCGTCGATGAAGGACTTCACCACCGGCAGCGCCACGTCGGCTTCGAGGAGCGCCACCCGCGTCTCGCGCAGAGCCTGCGTGATGTTGTCTTCCGTGATGCGGCCGCGGCCCCTGAGGCTCTCGAGCGTCGCCGACAACCGTGCGGTGAGCAAGTCGAACATGCAGTCAGGATCCCCGATTCGCGCGCGCTATGCTAGTCGCTCGGCCGCCGCCGCCTCACCGAATCGGAGAGCCGCCTTGAAGTTCGCCTCGACCCCCTGGCCACTGCTGGCGCTGCTCGCGCTGCTGGTCGTCGCCGCCTTCTCCTCCGGGGCTGAGGCGGCGATGCTTTCGGTGAACCGCTACCGCATCCGCCACCGCGCCGAGGCGGGGCAGCGCTCGGCGCGGGTCCTCGAGCGGCTGCTGGTCAAGCCCGACGAGTGGCTGGGCGCGAACCTGGTGATTCTCGCGCCGGCGAGCGTGTTCGCCTCCGCCATCGCCACCATCCTCGCGCAGAAGAGCGGCTACGCCTACGCGGTACCGGTCACGGAAGTGCTGCTCACCATCATCGTGATCGTCTTCTGCGAGCTCGCCCCGAAGATCTATGCGGCCTCGAAGCCGGAGGCGGTCGCGTTGCACGCCGCCGGCATCTATCGGGTGCTGGTGCTGGTCGCGCGGCCGGTACTCTGGCTCACCAACCACTTCGCCTACGGCTTTCTGCGCCTGTTCGGCGTGCGGCGCTCCGCCCAAGCGAGCCACGCGCTGTCTGCCGAGGAGCTGCGCACCGTGGTGACGGAGGCCGCGCCGGTCATTCCTACGCGCCACCGGGAAATGCTGCTCTCGATTCTCGATCTGGGGCGTCTCAGCGTGAATGACATCATGATCCCGCGACAGGAGATCTCCGGCATCGATGTGAATGAGAGCTGGGAAGACATCCTCGATCAGCTCAAGCAGACGCCGCACACGCGGCTGCCGGTCTACCAGGGCGAGCTCGACAACCTGATCGGGGTGCTCTACATGAAGCGCGTGGCGAACGAGCTGGTACGCGGCACCCTGAGCCTGGAGCGGCTGCTCGAGCTGGCGCGCGGCCGCGAGCCCTACTTCGTGCCGGAGCGCACGCCACTGAACGTGCAGCTCGGCCATTTCCAGCGCAATCGCCGCCGCTTCGCGTTCGTCGTCAACGAGTACGGCGGCATCGAGGGTCTGATCACCATCGAGGACATCCTCGAGGAGATCGTCGGGGAGTTCACCACCGATCCCGCCACCATCACCCACAAGGACGTGCACACCGAGCGGCCGGGCGTGTTCATCGTGAACGCGAGCGCTACCCTCCGGGCGTTGAACCGGGCGCTCGGCTGGCAGCTGCCGACCGGGGGACCGAAGACGGTGAATGGCCTGTTGCTCGAGCACCTCGAGACCATTCCCGACCCGGGCGCCATGCTGCGGGTCGGCAACTACGAGTTCGAGGTGCTGCAGATCGCGGATAACGCCATTCGCACCGTGCGCGTGCGCGCGCCCGTCACCGAAAAGACAGCCATTGCGGGCGCCTCATGAAGCACGGCCGGCGAACGCGGCCGCGAGCGCCTCGGCCACCGTGCTCACGGCATGCACGCTGAGGCCGGCGGGCGGCTTGCGGGGCGCGTTGTCGCGCGGGATCAGTGCCACCTTGAAGCCCTGGACCTGCGCCTCACGCAGCCGCTCATCGCCATAAGGCACCGGGCGCACCTCGCCCGTGAGCCCGAGTTCGCCGAAGGCCACCAGCTGCGCGGGCAGAGCGGCGTTCTTCAGGCTCGAGGCGAGTGCGATCGCGACCGGCAGGTCCCAGGCGGTCTCGTGGATCTCGATCCCGCCCACGACGTTGACGAACACGTCGTGCTCCTGGAGCGCGAGCCCCGCGTGCCGGTTGAGCACCGCGAGCAGCATCGCCAGGCGGTTGGCATCGAGTCCCTGCGCGATGCGGCGCGGGGCGCCGAAGCGCATGCGATCGACCAGCGCCTGCAGCTCGATGAGCAGCGGCCTCCCGCCCTCGCGCGTCACCGTGACGATGCTGCCGGCGGCCGGCTGCGGCGCGCGGGCGAGAAAGATGGCCGCCGGGTTCTTCACTTCCCGGAGGCCCGTGCCGGTCATGGCGAAGAAGCCGAGCTCGTTGATCGCGCCGAAGCGGTTCTTGGTGGCGCGCACGATGCGGTAACGGCTGCCGGCCTCGCTCTCGAAATACAGGACGGTATCGACCAGGTGCTCGAGCAGCTTCGGCCCCGCGATCGCACCCTCCTTGGTCACGTGACCGACGATGACGATCGCGGCTCCCCCCGACTTGGCGAAGCGCACCAGCTCGGCGGTACATTCGCGCAACTGCGTCACCGCCCCGGCGCCCGCCGGCACCGAGGAGGACTGCAGCGTCTGGATCGAGTCGATGACGAGCAACGCCGCTTGCCGCGACGCGGCAAGCGCCAGCACCGCCTGGCAGTCGGTCTCGGTCACGACGCCCAGCTGCTCGGCGGACAATCCCAGACGCTGGGCGCGCAGGCCGACCTGCGCCACCGACTCCTCGCCACTCGCGTAGATCACGGGACGGCCGCCGGCCACATGCGCGGCCACCTGCAACAGCAGCGTCGACTTGCCGATGCCCGGATCTCCTCCAAGGAGAATCACCGAGCCGGGGACGATTCCGCCCCCGAGGACCCGATCGAGCTCCGTCTGCCCGCTCGGCAGCCGCTCGCCGGCGCCGCCGAGGACGGCTCCCTCAGCGAGGCTCACCGCCGCGGCGGCCGGCACGGCGCGGGCACGGGGGGCGCGGCGTTCCTCGAGCGAATTCCACTCGCCGCACAGGGGGCATTGCCCCTGCCACTTGAGGGTCTCACCCCCGCAGGAGGCACAGACGAACACTGGATTCAAGCGGGCCATCGATGCGCCATCGGTCGACTTTCGGCTAGGATTCGCGCCGGGGAGATCACTGAAAGCGGTCTTTTGTGACCAATCACCGGGACACCCCGGCGGGCGATGCTAGCTTATGGCGGCTCGATTCGGGGACGGGAAAGTGACGCGCATCACATTCGGTGGGCCAAAGGTCGGTCAGGGCGCAGCATGAGCTTGCGAAATAAGCTGCATTTCGTCGGCGCCACCGATACCGGCAAGGTCCGGGAGCACAACGAGGACACCATCGCGGTCGACCCCGACATTGGCCTGCTGGTGCTCGCAGACGGCATGGGTGGCTACAACGCCGGAGAAGTGGCGAGCGGCATCGCAGTGAAGACCATCGTCAACCTGGTACGCGAGCACGTGGAGCGCGAGGACCTCTCGATCGCCGACCGCGAGTCGGGTTTGTCGCGCCCGAACATCATCCTGCGCGACGCCATCGTGCGCGCCAACAAGATCATCTACCAGACCGCACGCACCCAGCCACAATGCGAGGGCATGGGCACCACGGTGGTCGCGGCGCTGTTCTTCGACAACAAGATCACCATCGCCCACGTGGGCGATTCGCGCCTGTACCGCCAGCGCGGCGACCGGCTCGAGCAGGTCACCATGGACCACTCGCTGCTCCAGGAGCTGGTCGACCGCGGCTTCTACTCCGCCGAGGAGGCGCAGCGGGCGTCCAACAAGAACTACGTGACCCGGGCCCTGGGGGTCGAGCCCCAGGTCGAAGTCGAAATACAGGAATACCCCGTGAACCGGGGTGAGTTCTTCATCCTCTGCTCGGACGGCCTGTCTGATATGGTGGAGGATGAAGATATCCATTTAACCATAAACACCTTTAGTGCTAATCTGGATACGGTCGCCAAGCAGTTGATTCAGCTGGCTAATGACAATGGAGGCCGGGACAACATCTCGGTGGTGATGGCGCACATACAGGACGCGTTTCCCGCCCGTACGAAGATTTTCGACAAGATCCTGAGTTGGTTCGGCTGACACAACGCGATAGGGGCTAGCAAATGGCAAGGTTGGTCTTGAGCCTGGACGGCCAGGTGATGGCGGAATACAACATGAACAAGGAGCGGTACACCATCGGCCGCCTCCCTGACAATGACATCCGCATCGACAATGCCGCCGTCAGCGGCCACCACTCGCTGATCATCAACATCCTCAACGATTCGTTCCTCGAGGATCTGAACAGCACCAACGGCACCTACGTCAACGGCAAGCTGATCAAGAAGCACGCGCTGCAGCACGGCGACGTGATCACGGTCGGACATCACCAGCTGCGCTTCGTCGAGGACGACGAGGCCCAGGACGAGTTCGAGAAGACCATGGTGATCCAGCCCTCCGCGCGCCCGGTCGAGAAGGTGCGCGCCGCGACCGAGGGCGCCGACAAGGTGTCCACGTCACTGACCGCCACCGGCCGCTCGCGCGCGCTCGCCGACGGCGCCGCCGCGGTGAAGAAGGCGAAGCTGCAGGTGCTCTCGGGCGCATTTGCCGGCCGCGAGGTCGAGCTCAGCAAGGCGCTCACCACCTTGGGCCGGCCCGGGGTGCAGGTGGCGGCGATCACCCGCCGCGCCGAGGCCTACTACATCGTGCACGTCGACAGCGGCAAGGAAGGCGACTTCCCGCTGCTGAACGGCACGCCCATCGGCGCCCAGGCGACCAAGTTGAACGACAACGACGTCATTCAGCTCGCCGGGGTGAAGATGGGTTTCTTCCTGAATTAAACCCTCGCGTAGGCCCGCACCGGGAACGACCCCATCCCGCGAACCGCGGGCGGCACCGCGCTGAAGGTGAATCCGGCGGCCGGTAGCTGCTCGAGCCCGCGCAGGTGCTCGACGATGGGGATTCCAGCGCCGAGCAGCGTCGTGTGCACCGGGCGCTCGCCGTCTTCCGTGTCGTCGATGTTGAGTGAATCGATCCCGACCAGGCGCGCCCCCTGATCCCTGAGCCACCCGGCTGCCGCCGCGGTCAGGAACGGGTGACCGCGCCCGTAGCTCTCGGTCCGCCAGTGCCGCGCCCAGCCGGTGTGCACCAGCACCGCCTTGCCGCGCACGTCGAGTGCAGCCAGCGCCGGCGCGTCGATGGCGCGGCGGTCGCTCCCGGTAACCCGTACCAGCACCGCATCGAGGTCGGCGAGCTGCGCCAGCGCGAGCTGCGAGAGATCATGTCCGTCCTCGAAGCGATGGAACGGGCTGTCGAGGTAAGTGCCGGTGTTGGCAACGAGATCGATGCGCCCGATCTGGAACGTCGTCCCGGCGGCGTAGCGGGTGCCCGAGGCTTCGCGGCTCAGGAAATCGCACACGTGCGGCGCGGGGATTCCCGGGTAGGTGATCATGCCGTCCTCGATCACGTGACTCAGGTCGAGATAACGGGTCATGGTCGCGGCTCCCTCGGGTGAAGCAGGAAAGTCGCGGCAGCATAGACGCCGGCGGCGCGCCCGCGTCAGGGGATTTTCGGACGGCGAGCGCTCAGAAACCGCAGCGGCCGCGCGAGCCGCCCGGGCGGGCGTGCCGTCAGCGCAGCTCGAGCGGTACGCGCTGGCTCACGCCGCAGAGAAGCTCGTAGGGAATCGTCCCCGCGTGGTGTGCGATTTCCTCCACCGGCAGCCCCGGGCCCCAGAGCTGCACGCCGGTGCCGACGTGCACACCGGGAACGGCCGAGACGTCCACCGCGATCATGTCCATCGACACTCGCCCAACGATCGGCGCGCGCATGCCGCCGATGAGTACCGGCGTGCCGCCCGGGAGCCCGCGCGGCAGCCCGTCGCCGTAGCCCGCGGCGATGATGGCGATCCTGGAATCCCGCGGCGCGGTCCAGGCGGCGCCATAACCGACGGTCTCCCCTGCCGTCACGCTCCGGAGCGCGATCACCGATGACTCGAGGCTCATCACGGGCTCGAGGCCGAGTTGCACGGCGGAGGAGTCCGGGAGCGGCGATGCGCCGTACAGGGCGAGCCCCGGGCGCACCCAGTCGCAGTTGAGCTGCGCGCTGCCGAAGATGCCGGCCGAGTTGGCGATGCTGACCGTGTAGTCGAGGCCGCGCGTGGTCTCGCGGAAGCGCGCGACCTGCGCATTCGTCATGCGGTTGTCGGGCTCGTCAGCGCAGGCGAGGTGCGTGAGCAGGCGGATCTCGAGCGGCGCGGGCTTCAGGCGCTTTATGCGCTCGAGCGCGCCGGCGAACTCGCGCGGTGGGAAGCCGAGCCGGTTCATGCCGGTGTCGATCTTGATCCAGAGCACGAAGCGGTGCGCGCCGGTCATCTCCTCGAGGAGCTCGACCTGCAGGGCATCGTGCACCACGAGATCGAAACCGTGGCGCGCGGCCTCGAGCAGCTGCTCGGCGGTGAACACGCCCTCGAGGAGCACGATGGGCTGCGTGATGCCCGCGGCGCGCAGCGCGAGCCCCTCCTCGAGCCGCGCCACGGCGAAGGCATCGGCGTCCGGAAGCGAGAGCGCGGTGGGCACCAACCCATGGCCGTAGGCGTTCGCCTTGACCACCGCCATGACGCGCGCGCGGCGCGCGCGCTCGCGGACGGTGTTGAGATTGTGGCGCAGCGCGCTCGGTTCGATGACGGCCCGGATGAGCCGGCTCACCGCAGTACACCCTCCGCGTAGGAATCGGAGGCGTAATTCGCGAAGCGCGTGTACTGACCCTGGAAGGTGAGCAGGAACATGCCGATCTCGCCGTTGCGGTGTTTGACCAGATCGATCTCGGCGATGCCCTTCTTGGTGGTGTTCTTGTCGTAGACTTCTTCGCGGTAGATGAGCAGGATCATGTCAGCATCTTGCTCGAGCGAGCCAGAATTGTGCGAAACGATGCCGTCGGCCAGCCAGTTGGCGACGCCTGGAACAGTCAGGTCGTAAACGTCCTCCTCACCATCCGCAGTGATCGAAACTACGCGGTCCCAGAACAGATCGGAGGTCGCCCATTGCTCCAGTTCAGGTGAGTGAAGCACGGTCGCATAACTCGCCATCTGCTTCCGACTGGGCGAAAAGGCAAAGTGCGATGATCCCCCGTAAGCAGTTCCGCGCAATTGCGCCATCTCGCGCTGGCTGATCCCCTGTACGTTCATTTCAGCGCGAACCGCGGCGACCGCGGCCTCTGGCAGTGTGTCGACGTTCGGATTGGCGCGCACACCGTGTAGAGCCTCGTTCAGCCTGTCTGCTGGGGCCCTTCGAGGACCAAACGCGCCGACGCGATGCAGAAATGCCCTTTGCGACTCTGTCCCGCTGACCCAAACCATGTAAACGGGTCGCGCGTAACCACTCGTGACCGTGTGAATTCGAGCCACGATGCCGAGACGTAAGAGCAACGCGGCGACATCATCCGCCAGCCGACGGCTGCACGTAGAAAAGTGCACCCCGTGACCGCCTCGCTGACCTGGCTTACGCGGCGATATTGTCCCATCGGTAGCCCACAAGTGTTTCAGTAGCAGAGCAATCTCGTCGTTGGAAAGTGAGAAAACCTCTGGAGGTAAGTGCTTCTGGTGCGATCGCTGTCCAAAGATTCCGAGGTCCTTAAGCCACTTACCGAGGCGCAGGGGCCTCCAGCGATTGCCGTTGCCGCTGATGACCAGCTGGTGCCAATTTTTTCCCTCGATTTCATGGCGTGTGACCCGGTTACCGAACATTTCCGCCGCGCCGCGCACTGCTGCGCTGTTCTCTTCGGAGGCCGTCGTGTAGCGCAACGGTTGGTGCACTGGGTAACTGCCATCGCCAACCAGATGTCCCAGAACGACAGTCCAATAGTCTGGCCAGCTCTTAGGCTGGACGGGCTCCGGAATGCGGCGAGCGAGTGCCAGCCGATCACCAGTCTTGAGTCTGCCGACAGTCGTCCAGCCGGAGCCTTCGAGCAACCGGTGCTCCGCGGTGGCACGAATCGAACGGCCACTCGCGAGCTGCACCTTGAACACCGGACGTCGTCCGACCTTCCAGACCTTGTCCGACTTCGCACTGGTCAACCGTTGCTGCTCGTTAACCCCCCACACCTCGGGCTCCGCACCCACGAGCTCCGCAATCGGCACGCGCCGTCCATCCGTCAGGCACACGAGCGTGTCGCCCGTGACACATTCGCGCAAATCCGACATCACCGGCTTCTTGTGCTCGCGCTGCTC
>Ga0187781_10003135_pt1 | contig 12480 bp, 7 predicted proteins | sample 0715_SJ02_MP02_2_FD_132447 | JGI IMG/M metagenome (GOLD analysis project Ga0187781, IMG submission 132447) | Tropical peat soil microbial communities from peatlands in Department of Meta, Colombia - 0715_SJ02_MP02_20_MG | ecosystem: Environmental > Terrestrial > Soil > Wetlands > Peat | place...
GCGCGCCGCCTTTGACCACCTCAGCGACGGCCGCCTGCAGTGGAGTCCCATGCCGGAAGTGTACGATCGGGTACGGATCGGGGACCGCGAGTACGAATTCCCGGCCGGACGCGAGCGCTTTCGGAAAAACCTCATATCCTATTTCCCTGCCGAGGTCCAGGCTCTCGACCGGTATCTTCGGGCCGTGCAGTCGTGTGTCCGAAGGGGCAGCGCATACTACGCAGAGAAGGCTCTACCACGTCCCATCGCGCGCCTGGCGGGAGCGGTCTTGCAGGCGCCCTTCTTGCGCTGGGCGCGACGCACCACGGCGGAAGTGCTGGACGGCTTGGGGATGAGCCGGGATCTCAAGGCAGTGCTGACGGCACAGTGGGGCGATTACGGTCTGCCACCTGCGGAAAGCAGCTTCGCTGCCCACGCCACCATCGCCGATCACTATTTCGAGGGCGCGAGTTTCCCGGTCGGAGGAGCGCCCAGCATCGCGGCGAGTATTGCGCCGGCCATCGAGTCCGCCGGCGGCCGGATCGTCTTCAGCGCCGAGGTGCGTGAGATTCTTCTCGACAGCGCCCAACACGCCGCCGGCGTCCGCATGCAGGACGGCCGCGAGTTTCGAGCACCCATTATCGCGAGCGATGCGGGAGCCTGGAATACGTACTCTTCGCTGCTGCCGCCCGAAGCCCCGGGCGTTGCTGCCGCTCTCAAAGAACTGCGCGGCTTACCGCCCTCGAAGGCGCACCTCTGCCTCTACGTCGGCGCGCGCGGAAGTGCAGAGGAGTTGGGATTGACCGGAACGAACCTCTGGGTCTGCCCCACACCCGATCACGACGCCAACCTAGCTCGCTTCGCCCAGGATCCCTCCGCGCCTTTGCCGGTCACGTTCATCTCATTTCCTTCCGCGAAGGACCCGGACTTCGAGCGGCGGCATCCCGGCCGCAGTACCCTGGAAGTGATCACCCTCGCACCGTACGACTGGTTTGCGAACTGGGAAGGCACCCGTTGGAAACACCGGGGCCAGGATTACGACGAGTTCAAGCAGAGTTTGGCTGACCGCTTGCGTCGCGGCTTGGAGGAACACGTGCCGGGGATCCGCGGGAAAATCGAAATCGCGGAATTGTCTACGCCGCTTACCACGCGCCACTTCATGAATTATCAGCACGGCGAGATTTATGGGGTTAGTGCGGTTCCGAAGCGGTTTCAACTGCGTTGCCTGACGCCGTGGACCGCCGTACGTAACCTCTATTTGACAGGCCAGGACGTGACCATGCTGGGCGTTTCAGGCGCGCTCTTCGGCGGCGCCGTGGCGGCTTCAGCCGCGTTGGGCCGAAACCTCGTGTCAACGCTCACGAAACCGCTCCGGGCCAGCAAGGCCGCGGCATAGTCGAGGCTCTAAGCAGACGCGTCAGTGAACCTGTCTTACGTGAGCCATCCCTTCGAAAGAGCACAGACGGCAAAAAGGAACCCTCCGGACTCTCGCACTGCAAGGATCAAATTGCCCCTATTCCGTCGATAACGGCAGGCGACGTAGGGGGACGGCTTGCCGTCCCCTCGTTGGGGACCGCCGGCCCGAGGGTAGGGCAAGCCCTACCCCTACACCGCGCAGGTGCAGCGAAGTTTTCGGTGTAGCGCCGCATGGCCGCACGCCCTAGTTCTTTCGGTCAAAAGAAGAGCTTCAGTGCAAACTGAATGTCTCTTGCGGGCAGACCGCCCCCGTTAACCGAAGAGTTGACTTGGCCGAAGAGGGGGTCTCCAACGCCCGAGTCCGGACGGAAGAAGTTCTCATGGTTGAAAGCGTTGAACATCTCGGCCCGGAACTCCAACCGCAAGCTTTCATACTTTGAGGTCAGGTTTGTCCACTTCTGCAAGGCGATGTCCCAGTTCTGAAGGCCCGGAGCGCGCACGTCCAGATAGCGCGCCGCGGCGCCAAAGGTATAGGGCGCCGGCTTGACAAGACAACTGGTGTTAAACCACTCGGTCAACTTCGAATTCCCGAGGCTCGGATTGCAGACCACGTTCGGACGTTGTCCTTCTGCGAACGAGTAGCCGGGGGCGCTGAAGGCTATGGGAATGCCCTCCTTCAAAGTAGTTATGCCCGAGACTTGCCAGCCCCCCAGTAACACGTCGGCCACGCCGTGCATGCCGGTTGCGAAGTGCCGGCCGTGGCCGACAGGCAGTTGGTAGATGTAGCTGATAACGAGACTCTGGGGGATATCGTCGCCGTCCAGGGACTTTTCGTTGCGGAGGTCGTAATAATTCTCCGCGAAGCCGGTACCCGTACCCGCCCAACCCTCGTTCCCTGAGTTGTTATCGAGGTACTTGGCCCAGGTGTAGGAAGCGAGCACTTCCATCCCCTGGCTCCATCGGTGCCGGTAATTGAGAGTCAACGCGTTATACCACGACTCGGCCCGGGTGTCTTGGACATCGTTAATGTTACCGCAGTACTCAGGATACGGACGGAGCAACTGCCCCTCTTGGACAGTTGGATCGTTTAGCCCGCAGCCGGCATTGGGGGGAATGTAAGGGTAGTAGGGATTCGTCACTTCGTTGAGCAAATTGTCTCCCATCGCAAGATCAGCCGGGGGTATTTGGTTCAGATCGATATTGGGGTCGGCGAAAGTCAGCTTGACGCCATGGTTGCCCAAATAGGTTGCAGACACCATGTCGTTTGGCGTCACTTGGTGCTCGACCCCGAAGGTCCATTGGACCATGTAGGGTGTGGGTCGGTACGGCAATACGGCGTTGACACCACCTTGCCCTACGTCCGTCAGGCCTCCCGCCGATCTGCCCGGAGGTTGAATGATCCCGTTCGGAAAGGGATTGCTCAGGAGGTTGGTCGGGGTGATTCCGTCGATCGTGCCAATGTAAGGTGTGCTCTGGCTGTAACCGTTGAGGGTGAGTCCTTCGTAATCGGCATTCTCGAACGCGGGAGTATAGAACAGACCGAAACCGGCCCGCGCCACCGTCTTGCCGGTGATGGCATAAGTCAAGCTGATCCGGGGCGCGAAATTAGTGTACTGCGGTCTGTAGACACCTCGGGGGGCTCCATCCCCAACATAAACGAGTTCGCCGGGTACGTTGAAGCCGACCGCCGCACTGATCGGATTCGGGGCAGTGGGGTTAAAGTAGGAGAGGCGATTGAAGCGGTCGGTAGGCGGGGTCTGAAAATCGTAGCGCAGCCCCAAATTCAGCGTCAGCTTTCGGTTCACTCGCCATTGGTCTTGCACGTACCACCCATAGAACATTTTCAGGAGAGCGGCATCGGCATTGTATCCCACCGAGCCGCTGTTCCCTGTTCCCAGGAAAAAGGAAGCAAATCCCCATCCGGTAGTGATGTTAGGGTTGGTCGGGTCGGGCCCCTGCGTCATGCCGCGAGGAAAGTTGAAGCTGGCTTGCGAGCTGTTGAACGTGTTCTGGACACTGAGAACTCCCATGAACCCGAAGTTTACCGTGTGAGCGCCGCGCACCTTGGTGAAGTCAATGGCCAGACTCTTGGCCTCGCGAGGTGTGGAGTTCAACCCGCCGCTGCCGAGAGCGTTGCCCGTGGCGGGGTTGTTGTACTGATCGATGGCAATATAGGGAAATGCGTTGGCGAAGTCGATAGAACTGGGAAGCCCGACAGTTGAAGGCGTGAACGGAACCCCTTGGGTGATGCGCCCCTCAACCCAGCGTGCGTATCCGGCGTTCAGGCTAACAATAAAAGTGGGACTGATGGTTCGAGTAGCGCCCATAACAAAATCTTCCCGGCTGTCGGGAGCTATCGAGCCTGTCCCTCCCACGTCGCTGGCACCAAAGAATTCCGCTTCCTCCGTCTTCTGCTCGGCCTTGTGGGACCAACGGAAATAGGCGCGTGTCGCATCGTTAATATTGAAATCGGCGCGGGTGGTGTACTCGGTTGAGCTCACTGGCGCTCCGGTGGCGGTGCTGAAGTTGTTGAGGTATCCGCAGCCCGTACAGGTCGGCTGCGGCCAATATGAGAAAAGACTCTTGGACACCGAGTCGAGCATGCTCATCGGAATCATGTTCATGGTGGCAAAGGGATCCCGGATGTAGCACGTGGCAGCCCCCCCCGGGCAATTCGCCGTCAAGCCGGTCGTAGAATCTACTGCCCCATTTGTGAGTAGCCGCGAGGTGAAGGGATTATAGATCTCTCCCTGGTAGACCGTCCTGCCCAGCGCGTCAGTTCCGGCCACCGGCCCCAGCAGGGCGGTGAAATCGCCGCCCTCAAATGCGCTCGTCGGTATGGTGGCCGTCAGCGATTCCGGAGAGGTTTGGCGCAATGCCTCAGCATCGACGAACCAGAAAATCTTGTCGGTGTGTTCGAAGACCTTGGGGATGTACACGGGGCCGCCGGCCGTGCCGCCGAACTGGTGCCGGTGGAATTGTTCGCGCGGCACACCGTTGGCGTTATTCCACCAGAAGTTGGCGTCGAGGTCGCTATTCCTGGCGAATTCGAATAGATCCCCGTGAATGCGGCTGGTTCCGGACTTGGTGACGGCGTTCAAAACGTTGCCCATGCTCCAACCGTATTGCGCACTGAAAGTCATCGTCTGGATCTTGAATTCCTGGGTGGCGTCGACCGAGGGAACAAAAATGATCCCATCCCAGTCGCCCGCGCCGTCCCAGGTTCCATCGAGCAGATAGGCCGTGGTGCCAAATCGTCCACCGCCGAAATTGAAGAACGAAATGTCCTGGTCAGCCGTTTGGACGGTGTTGGCAGGGTTGAGCGCCTGCATCTGGGCGCTGTTGTTGACGCTGGAATCGATATCGACGAGGCCGAAGATGTTCCGCTGGTTGAGCGGCAGTTCGGTTGTGCCTTGCTCGGTAACGGTGGAGGAGACGTTGACATCGTTTCGATCGACGATCGGAGCCGATGCCTCGACGGTTATCTGCTCCGTAACCGCCCCAAGTTGCAGTTTAAGATCCTGCGTGGCTGCTTGCCCGACCTCGAGTACGATCCCCTTCTGCACGTAAGTTTGGAAGCCCTCTTTCTCTGCGGTGAGAGTGTAGGTGCCAGGCGGCACCAGCGTGAAGGAGTAAAGGCCTGCCGAATCGGTTGTAAATGTGCGGACGAAGGCCGTAGCCGGATCGGACAACGTCACTTTGACGCCGGGCGTGACCGCCTCGGTGTTGTCCATGACAGTTCCGCTTATGGAAGCGGTAGACACCTGCGCCTGCGCGAACAAAGGAGTGGTGGAGACGCAAAGAAACGACCATCCAAGAAGCAGCGCACAGAAACATGGCTTGGTGCAGAGGAAGTGCGCTACCCCATTAGTGCTCCGTGCGGAAATCGCACCCATGGCGTGCCCTCCATTTCTCTGAGCTGTTAACTACTCTGAGACTTTACGAAGTATTCCACATTATTCTCAAAGGGGACTATTTGTCAATTGGTTTCTCCTCGCGTCCTCCAGGCTAGCGAATCGTCTGCTCCGGGTTTACACTGAATTGGGGTCTCTAGAAGTCCAATGAAGCGTCGAACGTGGCTTCGTCACAAGTCGCGGCTGCGCGCAAGTTCTCTTGTCCTGGCCACTTATTTCGTTGTGGCGGTGGCAGCGTCCTTGTCTGGCCAGTCTGCCGACCCGGCAGAGGACTCAGAGCGTGCCAGGAGACTTGTTGCGTCCGGGCAGCCTGAAAAGGCGATCCCGATTTATCAGCAGTTGGTCAAGGCGGTGCCGAACAACCCTGGTCTGATGACTAACTTGGGCATTGCCCAGCAGATGGCTGGGCACCCCCGCGAGGCCATAGAACAATTCAACGCCGTGCTAAGCATGGACCCCGAGTATCTGAACGCCAGGCTTTTTCTGGGATTGGCAGACCTCGAGGCAGGCAAGCTACAGGAGGCGATCGGGCAGCTAGAGAAAGTAATCGCTCGGCAGCCGGGAAATGGGCTCGCCCGCTGGAAACTCGGCGAAGCTTATCTCTCAACCGGGGATAATGTGAGGGCCGCAGAAGATTATCGCCTCCTGTGCGACTCGGCTCCGCGAGACCCCAAAGGCTGGTATGGGTTGGGACGCAGCTACCTTGCGCTTTCGTCCGCCACGGTCGGCAATCTCCAACGGCTTGCGCCCGATTCCGGCTACACGCTCGCCCTCGCTGCCGAAACAGATTCCCAACACCGGCAGTACGCTTCCGCCGTCCAGTTCTACCGGCAAGCCATGCAGAAACTCCCAACCTTGCCTGGGCTGCACGCCGCGGTGGCCGAGATCTATCGAGTCACCGGACACCCGGACTGGGCGGCCGTGGAAGCAAAGCGCGAACACCTGATGGCTCCGCCCTGCAGCGCCCAGCCGCTGGCGTGCGACTTCGAGGAGGCTCGCTACGATCACTTGCTGGCAGCGGCCAGCCGGGAACCGGCCGCGGAATCGTATTACTGGGAGGCAAAGGCTTATGAGCGCCTGGGCTTGGCGGCCTTTGACCGTTTGCGAGAGCTGCCGCCCGGAGTTGAATTCTACGAGATGACGGCGGAAACCGACTTGTCGCAAGGTGAATTCCGGCAGTGCGTGAAGGACTGGCAAGAGGCGCTCAAGCTCGCGCCCAATAGTTCCAAGATCAAAATGAACCTCGCCATAGCCTACAGGCAGAGCGGCGAGCAGGAAGAGGCCCGCGGGCTTCTGGAAGGGTTGGTCAGGAGCCAACCGGAAGCAGCAGATCTCAATTATCTATTGGGAGACACGCTGCTGAGTCTTCATCTGCCCGCCCAGGCGATTCCCATCCTGGAAAGGAGCCTTCGCCTGGACCCTGGCTCGCTCGCTGCCGAGGGCAGCCTGGCCAAGGCGTACCTTGAGACTGGCCGGCCCAAAGAGGCCATCCCCCACTTTAAGGCGGCGCTCGTGACGGACCAGGATGGCGCGCTTTATTACGACCTGGCCCGAGCCTATCAGCAGGAGGGGCAACCCGCCCTTGCCCAGGAGATGATCAAACGCTACCAGGAAATTCGTGCAGCCCTGGCCCAGCCCAAGCAATTACCTGAGCTTCAGGCTCCCCCGCCCTGAAAATGGGAGCGCGGGCATCCTGCCCGCATAGTTGGCCATTTTGCCGTGCGTAGGTTGCGGGCAGGAAGCTCGCGCTCCCTTAGCCTCGCCAATTCTCCAATTTCAATCCACTGACTTGCGAAAACGCTCGATCGCTCGTAACCAATACTGCACCCACGCCCAACGCGTGCCCGGCGATCAGCATATCCAAGTTCCCGAGCTTGCATTCGCCGATCTCGAGTAACGCCCGGAGCACGCCATATCTCTCCGCGACGGTTTCGTCCCACGGCAGCACCTCAACCCGCTTCAAAAACTCCTCGAGCGCTCGCTCGAGCTTAGGCGCCCTCCGCTTTGCGATCCCGAAGCGCAGCTCACCTAAGGTTATAGCGGAAATGCACAATGATTCCATCGGCATGGCTTCGGTGCGCGAACATACGGCTTCATCTTCTTTCATCACATCGCTTACGGTGTTCGTATCCAGCATGTATCGCGTCATTCTCGCCAACCCTCAAATTGATCTCGGGTCTCGTAGCTCTGGTCCCGCTCCTTCTCGTTCAAAAAATCGTTCGGCATCTTCGCTTCCTTCAGCGCCGCATGGAAACTGTCCCAGTTGAGCGGCCGCCGAGACAACACTAGGTCGCCGCTCTGGGCATCCCGCCGAATATAAACCTCCTTAATACCTTGAAACGCGTAAGCTGCCGGCAGGCGCACCGCCTGGCTCCGCCCGTTCTTGAACAACCTCGCTACGCCCTGGATCCGCCTTACAGCCTCATGCTCCGCTCTCTTCGCGGTCTGCCCCCTGACCCTCTTTCCGGCACCCTCCCGCCGCCCCGAGACTTTCCTGCTTGAAGTAACCGTCATTGCCACCACCTCTGTTCTTCAGGTATAGATCACCAGTATATCACATGCCCTCTACCATTAGAGGGCAGTCGCTCATGCCGCGAGCGGAACCCAGTCAGCATGGATAATGCGCGAAGCGCCTTGGAGTGCGGCGGCTTGACGCCGCCTTGGGATTGCGACGCCGCGCGCGGCGCGAAGGCGGCGTCAAGCCGCCGCACTCCAAGGCGCTTCGCGCACGGCCAGGACTTGATCGGCGGCAACGTCGCGGAGAACCTGTACGGTTCCGCTCGGCCAACGGATCTCGATCTTGGAGGCCTTCCGGTTCTTCCCCAGGCCGAAGTGCGTGCCAAAATGGCTGGAAGACGCGTAGCCGACAGAACTCGTCATGTGGTTGGATTGGCCGTCGAGCGTGACGATCGCTCCGAGTCCGTCACGGTTGCTGCGCGTCCCCTCCAGCCTGATCACCAGCCAGTGATGGTCGTTTTCGCTGACATTCTCCCAGAGTTCAGCCGAACCGCCAATCGAGGACGTGACAACATCGATTCTGCCGTCGAGGTTAAAATCCGCAAAGGCGGCGCCACGGTGGGCCCGTGGCGGCTCAAGTTCCAGGCCCGATTGCGACACCTCCTGAAAAGTACCATTGCCGGCATTGAGAAAAACGCTGTTGGGCAGCTTATAAGCTGTCGCAATGAACAGTTCGATGTTGTCGTCCACGTGCGAATTTGCCGTAAAAATATCCTTCCAGCCGTCGTTGTCAAAATCGAAGAACCCGTTCGAGTAGGCGCTTCGCTTGGAAGTCAGCGTGGCCAATCCGCTGGTCTCGGTAGCGTCCTCGAACAACCCCTTCCCCAGATTATGGAATAGCGGAAAGGTCTCGCCGAATAATGCCGTTACCAAAAGGTCCGGGAGGCCGTCGTTATTGTAATCGCGAAAGTCCGCACCCATGCTGGATATGGGGTGGCCGTTATTGGGCAGCGCGACCCCGGCAAGGAGTCCGACTTCATCGAAGGTGCCGTTGCCGCGATTGTGAAAGAGGAAGTTCGGCACTGAATCGTTGGCCACAAACACATCCATAAACCCATCGCCATCGTAGTCCGCGAAGGCGACGCTCATACCTTTGCCGACGTATTTGTCAAGGCCCGCCTCTGCCGTGACGTCACGGAAGGTCCCATCCCGGTTGTTGTGGTACAACGTGTTGGGAAGCCCCTCCAGGTATTGGGGGTCGCAGTACATTCGGACGTTCTTAGCCGGATTTCCGCAGAAACGGTTGAAAGTAAGGGGATCTTTCGTGTAGTTTACAACGAACAAGTCCAGCCATCCGTCGTTGTCATAGTCAAACCAGCCCGCAGCCACCGACCACTGGTCGCTCTTAATCCCGGAATGGGCGGTAACGTCCTCGAACCTACCATTCCCCAGATTTCGGTAAAGCGTGTTGCGGAAAACGCCCGCGACAAAAAGATCCACGTGGCCATCGTTATCGTAATCACCCGCCGCCGCCCCCATGGAATAGCCTGAGCCCCGGACGCCCGCCTCGACCGTGACATCGGTAAACTTCATTCCACCCTCGTTGCGGTAGAGACGATTGAAGTACTTCGGCGAATCCTTTTCGAGCGATGGGATCGCGGCGCCGTTGGTGAAATAGATGTCCGGCAGACCATCACCGTTATAGTCAAATGCGGCCACCCCGCCCAACATGGTTTCGATCTCGTGCTTCTCGGGCGTGGCATCGTTCGCAAGCACAAAGTTCAGGCCGGCCGCGCTAGAGACGTTTCTAAACCGGATGGGAATGCGGGAGGCAGGCAACACCAATCCTGCCTTGAGCGGAGTGGGCCATCCGAGCCCGAGAGCGAGGGGAATGCGGTTAAGAAAGACCCTGCGATTCATCTGCTGATGCGCTTATTGCTGACTGCTGCCCCTGTCATCCTGAGCGCAGCGAAGGATCTCCGCAGTTGGTTTGGTTCCAGGCGCTGACGAAAACTACGGAGATCCTTCGCTGCGCTCAGGATGACAGGTTCCCGATCTTTCAGTCGTTCGGACGGATTGCCGGTTTTCCTCGTTCGTCAATCTATGGCCGCCCAAGCCCCTCTGCCTCGTTCGAGAGGTGCAAGGCCTCTTCCAGATTCTCTTGTTTGGTCTTCAGTCGGTTCGCCCTCAGTTTCTCAGACTGCTCGAGCGCTGTTTGTGCCTGCTTCGTCATTCCCTGCTTTTTATAGAGCAGGTAGAGCTGATAGTGAAGGTCGCCTGAGTGGTCCGTCGGAAGAGCCTTTAGCAGTTCAGCCGTCGCTCGAGCCGTGTCGCCCCTGGCGATGAAGATCTTCGCCAAGTCAGCGTCTACCGCCAGGAAGTCAGGCCTCTGTTTCAACGTGCGCTCAAGATATGGCGTGGCTTCTTCGAAGCGATGTTCCCGCACCAGCACATCGCCCAGTTCGAAGTTAGCTTGAGGATTTTCAGCGTCGATGTTGAGCGCCGTGCGAAGCGCGTCTTCGGCCGGGCCATTCTGTCCGTTTTGCCAATAGACGGTACCCAGCCCCAGGTCGGCGGCCGGGCTCGAGGGCATCAGCCTTGCCGCGGCTGTATATTCCGAAATTGCGAGGTCCCATTTGCTTTGTTGCCGGTAGATGTCTCCCATCAGGACGTGCCCTTGCCAGGAGTCCGGGCTCGCCAACAATGCTTTCTGGAAGGCTGATTGGGAGAGCTTCTTCGCCGCTTCAGCTTTCCAGTAAGTACCCTGGACACTATCCGTCGCGCCTGCCAGCAGTTTCTTGGCCGCGTCATAAGCGATGAGGAAGTATCCGGAAAGGAAGGCGCATCTGGCTAGAACCGATTCATCCGACGCCGTTAAGAATGGAACCCCGGCGAGGGTCTGTGCGCACAGCGTGTAGTGCCCGGCTTCGAATTCAGCCCGGCCTTGGGACAGCCGGGAATCCTCGCCGGCGCTGGTGCTCTTTGCCGCGGGCCGTGGTTCGAAGGCATGGTCAAGCCCTGCAGTCGGTGAGGTCGGGCGCAAGGCGACCTTCAGGTCCTCGATGGCGGCGTTGCACGATGCGGGAACCCGCGCCCCTCCCAAATAGCCAGCCAACGCCGATTCCGCGTTGGCCTGTAATGACGCCACAAGAGCCGTCAGATGCGATTCGTAATACCCGGCATCCGTGGTAGCAATCCCGCAAACGGACTGGACCGCCGCCGCGAAGTCTCTCTTGGCCAAGCTCACCTCAACCTGTCCTAACTTCCCATCCAGGCTGCCCGGGTAAAGGCGCAATTCCGTTTCGAACTCTTTGCCTGCCTGGGAAACGTCCCCAGCCTTCAGCAGTGCGAATCCCAAGGCTGCATGGAACCCTTCCCCGGCGTCGGCGGGGCGCTCGAGGGCGCTCCGCAGTTCCCGCTCGGCCTCAATCGCGCCGGCTTGCTGAGTGCCGCCAATGTCCTCGCTGGCGAGAAACTCACCCACCAACTCGTGGTAATAAGCCGATCCTTGTTCAATCCCTCCCAGCCTGCGAGCCGCATCCTCCGCCACGTGCTCGAAACAGATTCCCATCCCGTACCAGGCATTGGCGGCTTTGCTTGCGACTTGACTCTCTTGCCGGAAGACGTCGGCGGCCTTCTCGAACTGATGTGTGGCGAAAAAGGCGCTCGCCAGAGCCGATAACGCGTCGCCATCCCCTGGTTGTTGTTTCAGTGCCGACTCGAGGTGGGGGATTGCGCCCTCAGGCTTCCCCAGGCGGACCAGGTCGATGCCGAGCATCAAATTGGCCGACCGTAACGAAGGGTTCAACTGCAAAGCCTTCTCAAAGGCTTCCACGGCCTCCTGGTGCCGGCCCCCCATCGAGTAGGCCACACCAAGATCGCTCCACACCTCAGGAGAGTTGGGATCGAGCTTTAGCATTTGGCGGAATTCTTCGGCTGCGGCAGAGTAATTGCCCTTGGCGATGTCGCTTTGCGCGGCCTGATACAGCTCGTTCATCCCTTGTGGGGCCGGCGAACCAAACTCTAATTCGTTGGCATGCAGCCGCGTGGTACCGCCCAACACGGCCAGACAAGCCGCCGCCAGCGCCGCCCCTTTCCAAGCTAGCCTTATACCCCACATGAGTCCTGATTATGCCCGTTGACCGACTTGCCCCGGAGGGCGTTCCGCGCAGGAGGTCGCTTTTCGTTCCCTGGCTATCTTGGCTCCGCCTCCGCAGTGGCGAAAAAGCCACGACTCGCCTGCATCCTCACAACGAGGGAGATCTTTCAATCCCAGGTGCAGTATGACGGACTTTGTAATTTCAGATCAAGTACGCCTTTGCAGTTCAGGGCCTTTTCCCCGGCTAGACCATCTGTAAAACTGCGCATTCCATCCGCGCTCCTTGTCCTCCGTGTTTAGGCAGCGGCGAAAACATCTCAGCATAGCCGACTTACCGTCAACTGACCGGTTCCTGCAGCTCTTCAGCCAACGCATAAGCGCGAGTTTTTCACGCGCTAATTCAGGGTTGACAGGGGAACATCGGGGTCGATACGCTAGGTTTACCAGGAGTACCTGTTCGTGGGGAATTTCGATGGGGCGCCAGCCTCCGAGCGAAATCACACAGCTCTTGCAGAAGTGGAGGGAAGGCGATCGTAAGGCCCTCGACTCGCTGCTGCCCCGCGTCTACCGGGAATTGCGCCGCCTCGCGCACGTTCAACTGCGGAGCGAACGACC
>Ga0187781_10003136_pt1 | contig 12479 bp, 7 predicted proteins | sample 0715_SJ02_MP02_2_FD_132447 | JGI IMG/M metagenome (GOLD analysis project Ga0187781, IMG submission 132447) | Tropical peat soil microbial communities from peatlands in Department of Meta, Colombia - 0715_SJ02_MP02_20_MG | ecosystem: Environmental > Terrestrial > Soil > Wetlands > Peat | place...
GCCGCGCAGGAAGCGACGATAGTCGGAACGGTGACGGACCCGAGCGGTAGCGTGGTTCCGAACGTGACGATTACGATTACCAACGTCCGGACGGGAGTGCTCCGCACGCAGATGACCAACGATGTTGGTCAGTATGTGGCGCCGGGTCTACCCATTGGCATGTACGATTTGAAGGCGGAAGCTTCCGGCTTCAAGTTGGAAGAGAACAAGGGTGTGGTGTTGAACGTGAACGACCGCATCCGCGTAGACTTTCAGATGAAGATGGGCACGAAGGCGGAAGTGGTGTCCGTGGAATCGAACGCCGTGCAAGTGCAATCCGACAGCAGCGAGATCAGTTCGCTGTCGAGCGGCACGCAGATGTCGGAACTTTCCACGAACGGCCGCAGCATTTACACCTACGTGATTCTGACGCCGGGCGCATCGAACCTGATGCCGTCGTTCCAGGCGCCGACGTCGGTGGGCGCGAACGCCAACGTGAGCTTTAACGGCAACCGTCCGGGGCACAACGTGTACCTGCTGGACGGCGGCGAGAACTATGATCGTGGATCCGGCGGCACCTCGAGCATCGCGCCCTCGATCGACGCGATTGCCGAGACCCAGACGCTGACCTCGAACTACAGCGCGGACTACGGTCTTTCTTCCGGCGGGACGATCAGCTCGGCGGTGAAGTCTGGCACCAAGGATTTCCATTTTTCGTTGTGGGAATTCTTCCGCAACAACGCCTTGGATGCCCGCAACTACTTTAACCCGGCGCCGCAGTCAGTGGCCGAACTGCGTTACAACCTGTTTGGGTTCAACGTGGGCGGGCCGGTGACGTTCGGGGAGCATTACAATCCGAACAAGAACAAGACGTTCTTCTTCTACAACATGGAATGGCGCAAGCTCATTCAGGGGCAGACCCTGAACGTGACCGTGCCGGAAGCCGCTTTCTATGGCGGCAATTTCTCGACGGCCGGCTACAGCCTTGCGAAACTGCACGCCCCGGCGGTGTGCCAGGTATCGGCGGCCATTCAGGCGCAGTTTGCGGCCGCAGGCCAGGCGCTGAGCGGGTGCACGAACGGGGCGCCGGATCCGACGAAGGAAGTGCCCTTCAACTACCTTGGTAACAATGCCATAAACCCCGCCTTGATCAATCCCAACACGACCTCGCTGTTGACGGCCGGGGGTAAGTACGGCGGCATCTTCCCGGCGCCGAACAACGGCTCGCAGTTCCAGGGCGGCAACAATCTGCCCACGAACGTGACCGAGGAGATCGTGCGCATCGACGAGAACGTGAGCGACAAGTTCACGATCTTCGGCCATTTCGTGGCCGAGCAGGTGAGCCAGAACTACGGGACGACGATGTGGAGCGGCGACAACGTGCCGTCGATCGGGAACACCTTCGGCAACCCGTCCTATGCGGCGGTGGTGCACACGGCGTATGTGATCAGCCCGAGCCTGGTGAACGAAGCGGCTTTCAACTACAACGGGAACCGCATCGCGATCACGCCGTTCGGTTTGGTCAGCGCGCCGAGCGACTTCACGTTCAACCGCTACTTTGACGGGCCGAACGTGGACAACCGCATCCCCTCGATCCAACTGGGTGGCAGCACGGGATCGAACTACACGGCCAACTGGACGCCGTGGAACAACATCGCCAACAGCTACCAGTTGCGAGACGACGTTTCCTGGACCAAGGGCCGGCACCAGTTGAAGATGGGCGGCATGTGGCTGCTGTACGCGAAGGGGCAGGACTGGTTCCAGAACACGGAAGGTGGTTACAACTTCAACGGGTTCTACACCGGCAACGACTTTGCGGACTTTCTGCTGGGCTATGCCAACAGCTATAACGAGAACGCGGTGAAGGACACCGGTCACTGGAACAACGTCTCGGTGGCCTTGTACGTCCAGGACAACTTCCGGGTGAACAACCGGCTGACCTTGAACCTGGGGTTGCGGTGGGATGGCATTCCGCATACCTACGAGAAGAACAACATCATGTCCAACTTCTACCCCAACCTGTACAACCCGGCGTTGGCAGCGGTCCTGAACCCGGGCGATCAGAGCATCAGTCCCAACAGCCCGGGTCTGGGGACCAGCCCGAACCCGATTCTCGCGAACTTGCCGCTGTATCTGAACGGCATGGGCATCTGCGGGAAGAACGGGATTCCCGCCGGCTGCGTGAATGGCGCGTGGCTGAACTTCGGACCACGTCTGGGCTTTGCCTATGATCTGACGGGCAACGGCAAGACGGTCATCCGTGGCGGGTACTCCATCATGTACGAGCGCGTGCAGGGCAACGACGTATACAACATGGCGGGCAACGTTCCGTTCGCCGCAGGCGTGAGCTTCCCGAACGTGTTGCTGTCCAATCCTGGCACCAGCGTGCTGACCGGCCAGACGGTGAGTGCGGAGCCCCCGATCAGCGGCATCACGGGCATGAGCCAGAACAACTACGCTTCGCCGCGCAGCACGCAGTTCAGCTTGAGCATCCAGCACTCCATCGGCAAGTCGGTGCTGTCGGCGTCCTATGTGGGCACGCAGAACCGTCACCAGAACTACTACACGGAGACCAACCTGGTGCCGGAAGACCTGCTGCCGGGGATGGTGACCAGCAGCGCGCTGGCGCAGACCTACAATGCCAACGTTGCCTATCTCGGCTACAGCAGCGTCAAGTTGGGCTTTAACGAAGCCAACAGCGACTACAATGGGTTGCAGCTCTCGTTCCGCGGCAGCACGCTCAAGAACGATCTGACCTACCAGGTGGGGTACACCTACTCGCACACGAACGACTCGTTCAACAGCTCGGGCAGCGGCGGAGATCTGTATCCGGTTTCCGACCCATACTTGGGCTGGAAGTATGATTTCGGGCCGTCGGCCTTCGACATCCGGAACAACTTCTTTGTCAACTTTGTCTATGAGGTCCCGTTGCTGAAGAACAGCGACAACAAACTGCTGAAGACGACGCTTGGCGGCTGGGAAGTTTCGGGCATCGTCACGGCCATCACTGGGGCGCCGCTGAATATCGGCGTGACCGGGCAGAACGTGTGCAGCGTGGTTCCGAACTGCGCGAACCGTCCAGACACCACCGGATCGCCGAACAATCCCCACACCGTCAACGAGTGGTTCGACACGTCGATCTACACGGCAGCTCCGGCGGGCGAATGGGGCAACACGACGCGCAACTCGGTGCGTGGCCCGGGCCGTCAGAACTGGAATGTCTCGCTCTTCAAGAACTTCATGTTCAACGAAGAGCGCGGTACCAACCTGCAATTCCGCGCGGAGTTCTTCAACATCTGGAACCACCCGCAGTGGATCGCCGACACGCTCCAGGGCGGCGTCAGCACCAACCTGGGCTCCAGTAACTTCGGTGCCATCACTAACGCGTATGACCCCCGAGTGATCCAGCTGGCGTTGAAGTTCACCTTCTAGCACTGGATCGAGAAGCAGTTAAACCCTAAAACGGCGTGGCGGCTCACCCCCCGCCACGCCGTTTCCTTTATTGGAATGTGATTTCAAGTTCGGGCTAAATTCACCCGTGATGCCCGGAATTACGAGTCTTCCCGTGGAATTTCTATCGATAGCCCGAGTCTAAGGAGTGGAAATCGCTTCCTGACGTATCTTCCCATCCGCCGCCAGACCATCCAGCCAATGCTGTGCCATGGCCGTGTCCGGGCCCTGGGGATTGTTTTTGACGAAATCACGAAGGACTCGCGCCGATTCCTCGTAGCGGCCCACCGCAGTTAAACACTGCGCCAGGAGTAAGTCGAGTTGCGGAACTGACCCGTGAGACCCTGCCTTGGCCTGCTGTGCCATAGCCAGCGCCGGACCATATTGCTCACGATAATAGTAGGCCCGCGCGAGCGTCCACTGGGTCTGCCAGTTGGGAGTGGCCGACTCCAACTTCAAAGACTTTTCTAGCGGCGGAATAGCCTCATCGTATTTTCTTTGATTGCACAGGGCCATTCCGAGCGCAGCAAGAACACGAGCCTGATTGGGTTGGAGTTGATCGGACTTCTCCAGAACCGTTTGCGCTTGAGTCCAATTGCTCCGCTTCATGTACACCATTCCCTGGACGTAGAGAACCTCCGGATTGCTCGGAGCGAGTTTCATGGCTTCGCTCATGTATTTCTGGGCTTCGTCCAGCTTGTTCTGCCCTAATGCTTGCAAACCCTTTACCAGCGCGTCCTTGGCCTTCGGCGCGAGAAGCGGTTGACCGGGAACAGTTCCAGTTTCATTCGGAGCAAGATTTCGCTGCATGGTCACGTCGACCTCAGCCCGGATCGCTGTGGTGATGGTCACCTCTTTCTGAGCGGTTTTGTAACCGGAGGCTTCTACAACAATCGAAAAGTCTCCAAGATTGCGCAGAATGAAGAAGGCGCGTCCACGAGAGGTGGAGGATTGATCGACGGGAATTCCACTGCTGTAGAGCTTTACGTTCGCGGTCGAAGTGATGACCTGGCCCGACTCGTCTCGGACGGTAATGGCCAGTTCTGCGCGGCTTCCGCGAGTTAATGTGCCTTCCTCACCGCTATCCTGGCCGGGGGACGGGAACGGGCACAACCAGAGGCCGGCCAGCAGGAGCACGAGATTCCGCGCCATGCGCAATGAGCGGTATTCCTTCATATAGCGCGCCACCGCACCGAAGAATGCCAGAGTAGTCTCCTGTTCCTGAGACCGTCAAGCGTAACGTTCCGATGGAACGTAACTCCGCTGTATGTTTAAAAAGCCGCGATGTTCAACAAATTAAAGGATAATCAGGATATGCAAAGACAGATTCACCCGGGTTGGCGCCGAAAACCGTGGCCGCTGCTCTTCTTGGCGCTTGCATTGGCTCTTCCGATTTGCATGCATGGCCAGCAGGCCACCCCTGCAGAAGCTGTGGCTCTCGAACAGCAGGGGAAACTGGAAGAGGCGGCACAGGCGTGGCGCGCCGTTACAGAACACGATCCCAATGACGCTGCGGCCTTCGCAAGTCTGGGCGTGGTGCTTTCGAAACTAGGGAAACTCGCCGAGGCTGCCAAGGCATATCAAAAGGCACTTGCGTTAAACCCGAAACTGCCCGGCGTGCAGTTGAATCTGGGATTGGCGGAGTTCAAGCAAGGTCAGTTCGACGCGGCCATCCCCCCATTGAAGGCGGCGCTGGCGGCGGATCCTCACAACGTGCAGACAACAACGATACTTGGTTTAAGCTACTACGGAGCGAAGAAGTTTTCGGAAGCCGCTAAATATCTTGCTCAGTCTGCGACTCTGGACCCGGGCAATACCGAGTTGCATCAGATACTGGCGCAAAGTTGTCTTCTGGCCAAGCAGTATGACTGTGCACTTGAAGAATTCAAGAAACTCCAGGAGCAGAATCCAAACTCCGCTGCGGTGCACATGTTCACAGGCGAGGCGCTGGATGGAGAGGGAAAGACGGAAGAAGCCATCGCAGAGTTTCAGGCAGCGCTAAAGCTTGCCCCCCAGGAGCCGAACCTGAATTTTGCGCTGGGTTACTTGTACTGGAAGATCCATGCGTACGACGAGGCGGTCAAATATTTCGAAGCAGAGCTCGCGATTGAGCCAAAGAATGCGCAGGCACTGACCTATCTCGGTGACATCGCCATGAAGAAGGAAGACAACGAGAAAGCGCTGACGCTGCTGCGGAAGGCAACGCAAGTACAGGACGACATTCGGCTGGCGTATCTGGACATTGGCTCGATCCTTGTGGATCAGAAACAATACGCGGAGGCGCTGACAGCCTTTAAGCACGCTGAACAATTGGATGCCACACAGCCCGATGCGCATTTCCGGCTCGGCCGCGTGTATCAGATCATGGGGGATAGTGCGGCCGCAGAAAAGGAATTCGCCAAGGTGCGTGAACTGAAGGAAAAGGAACTGGATGATGTTGGCTCGAAGATGGGCAAAAACCCTGCGCAGTAGTTTGCCTGAAGAGAAAAGGGGAAACGATGCGATATCGCAGAGGAATGGCACGGATACAGGTCAGGTATGTGGTTCCGGCAATCGCTCTTTTGGGAACCGCCTTCTGGCTCGCGAGTCGCAGCGTGGCGGAGGCGCGGCTGGGCATCTTCGAAGGCAGCGGGGATGTTGGCACTGTGCTGCACGAAGGATCGGCAACATATGACGCCGCCACCGGCAAGTACACGCTGGCGGGCAGCGGCGAAAACATGTGGCTGAAGAAGGATGGGTTCTTTTTTGTCTGGAAGAAAGCTGGCGGCGACATGGCAGTCCGCGCCGACGTCGATTTTCTCGGCGAGGGCAAGAATCCCCATCGCAAAGCCGTGCTGATGATCCGCCAGTCGCTCGACGCGGATTCTCCCTATGTGGATATTGCGCTTCACGGTGTGGGGCTCACTTCCCTGCAGTACCGCGAAGAGAAAGCAGCGGATACGCACGAGATTCAGGCGAACATCTCCGCTCCCCATACCCTGGAGTTGCAGAAACGCGGAGATTACTTCGCGATGCTGCTCGGTGAGCGCGGCGGAAAGTCGCAAGTGGCGGGCGGCTCGATTCGCGTGCCGATTCGCGGCGACTACTATATCGGGATTGGCATCTGCTCTCACGACAAGGAAGTCGTGGAGAAGGCGGTATTTTCGAGTGTGGAGGTTTCGCCCGTGAGTCCCTCGGCACAACCGGCACTCTACAGCGCACTGGAAACCATCAGCATCGACTCCATGAACCGCAGTGTCGTTTATGTGGCGCCGGAACACTTTGAAGCCCCGAATTGGACGCGCGAAGGAAGCTACCTGCTCTTCAACATAGACGGTCGCATCGAAAAGATCGCGACCGCTGGTGGCCACTCCGAGCCGGTCAACACGGACTTCGCCATTCGCTGCAATAACGACCACGGCATCTCTCCTGACGGCAAATCGCTGGCGATCAGCGATCAATCTCAGGAGGAACACAAGTCGCTCGTGTACGTCCTGCCGATTGGGGGCGGCGTGCCGAAGCGTGTAACGCAAAATTCCCCCTCTTACTGGCATGGCTGGTCGCCGGACGGCAGCACCCTAGCGTTTGTGGGCGAACGCAACGGCGATTTCGATATCTACACTATCCCGCTAAGCGGCGGCGACGAGAAGCGCTTAACCACCGCCAAAGGACTCGATGATGGTCCGGACTATGCGCCCGATGGCTCGTACATTTATTTCAATTCCGAGCGTACCGGCCAGATGCAGATCTGGCGCATGAAGCCGGATGGCAGCGACCAGGAGCAGATCACTTCCGATGAGTTCAACAACTGGTTTCCGCATCCATCGCCCGACGGCAAATGGATCGTCTTTCTGTCCTACGAAAAAGGCGTGACCGGCCATCCCCCGAATAAAGATGTGTCGCTGCGGCTTATGTCCCTGGCGGATCGGAAAATCACCGTGTTAGCGAAACTGTTCGGTGGACAAGGCACGATGAACGTGCCGTCATGGTCGCCAGACAGCAAGAAGCTCGCGTTTGTAAGTTATCAGCTGTTGCCGTGATTTCTGGTTTGGCGACTGCTACTCCATACTTCTTAGTAGCTCTCGCTCATCGGGGGGAAAGTGGCTGTAGCGGCCGGTCTCGATTTCCCTTTCGCGTGCAAACGGAGGCATCTCGCGCAGGGCCCGCATTGCGCTCTGCACTTCGGGACGGCTTGCCACCTTCTGCTGTGCCGCGCTCAGCGGCGATGGCACGCGATAACTGCTCGGCATAGCAACGATGCGGTCAACGGAGAGAACCGGCGCACGCGAAGCAACAGCGCCTTCATTGGGCGTGGGTGTGTAGTTCGGGTCCGGAGTGCCGGACGACGGCCTCCAAGGTCTTGCCGGGTCGGTTCCGGATTTCGGCGCAGAATTCGCTGGCGGAGGATCGTCATCCCCATCGGGACACGGGTAGCCCATTCCCGGACCGCACGAATACGGATAGGAGTAGTAAGGGTACGGAGCGTAATACCAGGGACTGTAACCGTAATATCCATAGGGATATCCCCAACCCCAATACGGCCAGCCAAAACCAAATCCCCATCCCCATCCGTAACGGTAGTATGGATAGCCCCAGTGTCCGTACCATCCGTAACCGCCATGGTATCCGCCATAGTATCCACGCCCTCCGTAATAACCGCCCCCATGGTAACCACCGTAGCCAACATAGCCATGCGCCCCGCCACCATAACTGCCGCCATAGTGGCCTATGCTGCTACCATGGAAGCTTCCACCACCACCGCCGTGGAAACCTCCACCACCGTGACCACCACCACCGTGCTGGGCAAAAGCCGTCTGCGGCAAACTGCCAAGCGCCATGCAAGCGACAACGACAAGAACAACTCTTAGGTACAACAGGCCGGATCTCTTCATTTCAGTTCCCCTGTGAAACGTGGGCGCGGATCGTTCACAACCTCCTGTATACGCCGCGGGGAAAGCCGCCGCAAGTCCACCTGGCAATCTACAAAAATCTGCTCAAAATCAGACCCGCCCCCAATCGTTATCTCTCCGAAACACTCTCCCGGTGACCCATTGACCTCGGCCATCTTCTGGGCGAACTTGGCAAGTAAGGCAGTTTTTGTCTGTTCATGCTCACCGCCACAAAAGCCGGCCGCTACGAACTCCTCGGCGAGTTAGGTCACGGAGGTATGGGTGTCGTCTATCGCGCCAAAGACCCTCTGATCGGCCGTACTATCGCGCTCAAAACCATTCGGCTCTCGGAAGAAGGCACCGGCTTGACCCACGACCAACTGATCGAGCGCTTCCAGAATGAGACCCGCGCCGCCGGTCTTCTCGCCCACCCAAATATTGTCGCCATTTACGATGCCGGTGAATCCGACGGCCTATGCTACATCGCGCTCGAGTTCGTCAACGGCAAAAGCCTTCAGTCCGTGCTTGATTCCGGTGAAAAGTTCCCCACACCTCGCTTGCTCAACATCATGGAGCAGGTGTGCTCCGCACTCGTTTACGCCCACCACCAAAACGTCGTCCATAGAGACATCAAGCCCGCGAATATCATGTTGACCGCCGGCGACGTCGTCAAAATCACCGATTTCGGCACCGCCAAAATCATGCAATACGGCGCTGCCAAACAGTCCGCTGTCATGGGTACTCCGGGCTATATGTCTCCTGAGCAGATCAAGGGCAACTCCATAGACGGCCGCAGCGACCTCTTCTCCCTCGGCGTCATGCTTTATGAAATGACTACCGGCCAGCGTCCCTTTTCCGGCAAGGATATTCCGTCTACCCTCTACAGCGTTCTCAATCACGAGCCTCCTCCGCCCCGCGACCTTAATCCTGCCGTTCCCCTTGGCGTCAGCAGCACCATCATGAAGGCGCTTTCCAAAAGCCCGCATCTTCGGTACGAGAGCTGTGCTGACTTTCTGGAGGACCTGAAGAACTACCGCCCGGACGAAAACGCGCCGTCTCCAAGCACTACTTCAAGCGCCCGGCGTCTAGCGTCCCGTCCTACCATCGCGGAACCCAAGGAAAAAGCCTACAACACCCCGATGCCGGAAATTCCCGGCGTTGCCGAGCGCGCTGCCAGAAGCACCCCCAGGGCGATTCCTCCTCCGGCCACGGCCACTTCCACTTTCCACGACGATTCGCGCGAAAAGCGCACGGACCGCATCCCGGGCGTCTACGCCGGTCCCCCGAGATTCAATCTCGATGCTATCAAGCGTTACGCCCGCATCGGTGCTGGCATTCTCTTGGCCCTTTGGCTCGTCTCCTTCGCTCTGAAAAACATCAACCACAACTCTGGTCCTGACTCCGATTCCCCGTCCGCTTCTCAGCAGCTCTCCAGTCCTGTGGCTCCTGTCACTGCCCCCGCGGACCGCTTTCACGCTCCACTTTACGTTTCCGCTTCCAATCCCCAAGTCGCCACTCTCGCCGAACTTTCGGAACCGTGGTCTTCTAAGAGTTTCATCTTCTATAGCGTCTCGCAGTCCCGCAATGTTCTCGCGCTCCTCATTCGCCTGCCCGGCCCCGCTTCGCAAAGCAGCTCCTACTGGGCCTTTTCTCTCGAAGCTCCCTTCAATCACTGCGAGCTCCAATACATCCAGGAGTTGACCCGGCTCTCTTCTGAGTACGGCGTGTCCGCGAGCCACCCCATGGTCGTCAATCCCTGCAGCCACACCGTTTTTGATCCCCTGGGGCTCAAGGAAACTCCCGGCAACACCCTTGTCCGCGGTGCCATCGTCAAGGGCAACGACCTTCGCCCTCCCCTGGCAATCGAAGTCAAGGTGTCCTCCAACCACATCCTCGCCACTGCCATGGAGTAACCGCCGCAGGTGAATCTCCGAAGCAGGGAAACCATCCTCAAACCATCCTCTCGCCAATCTGCCGTTTCTAAGATAGGCTAGCGGGCCTCGCTAGGGTTCGACCTAAGGGTGGAGTATGCCTGGGAATCTCAAACAGATGTTCGCCTCGCTTCGCCCGATCTGGCAGCGGTTCAGGAAGCAGTGGGTCGAGGAAGTTCCTGAGGACATCGCTATCTGCGAGTTCGACTGCCGCAAAGGCCAGTGCCTGTATGACGAGTGGGCTACCTGCGAGCGGCGGATTTCCAAGGCAGGCGGCGAATTGATGCCATCCCCGCCGGACATGCCTCCTGCCCAAAAGCCTGGACCCTGAGGCGCCTTGTGGATGGCAAAATCAAGCCGAAGACCATTATTGGGACGTACAAGATGTGCAAGACTTTGCCTTGACATGGCCTCGCCCCAAGAGTAAAACTTACCGGCAAATATTTTCCCTTTCTAGGCGGAGGCCTTGTGAGCCTCTTAGGTCAAGACAGTGAGCCATCAGCCGGCTTCGAGGAAAGGTGGGCGATCGCGGTTAGGCTGGCCAATCGGCAGATCGCAGACGTCACGGCTAAGCGCTTTCTGGCGGATAAGGAGCTCTGCGCAGAGGTTGCGGCCTGCATTTCAGATTCTCCCTTGCCTCAGCTGCGCACGCTCAGTTGGTTGCAAAGCGTCCTGGTGCGTCTAGCTCAGGAATCGAGAAGATTGGCTAGTGCGCTAACAGATGTCCCTACACCGAGAGTAGCCCGTTTCTGTGGTCTGCAGAGACAGCAACAAATACCAATGGCGCCCACCTACAAGACCAAAAGCATCGGAAAGCTCCAAGAGAGGGAATTTCCCCTCATGCCCCAACCGAATTGCCCTCACTGTCGCAGTGAAGACATAACGTATCGAAACCTCATTAGATGCGGGGTGAAAATGATCCTCATTTTCTGCACCAAGTGCGGGGCTATCCTGGCCTCTGTGAACAGGGACTAGCACAGAGATTGTCCGGGAATCCGCAAACCGCACACGGGCATTTAACCACCACTGCCCGCCAGATCTTTGGCTGTTGCTTCCTGAACTCAGTTGTTTGCTTCTACCGTGCTGCGGGCTGGCTTCGGTTTCTGCCAAAGGATTTCAGAATCCGCTGCTTGATTCGGATAGAAGCGTTCCGACTCCGCGTTTGTAGGTACCAGCACGATGTCAACACGCCGATTGTAGGCCAGCCATGTCGTCTGCGAATCGCGCTTTTGCTTTTCCGGAGGCTGGTTTGGATTCCGGGATTGCAAGTCGTTGACCGTGGCTTTGTCCAGCGGTTTCTCCTTTCCGTGGGCGGAGGTATCGATCTTCTCTGCGGCGACTCCCTGCGAAATCAAGAAATCCTTGACCCTTTGGACTCGGAGTTCGGATAGAGACTCGTTGTACTTATCCGCACCGCGCTCGTCCGTGTATCCACCAAGCGAGAGCTTCGCATTGGGATCATATTCCAGATACTTCTTAAAGGCGGTGGCGAGGTTCGTCAACAGTTCCTGTTGACTGCGAACGAGTCCCAAAGTCGGGTCGTCCGTCGTGGGATAGGCGGTCGGAAAGAAAACGCTCTTGAGCAACACAGTGGGAACGGGCTCAATGGACCCCTTCAGGTGCACCACCACGGCCTTTATGTCCGATCCACCACAAACATTTGTCGACTTCAGAGTGTATTTGAACTCTTCGTCCACCGGGCCATCGCCGCTTTGCGTCGGACTCAGGGTGATAGACTTCGTGCCACTGGGATCGACGGTGCCTCCTGGGTCCAGCGACACGGAGTCTGAATTGGACGATGACCAGCTCACGGTAGTGCTTCCCTGTTCTAGCGTCTTGTCGCCGATCCGCCGGTAGGAAACCTCCATCGGTGAAGCCGTGAGCGATGACTGCACGACAGGGTTGACTTCAACCGTCGTGCTCGGCGTAACAACACCACCCGGTCCTGAAGCCGTAAGCTGATATACCGTAGTTTGCCGTGGTGAAATGGTTTTCTCGCCGGACGTGGGAACCGGGCTCATGCCGCTCATATCGGCTTCCACGGTTTCTTTGGAGACCCAGGCTAACGTCGTCGTTTGGTTGCAATTGATTCTTGGTGGATTGGCAGAAACCGATCCGCTGACAGGCGCCACAACCACGGTGGCGCTCGCTATGCCAGCCTTGAAGCGCGGCGTCGATGGAGGCAGCTGCGTCGTTCCGCGCGGCCAATCCTTGATTTTCTCCTTTCCGTTGGACAGCGTAACAATCACGC
>Ga0187781_10003137_pt1 | contig 12479 bp, 9 predicted proteins | sample 0715_SJ02_MP02_2_FD_132447 | JGI IMG/M metagenome (GOLD analysis project Ga0187781, IMG submission 132447) | Tropical peat soil microbial communities from peatlands in Department of Meta, Colombia - 0715_SJ02_MP02_20_MG | ecosystem: Environmental > Terrestrial > Soil > Wetlands > Peat | place...
ACGATCGTGCCGCCGGGGATCGCGAAGGCGTTGGGCACGCCGATGCGGCGAAACTCGACCGTGTAGGCCGGCGCGCCGGCGTCCTTGCGCAGGGCCGCGAAGCGCGCGCGGATCGCGGCGCGTGCCGGCACGAAATCCGCGACCTCGGCCGGCGTTATGCGCGCGGCGCCGGCGAAACGCTCGGCAACGTCGTCGGCGAAGCGTGGCCGATGACGCGCGATCCAGGATCCGAGACTTTGCCAGATTTCCACGCCTTGGAGGACGCGGTAGCAATCGAAATAGCGGGCTTCATCGCCGCCGAAGACGATTGTCTCGCCATCGAGGGTCCAGTTGGCGATTCTTGTTTCCAGCTCTTGCGCGAGCGGAGCATCGGCGAGCGCAAACGCATCGCGCGCCAGCAGAAATTTCCTGATCGGCGCGGTGCTGCCTTGTGGTAGCAACGCCGCACCGACCTGCGCCAGCAATCCGGCGTCGCGAGCGAACCATCCGATCGTGTCGTAGGACGGCGCGAACGGCACGACGCCATCGAGCGAGAGCGCGCCGTGGCTCGGGCGGAAGCCGAACAGACCTAGAAAATTCGCGGGCACGCGTACCGAGCCGCCGGTGTCGGTGCCAAGCGCGAAATCGGCCAGGCCGGCAGCGACCGCCACGGCCGATCCGCTCGATGAACCGCCGGGCAAACGATCCGGGCAGACCGGATTGATCAGGTCGGGAAAATGGACGTTGCGGCCTTCCAGGCTGAAAGCTAGTTCGTCGGTCACCGTCTTGCCGACGAGCGTCGCGCCGGCGGCGAGCGCTTGTTCAACAACAGGAGCTGAGACTTTCGCCGGCGCTTGCTGCGCAAGCCAGTCGGGATTGCCGCCGCCGGTGCAGATCCCCGCAACATCGATCAGATCCTTGACCGCAAAAGAGCGGCCTTTGAGCACGCCGCGCCCGGTCGCTTCCCGCCGGCATAGGCCATGTGGAACGAACGCACCGAAGTCGCGTGCAGTCACGTCGCGCTGATCTCGCCGCACATCCGGTACGGGTTGCTCCATGCCGCAATCCTCAGCGGGAAGCGGCCGAAGACAAGGCTCTGATGACAGCCGCGGAACCGGTGACAAAGCCGAAGCACTTCTTAACGTTCCAGATCGTCGCCTCGGTGCAGAAATCGGGCGATGTCGTCGCGCAGCAATCGTCGACGAGAATGCAGCCATAGCCGAGGAAATTCGCGTCGGTCAGCGAGTGCAGCACGCATTGATCGGTGTTCACGCCGGCGAACAGGATCGACTTGATGCCGAGATTGCGCAGGATGCTGTCGAGCGGCGTGTCCCAGAAGCCGCTGATGCGATACTTGTCGACCTTGATGTCGTTCGGCTCTTGCTTGAGCTCGTCCACGACCGCCGCGGCCCAGGAGTCCTTCTCCAGCACGTGCGCACCACTTCCCGGCAGTGGATCGCCGAGACCTATGCCGGTGCCGTGCGGCTTGTAGAGATGGATCTGGTTGGGCGGCATGTTGGCGAGATCGGGCCTGTTGCCCCAGTTGACCCAGATCACCGTCACGCCGGCGTTGCGCAGCGCCGGCAATAGCCGCTGCAGCGGCTCGATCGGCGCGCGGTCCGGCTTGTAGTCGACGCCAAGATGATCGACCCAGCCGCCCTTGGCGCAAAAATCGTTTTGCATGTCGATGACGATGATCGCGGTGCGGCGCAGATCGAGCGTCACGTTTTGCGGTGCGCAGCTGATGGTCACCGGCAGCGGCGGAGGCGCCGCCATGGCCATATCGACCGCCTCCTGCGAGGCGTGCCAGACGTATTGCAAGCCAAAACCCAAGGCACCGCCGGATTCCGGCGGTTGCGCGCGCTTTTCGAGTGCGGACATGGTCGTTCTCCCTTTGCTCGGCCGGCCCGGCGCGGGCGGCGAAGGCGGCATCATGCTCATTGCAAGTTCGCTGCCAGCAAAGCCGGCGAAAAATGTCCCCTTAAATCCACAGCGAAACCAGCATGCCACCCCACGGCGACAGTTAACTGCCAAAACTTGCTGCAGTTTTTGCGTAACTAGTAAGCATATACTTATTAGGCGGCGGCGCTCTTGCCGAATTGCATATCAGAATCAATGTCTTGATGGCTTGGAACAGCGTGGCATATCGCTTGCACCGCTGCCGGCGCGTGGCGCATTTCACGTCCACAGCGGAGGAGCTAATCCATGTTTTCCCGACGTTCCGTACTTCCCGGTGCCTCGCTTGCGATGGCGCTCGCCGTAACCCTCGCTATTCCGCACGGCGTGCGCGCCGCGGATCCGCTCAAGGTCGGCATCCTTATTCCTGGCTCGAAATCCGACAAAGGCTGGATGGAATCCGGCTATGACGGCCTTGTCGCCGCGCAGAAGAAATACGGCGACAAGATCAAGGTCCAGATGATCGAGAACATCAATTATGCCGACATGGACCAGGCGCTCACCAACCTCGCCTCGAAGAACGATCTGGTGATCGGCGTCGGCGGCCAGACGCAAGCGTCAGTCTACAAGATCGCCAAGCGCTTTCCCAAAGTGAAGTTCTCGATCGTCGGCGGCAATGAAGGCGAGTCGCTGCCGAACGTCGCCGGCTATGACGTCAAACAGGCGGAGATCGCCTTTGTCGCCGGTGCCGCGGCGGCGATGCTGTCGAAGAACGGCGCGGTAAGCTATGTCGGCGGCCTCGAAATTCCCTCCATCGTCAATGCCGGCAAGGAGTTCGGCAACGGCGCCAAATACATCAACGCCAACATCAAATACTTCGAGAACTATACCGGCGACTTCGACGACGTCGCGAAGTCGAAGGAAGCGACGCTCGCGGCGATCGCACAGGGCGCCGACGTCCACTACCACATTCTCAATCTCGGCCTGCGCGGCATGGAGCAGGCGGCGAAGGACAAGGGCACGCACATCATCGGCAGCTACACCGATCGTTGCGGCAGCGATCCGCTTTACGTCGCTTATTCGATCACCGGCGTCGGCTTCCAGGTGGAATACGCCATCGATCAGGCTGTCTCGGGAAGCTGGAAGCCGGGCTACAAGGAATTCGGCCTGCAAATGGGGCCGCAGGCTTCCGACATGATCATCTGCGGCGGCACGCCGGAGCAGAAAGCCAAGCTCGACGCGATCAAGAAGGACATCCTGTCCGGCAAGATCAAGGTCCTCAAAGGCTAAGCCGAGCCCGCTCCGCTTGATTGTGTGGCCGCCGTGAAGGCTCCCGCGCAAACGTCCACCGAGCCGCTGTTGGCGCTGCAGGGCGTCACCAAGCGGTTCGGTTCCTTGCTGGCGCTTTCGGACGCCTCGCTCGACATCATGCCGGGCGAGGTGCATTGCATTCTCGGCGAGAACGGCGCCGGCAAATCGACCTTGTGCAATCTGATCTTCGGCGTGCATGTGCCGGATCAGGGCGCAATGCGTTTCGAGGGACGGTCGTACCACCCGGCCAGTCCGGCCGACGCTCTGACCAGCGGCATCGCCATGGTGCACCAGCATTTCAGCCTGGTGCACGACATGACCGTGGTCGACAACGTGATCCTCGGCCAGCAACGCGGGTTCGTGAATACGCGCGCCTGGGCACAGCGGCTCGAACGCCTCGCCAACGACTACGGCTTCGCGCTCGACCCGAATGCCAAGATCGACGATCTTTCGGTCGGCGAGCGGCAGCGGGTCGAAATCGTCAAATGCCTGATCCGCGAGCCGCGCCTCTTTCTGCTCGACGAACCGACGGCGGTGTTGCTGCCGGATGAGATCGGCGCGCTCCTCGATATTTGCCGGCGCGTTGCGGAAAACGGCTGCGCGGTGGTGCTGGTCACGCACAAGCTCGCCGAGATCAAGAAGGCGGCCGATCGCGTCACCGTGCTGCGCGGCGGCCGCGTGGTCGCGCGTTCGGACCATCCCGCCGAGGAAATCGACGCACTTGTGCGGGCGATGATCCAGGGCGATCTGAAGTCGTTGGACAAGTCTGCGGCTTCCATGCTCGGCGTGGCGAATGGCGGTGCCGATCGTGCCAGGGAGGCGGTGCCAGCCGAGACGCCGCCGCAAGAAGCCGTGCAAATCGACGGACTGACGGTGGTGGACGGGCAAGGCGTCACCCGGCTCGACAATTTCACCTTGTCGATCGGTCCGGGCGAAATCGTCGGCGTCGCCGGCGTCGAAGGCAATGGGCAAAGCGAGCTTGCCGCGGTGATCTCGGGCATGGCGAAGCCGAGCGGCGGCCATGTGTATCTCGGAAACGTCGAAACCACCGATTTGAACCCGAAGGAACTCACTGCGGTCGGGATTGGCGTGGTGCCGGAAGACCGGCACAGTGTCGGCTGCGTGCTGGAGATGAGCGTCGCGGAGAACATGTTTCTCAACCGGCTCGGGGACTTCACCTCGTTCGGCTTTCTGCGGCGCAGGGAACTTACACAGGCGGCGCGCGCGCTGATGACGCGCTTCGATGTGCGCGCCGCAAGCCCCGAGGTGGCGTTTTCCGCATTGTCGGGCGGCAATCAACAGAAGGCCGTATTGGCGCGCGAGATAACGCTGCCGAAGCTTTCGTTCCTGCTCGCTGCGCAGCCGACGCGCGGCCTCGATGTCGGCGCGGTCGCGGCCGTGTACGGCCATATCCGCGCAGCCTGCGCCAGCGGCGCCGCAGTGCTGCTGATCTCATCCGAGCTCGACGAATTGATCGCGGTGGCCGATCGCATCGTCGTGCTCTATCGCGGGCGCATCATGGGCAACTGCACGGCGGAACCAAGCGAGCGCGAGCGCATCGGCGCCATGATGGCGGGGCATGCGCAATGACCGATGCGGCTGTGCGCGCGAGCATGACCAAGAGCCGGCGCCGGATGCTGCGCCCCTCGATCGTGATTTCGGTAGCGGCCGTGCTGGCGGCTGCGCTCGTCGGCCTGGTGCTGATCTTCGCTCTCGGCGTTTCGGTGTCGGAGGCGATTGCTGCCTTCATCGATGGAACGCTGGGTACACCCTACGCCATCGCAGCCTCAGTCAATCGCAGCATCGCGTTTGCGCTGGTGGGTATCGGCTTTGTCATCGCCAACCGCGCCAATCTGGTCAATGTCGGCGGCGAGGGCCAGATCGCGGTCGGCGGCATCGCCGCCACCGCGGTCGCTCTCTATGGCCATGTCGACGGACTGCCGGCCGCTCTCTCATTCGTCATTCCCCTCCTTGCCGCCGTGCTCGCCGGCATGCTGTGGGGATCGATCGCCGGCATCCTTAAGATCAAGGCCGGCACTAACGAAGTCATCAGCACGCTCCTTTTGTCTTTCATTGCGGTCTGGCTGCTGTATTGGTGCGTTCAGTCGCCGCAATTGCTGCGCAAGCCGATGACCAGCTCGGCGACATTGCCGGAATCGCTGGAGATTCCCGAAGCGGCCAAGCTGCCGCTGCTGACGGGGGATTATTCCTTTCCCGTGCATATCGGCTTGCCCGTGACAATCGTGATCGCGATCGTGGCCGGAATCGTGCTGGTGAAAACCGTATTCGGGCTGCAACTGCGCGCGGTCGGCTTCAACCCGGTCGCCGCCGGCCGCGCCGGCATTTCCTATGCGCGCATGGTGATGGTTTCGCTCGCCACGGCGGGCGCGCTCGGCGGGCTCGCCGGCGGCTTCATGCTGCTCGGCGAACAATACGTGCTCAAGGACGGCTTCTCCTCCGGCTACGGCTTCGACGGCCTGGTCGCCGGCTTGCTGGCGCGCGGCTCGGTGGTCGGCGTCATCGCCGCCGCTTTGCTGTTCGGCTTCCTCCGTTCCGGCGGCATCAATATGGAGATGGTGGCCGGCGTGCCGACCGCTCTGGTGATGGTGATCCAGGGTCTGATCGTGGTCACGCTGGCCGGCGCCGCGTTTTTTATGGGGCGGCGCGCATGACCTGGGAATTGTTCGCGGTCTTCGTCGGATCGTCGCTGCGGCTTGCGGTGCCGCTCCTTCTTGCCGGCACCGGCGAACTGGTCAGCGAGCGCGCCGGCGTTCTGAACATGAGCATCGAGGGCATGATGCTGACCGGCGCCTTCGCCGCAGCCGTCGGCGCGTGGGCGACCGGCAGCCCGGTGCTCGGTTTGTTGATCTGCGTTGTCGCGGTTTTCCCGGTGGCGCTGCTGCAAGCGGTGCTCAGCAATACGCTGCGCGCCAATCAGATCGTCACCGGCATCGGCATCAACATTCTGGTGCTGGGCGGCACGACGCTGGCCTATCGGGAAATTTTCGGCGCGCGCTCGCGCGAGCAAATCCCCGGCCTGGAGAAGTGGAGCCCGCCGCTCCTTGGCGACATTCCGGTCTTCGGCCAGGCCGTTTTTCAACAGGTGTGGCTCCTTTATGCCGGGCTCGCCATCATCGCGCTGACGGCTTTGGTGCTGCGCTACAGCTCGATCGGCATCGTCATTCATGCAGCCGGCGCCGAGCCGCGCGCCGTCGACAAATCCGGCATTTCGGTCACGTGGGTCCGCTATCTCGGCGTCCTGTTTGCTGGCTTCATGTCGGCGCTTGCCGGCGCGTTCCTGTCGATCGGCGACATCCACACCTTCACCGAAGGCATGACGCGCGGCGCCGGCTATCTCGCCATCGCCGCCGTCATCTTCGGAAAATGGACGCTGAGCGGCACGGTACTGGCGTGTCTGTTATTTGGTGCGGCAACGGCCTTGCAGTTTCAGCTCCCGACGCTCGGGGTCGATGTGCCGAACGCGCTTCTGATCATGCTGCCCTATTTGCTGGCGCTGCTCGCCGTCGGCGGACTGGCCGGACGGCAAACGGCACCGCGGGCCCTCGGCGAGCCTTATCTGCGCCGATAACGGATGCTGCCGCCGAGCAGCGCCTTCGCTCAGCCGCGCATGGACTGGCGGCGGACCGCGACAATCTCGGCGAGGATGGAGATTGCGATCTCGTCCGGCGTAATGGCGCCTAGATCAAGGCCGGCCGGCGCCTTGAGTTTGGCCAGACGTTCGGCCGAAACGCCACGTTGCGACAGCGCCGCCTTTAGCGCTTCGGCTTTCTTGCGGCTGCCGACAAAAGCCACGTACGCGGCATCGATGGAAAGCGCGGCCAGCAAGGCCGCTTCATCGCCGCGGCCTTGCGTCGAGACCACCACGTAGCGCGACCCGGCTTCCGCGACCGGCAGCGCGTAGCCTTCGACACGGCGATCCGCCTGCGTGAAAGCGGATTGATCCGCAGCCGGCGCACAGATCGTCACCGCAAAGCCGCTCCGCCCCGCGAGATCGGCGACTGCCACGGCGACCGGGCTCGATCCGCAAACGATCACCTGCGGACGCGGCAGCACTGGCTCGACAAAAATGTCCATCGTGCCCTGGCTGGGACACATATTCTTGGCAAAGCGAATGCCCTGCTGCTCCTCGCCCGGCTCGACGCCGTGCTCGGCGAGAAGCTCGGGCGGCTGCACCGAGACCAGCCGCGAGCGGCCATCGGCAAGCGCATCTTTGGCGGCTTTGAGTACCGCCGCGCGCGCGCAGCCGCCGCCGATCCAGCCTTCGGAGATGGTGCCGTCCGGCAGGATCACGGCCTTGGCGCCGGCTTTGGCCGCGGTCGCCGCCACCGTCCGCACCACGGTTGCGAGTGCGAACGGTTCGCCGGCCGCCTTGCGCGTCGAGATGATGTCGAGAATGTCGGAGCCGTGCTCCACGGATCAGATCCTCGCCAGATAAGGTTCGAGCGCCGCCAGGCTTTCAAGATTGTGCGCCGGCGCGAACAGATCGACATAAGGCAGCGCCGCCTGCATGCCGCGCGCCTGCGGAGAATAATCGCGCCAGCCGATGAGCGGATTGAGCCAGATGATCTTGCGACAACGCCGGCGCAAGCGGCGCATCTCTTCGGCGAGCTGTGCCGGCTCGCCGGTGTCGTAGCCGTCGGAGACGATCATCACCGCCGTGCGCGAATTGATGACCCGCCGCGCGTGCCAGCGATTGAAGGTGGCGAGGCTTTCGCCAATGCGCGTGCCGCCGCCGATGCCCTGCGCCATCAAGGCGAGCTTGTCGACCGCGCGCGTCACGTCACGGTCGCGCAGCGACGGCGAAACGTGCGCCAGGCGGGTGTGAAACACAAAAGCTTCGGCTTCGCGGAAGCTGTCGACCACGCCGTGCAAGAAGCGGACGAAGAAGGCTGTGTAAAGGCTCATCGAGCCGGAGGCGTCGAGCAGCACCACGAGCCGGAGCGGCTTGATCTTGCGGCGGCGCCAGGCGAGGTCGATCAGTGTGCCGCCGTGCGAGACGTTGCGATGAATGGTGCGGCGCAAATCAAGCCGGCGGCCGTGGCGCCGGACTTGCTCGCGGCGAACAAGCCGCGCGCGCATTGTGCGCGCAAGCCGTGCCGCGAGTGCATGCGTCGCCGCGACTTCGTCCGGATCGGCGATGTGGCGCAGATCGGTGACCGACAAGGCTTCGGCGCGCGAAGCGCCTTCGCGGCGGCCGCGCCCGTCGGCGGCGTGGTCGGCGCCCTCCTCGCTCCGCCGTTCGATCTTATCGGGAAGGCCGAGCGCTTCTTGCGGGACGTGCGCCTGCGCGAGCCGGCGCGCCGGCGCGCGGTTGACGCCAGGGGCGCCCGACAAAATCCGCCGCTGCCGCATGCCTTCGCCGCGCCAATATGCATCGAAGATTTCGTCGAACCGCTCCCAGTCGGAATGGGTCGCGCAGAACAGCGCGCGCAATGCCGGCTTCAGCGCGGTCGGTTGCAGCGCGGCCGGCGATGCGAGCACCGCGAGCGCATCGCTCGTCTCAGCAAGGCCGACGCGGAAGCCGTTGGAACGAAGCGTGCGCGCAAAGCCGGCGAGCCGGCGGCGCATGGGGGCGGCCAGAGAATGTTTCCGCTCGTCCCCGCCCCCGGTCGGGCCGGGGGTAAACTCCGGCCGGGGACCCAGCGCTGGATTCCCGCTTGCGCGGGAATGAGCGGAAGGACGGGCGTCAGCAATCATCACGCCACCTTGCCCAGCAATCGCTCGCTCACTTCGCGGGTGAGCCGCGCGCGATCCTCGTGGGTCTTGAGCAGACACATCATCGTTTCGTAGACGGCCTCGGGCTCTTGCCGCAGATCGTGGACGTCGAGGCCGGCGAGCGTCGCCGCCCAATCGAGCGTCTCGGCGACACCCGGCACTTTCCGCAAATCCTCCTTGCGCACCGCGGCGACCATGCGGGCGATCTGCAACGCGAGCGAGGTGTCGATGCCGGGCGTGCGCGTGAGGATGATCTTTGCTTCACGGTCGACGTCGGGAAAATCGATATAGTGATAAAGACAGCGGCGGCGCAGCGCATCGGACAATTCGCGCGTGCCGTTGGAGGTGAGCACGACGCGCGGGATCGCGCTCGCCTTGATCGTGCCAAGCTCGGGAATGCTGACCTGAAAGTCGGAGAGAAGCTCCAACAGAAAGGCCTCGAATTCTTCGTCGGCGCGATCGACTTCGTCGATCAGCAGCACCGGCGGCGTGTCGCGGCGGATGGCGGCGAGGAGCGGCCGCTCCAGCAGATATTTCTCCGAGAAGATATGTTCTTCGATATCGTCGGCATTCTCGCCGATCCCTTCACGGGTCTTGATGGCTAAGAGCTGACGCTGATAGTTCCACTCATAAAGGGCGGCGTTCTGATCGAGACCCTCGTAGCATTGCAGGCGGATCAATTCGGCCTCGTGCACGGCGGCGAGCGCCTTGGCGACTTCGGTCTTGCCGACGCCGGCCTCGCCTTCCAGCAGCAGCGGACGCTTTAGGAACTCCATCAGCCAAACGGCCGTGGCGATATCGCGGTCGGCGACATAGCCGACAGTGGCGAGCTTATTGGCGATGTCTTCGCGCGCGAGGATCACGGCGTTTGGCTCTTTCCTTCGTCAGGCGCGGGCATAGCCGTTCGAAGAACGGCGTCGCTACGCTCGCCTATGCCGCGCATCCATGCTTCCTTCCACCAATAAGATGGATTGCCGGGTCAAGCCCGGCAATGACGAGTCGAAAGCTTTCGCTCCAACGTCACCCATGCAGGCCGAGCTTTTCCGCGGCCGTCCAAGTCCGCCAGTGATCGTGCGGCATCTGGATATGGGTCGAGCCGAGGAAGGCGAAGGCGTCGTTAACCGCGTTGGAAAAACATGGCACGCCGCCGACATTGGGGCTCTCGCCGACGCCCTTGGCGCCGATTGGATGATGCGGCGAGGGCGTCGTTGTCCAATCCGTCTCCCAATGCGGCGTTTCGACCGCGGTCGGCAGGAAATAATCCATGAACGAGGCGGTGGTGACGTTGCCCTGCTCGTCGTAGTGGATCTCCTGGCCCATGGCGATGCCGAAGGCCTCGGTGAGGCCGCCGTGGATCTGGCCCTCGATGATCATCGGATTGATGCGGGTGCCGCAATCGTCGAGCGCGTAGAAGCGGCGCACCTTGGTCGCGCCGGTATCGACATCGACATCGATAACGCAGATATAGGCGCCGAACGGATAGGTGAAGTTCGGCGGATCGTAATAGTTGATTGCCTCCAGGCCCGGCTCCATGCCAGGCGGCACTTCGTGATAAGCCGCCCACGCGAGCTCGGTCATGGTCTTGAACCGCTCCGGATTTCCTCTCACCCGGAAGCGGTCGACATCCCATTCGAGATCGTCGTCATGCACTTCGAGCATGTAGGCGGCGATCATCTGCGCCTTGGCCTTGATCTTGCGGCAGGCCATGGCGGTTGCGGCGCCGGAGACCGGCGTCGAGCGCGAACCGTAGGTGCCGAGGCCATATGGCGCTGTATCAGTGTTGCCCTCCTCCACCATGATGTTGTCGGCGGGCAAGCCGAGCTCACTGGCGATGATCTGCGCGTAGGTCGTCTCGTGCCCTTGGCCTTGCGACTTAGTGCCGAGCCGGCAAATGCCGCTGCCGGTCGGATGGATGCGGATTTCCGCGGAGTCGAACATGGCGATGCCGAGAATGTCGCAGGCCCGAGACGGGCCGGCACCGACAATTTCGGTGAAGAAGGCAACGCCGATGCCCATCAGGTCGCGGGTCTCACCGCGCCGGAAGGCTTCGCGCTTTGCCTTCTGTTCCTCGCGCAGCTTCTTGTAGCCGACCGATTCCAGCGCTTTGTTCATGGCGGTGTGATAGTCGCCGGAATCGTACTGCCAGCCGAACGCAGACGTGTAGGGAAACTGCTCGCGCCGGATCAGGTTCTTCATGCGGAATTCAGCCGGATCCATGCCGAGCTTCTGTGCCATGATGTCCATGGCGCGCTCGATGGCGTAAGCCGCCTCGGTGACGCGGAACGAGCAGCGATAGGCTACACCGCCCGGCGCCTTGTTGGTATAGACGCCATCGACCAGCACATGCGCCGCCGGAAAATCGTACGAGCCGCTGATGATCGAGAACAAACCCGCCGGCCATTTGGTGGCGTTGGCGCAGGCGTCGAAGGCGCCATGGTCGGCGATGGTGTAGCAGCGAAGCCCGGTGACCTTGCCGTCGCGCGTGGCGGCGATTTCAGTCTCCATGTAGAAGTCGCGCGCGAAGGCGGTGGTGGAGAGATTCTCGATGCGGTCCTCGGTCCATTTCACCGGCCGGCCGGTGACGATCGAGGCGACGATCGAACAGATATAGCCGGGATAAGCGCCGACCTTGTTGCCGAAGCCGCCGCCGATATCCGGCGCGATGACATGGATCTTGTGCTCGGGGATTTTCGAGATCAGCGAGCCGACCGTGCGAATGACATGCGGCGCCTGGAACGTGCCCCAGAGCGTCAGTTCGCCTTTGATCTTGTCGAAGGAGGCGACGCACTGGCAGGTCTCGAGCGGGCACGGATGCACGCGCGGATAGACGATCATCTCCTTGATCTTGACTTCGGCCTTGTCGAACGCGGCATCGGTCGCGGCCTTGTCGCCCGATTGCCAGGAGAAGATGTGGTTATAGTGCTCGCGCTTGCCGTGGGCGCCGTCGGTCTTGTCCTTCAAATCCTCGCGGATCATCGGCGCATCCGCCGCCATCGCCTTGAGCGGGTCGACATTGACCGGCAGCGGTTCGTATTCGACTTCGACGAGATCGGCGGCGTCGGCCGCGACATAGCGGTCCTCAGCGATGACGAAGGCCACTTCCTGATTCTGGAACAGGACCTTGCCGTCGGCGAGCACCATCTGCACGTCACCGGCGAGTGTCGGCATCCAGGCGAGATTGACGGTTTTCAGTGTCTCGGCAGTGATCACGGCGACGACGCCGGGGACGGCCGCGGCTTTACTCGTATCGATTTTCTTGATGCGCGCGTGCGCATGCGGCGAGCGGTTGAAATCGCCATAGAGCATGCCAGGTAGTTTCAGATCGTCGACGTAATTGCCTTTGCCCTGGACGAAGCGGATGTCCTCGACGCGCTTCCTGCGGCAACCCATGCCTTCGAGCTTTTCCGCGCGTTCGGCGGAGGTGGGGGTCTGAGCGTTCATTCTGCGGCCTCCTGGAAAGCCACGCCGTTGAGTTTCGCGGCGGCGAATTGAATGGCTTTGACGATGTTCTGATAACCGGTGCAGCGGCAGAGATTGCCGGAAATGCCGTGGCGGAT
>Ga0187781_10003138_pt1 | contig 12476 bp, 7 predicted proteins | sample 0715_SJ02_MP02_2_FD_132447 | JGI IMG/M metagenome (GOLD analysis project Ga0187781, IMG submission 132447) | Tropical peat soil microbial communities from peatlands in Department of Meta, Colombia - 0715_SJ02_MP02_20_MG | ecosystem: Environmental > Terrestrial > Soil > Wetlands > Peat | place...
CGACCCGGGTCGCGGCGACCGTGAACGGGTTCGGTCTGTCGGGGAACATCCTCGGGAGCGGGTGCAAGGACCAGGGAGGGAACTACTGGTCGGACTACGGGAACGCCCTCAACCCGATCGGCGCGCTCCCGTTCGCGAACTCCTACGACTACGCGGCCCTCGGGCCGGCCCTTCCGTCCTGGTGGGCGCCGAACGAGACGAGCATCCAGATCGGAGGGGACTACGCCCCCCTGGTCGCGAACGTCTCCACGAGCCTCTCGTGCGTCAGTGGGGTGTACATCCCGGCGCCCATCGTCCTCCATCCGACCCTGACGCCGGAGTATGTCGCGCTCGCCGTCTCCGTGGCCACCGGCTGCGCGCTCGGGGTGAGCGAGCTGGTCCTCGCGCGGCGCCGGGGGCGGCTCGCGACCCCGGCCGGTTCGATCAGCGGAGACCTGATCGCTCGCGGCGCGGAGCTGATGCCCCTACCGGCGCGACCCTCGCTGCGGGAGCGACTCGCGCGTCGGCCGCCCGGGATCGGGTTCGTGGTCGGCGCGGGCATCCTGGTCACGTACCTTGGGGTCGCGCTGAGCGCCCTGCTCGTCTTCCCCTCGTCCCTCAGCACGCTCCCCGAGAACACAGCTTGGGTTCCGCTCGAGAACCCGATCGGTCCGTCCTGGGCACACCCGTTCGGGGTGATGCCCGGATGGGGGACGGACCTGTTCGACGCGATCTGGCGAGCGACCCCGTGGGACCTAGGGATCATCGCGGGGATCCTGGCGATCGACGTCTTCCTCGGCTTCTTCCTCGGGGCGATCGCCGGGCTCAACGAAGGCGGTGTCGTCGATGGGGCCATCACGTTCGTCTGCGACTCGCTCGGCTCGATCCCGGCGTTCCTGCTCGCGATCGTCGTGTTCGCGGGTCTCGTGACCGTGGCCCCGGGCTCGGTCGGGTTGCCGCTGTTCGTGATCGTGTTCGGCGTCATCCTCTGGCCGACCATGGCCCGGACGGTGCGGGAGAGGGCTCGCACCGTCTCGCACCAGCAGTACGTCGAATCGGCGCGAGCCTCGGGCTCCTCGTTCCCCCGGACCCTCGTCCGCCACATCCTGCCGAACTCGCTCGGTCCCGTCCTCGCCCAGCTCCCCCTCGAAATCGTCCCGGTGTTCTTCGTCCTCTCGGCGTTTCCGTGGTGGTACAACTGCCAGCTTCCGGGCGGGCCGATCATCCCGCCGTACACCGTGCCTCCGCCCTACCTCGTCCCGTACCTGCCCCCGTTCTCGCCCCTCCCGTCGGCCTCGTTCCCGGAATGGGGGTATCTCCTCGGATTCGGGACGTGCGAGGGGTTTGGCATCCCCGGCGGGTTCGACTACTGGTGGATGTACCTGTTCCCGCTGCTCGCCATCGTGGGCCTCGGGGTGGCGATCGGCCTTGTCTGCGACGGGATCGAGCGATGGCGCCGCCTCGACCGGTGAGGGCGGCGGCCGGGACCGTTCACTGGATCGGTCCCAGCTCGAGGGTCCGGAAGCCCCAGATGGCCGCCCCGAACGCGGCGGTCGCGAGGACGGCGAGGATGCCGAGCGCCTCGAAATCGCTCCCTGCGAAGGAGTTCGCGAACGCGTCCCGGATCGTGTTGGCCGCGTAGGTGAGCGGGTTCCCGTAGAAGATCGCAGCGAGCACCCGCGGGGTCCGGGCGGTCACCGGGTAGTAGACGGTGGAGAGGAAGATCACGAACAGCTGGAGGAACGACTGGATGGAGAAGTAGGCGTTCGCGGAGCGCAGCCGGGTGCCGAGGGCGATGAGGAGCCCGGCGAAGAAGACGCTCCCGAGAGCGACCGTGGCGAGCACCATGCCCACGCTGGCCACGGAGAGGGCCGGCAGGCCGATGAACGGGACCCCGACCAGGATCATCACCCCGACCCCAACCAGGGAGAAGAGGAGGGTCGTGAGCACGAGGCCGCCCAGGTACTCCGAGCGGAGGAACGGACCGGAGAAGATCTGCTCGGTCATCGCCCAGCGCCGGTCGAGCCAGAAGAGGTTCCCCGAGACAATGCCGCCGGTGATCATCTGGAAGGCGACCATGCCCGGGATGAGGAACGCCGTGTACGAGCTCCCGCCCGTCACGCTCGAGGAGACGATGGTCGTGAACATCGTCCCGAGGACGACGATCGTGATCGCCGGCTGGCCGAACCGGATGAGGACCGTGATTGGGTCGAGGTTGGACGAGAAGTTCCGGACCACGAGCCGGAGCACCGGCGGGAGGTTCACGGGACCTCCCCTTCCCGGCCGGGAGGAAGACGTTCAGCGGAGGGCGATTCGCGGGAGTCCGTACCCTCCCCGTTCTCCTCGGTGTCGCCGATCATCCCGAGGAAGGCGCCCTCGAGCGTCGTCTCCTCCACGGAGAGCCGCTCGAGGGAGAGCCCGTGGCTCTGCGTCCACTGCGTCAGCCACGGGAGGAGCTCTTCCGCGCGCTCGGCCCGGAAGGAGAGCCGGTTGGGGGGCAACGGTGGTTCTCCGGGGATTTCGAGGAGGGTCGCCCCCCGCTCGGAGAGTTCCCTTCCGAGGTCGACCCGCAACGCCGGGGCGAGCACGGATTCGAAGGCGATCGCGACCTCGCGCGCGCCCCCGTGGCGGCGCTTCAGCGCCTCCGCGGTATCCAAGGCGATGAGGCGGCCGAGGTGCAGGACCGCGATGCGGTCGCAGAGCTGGTCGGCCTCGTGGAGGATGTGTGTCGTGAAGACGATCGAGAGGCCCCCGCGCGCGCGGTCGCGCAGGTACCGCAGGATGCGGCGGCGGGCCACGGCATCGAGGCCGACGGTCGGTTCGTCCAGGAAGAGGATCTCCATCTCGTGCATCAGCTCGCGGGCGACCTGGAACCGCCGGCGCTCGCCGCCGGAGAGCGCCCAGGGCTTCCGGTGGCGGACCGCCCCGAGCTCGAAGAGCGCGATCATCTCCTCGGCCCGGGCCTTCGCCACCTCGCGCGGGACGCCCCACATGAACGCGTAGAGCGTGAGGTTCCGCTCGACCGTCACGAAGTCGAGCGACTCGGCCTGGAGGACCACCCCGAGGCGCGAGCGCAGCGCCCGGCCGCCGGTGCGGACGTCCTGGCCCAGCACGGACGCCGTCCCCTCGGTGGGGGTCAGAAGGGTCGTGAGTAGTCGCACCGTGGTGGTCTTGCCCGCCCCGTTTCGGCCCAGGAGGCCGAGGATCTCCCCTCGGCGGAGCGTGAGCGAGAGATGGCGGACCGCGAAACGGCCGGGGGCGAAGGAGTAGCCGAGATCCTTCGTTTCGAGGACGACGCCGTCGGTCATCATGGTCGGTCGAGAGCCAGCCCGACACCGGTCCCTCTTTTGGCGCTTGCGTCGCGTCCGAAGCAAGCGATGAGCGAGGGCCCCGGAGTCACCGGGCGGACGGCGAAGCGGGCGGGTCGGGATTCTCGAACTTATGAAGGAAGAGAGTCCGAGAGATCGGGATTGCGTGTCGCCCTACGCTTGGCCACATTCTCGGGGGAACCCAGGACGGAACAGTCTTCCGCGAGTTGTCCAGAGTCACCCTCGCCGGGGGAGTACGAGGGCCCGCCCGCCGACTGAGATGCTGACATCGGACGCGGGCGGTCCTCTCTAAGGTCGAGGCGGCCTCCGGCCCCCGTCCGCACGCGCCGCTCGGCGCCGAGGATTGCGGCACGATTGCCCTCCGGGCTCAAATTTTTATTTCGGCCACAGTACCGGCGGTCATGCTGGACCATGTGAACGCATACGCTCTGACCGTTCGCGACGTGAAGAAATGTGCCGAGTTCTACCGGGACAAGATCGGTCTAAAACTCATGGAGCTGCAGGACGAGTTCGCGTACCTGAAGTTCGGTGACAAACCCGGGCCCGGGGTCGCCCTGGTCTCGGCAGAGGGTCTCGCACGCGAGATTCCTAAGGAACGAGTGCGACCCGGCGAGAGCCTTCTTCAGCGCAACTACTTCGCCGTTTTCCTCGACGACGCGGACCGTGCCTACGAGGAACTTTCCCAGAAGGGTGTTCGATTCGTGCAACCACCGAAGACCCGCCCGGACGGTCAACGGTACGCCTTCTTTGAAGACCCCGAGGGCAACCTCTGGGAGATCTCTCACTTCCCGAAGGGATGAAGTCGGGGACGAAGATGGTGTCCGAGAACCCGAGCGTCGACGAGATCGCGCTAGCGCGAGCTTGGGTCGAGTGGCTCGTCGACACAAGGACCGGTTACGCAGATCGTTTGCTTCAGCTCTCGGAGCCGGAGCGACGGAGAGACCGCGGCGCGTCCTTTCCCTCCCTCGAAGACATCTTCCTGCACATTCTGGACGACAACGTCTGGTGGTTCGAGAGTATTCCCGAAGGGCGGCAGGAAGCGCACAAGCGGGTCGAAGGTCCCCTGTCGTCCGCGGAGATACGCCAACAGGTCGAGCGGGTGGCTCAGATCGGGAAGCGGCTCGCGGACTCTCTCACGACGTCGCGACTGAACACGAGCTTCGTCATCCGCGGACTCGAGGGGGGCACGAAGCCGTTCGAGATGAAGTGCAACCTGCGGACGATTGTCTGGCACATGGTCGAGGAAGAGCTCCAACACCGGGGCGAGATGAACGCCCTCTTCTGGCAGATGGACGTCAACGCGCCGACACGAGCCTGGTTCAGTAGTTCGCTCGCGGAGTAATCACGACCACTCGGCACCGATCGTCAAACGCGGACGGACCACTTCCTCCGGGACTCGCCTCCCTGTCGCAAGGATTGCGGCCCCGTCTGCGGGCGCGCGCGTCGTCCGACCCGGGGGTCGTCGAAATGGACCGGTCAGGCTCCACACCCACGGGAGTTCAGATTCGTCATCGATGCGCCGTGCTGGGAATGCCGAAAGTTCCCTCCTTCCCGGCCGCAGGTGCGCCAGGGCCTTACTAGGGGCCGCTCATCTTTCGAGCCGGGTCGCTGTAGACATCTATGAAAGGAGATGTACCGCCAAGTAAAGTGTCTGGCGTGCGAAAGTCGGCAGAACCATCGGGGAGGGAACTTAATCTAACGGAACCGGTCCCCGTACCGTGACCTCGGTCCGTCGCCTCTCCGCGATCATGTTCACCGACATGGTCGGCTCGACCTCTGCGGCCCAGTCCAACGAAGAGAACGCCCTGAAGCTCCGAGACGAACAGGCCGCCCTCGTACGACCCCTCTTCGCCGCTCACCAGGGGCGCGAGATCAAGTCGATGGGCGATGGATTCCTTGCGGAATTCGACAGCGCCCTTCGGGCGGTCCAATGCGCCCTGGACATCCAGCAGCATCTCCACGAGCGGAATGCGCAACCGGGCGTCGCATCCATCCAGCTTCGTATCGGCATCCATCTCGGGGACGTCGAACAGAAAGAGACCGACATCTTTGGAGACGCCGTAAACATCGCCTCCCGCATCGAGCCGTTGGCCTCCCCAGGAGGAGTTTGCATCTCGGGGGAGGTATACAGTCAGGTTCGCAACAAGGTTCCGAACAAGCTCGAGAAACTCCCCCCGGCCCCGCTCAAGGGGTTGCAGGTCTCGATTGACGTGTACCGGGTGGTCTTGCCATGGGCCGCGGCGGAGGCGGCTCTCGGGAGCGGAGGGCCGACGGGAATCGCCATCCTGCCCTTTTCCAACATCAGCCCGGATCCAAAGGACGAGTACTTTGCGGACGGTCTGACCGAGGAACTCATCACCGTCCTCTCCCAGCTGAGGGACCTTCGGGTCATCTCTCGCACGTCGGTGATGCAGTACAAGGCCACCACGAAGACGGCCGCGCTGATCGGCGTGGAGTTGGGGGTCGTGTCCATCCTCGAGGGGAGTGTGCGAAAGGCCGGGAACCGGATCCGGGTGACCGCGCAGCTGATTGACGCCGGATCGGACCGGCATCTCTGGGCCAAGACCTACGACCGCGAGCTGGACGACATCTTTGCCGTCCAGACGGAAATCGCCCGGCAGGTCGCAGAGGCGTTGCAGGTAGAGTTGCGGGCGACCGAGGTCGCTCGTCTCGGAGCCAGGGGGAGCGTCCTACCCGATTCCTACCTCGCCTATCTTAAGGGTCGAACGCGCCTTCACGATCGGTCCGATATCTCGATCACCGAGGCGAAGGAACAATTCGAGCTCGCCATCTCCCTCGATCCCCACAATGCGGCCGCCTATTCGGGCCTGGCAGATGCCATCCGGATACTGGGATGGCGCACGCACAACGTTCCTCGAGCATCTTGGGAGGAGACCACGCGACGCTTGGTCGCCCAGGCGATCGAGCTGGATCCGAACTTGGCCGAAGCCCATACCTCCTTAGGACTGATCCTGTGGGAGGCCTACGATTACGCCGGCGCGGAGAAGCAGTACCAGCTGTCCCTCGCGCTCAACCCAAGCTATTCCGCGGCGCATCACTGGTACGCGACCCTCCTGGAGGACGAGGGCCGGCTCGACGAAGCGCTCCGGGAGGGGCAGCTGGCCGAGGGCGCCGACCCCTTAGCGGGCGGTTATGTCGGCTTCCTTGCGAGCGTGCTGATCGGCCTCAAGAGGTTCGACGAGGCATTCCTGAAGATCCAGCGGCTAGGGGTGCTAGAGCCCGACTCCTACCGGTACCATGACGCCCTGCAGCAATATCATCGCGGTCGGTCCGAGCTCGCCCAGTGCCTGGCGGAAAGCCGACGATGCGAGGAACTGCAGACCAATCCGAGCTGGAAGCGAATGTGGCACGTGTACATTCTCGCGACAGCCGGGGAGAAGAACGAGGCGAGGGCGTTGCTGCAGTCGGAAGAGGCGTCCCCGGAGTTCCCCGGAATCGCCTGGATTGTCGGGTGGGCCTACGCCTTGATCGACGACCTCGACAGCTGTTTCCGTAGCCTGGAGGTCGCGGTCGAATCGCATAACATTGCGCTCCAACCCTTCCGGAACCACCCGGAACTCGAGAACGTGCGGAGCGATCCGAGATTCCCCCTGTTGTTGAAGAAAATGAACCTCGCGTGACCGCCGTCGCACCGGCGGTCATGGACTGGTCGGGATTCCCAGACCTGTGTGGGTGGGGAGTGACTGAAAACGGACTTGCTCGTCCCACCACGCTACGTCGGAATCACCGGGAAACAGCGGCCGGAGGGCCTGCGGCAACTAGTCCAGTGCCACCTTGCCGGGGGAGAAGCCGTCTCGTCCCCGCATCGGATATCCGCATTCAGTTCTGGTTCGCGTATTTGGCAGCCCCTTCGCTCCCGTTATGACCGGCCGTGCCGCTCGATCCGTTGACGCCGGCTGCTCCGGCCGTTCCATTCGGTCCAGCGGAATTGTTGCCGCCGGCCACGTTGGAGCCGCCGGCTCCTCCTATTCCGAAGGCGCCTCCGGAACCACCGGAGCCCCCCGTTCCAAAACAATCCGATGCGGAGCAGCCGCCGCCGCCGGCTCCGCCCGACACACGGTTCGAGGAGAACGTGTTGCCGCTCTCGGACACCACGGACGTCGTGTTGAACACGGCCCCTCCGTAGGCGTTTCCCCCGTCTCCGCCGTTCCCACCGTTCCCTCCCGTGCCACCGGCTCCCCCATTTCCCCCGTCGCCTCCGGCCCCGCCCTCACCTCCGATGCCCCCGGCGACGCCGCCGGCTCCGCCAGTTCCCCCCGGACCCCCGTTGCCGCCGCCTCCGCCGGGCGCCCCACTCGTGCCAGAACCCCCACCTCCGCCCGGGCCACCATCGGCGGCATCGCTCGAGAATTTGTTTTTGAAGATTGTGAGATCTCCTGAGCTGAAGATTGCGCCACCCTCGGCAGCGCCTCCGGGTCCCCCAAGTCCACCGTTCCCGCCGTTACCGCCCTTCCCTCCGGTGGTGCCGTTGCCTCCCGCACCGCCGTAACCTCCACTGCCCCCGCTGCCGCCGTCGCTTCCGTCTCCCCCTAGGCCGCCTGCGCCACCGTCTCCCCCGTCTCCTCCCGAAATGCCCGTGCCGGCGGCGGCTGCAGCGGAACCACCGGGTCCCCCCGAGCCCCCTGATGCCGTGTCGCTGGCGAACGAAACGTTCGAGATCACGGCATCACCCAAGCTGTCGAGGCCCCCCCCATCGGCAGACCCACCGGAGCCTCCTGGGCCGCCCGAGCCTGCAGTCGTAGCGTTCGAGCTGTCACCACCCGGTAGGCCGTTAGCGCCGTTGGCGCCCGAGGGCCCGGCCGTTGGAAACCCATCTTCGCCGCTCGCGGAGTCGCCCCCGTTGCCGGCCGTTCCTCCGAAGCCACCGGTCGATGCGCAACAGGTGGGGCCCTGGCCTCCCAAACCTCCTTCCCCGCCGCTCCCACCCGTAGCTCCGATGGCACCGCAATCCGTGAAGCTGCCGTGCGAGAGTGTGGCGGTTCCCGAAACTCCGTTGAACACACACCCTCCGTCCGCCGCCCCTCCGTCGCCACCGTCACCCCCCGGTCTGCCCGTTCCCATGGTGCCGCTTCTACCCGCTACGGAAGGCGCCCCGCCTGCGTAGGCACCTCCCCCGCCCTCTGAACAGAAAATCGCGCCGGCGCAGTCCGCTGTTCCTCCGTCGCCGCTGGCTCCGCCGGAGTCCGCAGCCCCGACCCCGAACTCACCGCCATTGCCTCCGGTGTTTCCATTTCCTCCCGTTCCTCCAGAAGCCGAGTTCGATTGGAACACCGCCTTGTTCGCAACCAGTTGCTTGACGTTGAAAATCGCTCCCCCGAGGCCGGCGCCACCTGCGGCCCCTCCGCCCGCCGCGCCGCCGTTACCGCCGTTCCCTCCGGGAGCCCCCGCGAGCGTCGTTCCGGGGGCCCCCCCTGCACCCCCTGGGTCGATGCTGTCGGGTTCTACGCCGTTTCCTCCGGATCCGGCGAAGTACCCGCCGCCCCCGTCACCGGCATCGCCTCCCTGCCCGGCGCTGCCGCCCAGGTCTGCGCCCGAACCCCCGTCGGCAGCATTGTTTTCGAACGTGCCGCCCGTGATCGAAAGGTTGCCGGCATTGTAGACCGCTCCCCCTTCGGCAGGTCCTCCGGCTCCCCCAGCCCCACCGCTACCACCGGCGCCACCAGCTTGACCGGGTTCGTTGGCTCCCGAGGAACCCCCGGGTCCCCCACTGGGGGCGCCGTTGTCCGCGGTGCTACCACTCCCGCCGGAGCCGCCGTTTCCCCCGTCGCCCCCGGGCCCTCCGTCCCCACCGTTGCCCCCGGTCCCGCCGGCGGCCGAATTCCCGTTGAAGGTATCGTTGGTGAGGGAGAGGCTACCGTTGCTGTATATCGCGCCACCTTCGGCCGCACCCCCACCTCCTCCTTCGCCTCCGTTCCCCCCCGCTCCGGCTTTTCCGGCGGTCCCACCGTCTCCTCCGTTCTCGCCGGAGGCCCCGGCTGACGGCGACGACCCACCGTCCCCTCCGTTTCCGCCGTTGCCACCGGCCCCGCCTCCGCCTCCGGGCCCCCCCTGACCGCCGGCTCCCCCGGTGACGGCGTTCCCAAGGAACTCGTCATCCGTCAGGCTGACCACTCCCCCTAGGTTGAGGATCGCACCGCCGTTCGCGAGGCCCCCCGCCGTGCCGGCAGTCCCCGCGCCGGCCGAGCTTCCATCGGCGCCGTTCCCGCCCGATCCGCCCGGCTCTCCCAATTTCCCGTCGGCTCCATTCTTGCCGTTCTTACCGGGTTCACCGAGAGTTCCAACGCTTCCGGCTGTTCCGGGGGTACCCACGATCGCGCCGTTCTCGAGGGTGATCCCGGAAATGGTGAGACTCCCTTCTTGCACGAGGAATAGCCTTAGCTGGGATTTCCCGTCCAGAACCACGTGGTGGCCATTTCCTTCGATCGTGACCGTGAGGCTCGAGTTTACGAGAACGGTCGACCCGAGTTTGAGGTCGCTGCAGTTGACTCCGAATTGAACCACTCCGCCCGATTCTACGGCCTTTTGGAATGCGCTCGCGGAACAGTTCTTGAGCACGGCGGCGACGTTCGACGTAGAAAACCCAGTCTCGTATCCGGGCAGAAGCGTCGGGCCGGTCGACACGAACCCATCCGGAGCAGAGTGCGAGGCGCAGTTCTGAGAGCAGGCCGCCGACTCGGGCACGATCTGAGAGAGGGCAATGGGTGCGCCCAACAGTGTGCCCGTGATGAGCGCAAGCGCCAGAATCCTCGACGAAGCCCCGATTCGCGGGAGCATCGGGGGGAATCATTCTGGTGGATTAAAGCTCGCGCCGCACGATTCGAGTGGGACAGCCCCGGGTGATATCATCCTGAACGGACGGCGGTTTGGGTTCTTCCCTGTAGTGACGCTCCCTCTCGAACCTAACCGAGACCTGTACGGTTCGATGGCCGGAAAGACCCGCGCGGACGTGGGGTCATGGACTGGTCGGGATTACCCGACTTGTGGTACCACGGAAGACCGATCGGTGAACCACCCTGCCCCTCTACCCCCAGAGCCCGGGGCGCCGGTGACCGTCGATGTGAGCTGACCGGCGTAACCGAGTCTCTTTCCATCTAGCTTAATCTAACGGATTCGGCTCCCGCAGCGTGCCCTCCTCCCGACGACTTGCGGCCATCATGTTCACCGACACGGTCGGCTACACGGCCTCGACCCACACCGACGAGGCGCGAGCGCTCGAAACCCTCCGCCAACAGGCAGAACTGGTCCGTCCGCTGTTTGAATTCCACCGTGGCCGGGAGATCAAGTCGACGGGCGACGGCTTTCTGGTCGAGTTCGAGAGCGCGCTCAAGGCGACCCAGTGTGCCGTGGACATTCAGCGTCGGATCTACGAGAGGAATGCGGAGGGAACGCTCGAGCCGATCCAGATCCGGGTAGGCATCCACCTCGGAGACGTCGTGGAGAGCGGCGCCGACATTCTCGGAGACGCCGTGAACATCGCCGCTCGGATCGAACCCGTGGCCGACCCCGGGGGAATCTGTGTATCCGGCGCGGTCCGCGAGCAGGTATGGAACAAGATTCCCGAGAAACTGGAGAAGGTCCCGCCGACCGCGCTCAAAGGCTTGCGGACTTCGATCGACCTTTACCGGGTCATCCTGCCCTGGGCCGGAAAAGAGTCGACCGCACTGGGTTCGGGAACCACCGGGATTGCGGTACTTCCGTTCGTCAACATCAGCCCGGACCCGAAGGACGAGTACTTTGCCGACGGTTTGACCGAGGAGTTGATCACGGTGCTATCTCAACTCGGGGAGCTCCGGGTCATCGCTCGTACTTCGGTGATGCCGTACAAATCCGCTCCGAAGGGGATTGCCCAAACCGGGGCGGACCTCCGCGTATCGTCGATTCTAGAGGGAAGCGTTCGGAAGGTTGGGAATCGGCTCAGGGTGACGGCCCAGCTGATCGATGTCGCCACGGAGGGGCACCTTTGGGCCAAGACGTACGACCGGGACCTCGAAGACGTACTTGCGGTCCAGGCCGAGTTGGCGAAAGCGGTCTCGGAATCTCTGAAGATCGAACTAAAGTCGAGCGAGACGGCTCGTCTCCTTAGACGGCCCCAGGTCCAGCCCGATTCGTACCTTGCCTACCTCAAGGGTCGGACGTTGCTGCACGAACGGACGCAAGCGGCGCTGAACGCCGCCAAGGATCAATTCGAGAAAGCGATCGCATCGGATCCCTCGAATGCCGCCGCGTACTCGGGTCTGGCCGACACGAGGATCCTCCTCTCGGATTACGCCGGTGCGGACTGGCCGGAGGCGCTCGAGGCGAGCCAGAGATTGGCGACACGTGCCATCGAGCTCGACCCGGACCTTGCCGAGGCGCATGCATCTCTCGCGCTGGTCCTGGAGAGCCTCGGCCAGATGGGAGAGGCTGAGAGGGAGTTTGCACTCGCCGTGTCGCTCAATCCCAGCTCGGCGACGACCCGGCACTGGTACGCAATCCTTCTTGAGAACCGCGGCCGCCCTGAGGAGGCGCTCCGGCAGGCGATGTTCGCGCAAGAGCTGGACCCGCTCTCGAGCGTCAACTTCGGTCAGCCCGCGATCTTGCTGACCTGGTTGGGACGATTCGAAGAGGCCAAGGCCCAGATCGAGAAACTGGGCAAGATCTCGAGCGTTGACCCCCTCTACCGCATGGTTCTGCTCGTCTACCACCAGACTCGTTCCGAATTCGACGAATGCCTCCGCGACCTCGATCGGTACCGCGAGATGAACCCCGGGAACCCTCTGATTCCGGGCTTCTACGCCGAAACCTATGCCAGCATGGGGCGGAGGAAGGAAGCGATGGAGCGCTTGCAGACGCTCATCGCGCTTCCGGATTCCGTGTTCGGGAAGCATGGGCAGATAGCCGCCGTCTACTGTTTGCTCGGCGACATGGACGAGTGTTTTCGCTGGCTGGAGATCGCCCGACAGCGTCACTCGGTCGAGCTGGGAGCCTGGAGGTTCGCTCCCTGGCTCCGGCCCGCGCGGGAGGACCCCCGGTTTGAGAAACTGGTCGACAGCATGGACCCCGCGTGACGTTCGTCTCGCCGGTCGTCATGGACTGGTCGGGATTTGAACCCGAGGCCTCCGGTTTGCAAAACCGGCGATCTTCCGGACTGATCTACCAGCCCATCCG
>Ga0187781_10003139_pt1 | contig 12472 bp, 8 predicted proteins | sample 0715_SJ02_MP02_2_FD_132447 | JGI IMG/M metagenome (GOLD analysis project Ga0187781, IMG submission 132447) | Tropical peat soil microbial communities from peatlands in Department of Meta, Colombia - 0715_SJ02_MP02_20_MG | ecosystem: Environmental > Terrestrial > Soil > Wetlands > Peat | place...
GCGCCCAATCAACTGTCGGCGTATCACCTCACGCGACTGGCGCTTTCCGGTAAACAGTAATGTCAATGTAAAAGACCATGACCAGGACGAACGGAATCTTTCGCGTCGCTCTTCTACTCTTGGGCTCATTTAACTGGGCTCTTGCCGATGCCCAAACCATTCAGAGCAAATGGGCTGGTGGTGACGCACCACCTGATACGAATCCGACTTCCAGGTTTTGGAAGGGCTCTACCTCGGTTTTCATGAACTCGGATCCCCACGGCAAGGCGGATCCCAAATATCGCACCGAGATCCGAACCCGCTGGACCCGCAAGTATCTCTACTTGCTCTTCATTTGCCCGTACCAGGAGCTTTATCTGAAGCCCGATCCGGTCCGCGCCGCCGAAACCAATGAACTTTGGAAGTGGGACGTCGCCGAGGCCTTCATCGGTTCCGATTTTCAGCACATTCGGCAATACAAGGAATTCGAAATCTCTCCTCAGGGGGAATGGGTGGACCTGGATATCGATCTCGATCATCATCGGCCGGGAGGCTGGAAGTGGAACTCCGGATTCGAGGTTTCCGCGCGAATCGACACGGACACCCATGTCTGGTACGGAGCCATGAAGATTCCCTTCTCCGCGATCGACACTCGTCCGCCGGCAGCAGGAAACGTTGTTCGCATCAACTTATTTCGCAGCCAAGGCCCGCCCTCGGCTCGACACGAAATTGCGTGGCAAGCAACGATGAGCGACAGTTTCCATGTGCCGGAGCGATTCGGAACGCTCACGCTGGCGAAGTAACGGACCCACTCGCGCCCGAGGCTTTAGAATTTACTTCCATTTGCCCGTACCTTCCACGATCGTCACGTATCGGTCGATCGGCAGGTCGGTGATACGCTCAACTTTGCCGCTCGGTTGGGGCCACTGGATCTCCACCCAATCCAGTTTGGTGTGTTTTCCGATACCAAGCACTAATCGCGGATCATGCGACGAGAGAAAACTGCCTCCTCCGACCTTCATCCGATGTTGCTTCAAGTCACCCGCCTGGTAATTGATCCGGGCGCCGATGGCGTCGATGTTCGACGTTGTACCAACGAGCTTGATTCCGAGCCAATGGTTTTGACCTCCGACCGCGTTGCGTAACAGCACGGGAGGCCCATCGTTCACCGCGACCAGCACATCCGTAGCACCGTCGTTATCGAAGTCTCCAATCGCCATGCCCCGAGCGGAAAGTTGCTTGGAGAACACCGGGCCACTCTGTGCACTGACGTTTTCGAACGAGCTTCCATTGTTGTGAAACAAGAGCAACGGCTCCCGGTACTTCACCTGGTTATGAATGGACTCGATCATGTCATCGGGATTGCCATTAGCGAGAAGCAGGTCCAGATAGCCATCATTGTCATAATCAAAAAATTTGAGCCCCCAGCCGCTCATGAGCCGTGTCGCTAAACCGATTCCAGTCGGACCGGCCTGATCATCGAAGGTTTCGTCGTGATTGTTTTCGTAGATCGCGAAACGTTCCATGTCGATGTTGGCGACGAAGAGGTCCATCCAGCCGTCTTGGTTGAAGTCGGCCGAGTCCAACCCCATGCCGGAACGCGCCCGCCCCTCTCCGCTATACGCTACGCCGGCGTAGGTGCCGTTCTCTTCGAAACGGCCCTGTCCGCGATTCATGAAAACGAAATTAGGAACCGTGTCGTTGCTGACGAACAGATCCATCAGGCCATCGTTATTCAGATCCGTGGCGACAACACCCCACGCCTTGCCGAGGGAAGCGGCAATTCCGGACGATTTGCTGACGTCGGTGAAGGTGCCGTCTCCATTATTGTGAAACAGCCAGCTCGGCATGGGCTTGTATAATCGGGGAATGCAGTACCCGTGTTTCCCTTCCTCCCCGGAACCACAAGACTTATTGATGCTTTTCGAGAAATCCACGAACTGGCAGACGAACAAATCGAGTTTGCCATCATTGTCGTAGTCGAACCAGACGGCGCTTGAGGACCATCCAGGAGCAGCCACGCCGGCCTTTTCCGTCACGTCGGTAAAGGTTCCGTCGCCGTTGTTGTGATAGAGAATGCTCCTCCCATATTGCGTGACGTACAGATCGGGAAAGCCGTCGCCGTCGTAGTCGCCGACAGCCACTCCTTGGCCGTATCCGCCTCCCGGCACGCGGGCTTTCTCGGTGACATCGGTAAAAGTGCCGTCACGGTTGTTGCGATAGAGCGCGTTGCGCAAGGGCGGATTGGGATCGTAGAAATCACACTTACCGCTGTTTACCAGATAAATGTCCATCCAGCCGTCATTATCGTAGTCCAGGAAGGCGCATCCCGGGCCCGTCGTTTCAGGCAGGAATCTTGCAGCGGATTTTCCAGCAGTGTGCTCCCAGCGGATGCCGCTTTTCTCGGGAGGGATCTCTCCAAATGGATAGACCGGGTCTGCGAGGGCGGTGGTGAGGCGCGGTATTCCCCCGATCGCCACCGCGCATATCGCATTGCTCAGGAACTGTCGCCGCGAAGACCGAACCTCGAAAATGCCGCCCTTGGAGAGCTTGTTCACTGATACTAGGTTACCTAGAGAAAGGTGCTGTTTAGTTGGGATTCTGCTCCGTTCCAGCCTGGTTTCCCTGGTCCGCGTTGCCTTTCTGCGTCATCTGACGGTGAATCGCGAATTCCTTCTCCGCTTCATCTTTGCGACCCGTGCGTATTAGCGCAGTCGCGAGACTGTAATGGGCAGCGGGATTGCGCGATTCCAGCTTAACTGCAGTCTGAAGGGGTGGAATGGCCTCGGTAAATCGCTTGGTGGACATTAACGAGTTCCCCAGCCCAAGGAAGGCATCGGCAAATCCGGCATCCAGTTCGGTGGCTCGAGTGAAATGTTGAATTGCGTCCTTCCACTGGCCATCCTGGCGAGCCATCTCCCCAAGCACATATTCGGCGCCGGCATTGGTGGGATCGATCGTCAATTCCTCAATAAATTCACGCCGCGCCTCGTCGGCAGCGCCGGCCGGCGGATTCGGCCGGGATAGCAGCAATCGGCCAATGCGGAAATGAATGCCCGGCAACTTCGGGTTCTCCGCGGCGATCGCGCGATATTCCTTTTCCGCTTCAACCCACTTGCCTTGCATCTCGTAAGACTCCGCGAGCAATTCCCGCGCCTCGGGCGAGGAAGGAGCGCTGCGCGCAAGCATTTGCGACGCTTGCGTAGACAGATCGGAGAAAGCGTGGATCTCCGAGTACAGAACCTCGGGATCATGCGGGAAGTCGTGTACCAACATCTCTAGGAAATGCAGGGCAGAGTCGAAATGGCCAGTCGTCATCGCGCAGCGCACCCCTGCCAGACCGACCTTACGCTTCAACTCCAGGTCCGCGATGCGGAGGCTTTTCTCAAGACGGGGAAGAGCAACGTCGCAATGGCTCTGCTCGGCAAGTGCGACGGCCTTCGTCGCAGCGGCGGAAAGGTCCGGGATGGGCTTGTTTGGCGTCTGAGCCGCGCCTCGTTCGTTGGTTAGCAGAACTGAAACCAGCACCAGGGCCAAACCACGGGGCAAGAGCATATCAACCGATCATAAACGATTCTAGAGCAGACGGTATGCAATAAAGACCCTTGACAAAAATAAAGAGGCAGGCGATTCACGCCCGCCTCTCTCGCCTGTCGCTCAGAAGTACAACTTGAGCGCAAATTGAATGTTACGCGGCGCCTGGGAGCTGTTGACCACACCCAGACCGAAGTTGGCTGTCGCTCCGCCGGGTGAATCGGTGGGTACCGAGGAACTTGGCGCGTTCAGGTTCACCCGGTTGAACGCATTGAGGAAGTCGGTGCGGAACTGCAGTTTGATGTTCTCCGTGATGGGGAAGTTCTTTTGAACTCCCAGATCGGTGCTGAAATATCCTGGTCCACGGGGCGGACCCTCAGTCGGGCAGTTTCCAAAGTCGAGGGTGAGGTTGGTGTCAGCGTACGGAGCTGGATCGAGCCACTGATACCCAATGTATTGTCCGGTGGAGGTCAGGTCATTTTGCCGCCCCAACACTCGACCGGCTCCCGGCAAGCAGTTGGGGCGTGCTCCGCGAGAGTTGGTGCCGGTATGGTCGTTGCCGTACAGTGCCACCGGGAAACCGTCATGCAGAAGGACGATGGGCGCAACCTGCCAGTTGCCCGCCACGCCGTTGAGCACCTTGTTCATATCGTGCCCAAATCGCTGCCCGCGGCCAAACGGCAGTTCGTAAACAGCGTAGGCGTTCATCGATTGCTTGACGTCGAAGTAACACAGGCCATAATCGGCGCGCGGGTCATAGAGGTTCTGATAGTACGGGCTGGAGGGTGACCCCTGAGTGTCGCCCCAGGTGCCATAGTATCCGCTATTGTCGGTCATGCACTTCGAGTAGGTGTAAGCCACCTGGTACTGGAGCCCGTGAGAAAGCCGCTTTTGGAAGACAGCTTGTAGGGCATCGTACTTCATCTCGCCGACCGATGCCGTGCCCGAGATCTGCGAGATGTCGTTCTGGAACGCGGGATTTCCCGAGAAGTAGACGCTGGGAGCGGTACAGGGCGGAGTTGCACAAGAAGTAGGGGAAAGCAGCTGCCTTTGCAGATACGGCATGGGAACCATCAGGTGCGTTCCGTGCGCACCCACGTAGCCCACCTGCAACGTACCGGCATTGCCGAGCTGGCGTTGAACAGTGAAGTTCCACTGCTGGGTGATCGCCGGTTGTACGTGGGGATCCCACACGCGGACCAACGCTCCTGCGAAAGGATCGCTCGCCGCACCAACGGGAACAAGTCCCTGATCGGTGGTCGTCGTCGGGAGCGCGAGTGTGTTGTAATTCACGAACGTCTCCGCTGCCGTGAACGGGGGATTGATGGGAAGGCGGAGGTTTGTGCCGGTTCCCTCCATGTAGGAGGAAATCGTAAACGCACCGCGGATAACCGTCGTGCCGTTAAACTTGGCCGGGGTCCAGGCAAAGCCGAGGCGCGGCTGAAGGTCCTTCGCGCCATACGTGCCGTCATACAGCCCGCCGCTGCTCTGCTGGCACGTGACGGGAGCGGTTCCCAGTAATGGAGTCACCTTCGAGCAGTTCGGGGCAAGCAATTCGCCGCTGATCAGACCGAAGTTGACCTGCTCATCATGAATTTCAATCCAGGGCGTGTGCGCCTCATAGCGAAGGCCCAGGTTGAGCGTAAGCCGATCTGTCACCCGCCAGTCGTCCTGCAGGTAGGTGCCGAAAACACTCTGGCGCTGTCCCCATTCTCCGCCACTGATGCCGCGACCGTAATTAGCGGGCAGGCCGAGGTAGAAATCAGCGCCTGCGTAGCCACCCGTCCCATTGGGCGGCGCGTTGGATGTGAAGATTCCAGTAAAGTTGATGCTGCCTAGCGCGCCGCTATTCCCGGTATAGAAGGTGTTGATTTGGTCTCGCCAAAACTCGAAACCGGTGTGGAACAAATGGCGGCCGTGCGTGACGATCACCGTGTCGGAGGCCTGGATTACGGCGTCATCGAATCTTTGTTCTACTTGTGCGTTGCCAATGCCGGTCAAAATGCTGCCTAACCCAATGGACAATAGACCGGGAACGCCAGAGGGATTGCCATTTCCTATCCCGAGGCTGTTGCCCAAGTCTCCCACCGATGAGGAAAAATCGGTGCCGTTGTGCAGCCTGACGTGATTCCAGCCAACGCGGACATCGTTCAACAGGGTCGAGCTGAAGGTGTGGCTCCAGTCATAAACCGAGTTCTCGATGGGCGCATCGGAGAATCCAGTGCCGAACAAGGCGAACGAGTTGGTTGTCGGATTGTTAGCGGTGGCGTAGGAGTAGCGGCCGAAGATGTGGTCGCTCTTGCTAGCGTTGAAGTCAATCTTGATGTCCCATTGGGTGTTGTCGAACAGCGTGGCCGATGTGTTGCTCGCGTTGTTGATGCGGTTCGTGCCGGTCGCGGCCGGGTAGAGAGGAGAAGCAAACAGCGCCGCCGCTACAGGATCAATCGGCTCAGTGATCACGTTGTTCTTATACGGTGCATTGTTCTTGCCGGGAAACGGATCGTAGAGCTGATCCACAACCACACCGGCGGTGCCGCGGTCCAGACAAATCCCGTTCGTGTCGAACCCGCTGGCGCAAAGATCGCCAAAGTTGCCGGTCCGTTCGGCGGAGGTAAAAACGTTAAAGAAGCTCGTCGAACTCGGATAGTCGAATCGCTGTCCTTGGTAGTCGAAGAAGAAAAACAGCTTATCCTTGATGACAGGTCCGCCGACTGTGCCTCCAAACATATTCCAGCGCAGCAGCGGACGGGGTGCGAAAGTGAACCGGTTTCCCCAACTGTTCGAGTTCAGTTTGTCGTTACGGAAGAACTCCCACAAGTCCCCATGAAATCGGTTAGTCCCGGACTTGATCGTGGCGCTGACGACTCCACCCTGGAAGTTTCCGAACTCAGCCGACGCGTTGCTCGTGATCAGATTGAATTCCTGGATTGCGTCCGGCGCCGGCGTGTATCCGACCAGGTTGTCCGAAACCTGGTTGTTGTCCATGCCATCGAGAATGAAGTTGTTGGCCTGCTCGCGGTTGCCGTTGATGTAGGGACGCGCGCCATTGGCAGTATTGGCACCGGTGTTGAAATTGTCCGGGTCGGGGGAAACGGATCCGGGCGCGAGTAACGTCAACTCGACATAGTCGCGCGTCGCCAGCGGCAAGTCGTCATTGGCCTGGGCGTCGATCACGGTGCTGACTTGGGTGGAATCGGTCTGCAGAACGGGAGCAGCACCGGTGACCTCCACGGTCTCGGTGACTTGGCCGACCTTCATCTGCACGTCCACGCGCGCCGTCTGGTTGAGCACCAGCGTGAATGCTTTCTCGACTGAAGTCTGGAAACCGGTTGCGGTGACCTTCACGGCATAGCTGCCGATCGGCAGGCGCGGCAGGTTATAAGCACCCGCTTCGTTAGTTTGCGCCGTCCAGACACTTCCCCGCTCTGTATCAGTAGCGGTGACCGTCGCGCCCTTCATGGGAGCTCCGCTCGGGTCCGTCACCGTCCCTATAATCGCGGCCGTTACTTCCTGACCCCAGGCGCAGGGGAAGGTCACACAGAGCGCCACCATTGCAAGGAGTGAGCAGAGAAACGCAGCTGACCGTCTCATCACAAAGTCCTCCTTCGGGACGAGCAACATTTGACGAAGTCATGCTATATAGCGGGTGGCGGCACTTCGTCAAGAAAAAAATGCATTCAAAGCAAAAATTTTAATATGAAGGCATTATGTGATTTGTATCACTCCGGGTTGGCCGCAAACGCGCCGTTTGTGGGCTCGTGTGGCATCCATCTCGGGATTAACACTACCATTCCCCATGGCAACTTGTTGTAAATAAAGGTGTTGCATGATATTGTGCACAATTGGAACCGGCTCCGGCCTCCCCGCATTATCCGTCCGCCAAGGTTTCCCTGCCAGTTCTCGCTCTGGCATGGTGTGCGCGGCGAGTTCAGTACGATTTAGTTTTGGAGCCCTAGAGCACTTTGTAGTATGGTGCCCTTGCGGGGAAAACGTCGGATGCCGCAGGTGCGAAAAAACGGTGTGCCTGTGTACAAGCAGATCCAGGCAACGATTGTCAAACGCCTGGAGGGGGGCTTGCTGAAACCCGGTGATATTGTCGACTCGGAGCGCGAACTGGCGCGGATTCATGGCGTCAGTCTGATGACGGCGCGCCAGGCGCTCACCGCTCTGGAACGTGAGGGTCTGGTGGTCCGCCGGCGCGGTGCGGGCACATTTGTTGCTCCACCCAGGATCCATTTCAACAAGCTGATGAGCTACACGGAACAGATGTCAGGCCGCGGCTTGAACATCTCTTCGAAATTGCTGGCTCTGAGTGTCGTCAACACCGATCCCGAGGTCGCCGCGCGTCTTGCGCTACCCGCATCGAGCCCCCTCATCAAATTAGAGAGGCTCAGGCTCGGCGGAGGCGAACCGTTCGCAATCGAAACGTGCTACTTGTCGGCTGATGAGTTCGGTGGCCTGGTTCGCGCCCGGCTGGACCGAGCCTCTTTGTTTTCCATCCTGGAACACGACTACGAGCTCCACATCGCGCATGCCGATGAAGAAGTCGACGCCACCACCGCCGATGCGCACAGCGCCCGACTCCTGCGCATCCCACAAGGCTCAGCCTTGCTGCGCCTCCGCCAGGAGATTTTTTCGACGCAGGGCAAGGCTGCTATCTACGTACTAGGACTTTACCGCTCCGACCGGCACACCGTGTTGATCCGCAGATTCCGCTGATCATAAGTCATCGGCTTCAGTGAGAACCGCCACCCTGCTGCGCAATCAAGTGCACACGTCCTGCAATCCGCAATTCGGGTATTACGAATTCGGTGAAACCATCGTACGGTATGGGAGTGAGAAATTCGCAGCAGCCATGCTCGGGGCTTGCGTATTGAACAGCAGGAAATGAGCCTTTTACCTGCACCTGTACGCGAAGCGGGTCGGTAGCGTAGTTAATGAACTCAATTTCCTCCAAATCGCGGCCGTCCGCGGCGTAAGGCACGGCAATCGTCGTCAATCCATTCCAGAGACTGATCAGGGCGTGTTCCTTACCTAACAAACGACGGATGTCTTGGGAAAATGTTTCGGGATCGCTAATCGCTTCCGAAAGCTCGATCACTCTGCCCCTTCCCACGGCATACGATGTCGCATTTTCGTTCAGCCGCACGGCCTCATCGTTGTGCCAGGGATACGCCCCCTGCGCTCCCGCTAGCACGACGGTTTTGCCAAGTGTCACCACATGAGATATTTGCTCGGCCGATTCCTGGTCCGGCTTCGAAAAAAGGACGATCACATCGAACGCCACAAGATCTTTGGGTTTCAGATCCGATGCTCGCAGCACTTTGAACGGAATGTTGTGCCGCGCCATCAGATTCAAAACTTCGTCGCCGGGATCAAAATCATCCACCACCACAGCCACGTTGGCCGCCGCTTCAAGTCTATGCTCGGTTTTGTCACGCGAGTAAAACTCCGTGTACTTCAGTACTTCCTTCCAGAGTTTCCAAGCGCCCGCATTTTGCGCATTCAGGCTGCGTTGCAGGCGCTCATCAACATCCAGGACTAAATCTGCATAATTCCCACTGACATTGCTGCTCTCAAGAATGAAGTGATCGTCCAAAAATCGCATCGTTACGGCTACGATCATGCCCTCCGAAATTGTGGAATTCGCTTTGTCGAAGTGGAAACTCTGGAGCAATACGAGCAGGCCTTCACCGATCGCACCGTGATGGCCCACTTCTTCAACGCCGGTGGGGGACAAATCAGTCGCGAAGATTGGGCGCGAGTCGCTCACCAGCATGACGTTCCCTGCTTCAACGACGCCGCTGCCGATGTTCCTCCCATTTCCAACCTCTGGAACTACACGCGAATGGGATTCGATCTCGTGACTTTCTCAGGCGGCAAGGGTCTCCGCGGGCCGCAATGCACTGGTTTACTTCTCGGAAGAAAGGACCTGATCGAAGCCGCCAAAAAAAACAATTCACCAAATTCGAACACAATCGGCCGCGGGATGAAGGTAGCGAAGGAAGAAATTGTCGGCCTGGTCGCCGCGGTAGACTGGTTCTTGAAGCAGGATGACGCAGCAATGGAGTCAGAATACAGGCAGCGCGCGGATCGCATTGTCGAACGTGTGAGCAGTCTTCCCACGGTGCAAACCCAAATTTTCGTTCCTGAGGTCGCCAACCACGTGCCGCACCTGCTGATCACATACGATCAGAACCGCATCAAGATCACCGGCACGGAAGTCATGCAGAAGATGCGCGAAGGCTCACCGCGCATCGAACTGAATCCATCCACCGGAGGCGCTCCGGCGAGTGCGGGTTTACCCGGTGGCCCGAACACGATTGTAGTAGGCGTTTGGATGCTGCAGCCCCGTGAAGAGGTCGTGGTCGCAAAGCGTTTGCGGGAGGTGCTGCAACAAGCTCTCGCCTAAGGAAACACGCTGCCGCAACTCATGGCTCTCGTCTGGCAATATGCTGAGTTTGTAATTCGTTCTTTCCCTCTTCAACCAAATAGAACCTGTCGCCGTCCACATCGTGAAAACTTTGCCGCTGCCCACCCGGCCAGGTTATCTCCACATCTTCGGCGCGCTTGGCATGGCCCAAACCGAAATTCGCGCGCAGATCGCTTTGTGAAAGATAGCTGCCGCCTCCCGCGAGCTCGCGAATTTGCGATGTCCCGCCGCTCACCACGCGAATGCGAGCCCCCATGGCGTCCCGATTCGTTTTCTTCCCCACCAATTTGAAATTTAGAAAGTGATTTCCATTGCTACCGCTGTTGTGCAACACGAGGGGAGTATCGCCGTTGTTGGCGACGACGACGTCGACAAATCCGTCGTTGTCGAGATCCGCAAAAGCCACGCCGCGGCCCACATAAGGAGTTGCAAATCCGGAACCACTGCTCTTGCTGACGTCAACGAATTTTCCATTCCCCTCATTGTGGAACAACGAATTCGTTTGCCGGTAATGCGTCCCGGGCGTGGCCTGCTCGACCTCTGGATAAACGTGGCCGTTGGCGATGAAAAGGTCGAGCCGTCCGTCGTTGTCATAATCGAAGAAGCCGCCTCCAAAGCTCAGCACATCGCGGGTCGGCCGCGTGATGCCCGCCTCATCGCTCACCTCATCGAAAAATCCTTTCCCATCGTTGTGCCAGAGATGATCGGACGATCGCTGGAAATCCGAAATATAAAGATCCAGCCATCCATCGTTGTCATAATCGCCGAGTGACATGCACATCGCGGCCATCACCGTTCCACGGGACGTCACCGCCATTCCGGCGTTGAGCCCAATCTCTTTGAACGTTCCGTTGTGTTCGTTGTGGTAGAGATAAGCGTCCAAGCCATCATTGGCGACGAACAGATCAGACCAACCATCGTTGTCATAATCTGCGGCAGCGACGGACAGGTTTTTCCCTTTTGGCTGATACACCCCCGCCACTCGGGTTACATCCGTGAACGTGCCGTCGCGATTGTTGTGATAGAGCGCGTCAAGGCTTCCCGAATATTCACTAGGGGCGCAACTGCTCAATACGTCACCGAGTTTGCAATAACGCTTGTCGCCGAGAGTCACATAGCTGCCGACGTAAAGATCCAGCCACCCGTCTCGATCGTAATCAAAGAATGTTGCTCCCGAATGGAATGCGCCTGACTCTAATCCGCCAACTCCCGCTTGGTCTGTGATGTCAGTAAAAGTTCCGTTGCCGTTGTTGCGGTACAAAACGTTCTTGCCATACTGCGTAACGAACAAATCGGGAAAGCCATCATTATCGAAGTCTCCCCACACGCAACCGAGGCCATACCCGGTTCCGGGCACGCGAGCTCGTTCGGTGACATCTGTGAATGTACCGTCGTGATTGTTACGATAAAGCGCATTCGTGGTGTGAATGTCTTGTCCGTAGAGGTCCCGTCCATTGACGAAATAGATATCCTGCCAGCCGTCACCATCAAAATCGGCAACGCATACTCCCGGACCAAATTCCTCGCGATTGATTGAGGTTCCCTTGTTGCCCTTGAAATGTTTGAACGTGATGCCCGCGGCTGCAGTCACGTTTGTAAACGCGATGGAGGGGGCGAGCGGTTCTGCATTCAAGGGGGGCAATGCGATCCAAGTGACACCGAGCGACACAATAAAAATACCGGCAATGGCAATAGCCGGCCAAAGCCGAGAATTGCAACCGCTGGCATGGGACATAGACAACCCGTAGTCTCCGCTTCTATAGCAGCATTCTACACAGGGACTCGCCCCCAAGGAAGGCACAGAGAGCTTGCAACGAAGCTGTAGACGGCAAGAAGCCCGTTGCAAGAGCCGTGGAACTTAACTACCGTCCCGAATCGACGCGATGTAATACGCCACAATATTCGTCATGCGCCCGGGTAGCTCGCGAGCATGAGTCTAACTCTCGATAAGACCGACTTGGCTTGGTTGGATGCGGCAGCCACTTTGTCGGCTGGGCCTCCTCCAGCAGCAGCGAATTCCGGGCTAGATGTTATTTTGGTGTTAAGCTGTTCGCACTCCTTCGTTAGTCCAACCCCGTCGCATGAGCCGACCTTCACTGTCTAGCAGCGGGCCCGTTCCGAAGGTCTTGAATAAGAAGCCATCTGAAGGGGAGTCGGGGAGGGTGGCCGTCGTCGCTGATTTAAAAGAACGAAGACAGGGCACACACTTGCGCTTTGAAGCAGGGTGAACGCAGTCCAAAATATCGCATTGCGTGCGCCTAAGGATCAGGGACATGTTGCGTGAAGATGTCGACAAATTCCTCATTTGTGTACAGCACAAGAACATGCCGTTCATTTCGTGTATCCTTTGCCTCCACCCAAGGCAAGGTTGCTATCTACGTCCTGGGACTTTACCGATCAGACCGTCACACAGTCTTGATCCGAAGATTCCGTTGAGGCGAACGCATTGGCTCATACAAGCCCGGCAAATCACAAACTCGGATGGCGGTGCCTGGCGATATCGCCTCATGATCCCAACCGGCGCTA
>Ga0187781_10003140_pt1 | contig 12470 bp, 12 predicted proteins | sample 0715_SJ02_MP02_2_FD_132447 | JGI IMG/M metagenome (GOLD analysis project Ga0187781, IMG submission 132447) | Tropical peat soil microbial communities from peatlands in Department of Meta, Colombia - 0715_SJ02_MP02_20_MG | ecosystem: Environmental > Terrestrial > Soil > Wetlands > Peat | place...
GCCTCGCTCTTTCAACTGACACTGCTGCTTCTTGCGGCAATTGCCGAAGGCGCGCTTCGCGGGTGACGTCGTGTTGTACCGATCCCAAGCGAGCTGCCAAAAACAAGACGCACACGCGCTGGAGAATCGCCGCGAACTTGATAAGTCGTTAGGGCATATCGCGACCGTTCCCAACCGCCGGCAGGCCGGTAAATCATGTTCCGGTCGCACGTGGGTGTCCAACTTGCCTCGGCACCAGGAGGCTGCGTTAAGCGGCCTTGCGCTATTTACCGTTCAAAGCTCCGTAAGACCCGCAAATTGGGGCGATCCACTGGGCAAAGAACAGTGAGAGGCACCGTGTTAAAGATTTCCTCGACCAACAAATCCAAGCAACTCGCTTGCATCCCGCGCAAGAGCGCGCTGTCGATGAACCGTTCTCTTAATCAAATTCGAGCAAGTTTCCCAAATCCCTAATGAGTACCCTCGATGGCTCAGATCTTTCGGCCCAGATTCGTACTCCTACTCAAGCTCATCGGAGGTTTGATCCTGATATTGGGAGTGGCTCTTGTCACGGTTTGGCGCGGCAGTATTGCTCAAGTTCCATCGCTTGACGCACCCGTCGCTCAATTGCCGCCCTTTAGTCACAAGCACCATGTCAGTGACGTCGGTTTGGATTGTCGCTTTTGCCATGCGTCAGTTGAATCCTCTGCCTTCGCTGGCATACCGCCAACATCGACTTGCATGACCTGCCACTCTCAGATATTCAAGGATCAAAAAATGCTAGGGCCCGTGTTCATCAGTTTTCAGAAGAACACGCCTTTGCACTGGATCCGCGTACATAAGTTACCGGACTTCGTCTATTTCAACCACAGCATTCATGTGGCAAAGGGTGTCGGTTGCTCGACTTGCCACGGTCATGTGGATCAGATGGCGCTGATCTGGAGAACGCAGTCATTGGAAATGGACTGGTGCATCAATTGCCATCGGCAACCCGAGAACTTCGTGCGCCCCAAGGAGCGTGTCTTTGATATGGATTGGCAGACGCCTTCGGATCAAGTCGCGCAAGGTAAGCGGTTGCTCGCGGTGTACCACGTTGATGCACGACGATTGTTGGATTGTTCGAATTGCCATCGGTGAACCGTGATCGCGTTCTAGAAAAATGAAAATCAATTCTCCTGTCCGACATTCTGTTTTCACCGAATCGGAATTGTCGGACCCCGCAAAGATGTGGCGAAGTCTCGAGGAGCGTTTATCGGACAGCGCCTCTTGCCAGGACTTTCATCGCGTGGTTTGGCACGGTACCGATGCTCCCAGCCTTGATCGGCGCGACTTTCTGAAATTGATGGGCGCCTCGCTGGCGCTTGGCGGTGCAAGTGGTTGTTCTCGGCCGCCCGAACATACGATTCTTCCGTATGTGCATTCACCAGCGCAACTTACGCCTGCTCAACCGCTGTTTTTTGCCACGGCGGCCAATTTCGGCCAGTCGTCCATTGGCCTGTTGGTTCAAAGCAATATGGGACGGCCAACCAAGGTCGAAGGCAACCCTAACCACCCAGAGAGTTTAGGCGCCACCAATATTTTTTCTCAGGCCTCCGTCCTCGAGGTCTGGGACCCGGATCGGTCGCAAACGTTTACGCACCTGGCACAACCGAGCACATGGGAAGCATTTTGTTCGGCACTAGCCGAGAGAATGACGACAATCGCGACAGCCGACGGTGCCGGCCTGTACCTACTGACGGAAGAAGTCCATTCGCCCACGTTGCTTAGTCAGATTCAGACGCTCTTGACCCGCTTTCCCGCAGCGCGCTGGCACCGATACCAGCCGATTAATTCTGACCAGGCGTATGAAGGCCTACGTCGAGCGATCGGCGAACCGCTTCAACCTCGTTATCAATTTGATCAGTGCCGCGTGATTTTGAGTCTGGAGGCGGACTTTCTGGGCGGCACCAATGTACGCCATGCCCGAGATCTTGTTGCTGCGCGCACGCATGCATCGGATCAACCGGACCCAGGCCGACTGTACGTGGTGGAGGCGACCCCGACGCTAACCGGCGCATACGCCGATCAGCGTCTCGCAATCCAATCTTCGCGCATTGCTTCCGTAGCCCTAGCGGTGGCGCGCGCCCTGGATCTTCCGGTTGCGCAACCAGCCGCCTTGTCAACTTCTGCATCGCGATGGATTGAGGCCTGTGCCCGCGATCTGCGGCAAAACCGAGGCCGATCACTGATCGTTGTGGGACCTGCTCAGCCGCCAGCCGTTCATGCTTTGGCACTGGCCATGAATCACGCCCTCGGAAGTCTAGGTTCCCTGGTTTCCTATTCCGCACCGACCATGACCACGACGGTATCTCAAACGGAGTCTCTCCGTGCGCTAACGTCAGCCATGGCCGAAGGGCGCGTCGGTACGTTGTTAATCGTTGGCGGAAACCCCGCGTACAACGCGCCCGTGGATCTTGAATTTGCCCGTGGCCTTCGCGCGGTGGCGTTTTCGGCTCACTTGAGCGTTTTTGATGACGAAACCTCGGCACTGTGCACATGGCAACTTCCCCAGAAACACTTTCTCGAGGGCTGGTCCGACACCTGCGCATTCGACGGCACCACATCGCTACAGCAACCACTAATGGCCCCGCTGTATGGTGGAAAATCAGCGCACGACCTTCTCGCCGTCTTAGTGGGCCAAAGCGACGTCGATGACTATCAGATAGTCCGCAAATATTGGCGCGCTTTGCATTCGGACGCAGACTTCGAGACATTTTGGAACCGCGCACTCCAACAAGGGGTGGTTGACGGTACACGTGCGGAACGCAAGAGCGTGCGCCTCAACAAAGATTTCCTACTCGATCTGAACGTGCCACAAAATTCGTCGCACGACGAGCAAATTGACCTCGTATTCGCGCCCGATCCGACGATTTGGGACGGCCGCCATGCCAACAACGGTTGGCTGCAGGAGCTGCCCAAGCCGCTGACAAAACTCACCTGGGATAACGCGGCCTTGTTAAGCCCATTGTTGGCGCAACGGTTCGACCTGAAAAATGGGGACGTCGTTGAACTGCAACACGGGGACCACAGCATTACCGCTCCGGTATGGATCATGCCCGGTCATGCCGATCGCGCAGTTACGCTCACGCTCGGCTACGGCCGTACTCGGGCCGGTCGTATCGGCAATGGCGTAGGCGTCAATGCCTACTTGCTGCGCCATTCCGACGCGCCGTGGTTCGCAACAGGTCTGCAGATACGAAAGACCGGTAAGAAGCACGTTTTGGCGGTTACCCAGCATCATCACGCGATGGAAGGGCGTCGGCCGGTGCGGTCAGCAACGATTGCGCAATTTAAGGCCGATCCCGGTGCGGTGACTCGCGACGATCCGCAACCGATAACGAGTTTGTACGACCCATTCCAGTACCCCGGCTATGCATGGGCAATGAGCATCAACCTCGATGCCTGTATCGGTTGCAGTGCCTGCACTATTGCCTGTCAGGCGGAAAACAACATTCCGATCGTTGGCAAGAACGAAGTTGCGCGCGGCCGCGAAATGCACTGGATACGCGTTGATCGGTACTACGAGGGAGAAATTGAACAACCTCGAACCTATTTTCAACCAGTACCCTGTATGCACTGCGAGCGCGCACCCTGCGAAGCCGTCTGTCCGGTGGAAGCGACGGTACACGATTCCGAGGGCCTGAACTTGCAGGTCTATAACCGGTGTGTGGGGACCCGTTTTTGTTCGAACAATTGCCCGTACAAGGTGCGGCGTTTCAACTTCCTTCAGTATTCGGATTCAAGTGAGGAGCATTTAAAGGCCCAACGCAATCCTGAAGTCACGGTGCGAATGCGCGGGGTGATGGAAAAGTGCACCTATTGCGTGCAGCGCATTACGAGTGCACGCATCGAAGCGGAAAAGGCCAACAGGCGCCTACAAGACGGGGAAGTAATCACTGCTTGCCAAGCGGTGTGCCCGACCGGGGCGATCGTGTTTGGCGATCTCAATGATCCGGTTAGTCGGGTCAATACGATGAAACGCTCCCCACTCAGCTATGCATTACTTGCCGAGCTGAACACCCGCCCGCGAACGACGTATATGGCAAAGTTGAGCGATCCCAACCCGGACCTCGAAGAGGTTCAACAGTCAAATTTGATCGAGCGCTAAAAGCGATGCCGTCCGTAACAAGCAATTTGCTCGCGTCCGCGGCGTCGGTGCAACCGGCTGCCGCCCCGACCCGGGGCGAGCACAGCACACCCGTACTGCAGGGCGATCACTCCCTTACCAGCATTTCGGACAAACTGAGCGACATCGTGCTTTACGGTCCGACTGGTCGATGGTGGGGTGTCGCTTTTTGGGTCAGCTCAGCGCTTACAGTGCTTTTCTTCGGGTCGATCGCTTACCTCTTTTACAAGGGCGTCGGCATCTGGGGCCTGAATGAACCTGTCGTGTGGGCGTTTGACATCACGAACTATGTTTGGTGGATTGCGATTGCCATGTCCGGCACATTCATCTCTGCCGCTCTGCATCTGACTCGCCAGGCTTGGGGTGCTTCCATTAGTCGATTTGCAGAGGCCATGACGATCTTCGCCCTTGCCATTGCTGGCATGTTTCCGATCATTCACCTTGGCAGACCGTGGTTCTTTTATTGGCTGGCTCCGTACCCGAACGTTATGAGTCTTTGGCCGCAGTGGCGCAGTCCTTTGGTATGGGACTTTTTTGCGATCTTGGCGTACTTGCTTCTTTCTTTGATGTTTTGGTACCTAGGTTTGCTCCCTGACCTTGCCACGCTGCGTGACCATGCGCGAACGCGTTCCCAGCAGATCTTCTACGGCGTCCTTGCGCTAGGCTGGCGCGGCGAGGCTCGTCACTGGCACCGTCAGGGCTCCGCACATCTGTTGCTCGCGGGCTTGGCCGTCCCCCTGGTCGTTTCTGTTCACAGCGTCGTCGGGTTGGACTTCGCGACTGGCAATACGCCGGGATGGCATTCGACGATCTTTCCGCCGTTCTTTGTCGCGGGTGCGATGTTTTCCGGGTTTGCAATGGCGATGACCATCGCCGTACTTTTACGTAAGGCCTTCGATCTGAACGACTTCATCAACGAGCGGCATTTGGATAACCTTGCCAAGCTCATCTTGGCCATGGGACTGGTCCTCGCGTACAGCTACATGATGGACATTTTCATGGCCTGGTACAGCGCGGACCCCTATGAAATCTACACGGCGGTAAATCGAATGCGTGGTCCATATGCGCCCGTGTACTGGACACTGATTTTATGCGTCGTCATTATCCCGCAAACGCTCTGGTCCTCGCGCGTTCGTCGCTCACCTTGGGTGCTGCTGTGGGTCAGCGTCGCAATCAACATCGGCATGTGGCTCGAGCGCTTCATGCTCATTGTCACTAGTTTGCATCGTGATTTTCTGCCGTCAGCTTGGGGCATGTTTTATCCAACAATTTGGGACTGGGCGATATTGATTGGATCAATTGGTTTTTTTGCGTGGCTGTTTCTGCTGTTCATCCGCTTTCTCCCGTTGATCTCCATGGCGGAAATGCGCGAGTTGTTGTTGCATCAACAAGGACCTCGCCATGCAAGATAGCGGACCTACCTATGGGCTTATGGCTCAGTTTTCGACACCGCAGATGCTCTTGGAAGGCGTGCGCGCGGCACGTGCCGAAGGCTACGTATGCGTTGACGCGTACTCCCCGATGCATATCGAGGGCCTTGCAGAGGCGCTCGGATTCCAAAAAGACCACATTTCTATGTTCGCGCTCGTGGGTGGCATCGTTGGGGGCGTTGGAACGTTCGGCTTGCAGTGGTACAGCGTTTCTTTGGCCTATCCGCTAAATATCGGCGGCCGCACGCCGTTTTGGCCGGGTCTGGTGCCTGCGACCTTTGAGATGACGGTTTTAGGCGCAGCTCTTGCGATTTTTTTTGGCATGCTTTTTGGTAATGGCCTACCCAAACTCTTCCATCCTGTTTTCAACTTGCCGGAATTTGCCCGGGCTTCCCACGATGGATTTTTCTTGTCCATTCAGTGCCGAGATCCACACTTTGACGCGCATGCAACGAGGCGGTTTCTCGAAGGATTGGGGACGATGAAAGTCACGGATGTGCCCGAAGCGGAGGCGCTATGACGCACCTGCTGCAGCGCAGAGCTTATGCGGCGGCGTGCTTGCGAGGCATTAGCACCGGCGTCCAAAATTCACGCGATCCATCTACCCAAATGAGCGCGCGATGACCTTCCGTCACGTACTTATCTTCCTTTTGCCGCTGGCGTCACTTTCCGGGTGCGAAAAGGCGATGCAAAATATGTACGAGCAACCCAAGTACAAGCCGCTGACGCCGAGCTCCCTGTGGGCCGACGGTCGATCATCTCGCCCCCTAGAAACAGGCGTCGTCCCACACAGTGGTGGCGTTCTTGCTGCGACTTCAAGTGGGCGCCAAGAGGAGCAGCCGCTTCCGGCCCCGGCGCGCACGGTTCTTCCACTCGACGACCGAGGCATATCCCGCGTCAACTCCAGTGCCAACACCTCGTCCAATGCGAATCGATCGACCCCCTTGCCGATGACGATGGCTGCGCTGCGTCGTGGCCAAGATCGCTTCGACATATTTTGTGCGCCATGTCACAGCGTCACCGGCGACGGCGATGGAATGGTGGTACGCCGAGGGTTTCCGCCGCCGCAGTCGTTTCATACTCCGAAGCTGCGTGCGGCATCGGACGCGCATCTATTTGACGTAATTACGTACGGCTACGGAGTGATGTATCCGTTTGAGGATCGCATCGCCACGTCGGATCGGTGGGCGATTGTCGCGTATATACGGGCTCTGCAATTGAGCCAGGACGCACGGCTTGACGAGCTTTCCCTCGTCGAGCGTAACGCCATCCAAGGTCAAGAAAAGTGAGTGCAGCAAACCGTACTCTACCCTCCACTGCGCGTGCACAAAGTGTCGCATCGCTCGTGGGGCTTCTTGCCGCAGCCCTGCTCGTTTTGCACGCTCGTTACGCCGGCCAAGCATTTATGCCCGCCTACCTCTTCGTTTGGTTTTTTCTTCTTGGGCTGTCTTTGGGCAGTATGGCACTCATTTTTGTCCACAACCTAACCGGTGGCGATTGGGGCGATCAGATTCGGCCCGTGCTGGAGGCCCTCGTGTCCTTGCTTCCCTATTGTGCGCTGTTGGCGATACCCATGCTGGTGCAATTGCCAGATTTGTATTCCTGGATGCGATCCGCAGACAACGCGCCGTTAGATGTCGAACTGGCTCAGACCTGGTACCTAAATTCCCCCTTCTTTTGGACTCGGTGGGTGCTGTATTTTGCCGTCTGGATGAGCTTTGGGCTTTTGGTCCTAAAGCGATCGTCTGCAACTGCAGCGGGGGCCTTCTCGATGCGTGCGGCATCGGCGATCGGTCTTTTCCTGTATCTCATTACAACGACTTTCTCCTCCATTGATTGGGCCATGTCGTTGACGCCGCAGTGGGTATCCACGGAATTTGGTTTGCTGACCGCAACCGGTCAATGCTTATCGGCGCTCGCCTTTGCAATCGTCGGTACGGCTTGGTTTGCGCCCGCCAAGGAAGGGGATTTGCCTCACCGATTTCACGATCTGGGCAACTTATTACTCGCCTTGGTGCTCATCTGGTCCTATCTCGCGTTCATGCAATTCGTCATCATGTGGATCGAGGATCTGCCGCGCGACATTTCGTGGTATTTGCCCCGGGCTGGACAGGGATGGGGTCGCTTGACACTGTTCCTGGCGTGCATTCACTTTGCCGTACCGCTTCTTGTGCTGTTTTCTCGCCGCATCAAGCGAGCCCCGCAAGCGCTTCGAATGATTGCCGCGCTGCTGCTTTTTGCTTGCTTGACCGACGTATTTTGGCTGGTTATTCCGACATTTCGTCCTCAGCGGTTCGAACTGCAGTGGAACGATTTGCTTGCGCTGCTTGCCGTTGGCGGGATCTGGCTGGGATTGTTCCTGCGCGCCGTGCGGCGTACAACGGTTAACGCCATTCCCGTTCAAATGCCCGACGCGACAGTTCATCATGCATGAGACTTCTGTTGCCCCAAGCCACTCCGGCCACGAGTCGTCGGTTTTCGGGACAACGCGCATCGTCGTTTTTTCTGTGGCATTGGCGGTACTCATGGTTCTAACCGCGTTGGTCGCAAAAGTCCTCCTGGGCGGCTTTCGATTGCCCCAACCGCCGTCGGTACAGCCGTCGCAAGCCGTACCGGCCCAATCGCCCGAGCTTCCTCAGCTGCAAAGTGCTCCCGCCATCGATTTGCGCGCCTACCGAGAACAAAAAGCGGCAGTGCTTCAAGGATATCGGTGGATTGATCAACGCTCGGGCCGCCTGCAAATTCCCATCGAGCGCGCGATGCAGTTAATCGTAGAGCACAACTTACAGCGCCCAAATCCTCGGGTGCCCATAAAGGCCGGTCCATGAGAATTCTTCCGATTCTCGTTATCGCCGGTGTATTCGCAGTGATTTCGCCTTGCTTGGCACGAGCGCCCGAAGGCATCGCCCCAATCGCGTCCACTGTCGCTTTCGAACCCCAACTTAATCACGAGGTTTCCGCAAAGCTGCAATTTCGCGACGAGACAAACAAGCCTGTTGCGCTCGGCGAATATTTCGGCGGTCAACCGATTGTTTTACTGTTTACCTATTACGGCTGCTCTAACCTATGCCCTAGCGTCATCACGAATCTCCTCGGTCGGCTTCCCGCGGATTCGGCCGGCAGTTCAATACACCCAGCGGTGGTCGTTGTTAGCGTAAACCCTGATGACTCGGCCTCGTTGGCGGCACAAAAAAAGACGGCTTACCTTGGCGGTCGAGGTATCCCGATCGATCACTGGCACTTTCTTATTGGCGATCGATCCTCCATTGGGCAGCTTGCTCAAGAGGTCGGGCTTCGGTATGTCTACGACGAGGCCTCTCACCAGTATGCGCACCCGGCCGGGATCGTAGTGCTCACGCCGCGGGGCAATATCGCAAGTTACTTATTTGGTTTCGACTTCACTTCCGCGCAACTATCTCGCGAGCTCAGCGACGCCGCCGTTCATCGAACTGCCTCTGGCCTGCAACGCGTGCTCCTAGTCTGTTTTCACTACAGCCCACTTACTGGGCCGCATAGCGCAACGGTCCTTGCCCTTCTACAGGTCCTTTCGGGGGCGTCCTTGTTGGCAATCGCCATCTTCGGTCTCGTTCGAATCCAGCGTAAGCATCGCAACCAAGCGCCAGCCTCGTGATGCAGCGTCGATAAGCATGGATCACGTCGAATTTTTCCCCGCCGCCGCTTCGACTGTCGCAGGAACCATCGACGATATTTATTTCGTCTGGCTTGCCCTGTCCGCGGCCATCACAATTGCGATCGCTGCCCTCGTTGTGATTTTTGCGATCAAGTATCGGCATGGCTCGAAGGCGGACCGTAACGTAGCGAGCGGAGAACACTACGAGCACACGTTGCACAGGATAGAGATCACATGGACGCTTGTACCGCTGATCATTTTCCTGGCCATGTTCTTGTGGAGCGCAAATGCCTACTACCAAAGCGCGGCCGTCCCCAATGATGCTGTTCCCGTCTACGTCGTGGGCAAGCAATGGATGTGGCACATCGAGCATCAGGGGGGGCAACGCGAAATAGGCGAACTGCATATCCCCGTTGGTCGAACGATTGCATTGGTGATGACTTCGCAGGATGTCATCCACAGCTTTTCTGTTCCTGGGTTTCGCGTGAAGCAAGATGTCTTACCGGGTCGCTACACCACCTTGTGGTTCAAAGCGACTCGCACGGGCGATTTCCGCTGGTTCTGCACCCAGTACTGCGGTGCTGCTCACTCTCGCATGATCGGGCGCGTCTTGGTTATGGAACCTGACGACTTTGAGCGCTGGCTTGCGCTTAGCGATACCGCCGGATCAATGGCTGCAAAGGGAGCCGCGCGTTTTCGCCAGTTTGGGTGTAGTGGTTGTCATGGCCCCAGCGCCAACGTGCACGCCCCGAGGCTCGAAGGTCTGTTTGGCAAGCCGGTCCAACTTCAAGACGGCCGCACGGTACTTGCGGACGAGCGCTTCATTCGGGACTCCGTGTTCCTTCCGAACAAGGAGGTACCTGCGAACTACGAGCCGATCATGCCGTCGTTTCGCGGTCAAATCGACGAAGAGCAGATGCTGGAGATCATCGAGTACTTGAAGTCCATAGAGAATGTTCCGCAAGGAGGCCAGCGATGAGCAGCATCTCTGTCGCACAACACGACAATTACTTGACAGCGGATTTTCGCTTATGGTCCTGGCTGATCACCTTGGATCACAAACGCATTGCTGTCCTTTACACCGTATCCATCACCTTGCTCTTTTTTATCGGAGGCGCGGCAGCGGCCATGATCCGCCTTGATCTGCTGACTCCGTATTCGGAACTGGTCAGCATCGAAACGTACAACAAACTCTTCACAATGCATGGCGTCATCATGGTCTGGTTTTTTCTCATTCCCTCTATACCGACGACGCTTGGAAATTTTCTCCTGCCGCTAATGATTGGAGCCCGGGACCTCGCATTTCCGCGGCTTAATCTTTTGAGTTGGTACCTGTATGTCATCGGTGCCTTGTTCGCAATCGAATCGCTTATCGCCGGTGGCGTGGACACGGGATGGACCTTCTACACCCCTTTCTCGACGATGTTTTCGAACACGCATGTTTTTGCCGCCGTCACGGGGGTATTCATTGCAGGTTTTTCTTCCATTCTTACGGGCCTTAACTTCATTGTTACCATCCACGAGATGCGGGCACCCGGACTAACTTGGTTTCGATTGCCGCTTTTCATTTGGGCAATGTACGCCACGAGTCTGATCCTCGTTCTGGCAACCCCCGTACTTGCCATGACCCTCGTTCTCATCGCCGTTGAACACTTCTTCCATATCGGCGTTTTCGACCCGGCGCTGGGTGGCGACCCGCTATTGTTTCAGCATTTGTTCTGGTTTTACTCGCATCCCGCGGTTTACATCATGATCGTGCCCGCGATGGGTGTTGCAAGTGAGATCATTGGCTGTTTCGCCCGCAATCGGATTTTTGGGTATCGATTTATGGCCTACGCAATGCTCGCAATTGCCGGCTTTGGCTTTGTCGTGTGGGGACACCACATGTTCGTCAGTGGCCAATCGGCCTACGCTGGGACCGTGTTCTCCTTGTTGACGTTTCTCGTGTCGGTACCGTCTGCTATTAAGGTATTCAATTGGACCGCCACGCTGTACAAGGGGCACATTTCGTTCGAAGCTCCCATGCTCTACGCCCTCGGCTTCCTTGGCCTTTTCACGATCGGTGGTCTTACCGGTTTGTTTCTCGCATCGCTGGGACTGGACATCCAGTTGCATGACACGTATTTCGTTGTTGCCCACTTTCATTACATCATGGTTGGTGGTGCCGTCATGGCTTTTTTTGGAGGCATCCACTTTTGGTGGCCAAAGGCAACGGGGCGAATGTATTCTGATGCTTGGGCACGATTGGCCGCGATCATAACTTTCGTTGGCTTTAATCTCACCTTCTTTCCGCAGTTCATTGTTGGCTACCTCGGTATGCCGCGGCGCTATCCGGAGTACCCTCCCGAGTTCCAGATCTGGAACGTTCTCTCCTCTGCCGGCGCCGTAATCTTGGCGCTGGGCTATGCATTACCGCTTTTTTACCTGTTCTGGTCTCTGCGTAATGGGCCCGCTGCCCCTTCCAACCCGTGGAAGGCAAAGGGCCTAGAGTGGCAAACCTCTTCTCCACCGCTACCGGAGAATTTTCTTCGGACGCCGGTCGTCGCTGAAGAGCCCTATTCGTACTCCACCGGTGGATCGACGGATGGCTAGCACTATCGCCCCCATTGCACCCCAGTTTGATGACGCGGTACAACAACGCGACGCCTCAAACCTCGGAATCTGGATCTTTCTCGCCACGGAGATCCTATTTTTCGGTGTGCTGTTTGCGGCCTACGCGATCACCCGTACGCAGCACACGGCCGCATTTGCTGCCGGCAGCCGCTTGACGGACTTGAGCCTGGCAACCGTAAATACTGCGCTACTGTTGACCAGTAGTTTGACTATGGCTTTGGGGGTCTACGCAGCGCAGTCGGGAGCCCGCAGGGCGCTTGTCCGTTGGTTGTCTCTCACCGTGATACTTGGCGTCGCATTTCTTGTGATCAAAGGCTTTGAATACCATGCCGACTACGTCGAGCACCTCGTTCCTGCAGTGGATTTTTCGTACCCTGGCGCACAGGCAGGCGAGGTGGAATTATTTTTCTATCTTTATTTCGTCATTACCGCGATCCACGGACTACATGTCTTCATCGGTGTTGTCGTGATCTCCGTCATAGCGGTTATGGCGTCGAGGAACGCATTCGGCCCTGCGTATTTCACTCCCGTCGACTTGACCGGACTGTACTGGCACTTGGTCGATATCATTTGGCTTTTTGTTTATCCCATGCTTTATTTGGTGTCGCGATCATGAAGTCGCACTCGCTGGCCTCCCCAAGGACATACGTCA
>Ga0187781_10003141_pt1 | contig 12469 bp, 11 predicted proteins | sample 0715_SJ02_MP02_2_FD_132447 | JGI IMG/M metagenome (GOLD analysis project Ga0187781, IMG submission 132447) | Tropical peat soil microbial communities from peatlands in Department of Meta, Colombia - 0715_SJ02_MP02_20_MG | ecosystem: Environmental > Terrestrial > Soil > Wetlands > Peat | place...
AGTTCGTGAGCGGCATCGCGGCACTGCCGCGCATCGTCACGCTCGACGATATCAACATCAAGCCCGACAGCAAGGACGCCTACGACGCGCTGTCGATGGAGCTCACCGCCAAGACCTATCGTTACCTCGACGAGGAAGAGATCGCCGCGGGCGAGGCCGAGAAGAAGAAGGACGCCGTGACCCACCGGAAGACGGGCGGTTGAAGGTGAAAGCCATGCAGCATCTGACACACCGCCCGGCGCTCCGTCCCCTTGCAGTGGCGCTGCTGTGCCTGGGCTACCTCCTGCTCGGCGCCTGCACCAGCGCCGACGATGAGCTCAACCGCTTCATCGAGGAAACCAAGCACGAGCCGGGTGGCCGCGTCGAGCCGCTGCCCGAGATCAAGCCCTACGAGACCTACGTGTACGCGGACTCGGAGATGCGCTCGCCGTTCATGCCGAGCGCGCCGGGCGCCGGCGCCGGGCTGGCCGGCGTGCGTCCCGACCAGAAGCGCAACCGCGAGTTCCTCGAGCAGTTCTCGCTCGACACCTTGAAGATGGTCGGCACGCTGCGCCTCGGCGGCGGCATGTACGGCCTGGTACAGACCAAAGATGGCCTGGTGCATCGCGTCGCGGTGGGCGAGCACATGGGTCAGGCCGAAGGCAAGATCACCGAGATCACACCGTCCAAAATCAGCCTCGTTGAAATCGTTCCGGACAGCCTCGGCGGGTATATGGAGCGGCCCGCGGCGCTCGCCCTGAACGAGTAGGTCCAGCAGGGAGTCCTCGCAATGCATGCCTCTATCTTCAAGCGCATCCTCGGCACCGCCGCCTGGGTCGTGATCGCGGGGGCCCTTGCGGTCGTCCCGGCCGCGCCGGCGCTGGCCCAGGATCAACCGAGCCTCCAGGCGGTGGACGTTCAGCCGCTCGCCGGACAGCAGCTGCAGCTCACCATGAAGCTCTCGGGTCCCGCCCCGCAGCCCCTGTCGTTCACCATCGACAACCCGGCGCGCATCTCCTTCGACCTGCCGGGCACGACGCTGGCGCTGCCCTCGCGCCGCATCGACGTGCACGCCTCGGGCCTCGACACCATCCTCGCGGCCGAGACCAAGGACCGCACGCGCGTGGTGCTTAACCTCGACAAGCTGGTGCCTTACGAGGCACACGTCGACGGCAACAACATCGTCGTCATGCTCGGCACCGGGCCGGCCGCCGCCGCGGTCGCCACCAGCGCACCGAGCGTGGTCGCGGGCGGCGGCACGGTGGCCGCGAGCCCGGGCGGCGGGCGCGAGCTGCGCGCCATCGACTTCCGCCGTGGCACCGACGGCGCGGGCCGCGTGGTCGTGAAGCTCTCCGACTCGCACATCCACATCAGTCTCAAACAGCTCGGCAACCAGATCCTGGTGGACTTCAGCGACGCCGGCGTGCCGGCCAACCTGCTGCGCCGCTATGACGCGACCGACTACGGCACCCCGGTGCAGGGCTTCGACGTCTCGCGCGTCGGCAACGGCGCGCGCATCGCGATCAACGCCAGCGGTGACTTCGAGCAGCTCGCCTACCAGTCGGACGACCAGTACGTGGTCGAGGTGGCGCCGCGCCGCAAGGCCAACGCCGCGGCCGAGGAGAAGCCGGTCTACACCGGCGAGCGCCTGACGCTCAACTTCCAGGACATCGACACGCGCGCGGTGCTGCAGCTGCTGGCCGATGCCAGCGGGCAGAACATCGTGGTGAGCGACTCGGTATCCGGCAACGTCACGCTGCGCCTGCAGAACGTGCCGTGGGACCAGGCGCTCGACATCGTCCTGAAGACCAAGGGCCTCGACAAGCGCCGCGACGGCAACGTCATCATCGTGGCGCCGCAGGCCGAGCTCGCCACGCGCGAGAAGGCCGAGCTGGCCGCCCGCAAGGACGTCTCGGAGCTCGCGCCGCTGCGCTCGGAGTACCTGCAGGTCAACTACGCCAAGGCGCAGGACATGGCCGCCCTCATCAAGTCGCAGAACAACTCGCTGCTGTCTTCGCGCGGCAGCGTGGCGGTCGATGAGCGTACCAACACCCTGCTGCTGCTCGATACCGCGGACAAGCTGGCGGACATCCGCCGCCTGGTCGCCACCCTCGACATCCCGGTGCGCCAGGTGCTGATCGAGTCGCGCATCGTCATCGTCAACAACGACTTCGAGCGCCAGATCGGCTCGATCTTGGGCATCACGGCGATGCACCAGAACGGCAATACGCTCTACAACACCACCGGCACGGCCGCGGGCCTCGACACCCAGGCGACCACCTTCATCACCGGCCAGAACGCGATCAACAGCGCGATCAACGCCGGCACGACGCCGGTGCCGCTGCCGACCTACGGCATCCCGGCGGCCGCCAACCGCTACAACGTCAACCTGCCGGTGACCAATCCGGCCGGCTCGATCGGGCTCGGCGTCGTCGCCAACAACATCCTGGTCGACCTCGAGCTCTCGGCCGCCCAGGCCGAGACCCAGGCGAACATCATCTCCTCGCCGCGCGTCATCACCGCGAACCAGAAGGAGGCGACGATCGAGCAGGGTATCGAGATCCCGTACCAGCAGTCGGCCTCGAGCGGCGCGACCACCATCCAGTTCAAGAAGGCGGTGCTGTCGCTCAAGGTCACCCCGCAGATCACGCCCGACAACCGCATCATTCTCGACCTCGACGTGCGCGACGACTCGGTCGGCACCATCGTGGTCGCCTCGGGCGGCGTGAACGTGCCCTCGATCAACACGCGCGAGATCACCACCCAGGTGCTGGTGAACGACGGCCAGACCGTGGTGCTCGGCGGCATCCTCACCACGACGCAGCGCGAGGACGACCAGAAGGTGCCGTACCTTGGCGACATCCCGATCCTCGGGCACCTGTTCAAGAGCACCGATCACACCGACGACAAGGACGAGCTGATGATCTTCATCACCCCGAAGATCGTCCACGAGGGCGTGAACGTCACCAACTGACGCGGCTCACCTTCGGCTGATGCACGACCGCGGCCGCCCTCGAGGCGGCCGCGGCGGTTTTGGCTCAGAAATAGCGGGCGACGCTCAGCAGCACACTGCCGGCCTCGGGCACGCTGCCGAAATCCGAGTGCCGCGAGCCGAGGTAGCCGATCAGCTGGCCGCCGAGCGTCCACTTGTCGGCCGGGTAATACTGGGCGCTGAGCTGCAGCAGCGCCGAGCCATCGTGCGGATCGGCATCGGCAAGCGCCATGAGCTCGAGCTTCGGCACGAACGCGTCGACCCAGTCGGCGCGCAGGAACAGCGCATGGCGGCTGGCGAGCTGCTGCTGGTCGAGCGCGTACTCGCGCAGGTACCACAGCTCCTGCGCGAGCGGATCGCGGGCACTGCGCCCGGAGCCGAGCGCGAACCACTGGTTCCAGTCCGCGCCCGAGAAGCCTGCCGTGTTGCCGAGATACTCGAGATTGAGTGTCACGCTCCTGCCGAGCGTGCAGGAGGCGCCGATGGCGAGCTGATTCTGGAAGCTCGTGCCGCTCGAATCGGCAAACGGGTCGGGCGCGCTGGCGGGGAGCGTACCGGTCTCGCGCCCGAACGCGAGCGCCTGCGCGATGAGCGGCGCCTGCCGCCCGCCGCTCCATTCGAGATAGGCTACGACCCGCGGCCCGAGCGTGGCGGTGAGATTCACGCCGAGCTGCGTGCTGGCGCCCTCGCGGTACAGCAGGATCTCGGGACTGAAGTCCGGCGCGAGGTTGAGGCTACTCTTTATGAGCGCGCGGTCGGCCGCGTTGGTGCGGGCGAGCATCGGATCGAAGCTCGGCAGATCGAGATTGGTATAGATCGGGCTCGGGTCCTCGAGCCGGGGCGCGAAGGCGGCGGTCAGCGTGGCTCCTTCCCAGATGCGCTCGGCGCGCACCATCACCGTGCCGAGCCGGTCTTCGCGCAGCACGGTGGGATCGGCGGACAGCGGCTCGACCACGGCGCGCGTCCTGAAGTAGTCGGTCGGGTTGTAGCCGAGCGCCACGCCGCTCTTCAGGTTGATCCGGCCGGCATCCAGGTAGGTGCGGGTCGCGAGCTCCGTGCTCACGTACAGCTCACGCAGGTCGTTGATCACGTTCTCCTGCGTAGGGAAGCTCAGGTCATTCTCGGCGCGCAGGTTGAGACGGTCGCTCAAGCTGAAGCGCACGCCGTCGCCGGCGCTCCACTGCTCTCGCGCATCGAGCAACAGCCGCTCCTGCCAGTCGAAGGGCGGCGGCGGCGGCGCCGGTACGAGCAGGTCCCCGCGCGCTGAGTCGACCGTGAAGGCATTCTCAGCGTAGAGGCGTTGCGCGCCTGCTCCCTGGGCCGTGGCCGTCCCGGCGGCCCCGGGCGCGGCCTGCGCCGGCGGCGGGATGAGCTCGAGGTCCTCATTCTCCTTCGAGGCCGGCGCCGCGGGAGGCGCGGCCGGCGCCGGGCCGGGCGGCGGGTCTGCCCGCGCGGCGGACGGCGCTGCGCACAGAGCGCCCGACAGCACGGCGCCCGACACGGCTGCGCTCCATCGGCCCGGCCGGCGGCGCGCAGCGGTTTTCATTTGACCTGCAGGCGCGGCAGGTAGTCGCGCTGGAACCAGGCGTCGGGAATCTCGGCGTCGCGGTAGTCGGCGAACGCGGCGGTCGTGGCGAGCGAGGTGTCGACCGCGTCGATGATCACCGCCTCGGTGGGACGCACCGCGCCGAGCTCGGCGGCGAAGCTGCGGTAGTAGAGGATCTTCAGCAGCCGCCCGCTGTCGGAGTAGAACTTGCCCTTGACGGGAAAGTTCGTGCCCTGCTCGACCCAGTACTCGACATGGGCGTAGACCGCCTGATCGTTGGCGGCCTTGAGATCCAGATGCCAGCAGTTGCGGTCGGCGCGCGCGGCGTCCTTGATGGTCTCGGCACCGGCGAGGGCGGCGGTGTAGTCGATCGCGAGGTTCACCGTCAGCACATCACCGATCGCCGCCTGGCCGATGAGGCGCTGCTGCGCGGAGATGCGGATGCTGATGTTGGAGGCCGGATCGAAGAACCACAGCGAATGCCCGTCGAGCAGTACTTTCTTGCCGGCATCGCGCGGCGGGTCGACGTACTCGATCAGGTTGCGGAACTGGTGCGTCGTGCGGTCCTCCTTCGAGAACACCACCAGGCGGTCATGATTGCGCTCGCTCCCGCCCACGTACTCGGTGAGCGTCACGGTGGAGCGGAAGGGCTCGCCGGGATTACGCACCCGGTCGGTCGCGGCAATGATCGCCTGCGCGCTCGGGGCATCGGCCGCCGCTGTCGGGACCGCGGGCGTGAGCGCCGCGCCGGCGGCGAGCAGCGTGGCGAGAAGCCGCAGGTGACGCGCCGCGCGGCTCATATGTGCCGCAGCGCGTCGACCACCGAAAGACGCGCGGCGCGATTGGCGGGCAGCAGCGCCGCGGCGGTCGCGACCAGCACGAGCCCCACGCAGATGCTGGCGGCGCGCAGCGGCCGGCCGAGCACATCGAGATGCAGCGGGATCGGGATGGCGTTGCCCGGCGGGATCCAGGTGATGCCGCTGCGGTTGACGAGGGTCGCGATGCCGATGGCGAGCGCGGCACCGACCACGGTGCCGATGAGCCCGATGAACGTGCCCTCGATGAGGAATTGCGCGCGGATGCGGCTGCGCCGCACGCCCATCGCGCGGCTGGTGCCGATCTCGTTGATGCGCTCCATGACGTTCATGGTCATGGTGTTGACCACGGCGAACAGCACGATCATGCCCATGACCAGCGCGATGAACAGGAAGATGCTGCTGAACAGCCGGATCACCTGGCCGTAGAAGGGCACCAGCTCGCCGAAATCGCGCACCTCGAGGCCGAGGTGGCGCTCGCGGAACAGGGCGTTGAGCCGCGCGCGCGCCGCGCTCATGTAGCGGCTGTCCCGGAGCTGCAGCACGATCGCGGTGACCTTGTGCTCCTCGCGCCCGTAGACCAGCTGCTGTGCCAAACCCAGGTGCATGAGCACGTAGGCGTCGTCGAGCTCCTTGGCGCCCTGGGGCTGAGTGCTGGCCACGTGGAGACTCACCACATTGGGTGCGCCACCAACCGTGGCGGCGAGCAGGTCGATCTGCGCGCCCTCGGGGGCCTGCTCTGCCTGCGGGGCATCACGTCCGGCGAGCTCGGCGATGTCGGCGTTGACCGGGCCCCGATGCTCTTCGGCGGGCGCCGCAGCGGGCGCCGGCGGGCAGTCGGGGAGCTTCAGCGGCGCGCACAGATTGAGGATGCGTGCGAGCCCGGTGCCGACCAGCCCGCTGCTCTCGTCGGCGTCCGACATGCCCGGATCAAGGGGATGGAAGATTCCGGTGTGGTACTGGTCCCAACCGAGCATGCGGGCGCGGTCGGAAGGGATGATCCCCTCGCCGAAGAAGGTGCGCGAGGCGGCGTTGTCGCTGCGATAGTTGGCGGCGATGCCCATCAGCGACTGGGCGGGGGTCAGCACCCGGATCATGGGCTTCAAGACCGGGTCGTCGCCGATCTCCCGCATGACTTCCCGATAGCCGTCGATGCCGTAGGCGGTGGGGTTGCCGGCGCCGTAGAGGAAATAGCCGGCGCGGAACACCCGCAGGTGCCCGAGATGCTGCACGTTGCCAGTCTCCATGCCGAGGAAGATGTAGGTCGTATAGCCGAGAAACAGCAGCATCGCGAGCGCGCCGGCCGCGACCGCGGAGGCGGTCATGAGCGAGCGGCGCCGGTTGCGCACGATGTTGCGCCAGGCGATCTTCACCAGCACGCCGATCATGCGCCGCTCCGGCGATGCTCGAGCAGCGCACCGTCGCGGATCGCGAAGATCTCGTCGGCATGCGACATGAGCTGCGGATCGTGCGTCGCGAAGATGAAGGTCGTGTGCGAGTCGGCCTGCACGCGGCGCATGAGCGCGATGATGGCGGCGCCGGTGGCGCTGTCGAGGTTGGCGGTGGGCTCATCCGCCAGCACCAGCTGCGGCTGCTTCACCAGCGCGCGGGCGATCGCCACGCGCTGCTTCTGGCCGCCGGAGAGCTCGTTCGGCTGGCGCTGCGCCTGGGCCGCGAGCCCCACCGCCTCCAGCATCGCCGTCGTCCGCCGGCGCCGCTCGGCCGCGGGCATGCCGACCAGCAGCAGCGGGTACTCGACGTTCTCGTAGGCCGAGAGCACCGGGATCAGGCTGAAGGTCTGGAAGATGAAGCCGATGTTGCGGGCGCGGAAATCGGCCACCGCGTCGTCATCGAGCTCGGCGATGTTCTGCCGGCAGACATCGACCACGCCCTTGCTCGGCGCGTCGATGCAACCGATGAGGTTGAGGAGCGTGGTCTTGCCGCTGCCGGAGGCGCCGATCACCACCGAGAAGCGGTCGGGCGGGATCTCGAGGCTCAGGTCATCGAGCGCCCGCACCTCGAGCGCGCCGCTCTGATAAGTCCTCGATACGTGCGCCAGGCGCACCACCGGGGAAGTTGCTGCGGGCTGCGTCACCCTCGACCTCCTTGGCCGCATCCGTCGACTCTGGTACCAGCGAGTACCTGGCCCCGATCCTATGGTACTATCCGGTACCAACGCAAGCGGGGGACCATGCGGAACGCGACGACTGCACCACAATCAGCGGCGAGCCGGGAGCCGCAGCGCGCTCTGCCGGTGCGCGAGCGGATTCTCTGCGCCGCGATGGAAACCTTCATCGAAAACGGTTACGCGGGCGCGGGCACGCTCAGCATCGCGCGCCGCGCGCGGGTCTCGAAGCGCGAGCTGTACGCGCTGTTCGGCAGCAAGCAGGCGATGCTGGCCACCTGCATCGCCGAGCGGGCGCAGCGCATGCGCGTGCCGGAGGCGCTGCCGCGGCCGCGCGACCGGCAGATGCTGGCCGCGCTGCTCACGCGCTGCGGCACGGTGCTGCTGCGGGAGATCTGTGCGCCGGAGGTGATCGCGGTGTTTCGCCTCGCGATCCTCGAGGCGCCGCGCTCGCCCGAGGTGGCGCGGACGCTCGATGCGAACGGCCGGCGGGCGAGCCGCACCGCGATCCTCAAGGTTCTGGGGCGTGCGCGGGCCGCGGGGCTGATCGGCGGCGCGAGGCTGGCGGCGATGACTGAGCAGTACCTGGCGCTGCTCTGGGGCGACCTGTTCATGCGGGTGCTGATGCGGCTCGAGGAGGTCCCGTCGGCTGCGGCGCTCAGCCGCCGCGCCCAGCGAGCGACCCAGGCCTTTTTGCAGCTTCACCCGCAGCCTCTGAAGCGCTCCTGAGGGGCGCGTTTGGGTATCCTTGGTCGAAGGATGCTCGGACAGACCAGCGTATTCCTCATCGGCCCCATGGGATCGGGCAAGACCGCGGTCGGGCGCGCGCTGGCACGCGCGCTCGGCATGCCCTTCTACGACAGCGACGCCGAGGTCGAGCGGCGCACCGGCGTCGACATCCCGTTCATTTTCGAGAAGGAGGGCGAGGCGGGCTTCCGGGTGCGCGAGCGCGAGGCGATCGAGGCCCTCACCCAGTTGCCGGGCATCGTGCTCGCGACCGGCGGCGGCGCGGTGCTCTCGAGCGAGAACCGCCGGCATCTCGCCGAGCGCGGCCGCGTCGTTTATCTCGAGACCTCGGTGACGCAGCAGGCCGACCGGGTGCGTCATGGCCGCAACCGCCCGCTGCTCGAGCAGGGCGACATCGCCGGGCGCCTCGGCGCGCTCATGGACGTGCGCTCGCCGCTCTACAGCGAGATCGCCGATCTCACGGTGTCGACCGACGGCCGGCGAGTGCCGGCGGTCACCGAGGAAATCCTGAGGCTCCTTAAGTCCGGACCCGCGGCGCACTGACGGGAACCCTCACGTATACTGCCGCCGGCGCGAATACCCCCTCGTCGTCATCGCGCGCTCGCAGTGGATACTCTCAAGGTCGAACTCGGCAACCGCAGCTACCCGATCCTGATCGGCGCGGGCCTGTTTGCGCGCGGCGAGCTGCTCAGGCCCCACATACCGGGGCGCGACCTCCTCATCGTGAGCAATACCACCGTGGCGCCGCTCTATATGGCCGCGCTCACCGCCGCCCTTCCCGCCCAGCGGCGCCTCGAGGTGATCCTGCCGGACGGCGAGGTGCACAAGACGCTCGAGAACGCCGCGCGCGTGCTCGACGTGCTGGTCAGCAACCGCTTCGGCCGCGACTCGACCGTGATCGCGCTCGGCGGCGGGGTGGTCGGGGACCTCGCCGGCTTCGTCGCCGCCTGTTACCAGCGCGGCGTCGCCTTGGTGCAGGTGCCGACCACGCTGCTCGCGCAGGTGGATTCGGCGGTCGGCGGCAAGACCGCGGTCAACCACCCGGGAGGCAAGAACCTGATCGGCGCCTTCCATCAGCCGGTGGCGGTGATCGCGGACACCGCGACGCTCACGAGCCTGCCGCCGCGCGAGCGGAGCTCAGGTCTCGCCGAGGTGATCAAGTACGGGCTCATGTGCGATGCCGGGCTCTTCGAGTGGCTCGAGAAGCATCTCGATGAGCTGCTCGCCAACAACCCTGAGGCGATTGCTCATGTCGTGCGCCGCTCCTGCGAGATCAAGGCCATGATCGTTGGCCGCGACGAACGCGAGGAGCGCGGCGACCGGGCGCTGCTCAACTTAGGCCACACTTTCGGGCATGCGGTCGAGTCGGCGACCGGCTACCGCAAGTGGCTGCACGGCGAGGCGGTGGGCGCGGGCCTCGTCATGGCGGCGGCGATGTCGCGCGAGCTCGGCCTCGTGAGCCCGGAGGAGCTGGTACGGGTGCACACTCTGGTGGAGCGCGCCGGGCTTCCGGCCCGCGGCGCGGGCGTCACGCCGGAGGCGGTGCTCGAGCACATGCGCATCGACAAGAAGGTCCTCGGCGGCCGGCTGCGCCTGGTGCTGCTGCGCCGGATCGGCAATGCGTTCCTCACCGCCGACTACCCCGAGGACGCGCTCGAGCGGACGCTGCAGGCGTACTGCGGCTGACAGGCCGAAGATGAACGACGTCGTGCCCGCCGCCGCGCCGCTTGCGCCCTACGCCGCGCACGATGAGGGCTCGCGCGGGCGGCGCTATCCCGAGCCGGCACCGGAGCTGCGCCGCGAATTCCAGCGCGATCGTGACCGCATCATTCATTCGAACGCGTTCCGGCGGCTGGTCTACAAGACCCAGGTGTTCGTCAACCACGAGGGCGACCTCTACCGCACGCGCATCACCCACTCGATCGAGGTCGCGCAGATCGCGCGCTCGGTGGCGCTGGCGCTCAATCTCAACGAGGCGCTCACCGAGGCGATCTCGCTCGCGCACGATCTCGGCCACACCCCCTTCGGGCACGCGGGCCAGGATGCGCTCAATGAGTGCATGCGCGACTACGGCGGCTTCGAGCACAATCTGCAATCGCTGCGGGTGGTGGATGAGCTCGAGGAGCGCTACGCGGAGTTCCGCGGGCTCAACCTCACTTTCGAATGCCGCGAGGGGATCCTGAAGCACTGCTCGGTGCGCCATGCGCGCGAGCTCGGCGAGCTCGGCGAGCGGTTCTTGAAGCGCCAGCAGCCGGGACTCGAGGCGCAGATCGCCAACCTGGCGGACGAGATCGCCTACAACAATCACGACGTCGACGACGGGCTGCGCGCGCAGCTCCTGACGGTCGAGGCGCTGCGCACCACGCGCATGTTCCGCCGCCAGCACGACGCCGTGGTGGCGCGCTACCCAACCCTAAGCGAGCGGCGGCTGGTGCACGAGATCGTCCGCCGCATGATCAATCACATCGTGCTCGATCTCATCCGCACCACGGAGTCGCAGCTCGTGCGCACCAAGCCCGGAACGATCGACGAGGTGCGCGCGCACGCCAAGCCGCTCGCGGCCTTGAGCGATGAGTGCCGCGAGGAGCATCTCGAGCTCAAGGAGTTCCTGCGCGAGCAGGTCTACCGGCACTACAAAGTGCTGCGCATGACCACCAAGGCGCGGCGCGTGGTGCAGGAGCTCTTCGAGGCGTTCTTCAGGGACGTGACGCTCATGCCGCCCGAGCATCGCGACCAGGCGCTGAAATCGGAAGGGTCGAATCCGGGCGCAGGACGCGCGCGCACGGTCGCCGATTACATCGCCGGGATGACCGACCGCTACGCGATTCTCGAGCACCAGCGACTTTTCGACCCCGCCGAGCGCACCTGACGAAGTTGCGGCGCTGCAGCGCCTAACCCATCCCTTAGGCCGATTCTGTGCGCCGCTTCTCACCTGGCGCATCCGGGCTATCCACAGCCCTTCCACGCATAACTAGCTGTTTCGGATAGGTTTTATTCCTTGACGGGGCTCTCTGTGGCCATGTCACGACACTGTAAATTGACATAAGTGACTGAACTCCCTAGAGTTATGTTCACAACAAAGCAGCTGCAGCATGACTAAAACAAGCCGCGAAAAAGAGGCGGTCCTGAATGTGTTCGCCGCACTCGTGCAACCACTCATGCGGGTCGCATTCGAGTACGGAATTTCCGCGGGCGAAATCGCGGGAGTGGTGCGCCGCGTCTACATCCAGGCGCTCGAGGCGCGGCTGCGCGATCAGAAGAGACCGACTACCGATGCGCGTCTCGCGGTCGTCGCGGGACTTGCGAAGTCGGATGTCAGCGCATTGCGCGAAGCGTCGCGGGTGGGAGCGCCGCATGGTGCTCGTTCTAGCGTTGGGGATCAGGTAGGCCCCCTGCTCACGGTGTGGCACACGCAGCCGGGCTTCTCGGGAGCCTATGGGCTACCTCTGGAGTTGGATTTGCAACCGACGCCGGGCTCACCGCGCCGGAGCTTCCGTGACCTCACCCAGGCGGCGTGCCCGGGCGTGGACGAGGAGGCGCTGCTCGACGAGCTAGTAGCAGTGGGCTCCATCGAGGTCATCGATGGCAAGACTGTGCGCTGCCTGTCGCGCGCGTATGTCAGCCAGAGTCAGGACGTCAAGCAATTTGAGCGCATGGGGCGATTTCTCGCTGGCGTGGTCGCGAGCGTTGTGCACAACGTGCTGAATATCGACCCTCCGTATTTCGAGCGACGCGTCTACTCGGGTGAGCCGCTCTCCGACAGCGGACGCGACAAATTTCTTGCGCTCACTGGCGAGCGTGCGCAGGAGTTGCTGGCGGAGCTCGACACCTTCCTTACGCGATTGGGAGCCTCCGAGAGCAGCGAATCGGGGAAGCGATACGGGGTCGGCATCTACTTTTTTGAACACGAGGCGGGGGAGAGGGCAGAGGCGGACTCAAGAGGGACCGCCGACCTGACGTCTCGCGCGCCCGCGCAAGAGATTGATGTTCTCGCAGGACTTGGGACTCGGAAGTAACGGACTACAAAAGGGGGAAGATTTATGAAGATCTCGCGCACCATGACTCTGGCCGCAATTGTGGCTGCTCTTGCAAGCGCCGTGAGCAGCGCCGAAACAGCGAGAGCGGGCACTGGCGCGATCGTAGGCACGGGCGGGATCGAAGGCACGGGCGCGATCAAGGGCACGGGCGCGATCGTAGGCACGGGCGCGATCGTAGGCACGGGCGCGATCGTAGGCACGGGCGCGATCGTAGGCACGGGCGGGATA
>Ga0187781_10003142_pt1 | contig 12469 bp, 10 predicted proteins | sample 0715_SJ02_MP02_2_FD_132447 | JGI IMG/M metagenome (GOLD analysis project Ga0187781, IMG submission 132447) | Tropical peat soil microbial communities from peatlands in Department of Meta, Colombia - 0715_SJ02_MP02_20_MG | ecosystem: Environmental > Terrestrial > Soil > Wetlands > Peat | place...
GCTTGCGACGCGCAGCGAAGCGAACATCGAGCGCGACTTGAAAGTGCTCGGCCTCGCCAATCTGGCGACGGCGGCACTCGGCGGCTATGTCAGTTGCACGTCCGTGAGCCGCAGCACGCTGGTTCGGCTCGCCGGAGCGACCGGCCGGATGTCCGGTTTGACGGTCGCGGCCATCTGCGCCGCGCTGCTGCTGATCGGTCCCGGCCTGCTCGGCGCCGTACCGAAATACGTGCTCGGCGGCGTGTTGGTGTTTCTCGGCGGCGGCCTCGTCTTTCAGTGGCTCATTCGTTCGTCCCGGCAATTGCTGCTGATGGAATACCTGTCGCTACTGGTGATCGCGGCGCTAATCGTCTATTGGGGCTTCATTGCCGGCATCCTGGTCGGCATCGTGATCGGCTGCGGCACCTTTGCGCTGAGCGTGAGCCGGGTGAGCGCGATCAAGTTCAGTTTCGATGGTTCCGAATTCCGCTCTTCGCTCGACCGCGGGCCTGACGAGGTTTCGCTTCTCTCGACGCACGGCCGCGAGATCCAAGGCATGGCGCTGCAAAGCTACCTGTTCTTCGGATCGGCCAATCGCCTTTACCAGCATGTCAAGGAGCTGCTCAGGAAATACCCGACCTGCCGGTTCCTGATCTTCGATTTCCGCCGCGTCACCGGTATCGACTCGTCGGCGACCCATAGTTTCGCCCAGATCGCCGCCGTGGCGGCGGAAAGCGGCGCCGGCATCGTGCTGGTCAACCTCACGCCGGAACTGGAGCGCGCCTTTCGCGTCGCCGGGTTTATGACCGGCGATATTGTCGTGGCCTCCGATCTGGACCGGGCGCTGGAATCTTGCGAGCAGCAGATCATCGCCGCGCACCGCACCGAAGGCGGTGATTCCCGGTCGTTGCTCGCCTGGCTGTCCGAAGCCCTGGGCAATCCGCAGTATGCCGATTACCTCGCCGGCCATTGTCGCCGGCTCGAAGTTCGCGCCGGCGACGTCATCGCCCGGCAGGGCGACGCTGCGGCGTCCATGCATTTCATCCTCGAAGGCCGCATCGGCATCGTGGTCGATCTGGAAGACGGCCGTCCGCTGCGAGTGCGCAGTCTCGGACGGCATACGGTCGTCGGCGAGATGGGCATGATCAGCCGGCGACCGCGCAGCGCGACCATCCTGGCGGAGACCGCCAGCGTGCTCTACGAGCTCGACGCCGATGCCTTCGAGCGGGTCAAACGCGAGCAGCCGGCCGTCAGCCAAGCCCTGCTCGCCTACGTCATCGCGGTGATGACGGAACGGCTCGCCTTCGCCAACCGGGTGATCGGGGTGCTGCAGCGCTGATCGCCGCGGCTCGCGCGGCAGCGGCCCGGCAACAGGCTTCAGCCGCGCTCTCTGCGCCGCCGCCGTTGCTGACCGAGCCCCATCTGCTTGGCGAGCTGCGACCGCGCCGCGGCGTAATTCGGTGCCACCATCGGGTAGTCGGGCGGCAGCGCCCATTTTTCCCGGTATTGCTCGGGCGTCATGTTGTACTGCGTGCGCAGATGTCGCTTGAGCGACTTGAACTTCTTGCCGTCCTCCAAACAAACAATGTAATCCGATGTGATCGATCGTTTGATCGGAACGGCCGGCTTGAGCAGCTCCGTCGGCGGCGCAACCTGACCACCGGAGACCCGCACCAGGGCAGAGTGCACCTGGCCGATGAGGTTGGGTATTTCAGCGCTCGGAACCGGATTGTGGCTCACATAGGCGGAGACGATGTTCGCCGTCAGCTGAATATAGCCGCCGTCGCCTGAGTTCTCGGCCATCATCTGTCTGATCTCTCGCGAGTTGCTTAAAACGCCCCCTGGTCTTCCCACAACTGCTCACCCCGAACGCACCATGCCGATCGCCTCGGGGCGCAGGCAAACACTGCGATCAAGCTCGGCTTATATAACATTTCGGCGATTAAGGCAATAAAACGGGTCCCGTTTGGCAACGAATAGTCTAACTATACTTAGCCTTCAGCGAGTCTCGAAGTTGAAATGGCGTGATCCGCGACCTATCCAAGACGCGCTGGTGACGACAGACGGCCGAGTGAACATGCACCGCCCATTTGGTTCCCGAGACGCCGCAGGTCCGGCGCACGAGCCGCGTGCGGAGCGACGTCCGACGACGCGCACCCTGCACGGCGTCCGCCTTACCGACGAGTTTGCCTGGCTCAAGGCCGCCAACTGGCAGGACGTCACGCGCGATCCGCGGAAGCTCGATGCGGCGATCCATACCTATCTGCAGCAGGAAAACGATTATTGCGAACGCGCGCTGGCCGAGACGGCACCGCTGCAGGAGACTTTGTTCGCCGAGATGAAGGGCCGGATGAAGGAGGACGACGCCGCCGTCCCGGAACCCGACGGCCCTTACGCCTATTACTGGCGCTACCGAAAGGGCGGCCAGCATCCCCTGATATGCCGGGAGCCGCGCAGCGCCCTGCCGGCCGCGCAGCCACGGGCGCTGGAAGTAAGAACGGACGAGCAGCTTCTGCTCGATGGCGACGCGCTCGGGCAGGGCAAGACCTTCTTCCGGCTGGGGGCAACCAGCCATTCACCCGACCATCGCCTACTGGCGTGGCTGGCGGATGAAAACGGTTCCGAACTGTACGCGGCGCGGGTGCGCGTCATCGATACCGCAACGGACCTCGCCGATCTCGTACCGGATGCAACCGGCAGCGTCGTTTGGACGCGAGACGCCGCAGCCTTCTTCTATGTGCGCCTCGACCGAAACCATCGGCCCGCCGGCGTCTTTTGCCATCGGCTCGGAACGGCGGCGGCCGCGGATGCGCGCGTGTTGGCCGCACCGGATCCCGGCCTTTTTCTTTCGCTCGGCCGGCACTCTTCGGGGCGCTTCGGCGACATTTCGGCGCACGATCACGAGACGTCGGAAGTCTGGCTCGTCGATCTCGCCGCACCGGCGTCTCCGCCGACGCTCGTCGCGGCGCGGGAAGCCGGCGTCCAATACGAAGTCGAGCACCATCCGGCGTTCAAGGGCGGGGAGGCTTTGATCATTCGCACCAATGCCGACGGCGCCGAAGACTTCAAAATTGCCTGGACGCCGCTCGCCACACCCGACCGGGCGCACTGGCGCGATCTGGTAGCACACCGGCCCGGCGTCTACGTGCTGTCGTTCATGGTCGTCCAAGACTGGCTCGTGCGGCTCGAGCGCGAGGACGGCTTGCCCCGCATCGTGGTGCGGCATCTCGAGAGCGATGACGAGCACGTCATCGCGTTTGCCGAAGAGGCGTATTCGCTCGGCATGGATCGGGGTTACGAATTCGCCACCGATGTTTTGCGCTTCACCTATTCGTCGATGACGACGCCGGCCGAAGTCTGGGACTACGATCTGGCGAAGCGCTCGCGGACGCTACGCAAGCGCCAGGAAATTCCGAGCGGACACAATCCCGCCGATTACGTCACGCGGCGGCTGTTCGCGCCGACCGCCGATGGCGAGACCGTCCCGATCTCGCTTCTGCACCGCAAAGAGCTGCTCGCCGGCGGCTCGGCGCCATGCCTCCTTTACGGCTACGGCGCCTACGGCATCTCGGTTCCGGCGGCCTTCAGCGGCAACCGGCTTTCGCTGGTGGATCGCGGCTTCGTCTACGCCATCGCCCATGTTCGCGGCGGCAGCGAGAAAGGCCGCCGCTGGTACCGCCAAGGCAAGCTCGCCAACAAGCCGAACAGCTTTCAGGATTTCATCGCGGCGAGCCAATATCTGATCGAGCAGGGTTGGAGCCGACCGGGAGGCATTGTTGCCTACGGCGGTTCCGCCGGCGGCACGCTGGTCGGCGCGGTGGCCAACATGCGCCCGGACCTTTACGCGGGTCTCATCGCCGAAGTTCCATTCGTTGACGTTCTCAACACCATGCTCGATGCGACGCTACCCCTCACCCCGCCGGAATGGCCGGAATGGGGCGATCCAATCCGCGATGCCGCGGCGTTCCGAACCATCCTCTCCTATTCGCCCTATGAGAATGTCCGCGCGCAGGACTATCCGCCGATCCTGGCGCTGGCCGGCCTGACCGACCCACGGGTTCTGTACTGGGAGCCGGCGAAATGGATAGCGCGGCTGCGGCTGCTACGCACCGATCACAACCTGATCGCGTTTCGCACCAATCTGGCTGCCGGGCATGCCGGCGCTGCCGGCCGCTTCGATCGACTGAAGGAGGTGGCGCTGACCTATGCGTTCGCGATCAAGGTCGCAGGCGCGGTTTTATGATGCGTTCTCGATGTGATTGCGCAATTCGGTAATCGAGCCAAATCGCAGCGTCCCCTGCGGAAGCTGCGCTTCGATCGAACCGTCGGAATAAAGCGTATAGGCCATGCCTTCGACGACGCCGGATTTGAGAATAGAGACGGGTGCGGCCGATACCGGACCGGCGGCGGCAAGGAACTGGCCGTCGACCGGTGCAGGCCGCGCGGCGGGAACGGGTTCGCCATTTTGCTCCGGTTGCATCGCGGACGGTGGAGCGACAGCAAGCGCGAGCGCCGGCTGGCTGTCGCGCTTGACGCGCTGCCCCGAGGGCCAGAACGCTTCGAGCATCGAGGCCCGATCTCGTCGCGGTGCACCCGAGGAACGCGTTTCGACTTCAGCACGCGGCGAAGCGGCCACTGGCGTTACCTTCTCGGTCCCACCGGCCACGCTTACGTTCCTGACCTCGGTCAATTCCTCTTCGGCTCGAGCCGGCGGCAGCAGCGAGACCTGTTCCTCGAGGACCGGTGCGCCATCGAGCCGAATCGCCGTCGGAGATCTTTCTGCAAGTTCTTCGATTCGCGGCTTGTCCACTGCGGCAGGAGGTACCGGTGGCGGACGGGATTCCATCCTGGGCTTGGGCGGGAACGGGATGCGGCTCGGCGCTTCGGACCGCTCGGGTGGTGCAGGAGCCTCACTTGGCCGAAGCGAACGCGGCATCGGCCGCAACGCCAACACCCGCTCCACACGACGCAGCCCGCGAACGACCAGCGCCAAGCCCACAAGGATCAATCCGCCGACGGCCGCTGTCGTGCCGGGAGCTATCACGTCCGCTATCGCCGCAGCGTCATGCGCAGCGACGCCCCAGCCAACGATGGTCAGGCCCGCAACGGTCGTCACCGCGCCCAAAATCAACAAAAACGCGTACATACGCCTGCCCTACCCCGACCAGACGCCGACTTATAGTGATTAGTATTTTGGCCGCCATCGTCTGCAGGCGCAAGAAATTAATAGCCAAATACCTGCCGCCGGGCCGTTACGATGCAATTCTTCGCGCTCCATGGTAAACGCGCGGGGCCGTCTCTGCCGACGCGGCTAATTCCTTGCAGCACATTGAAAAATCGGCAACCCGGCGGGCGGGCGTCCCGGCGCGGACCCCCGGTTCCATCCTTTTGCTCGGCCTCGTCCCCCGTCTGCTGATGGGCGTTGCCCGAAGCCCACGCTTCGGCCTATTTAGAGAAACTTTCTCATCCCTCGTCGGTTTTCCGGACGCGGCCCGTCCGGTTCGGCTTCACATTGAGGAGTAGACCAATGGCATTCACGTTGCCCAACCTTCCCTATCCGTACGATGCGCTCACGCCGCACATGTCGCGCGAAACGCTCGAATTCCATCACGACAAGCACCATCAGGCCTATGTGACGGCCGGCAACAATCTGGCCAAGGGCACCGAGTGGGAGAACAAACCGGTCGAGGAGGTGGTCAAAGGGACCTTCGGCAAGAACCAAGGCCTCTTCAACAACGCCGGCCAGCACTACAATCACCTCCATTTCTGGCAATGGATGAAAAAGGGCGGCGGCGTCGACAAATTGCCCGGCAAGCTGGAAAAGCGGATCATTGCCGACATCGGCCCCATCGCCAAGTTGAAGGAAGATTTCGTCCAGGCCGGCGTGACCCAATTCGGCTCGGGATGGTGCTGGCTTGCCGTCAAGGACGGCAAGCTCACCGTGATGAAGACGCCGAACGGCGAGAATCCGCTGGTCCACGGCGGCAAGCCGATCCTCGGCTGCGACGTGTGGGAGCATTCCTACTACATCGACTATCGCAACCGGCGTCCTGACTACCTCAAGGCGTTCCTCGATCATCTGGTCAACTGGGACCACGTGGCGGAAATGTTCGAAGCGGCGACGAAGTAGCCGACGCGCGACCTCCGTCACCGCGACGCGGTCAATGGCGGGGCTACGGCCCCGCCGCGTGCGATCTGCGAGCGCGCGCCACGAAGGGTGATGGTCGCCCGCACATTTGATACCTTCGTCCGCATGCTGCCGGGAATCATGCGGTGAGCCTTGCGCCACCCACTCAGATCGGAACTCTCGTACCCGGATCTGAGATCGAAACTCTTCCCCTTTCGTATGCGAAGCCGGCTGCGGCCGCTCGCGTACTCGATGGGCTTGCGGTCGGCGCACTGGCTCTGGTTGCGGCGCTGGCCGCTTTCACATTTCGCGACTACGGCCTCGGCTGGGACGACTACACCCACTCCCAGTATGGCGACCTGCTCGTATCGCTATACGGATCGGGTTTTGCCGACAAACGCGCTCTGTCGTTCGTCAACCTCTACATGTACGGAGGCGGCTTCGACCTTTCGGCGGCACTCGCCGCGAAGGTCCTGCCCTTCGATCTGTTCGAGACGCGGCGGCTGGTCGGCGCCGCTGTCGGTGTTGTCGGACTGTTGGCCACCTGGCGGCTCGCCCGCCGGCTTGGCGGCCCGCTCGCCGGGCTGATCGCACTCGCCCTTCTCGCCAGCTGCCCGCTCTACTACGGGCACGTGTTCATCAATGCCAAGGATGCTCCGTTCGCCGTAACCATGGCGGTCGCCCTCCTCGGCACGGTGCGCGCCTTCCTCGACTATCCGCTCGCGAAGCCGGCGACGGTCGCGCTGTGCGGCATTGGCGTCGGCCTTGCCATCGGCTCGCGCGTCATGGGCGGCTTCGCGCTGCTCAACGCGCTCGTGCCGCTCATGGTCATCCTTGCAGTCAGAGCGCGGCAGACGGGTTTTAGGCCCGCGCTGGGCGAGTGTGGTTGGTTCGTCGCCGCGTTCGTTCCGGGCGTCCTTCTCGCCTACGTGGTGATGGGGCTTGTCTGGCCGTGGGCCGCGCTGGCGCCACTCAACCCGTTTCGCGCCGTCGAGTATTTTTCCAACTTCTTCGAAAAGCCATGGCGGGAATTGTTCGACGGCCAATTGATCCCGGTCCCCGACATGCCGCGGCGCTACGTACCGACCCTGCTCGCGCTCACTCTGCCCGAGATATTGCTGGCGCTCGCGCTGTGCGGAACGGCCGGCGCCATCGTCGCTGCCGCGCCGGCCGGCCCGGGCCGCTCTGCTGCGGACGGGGGACGCCGCGCCGCGCTCTTCGCCGTGCTGCTCGCCGCATGGCTTCCGGTCGCCGTCGCCGTGGCGACGCGGCCGGCCATGTACAATGGCATCCGACACTTTGTGTTTCTGGCGCCGCCGCTCGCTGCGCTCGGCGGTCTGGCCGCTGCTTGGATCGCAGAAAATCTGCGGCGCTATGGCCGGACCGCAACGGCGGTCGGCGCCATCGTCCTTACCGCCGCACTCGCCGCTCCCGTCATCGAAATGGTGCGGCTGCATCCCTACCAGTACACCTATTTCAATCACCTTGTCGGCGGCGTAGCGGGGGCGCGGCCGCGCTACATGCTGGACTATTGGGGGCTGTCGCTCACGCAGGCGTCACGTCAACTGCGCGCCTTGATTGCCGCGCACGGAGACAGCCCTGCCGGCGGAATATGGACAATCGCGGCGTGCGGGCCGCACCCGCCGGTGAAAGTGGCGTTGGGTCCCCAATACTCGATAGGCTGGAACCCGAAGGGCGCCGACTTCGCCATGATGCTCGGCGAGTTCTACTGCACCAGGCTCGACGCGCCGGTGCTGTTCGAGATCAAGCGCGAAGGCGTCGTGTTTACGCGCGTCTACGACATCCGCGGCCGCTCGATCTCGACGCTGCTGACGGTGCCGGGGATCGAGAAATAGGCTCGTTCACGCGCATGCGTGCGCGAATTCCCAGTACATCTGACGGGCCTGCCGGTAGAACGGGCCGGGCTGCAGGATTCGTTCGTCGATGCGGGTGATCGGCGCGACCTTGCCGTAGTTGCCGGTGGAGAAAATCTCGTCGGCCGACTGGAAATCGCAATAACGCAGCATGGTTTCCTGCACGTGCGCGCCGGCCTTGCGCAACAGCGCCATCACCCGCATTCGCGTTATCCCCGCGAGAAAGGTGCCGTTCGCCGCCGGTGTGAGCACGACGCCGTCCTTGACCATGAACACATTGGCGGTGCCGAGCTCGGCGACATTGCCGAGCATGTCGCACATGATGCAGTTGTCGAAGCCGCGTTCGCGCGCCTCGATCAGCGCACGGGCGTTGTTGGGATAGAGACAGCCGGCCTTGGCCTCGACCGGACCGCACTCCCGCGTCGGACGGCGGAACGGCGACAGGGTGATGGCGGTGCCGGTCGGCTTCGGCAATGGCGCGACGTAGAGCGTCAAGCACCAGCGCGTCGTCTCGGGATCCGGCCGCACGGCGCCGCCGGCCGCGTCCTCCGCCCAATACATTGGCCGGATGTAAAGCTCGGCGTCGGCTGCAAAGCGCTTGCGGCCCTCGCGGGCGAGCGTGAGCCAGGTCTCTACCGGGACCAGCGGCTTTAAGCACATCGCCTTCGCCGACTCGTTGACGCGCGCGCAGTGCAGATCGAGGTCGGGCGCCACTCCCTCGAAGGCACGGGCGCCGTCGAACACCGACGTGCACAGCCACGCCGCGTGCGTGCGCGGGCCCATGATCGGGACATTGCCGGCATGCCAGTCGTCCTCGAAGAACGTCCAGGTCTTCGACCAAGTGACCGTTCGGCTCATCGAAACAATCCTCGTTGCCTCTTGTCTTTGCGCCATCGCCGCTGCCCTATATCGCGGCAATGGAGTTGAGCAATGGTTAGCGCCCATGTCGGTTAATGCCTATGTCTTCGACGCCTACGGCACGCTGTTCGATGTCCATGCCGCAATCGCCCGCCATCGCGCCGCGGCCGGCCCGCAGGCGGAGCGCTTTTCCGAGATCTGGCGGGCAAAGCAGCTCGAATATACGTGGACGCTGACGCTGGCCGGGCACTATCTCGATTTTTGGACGCTGACCGAGCGCGCGTTGGATTACGCGTTGGCGCGTGTGCCGTCGGTGGATCGCGCGCTGCGGCCGCGGTTGCTCGAGGCGTATCTGACGCTCGACGCGTTCGCCGATGCGCGCGCCGCCCTCGCCGATCTCAAGGCGCGGGATGCGCGGATTGCCATCCTCTCCAACGGCACGCCGCGGATGCTGGCTGCGGCGGTCGAATCGGCGGGCATGAGCGGATTGCTCGACGCGGTCTTGTCCGTGGACGCCGTGCGCGTCTACAAGCCGCGGCCGGAAGTCTACGCTTTGGTCACCGACGGCTTTCGCATCGGTCGGGGCGATGTCGTCTTTGTTTCCTCGAACCGCTGGGACGTCATGGGTGCGGCTTCGTTCGGCTTTCGCCCGCTGTGGGTTAATCGTACACGCACGGCGGACGAATACCCCGACCATCCGCCGACGCGCGTAGTCGCCGGCCTCGCAGAATTGGCGTCGCTGCACCTCTGAGCGCGACAGCCGCTATTCAAGCGATAAGCGCCTCCGCCGGCGTCGCCGGCAGGAGCCGCGGCGGCACGAACTCGCCACGCTCCAATTCCGCGATCTGCCGATCGATCTGCGCGACCGCATAGCGCGCGTACGGGCCGATGTGCAGATAGAAGCCCATCAGCGTCACCACGGCGCGAAGCGCGCCGGGATTGGCGTTGAGGCAATTCGTGAACGTGCGCCAGAACCGCTCCCGGTGCTCCGGCATCCGCCGCAGGATTTCCTGCACCACGTTGAAGGTTCCGATCTTCGCCCGCACGTCGCCTTTGGGCAGCTCGCGCCGGCGGTCGCCGCAGTCGAGCAATGAGACGAGCCGGTCGATACGCCGGCAATAGGCCTCCGGCGAATAGACCGCGTCGAGCACGCGGCGAAAATCGCGCAGCACCTCCAGCCGCGGACGCTTGGTCTCGAAGTTCAAGCCGCCGGCGACCTGATCGCCGGAGCCCATGGGCAGGACGTCGCCGTTCTCGTGCAGCCTTCCTTCGCGTGCCAGCCGCCGGGTCAGCTGGGTGTTGGGCAGAGCGAAAAGCAGGCCGATGACCGACATCGGAATCGCCGATTCCTCGATCAGCTCGATCATCGGCTCGGCCACCGACCCTCTCTCGCTGTCGAATCCGACGATGAATCCGGCGGTGACGAAGATACCGGCCTGATAAATCCTGTGAATGCTCTCCGGAATGCTGCGCCGCGTATTCTGCTTCTTGCGCATGGCTATCAAGGTCTCGGTGTCCGGACTCTCGATGCCGACGAACACGAGAAAGAAGTTGGCCTTCTTCAACAAATGCAACAGCTCGAGATCGTCCGCCAGATTGAGCGACGCTTCCGTCGAAAACTCGAACGGATAGTCGCGTTCCTCGAGCCATTTGGCGAGGTGCGGCAGGAACGCCTTGACCGCCTTTTTGTTGCCGATGAGATTGTCGTCGACAAAATCGACGTGCCCCCGGTACCCGAGCTGATAAAGCGTCTCGAGCTCACCGAGCATCTGCTCGGTGGTCTTCGTGCGCGGAACGCGGCCATAGAGCTCGATGATGTCGCAGAACTCGCAGGTGAACGGGCAACCGCGCGAATACTGCACGCCGACATGCATATAGTGCTCGAACTTAAGCAGATCGAAGCGCGGCTTCGGCGTCTTGGTGACGTCGATCTGATACTTCGGCGCTTCGAACAGACTCTCGTTGCCGTCGTGTTCGATGCTAGCGACGAACTTATCGATGATGCCCTCGGCTTCGCCCACGACGCGGAAATTCGCGCGTTCGTAGATGTGCGGGCTCGACGATACGTCGGGGCCGCCGACCGCCACGGGCAGGCCGCGGCCGCGGCACTGCTCGATGATGTCGAGGGTGCTCGCCTGCTGGAACAGCATGCCGCCGGTCATCACCAGATCGGCCCATTCCAGATCGCTGTCGAGCAGCTCCTCGGTGTTGCAATTGACCAGGCGAACGTTCCAGTGCTGCGGCAGCATCGCCGCCACGGTGATCAGGCCGAGCGGAATAGTCGGATACCGGGCGCCGACAACTTCGCACGATTTGCGATAATTCCAGAATGAATCGTTGCTGAAGCGCGGATAGATCATCAGCACGTTGCGGCTGCGCAGCGCCGATATGGGCGCGCTTCCGTTCTGTCCAGGTGCCAGCATACCCCTTCCCCTGCGGCGACAGCCGCACTTGCCCGCAGTATGGCGCAATCGGTTGCTTTTTCAAGGCAGGCAGCGGGCCCGGGCTGCGCGCCGGCCGACATGGAACCCGGAATCAATCGGCTGTCGCCGGGAGGCCGGCAGCCCGCGTCAGGCGGCGTGCCCTGCTCGGCCGTCGGCCTCGGGATTTTTCAGCGTAGCCGCAATCTGCTGCTTGGTCAGCCGGGTGCCATCATCGCCCTCGACCAGCAACGCAACGCGGCCGCTGTCGTTGATGTGGCGCGCCCAACTCAATGCCTCGTCGAGGCTGCCGAACTCCTTGTAGAGATGGCGATCTTTCTCCAATGGAGAAATGGACTCCGAGCCACGCGGACCCGAATAGACGCGATAGGTCATCGTCAAGTCTCCGCTCACAAGCCGCCGCTGCCCCCAAACGGTAGATATTGGCAGTAAACATGGGCGGCGCTTGACGAGTGCCGCGGCGCGTTGACGCGGGCCGCGGCCGCCTTGCAGCGGAGCAGCGCGAGCGGGCGTCACTTCGGCGTTGCCAAGACCTGATCGCTGTAGGGTTGTGAAGTCGGTCTTTGGATGACGATGAACTCGTGGCCGAGCGTATGATGGCAGCTGTTGCAGCCGGCGGTAAGCGCGGCAAAGGCGCCGCTGAAACCGGTGCGATCCTTGGCATCGACGGCCTTTTCCAGCGCCGATAGCGCGGCGCCGACGGCGTCATCGACCGTGCGGCCGCCGAGCAGATTATTCAAAGTCTCGAAACCGCCTTTGAGCCCGTCGAGCTCATAGTCGGCGAGCGGCCAGTTGCCGCCGCTTCCGGCAAACCAAAGCTTGATGTGGCGCATTTGCTGCCTCGCCATGATATCGCCGATGCTCGGCTGATACGGCTCGTTGGCCGCTGGTGGCGCGGCTTGCTCACTCCGCTTCGACGCCTCTTGCGCGTCGGCTGTGAGCGCAAGCGCCGCCGTGGCGATGATGCCTGCCAGGATGGACTTCACGAAGTCCTCGCTCATCGAGGTGCGCGCCGCTTGCAAGACCCTCTAGTGTGGCGGTTCAGAAGTCCGCGTCATTCTTGCCGCGAACTCGTCATGCGGACTTCTGAACCAAAGCCACACTAGATCAATAAGTTGCTAGTGTCCTTCGATTCCGCAATCGGGACACTAGAGGGTCTTGCAAGCGGCGCGCACCTCGATGAGCGAGGA
>Ga0187781_10003146_pt1 | contig 12445 bp, 12 predicted proteins | sample 0715_SJ02_MP02_2_FD_132447 | JGI IMG/M metagenome (GOLD analysis project Ga0187781, IMG submission 132447) | Tropical peat soil microbial communities from peatlands in Department of Meta, Colombia - 0715_SJ02_MP02_20_MG | ecosystem: Environmental > Terrestrial > Soil > Wetlands > Peat | place...
ACGGCGCTGGCCGGATGATCCGATACCAGGATGCGGCGGACCCCGACCGGCTGGCGATCGCGATTGCCGAGGAATTATCGGCGCAGACGCGGTTTCACCCCGTCGAAACAGACGGGGCGATACGTGCGGCCGGGTTGCTCGCCGAAATGCTCTGACCCCGACTGCGGGGACGGCTCGGAAGAACTAGGGGGTCGCCGGGTGCGGTGAGGGGGCCGTCGGCGCAACGGTCAGTTTGGTGACCGCGGCGCTGGCCGCCACCCCGGGAGCCACCTCCCAACGGCAGGCGACACCGCTATCGCCACCTCTGGCACGGGGGACCTCGCGATCGCCATCGGCAATGGCGCCGACGCCGCCACCCAAGGCGGCATCTTTGACTCTGCATTCGCCAACGGCACCAACAGCACCGCCAAATCCGCCCTGGGCAACTTTGACTCTGGGCCCGTGGCGGGGTTTAGGCCAGCGACTTTTCGACCGCGGACAGCACCGCCAGCGTCGACGGCAGGTCGCCGACGGTAATTCGGGCGCCACCATCGGGGTAGTGGCGGACCTGCACCCCGCTCTTGGCAAACACCTCGCGCCACGGCGGATGCCCCGCCGGCAGGTAGACGAAGTTGGCGTGTGAGTCCGTGGTGTAAATACCCATCGCCATCAACCGCAGCCGCAGATGGTTGCGCTCAGAGGAGATCCGGCGAATGCGCTGCACAAGCTGGGCTTCGGCGTCGTAGGAGGCCGCCACCGCCGTCGCACTGAGATTGCTCATCCCAAACGGCAATTGCATGGTCCACAGCATGCTCGCCAGCTCGGGCGATGCGAAGGCGTACCCGATCCGCAACCCGGCAAGTCCATAGGCTTTGGAGAAGGTCCGCAGCACAACCACATTCGGGAAGCGCCGGATCAGATCTGGTCCGTCGATGCGGTGCCGGGAAGCCACGAACTCGATGTATGCCTCGTCAAGCAACACAATCGCGTCGCTCGGGATCTGCCTGAGGAACCACTCGACAGCCGAGACGGACTCGAGCGTGCCGGTGGGATTGTGGGGTCGGCACAGCACCACCACACGCGCGTCGGTGGCGGCGTCAGCCATTGCCGCGAGGTCGTGATGGCCGTACTGGTTGAGCGGGACGGTGATAGGAGTCAGCCGGGCCATTCGGGCGAAGATCGGGTAACCGTCGAAAGTTGGCTGGCTCATCACAATCCGCTGACCGGGTCGGGTGACCGCATGCAGAACCTGCATCACCACGCCCGACGCCCCCGGCCCGAGCACTACCTGCTCCTCGCCGACACCGACTCGGTCCGCGACCAACCGCCGCAACTGCTCGGGCAGAAACTCCGGATAGCGGTTGGCCGTATCGATGCAGTGCACCAGCGCCGACCGCACCGCCGGCAGCGGCGGAAACGGACTCTCGTTGAGCGACAACGCGAGTGGGTCAACCGCCTGCGGCAGGGTGGCGAGGATCTCCGCGGTCACCGAACTCCCGTGCGCCGGCTCGGCCATCAGGCACGCCCGCCCCAGCGGATCGCTGCCGCGCCGGCGAAGTCGCCAGCGTGCGCGAACGCGGCCATCATGACCGTCTCGCCGGCCTCGACCTGACCCTCAGAGATGGCACGATCCAGGTTGAGCGGAATCCCGGCACCGAACAGGTTGCCGCACTCGTCGTAGGTGTCGAGGTGTCTGGATTCGGGCACCTCGAGCGCCTCGCGCCAATTGCGGAGGAAAATCCGGTTGGGCTGATTGGTGACGAGCAGGTCAATGTCTTTTGACTTCAGCCCGATTCGGTCACACACCGCCAGCGCCACCTCGGGAACCTGACGGTTGCCGCGGGCCAGCACCTTGGCGATCTTGGTTTCGGTGAACCCGATGCAGCCCTCGCCGGGCCCGGGCTGCCACCACTTGCGCGGCGGGTCGATGGCGAGCGTCATGTCGCCGGCGTATTCACCGTAGGTGCGGCATTCGATGTCGAGGATGGGCGATTGGGTGGACAGCGCGACGAGGCCGGCCGCGGCGCCGTCGCCGGGAATCGACGCTTGCGCCTTGCGGCGCACCCCGGGCTGGTCGAAGACCTGCCCGGCCGCATTCTGCGCGATCGCGATCAGCGCCGTGCGACCCTCGCCCGATGCCAGCAGTCGACGGGCCACGTTGAGCGCCAATACAAACGCTGCGCATCCGCCGTTATGCAGATCCAGCACCCAGGACGGGCGCATGCCCAACCGGTGCGCGATCCCGCCGCCCCCGCCGTAGAACGGCATGTCCGGCATCTGGGTGTGGGTGATCAAGATGTCGACATTTTCGATGACGTCGCGTCCATGCCGCTCGATCAGTCCCTGCACCGCCCGCTCGACCATGTCGGTCGCGGTCTCGTCGGGTCCGACGTGATGGCGGAATGTCGGCGCACGGAACATGACGTTGTCCCGTAGTTCGTCGGATTCGGCGAATTGCGCGTAGTAGTCGGCGCCTATCGGTTCGCCGGGCAGATAGCTGGAGACGTCGATGAGGCTTACTGCTGGCTGACTCACGAAATCCTCATCTCATCCAGGCCGGCGTGACCGGCAGGCCGTTGCGGTGCCGGTATTCGGCGATCGTCTTGAGGTTGTGCAGCTCTATCCCATGGCCTGCACCGAACAAGTCCCAGAAGTCACCCACCCAGCCCGTGCGTTCGACCGGCGCTGCCTCGGGGTACGGGTTGTGGTCGTAGAACGGGTGACGGCAATTGGTCCACAGCACAACAGAACCGGGCTTGTCCAGCACCACCTGCGCGTCCAGCACCCGCATCAGGTAGATCATCCACAGGTGCGCGCCCTGGTCCCAGGCGCAGTGGTAGTCGACGGTACGCGCCTCGGCGTTGGAGACCGTGCGGGTGTAGATCTTGGTGTCCGGGAGCAACTTGTCGTATGCCAGCCACAGCCCAGGTTCCTCGGTAGGCGTGAAGCCGCGCAGGGTGTAGGTCCACTCCTCGAGGCTCCTGGTGTCCGACAGGTACTCGAACAGTTCGTCGGGTGGGCAGTCGACGTAGTCGTTGACCGTGCAGTACTGACCGAAAACCTCTTCGTGCGGGTACACCGACCGCATCTGCGAGAAGAACGTTCCGGCGGTCTGCTCCAGCGGCGTGGTCTCGATGCGGATCACTCCGTCGATTGGAACAGTGGTGCCGGTGTGGGTGACGATATCGTCAAGCGCTGGCAGCGACATTTATGTGGTCCTCCCGTGTATGTGGAATCTGTTGATTGACAGGCTTGTTGGTTACTGCCATATCGAGAAACGGTGCGAAGGGCGGGATTTCGTCGGCGGCACATTCGACGCTGACGACCGATGGGCCGTCGTTGTCCAGTGAGCCCCGTACCGCGGCCGCCAATCCGTCCGTGTCGGCGACGTCGACCGACGGCAGTCCGGGGAACATCGTGGCCAGGCCGGCTCCGAGCTGGCTGGGAGCGAATCGGTTATAGCTGTAGAGGTCGTCGTAGTAGAGCTGCTCGCGGGTCACGCACATGGCGTGGGCGTTGTTGTTGAGCAGAACGAAGGTCACCGGCAGCCGGTAATGCAACGCGGTGTGCACCTCCATGCCATGCATGAAGAACGCGCCGTCGCCCGCGATCACCACCACCCGCCGGCCCGGCGCTTGGGCTTTCGCGCGGGCGAACGCCATCCCGATGCCGGCGCCGAAGCTGTAGCCCATTCCGCCCATGCCCAGCGCGACCGCGAAGCGGCCCTTCCGCCGCACCGGCAGGTAGTGGATGGCCGCCGCGCCGGTGTTACCGGCGTCAACGACGATGTCGACCTCGTCCGGCAGGACCCGGTCGAGCTCGGCCATGGCGTCGCGGTAGCGCACACCATGGCCGTCGAAGGGCGGCGGGGTCAGCTCGGTACGAGCCACCGCGTCGGGTACCCGAAGCCCGGTGGGCCGTCCGGCGCCGGAAAGTGCGCGGGTCAGCATCTGCAACGACGCACGCAGGTCGTCGGTGTGGACGTGAGTGCAGGGAAGATACGGCGGCGCCGACCCGATGGACACGGTGCACACCGCCGCCAGGGCCTCGTCGAGACCGGCGCGCGCGGTCACCGATAGCCGGGTGCCCACCACCAGGCACAGCCCACTACCGGCCACCGCATCGGACACACCGGGGTGACCCATGACGCCGGTCACCCCGAGGGCCGACGACGAACCCAAGCCCGGGGATCCGGCAGCGTCCTTGGCGTCCGGCACACACGCCACCCGGGCGCGCAGCACCGCACGCAGCGCCGAAAGCTCCGCCCGCGCGTCATCGCGGGCCACCTGCTCACCGGCGATGATCGTCACCGGTCCGGTCGCGCGCCGTATTGCGCGCACGATGGGATGCGGATCACCGACTGATCGCGGTCGCTCGACGTCCGCCGGGCGTCCACTGCGAGGACTGACATGCACCACGGACTGTTGAATGTCTTTGGGCAGCAACAGCACTGCCGGACCGCCGGCACGCGCGGCGGCAATGGCAGCCGGCAGCGCCGAGACGATGTCCTCGGGGGTAAGGATCCGGCGGCAGAAGACCGACGCCTGCGAGAACAATGCCTCGGCGTTCAGCGAACCGTTGCGGCCGCTGGTGTCCTGAAAGCTGCCGCGACCATCCATTGATGTCGCCGGCTGGCCGACCAGCGCCAGCACCGGCACCCGGCTGGTGAACGATTCACCCAGGCCAGGAAGCAGATTCAGCGCTCCCCCACCCGACGTCGCGGCCACCACGCCCAGGCCGACTCCGCTGCGGCTGTAACCGTCAGCCATCGTCGCTGCGGAGAACTCGTGCTTAGCCAGCACCGCGGTGATGTCCGAGCGGAAATATGCGGCGTCGTAGAGATCTTCGATGTTGGCCCCGTCGACCCCGAAGATGTACTCGACTCCGATTCCGGCGAGGTGTCCGACGATGTGGTCGACCACCCGGTGTCTGCTCGGCATACCAAGTACACGACTCGCGGGCGGCTCGGGTTCACGCCCGGTCGCGATGAACCGCATAGCGGTGGCAACCGTGTTACGGGGCGGGACCCGTGAATAAGGAGCCGTGTCGCCTGTGTTCAGTGACCGCCAGAGCAGACCTGACGTCGTCGTCATTGGAGCCGGGCCGTCCGGCCTCGCTGTCGCACGCGAGCTCCGGCATCGTCATCGGATTTCGGCTCTCGTTGTCGACAAGGCCGCAGCACCTGCGGTTTCGTGGCGGAATCGCTACGACAACTTCCGCCTGAACACCAACGGGTTCTTGTCGCATCTTCCGGGTCAACGGATTCCTCTGACAGCCGGCCGTTGGCCGACCAAGGAAGACATGGTCCGCTACTTCGACCGCTACGTACGCCAGCAGGACATCGCGCTGCAGCTCGGATGCGAGGTAAAGCGTATCGATCGCGCGGCAGGCGGCTGGTTGGTTGACACCTCGTCGGGGGAGATCCGGACCGGTGCCGTGGTGCTGGCTACCGGCAAATACCACACGCCCGCTGTCCCGCCGTGGCCCGGCCTGAATCAGTACGCCGGCGAATTGGTGCACTCCGGCGACTTTCGCAACGCGTGGCCCTTCCGAGGCCGCGACGTTCTTGTTGTCGGCGCGGGCAATTCGGCCGCTGACATCGCGGTGCAGCTGTCCGACAACGGCGCGCGCAAGGTCTGGCTGGCGGTACGCACGCCGCCGCATCTGGTGCGCCGGGCCATCGGGCCGATTCCGTCTGACGTCTTCCTCGAGCTGTTCGCGCGGGTGCCCGCGCGCATCGTCGATCCGGTGATCGGGCGGCTGAATCGTTTGCTGTTCGGTGACCTTTCGGTGTACGGATTCCGCCGGCCCCCGCTCGGGCTGAAGGCGACGGTGGAGCAGCGTGGCCGCATTCCCACCCTGGCCGATGAGCTGGTTGACGCCGTGCGGGCCGGCCGCGTCGAGGTGGTCGCGGCGGTGGCCGCGGTCGACTCCGGCCGGGTGATCCTCGGCGACGGCACGGCCGTCACGCCTGAGGTGATCATCGCCGCAACCGGATTCGACACCGACCTCGACGGTCTCGTCGGCCACCTCGGCGTCCTTGACGAGCACGGCGACCCGCACGGCGGTTTCGCCTCGCATCTCGGCGACGGGATGTTCGCGATCGGTTACGGCATTCCGCCCAACGGTCCGCTGCGGGCGATCCGGCTGGCCGCAACGCCGTTGGCCGGTCAGGTCTCGGCCTATCTGGCGGCCAGGTCGTGCGCCACAGACCGGGTTGAGCGTTCAGCGGCGGTATAAGGGGACAACGATGACACTGCTCCGCGAAAAGCGGTTCTTCTACCGCGGCACGGACGGATATGAAGCAGCCCGCCGCGATTCGGTGTGGAATAGCATTCTGCCGGAACGCTTTCCAGCCGTGATCATGCAGGCGCGGGATGCCGGCGACGTCGCCGCGGCGCTACGTCACGCCCGGGCGCAGGGCTATCGCGTCGGCGTCCGGTCGGGCGGGCACAGCTGGAACGCCAGCCATCTGCGCGACGGCGGCATGCTGCTCGACGTCAGCCGCCTCGATCACTGCCACGTCGACACCGAGCGAATGATCGCGCACGTCGGGCCCGGCAAAGTCGCCAGCGTCTTTGCCACCGAACTCGATTCACAAGGCTTGTTCTTCCCCGCCGGCCATTGCGAAGGCATTCGCCTCGGCGGCTATCTGCTGCAGGGCGGATACGGCTGGAACAGCAAGATCGTCGGACCAGCGTGTGAAAGCGTGCTTGGACTGGAAGTCGTCACAGCCGATGGCGAAAAGATCTACTGCGATCCCGAGAATCACCCCGATCTGTACTGGGCCGCTCGCGGTTCGGGACCGGGTTTCTTCGGTGTGGTCACCTCGTTCACCTTGCGGATCTACCCACGCTCGCGGGTCCTGGGCACGTGTCTGTACATGTACCCGATCGACGTCGCCGACGAGGTGTTCACGTGGGGACGCTCGATTGCCGGCGAAATCGACGACCGGGTCGAACTGCAAATCCTGACCTCGCGCGGCGCTCCGGAAACCGGGTCCGACGAGCCCAGCATCGCCATCGCCTCGCCGGTCTTCGCCGACAGTGAAGAAGAGGCCACGAAAGCGCTTGCGGCCCTGGGCAGCTGCCCGGTAATCGACCGCGCGACCGTCGCCCTTCCGTTCATGCCGACGACCTTGGCCAACTGGTATACGGCGGTAATGACCAAATACCCCGAAAACCACCGATACAGCGTTGACAACATGTTCACGTCGGCCCCAGCCGAAGAGCTGCTGCCGGGAATCCGCAAGATCATCGAGACGATGCCACCGCACCCGTCGCACTTCATTTTCACCGGCTGGAAAACGTCCCCGGACCGCACGGACATGGTCTACGGCGTGGAGGACGAGATCTACATGGCGCTCTACACCGCCTGGCACGATCCGGCCGATGATGAACGCTATTCCGACTGGGCTCCATCGAATATGGCGGCGATGTCGCATCTGGCGACCGGCATCTCGCTCGCCGACGAGAACCTGGCCCGACGGGCGGCGACGTTCATCACCGATCCCAACATGGCGCGGTTGGATCAGCTGCGCGCAGCCTACGACCCGGATGGCATGTTCCACACCTGGATGGCCAGCAGCTAGCCTGCACAGGTCGAATCTTGTTGTCTAGCTGATACTTACAGCGACTTACAGAGAGCGCTCGAGCAGCACCTTGCCGTTGTCGGCGGAAACCACTTGCACCGATGCGATCTGGTTGACCGGCGTCGAGATGCTGCCGGCGGGCGAGGCGGTGTGGCCCGGGTCGGCTACCCAGGTCGCCAGCTGGGTGTGGGTGCCATCGCGGTTCACCACCACCATCGCCAGCTTGTCGTGGTGGGCGTACACCGGTGCCAGGCAGACGCACCGCAGATCGATGACGGTGCCCCAATTCTGGCTGCTGAGCGAGACCGTGGAGGCCAGCGCCTTGGTGCCGACTTGGGCCATCGGCAGTGCCGACACGCTGGCCTGCGGCGGCACAGACGTCGGGGAATGGTTCGCAACGCCGACGAACACACCGATCGCCAGCACAGCGGCCGCGGCGGCCGAAGCTGACCAGGTCACCAGGCGCGAGCGGCGCCGCCGCCGGCGGGCTGCGAACAGCAACGACGGCAGCAGGTCCGCAGCCATCGGAGGCTCGGCGGTTTGGTCGTTCATCGCCGCCACCGTCTCGCTGTCCAGCTTCGACAGCAGAGCGGGCACGCCGCTGAGCTCAGCAACTGCCTGTGTGCAGGACGGGCACACGCTCAGGTGCGCCTCGAACTCGCGTCGATCGGCTGGCGACAGCGATCCGAGTACGTAGGCCGCGTCCCACGTCGCGTACTCGTGGCTGTCGCCCGCGGGCAATTCGCTCTCGCCCGGCGGACCGAAGCCTCGGATAACCTTCATCGCTTGCTCCCATATGGCGTCGTCATCAAGTATTCGGAACCGACGGCGGCGCGGATGGGCTGATCCACGGCCGTCCAGATGATCCGTTGCGTCTTCATCGGGTCACCCCCATCTCTTGCAGAGTGAGGCGCAATGCCCGCACGGCATAGTGTAGCCGCGATTTCACGGTTCCTTCCGCGATATCAAGATCAGCCGCTATCTGGGCGGTGCTCCAACCCCGGTAGTAGGATCGCTCGACAACGGCTCGATGTTCGGGCGACATTTGGGCCATCGCATCGGCGATCAGCAGCCGGTCCAGAGCAGAGTCCACTTCGTCGGGTGCCGACTGCTCGGGTACGCCTGAGTCATCCAGCGAACCAACGACATTGCGGAACCGTGGGCTGCGTCGCTCATCGATGATCATGTTGCGGGCAACGGTGAACAACCACGCGCGCGCCGAACGTTCGGTGTCGCCGATGACCTCTGGATGCTGCCATGCCCGCAACAGCGTCTCCTGGACCACATCTTCGGCCCGGGCCGCGTCGCCGGTCAACCGCAGCGCATAACGCCATAAGGGCCCGGCGTGCTCGTCGTAGAGCGCCTTCATCAGAGCCTCTTCGGCGTTTGCTGCGCTGGTGGTGCGACTCACTGGATCACCTCCTGACATGTGATACGAGTTAGCCGCCCTTCCAGTTCATCAAGGCTACAGTCCCATGGGCTTGACATTCAGGCCGAAATCCAGTTTCCGTGGAATCCGTGCGGTACCCGTCGCGGCAGCCGGATGCGAGCCACCGGCTCACCCTCGAAGTCCGAAGCGTCGATGACGACCAGGTCACTGCCGTCGGTCACCGGGTCGTAGACGTACGTCAAATACCAGCCGGCAAGCTCGTCGGACTCCCCGGCGGCCGGCACGAACACCGCCTCGCCCGGCGCACCCGGCGCTCCATGGCCGCCGCGTCCTCCGAACCGATGCTCGGACGCGGTATCACGCTGCAGGTCGTAGCGGACCAGGGTGTCGCTGCCGACGGCCACGGAGTAACGGGCGGCCACACCGGCGAGCCGGTCGTCGACGCGCGGGAACTCCACGCCGCGGTCGTCGAGTTGGCTCTCCTGCACCATCCCGGTGTCCCGATCGATCGTCCACCGCCACAGCGCGGCGTCGGTCCCGAACTCGCTGCTGTCGCGCCACATTTCGGGGTAGCGGATGACTTCCAGCACTATGGAATTCGCCTTGTCATAGGCGTTGGCGATATGGAAGACGAAGCAAGGGTCGATGTCGAACCAGCGCAACTGACCATAGGGATCGTCACGGCGCAGCACCCCCAGGCGAGCACCGTAGCGGTCGTGCCACCGGTACGGTAAATCGTTTTCGTTTTGTTGCGTGAGCGCGAGGCTCGGGTTGAACAGCAGCGGCAGGTCCATGAACACCACATGCTCTGCGGTCAGCGCGAAGTCGTGCATCAATGTCAGCGCGGGCACGTCGATGGGACGATTGATTGTCAACTGCCCGTTGGCGTCCGCGCGGTGGTAGACCACATGGGGTTCGAGGATGTTGCCGGACCCGAAGAAATGCAATTCGCCGGTAGCCGGGCAGATTTTCGGGTGCGCGGTCATCGAGTTCATCAACTTGCCGCCGAAGTCGTAGACGCCCAGGGTCTTCAGGTCGTTGCTGATTTCGTAGGGCAGCGAAAATTCCATCAGCGCAAGGGTTTTGCCAGCGTGCCGTACGACGTGGGTATTGGCGATGCTGGAGTGCAGGTTCCGGGTGCGGTCGTCGTTGTAGACCGGGAACGGATGCTCGAAGCTTTCGGTGCGCACCCAGCGGTTGCGGTACCACGCGGCGCGGCCGTTCTCCAACCGAATTCCATGCACCATGCCGTCACCGACACACCAGTGTCCCGCGCCCGTGCGCGGGTTTGGGCCGTTGCGCAGGTACCAGCCGTTCAGTTCGGCGGGGATGCTGCCTTGGACCGGTAGATCGAAGGCGGTCAGCTCGTCGTGCACGGGCGCATAGTTGCCGGTGCGAAAGATCGGGAAGACCGTCTGCGCATCGACCGCCGCCGCCGGCATCAGCGACGGTTGGGGTTCGGAGCGGTCTGACGCACCGGCCGACCGCTGGTCCGCCTTGGCCAGCAGCGACGTCATCAGGTCAGGGCATGGCGGCGCGGCGGCCGACACATCGGCGCCGTCCGGCGCCACCACGTGGTCGTAGTCGAGCATCGAGAGCAGCGGCGAGATGGCGGTCAGCTCAGCGACGGCCCCGCGACACGACGTGCAGCCTTGCAGGTGCGCCTCGAATTCACGCCGGTCGGCGTCCGATAGGGCGCCCAACACATACGCCGCGTCCCACATCGCGTGGTCGTGCGCACCGCCGCGCATGTCGGGGGTGTCGGGCTCACTGTCGCGGGGCGTCGTGCGGTCCCGATAGTCGGTCATCGTGTCACCCCCATCTCCAACAAAGCCCGGCGCAGTCCTCGCAGCGCGTAATGCAGCCGCGACTTCACCGTGCCCTCGGCAATCCCGAGGTCGGCTGCGATCTGGGCTGTGGTCCAACCCAGGTAGTACGAGCGGCCGACCACCGCGCGGTGTTCGGCGGACAGTTGCGCCATCGCGTCGCCGATCAACGCCCGGTTCAACGTCCCCGTCTGCTCGTCGGGGCCAGCCGGTTCCGGCGGACCAGCCCCGTCCGACGACATCACCTCGTTGCGGAACCTGGCGCTGCGCCGGTCGTCGATGACCATGTTCCTGGCAACGGTGAAAAGCCAAGCGCGTGGAGACTGCCCGTTGTTGAGGACGTGCGGATGCTGCCAAGCCCGAAGCAAGGTCTCCTGCACCACGTCCTCGGCATGGGCAGAATCACCGGTCAACCACCACGCATAGCGCCACAAAGCAGCGGCGTGTTGGTCCCACAGCCGCTGAATAGTGTTCGCATCTGCGCCGGTGCCCGGGATGTCCATCACCAGCCTCTCGGTGATGACACGGTTCAGGTGTCCGTTTGGTTCACCCGAGGGTCAGAATGCGCGGCCCGTCGTCGGTGGCCGCGACGGTGTGTTCCCAGTGTGCAGCGCGCGAACCGTCGGCGGTAGTGACTGTCCACTGGTCGTCCAGCACCACTGTCTTGCGTGTTCCCAGCGTCAGCATCGGCTCGATGGCCAGCACCGATCGGTGAGCCAGCAGCGGCCCGCGTCCGGGAGCTCCCTCGTTGGGCAGAAACGGATCCATGTGCATCTGCCTGCCGATGCCGTGTCCGCCGTAGCCCTCGACGATGCCGAACGCCCGCCCGTAGCGGGCCTCGGCCGCATGGGTGGCGGTTTCGATCGCATGCGACACGTCGGTCAAGCGATTGCCGGGAACCATCGCGGCGATCCCGGCCTCCATCGACTCTTTGGTCGCCTGCGACAGCACTTCGTCGGCGGGGATGAGTGGTCCGACACCGAACGTGATCGCGGCGTCACCGTGCCAGCCGTCCAGGATTGCGCCACAGTCGACCGACACCAGGTCACCGGAGACGAGTGTCTCGCCGGCGGACGGGATGCCATGCACGACGTGGTCGTTGACCGACGCGCAGATGGACGCCGGATAGCCGTGGTAGCCGAGGAACGACGGCGTCGCGCCGGCGTCGCGGATCACCGATTCGGCAATCTCGTCGAGGTTTCGCGTCGACGCCCCCGGGACTGCGGCCATACGCACCGCCGCCAATGCGGCGGCGACCACAGCACCCGCAGCGGCCATCGCGTCGAGTTCGCCGACGCTGCGCTGCGGCACGACCTTGCGACTGCGCAGCCCGCCCAGGGCGATCACCGTTATGTGCCCAGGGCCTGTAGCGCGCGGGCGAATACTTCGTCGACCGTGCCGACCGCATCGACAGTCTTCAGCTCGCTGTTGTAGTACTCCAGCAGCGGCGCGGTCTCGTCGCGGTAGACGTTCATCCGATTGCGGATGACGTCGTCGGTATCGTCGGCGCGGCCGCGCGCCTTGAGCCGCTCGAACAACGTATCTTCGGGTACGCGAAACTCCAGCACCGCGTCGAGCTGGATTCCCCGGCGCTCGAGCATGTCATGCAGTGCTTGGGCCTGCGGCACCGAGCGGGGGTAACCGTCCAGGATGAAACCT
>Ga0187781_10003147_pt1 | contig 12444 bp, 13 predicted proteins | sample 0715_SJ02_MP02_2_FD_132447 | JGI IMG/M metagenome (GOLD analysis project Ga0187781, IMG submission 132447) | Tropical peat soil microbial communities from peatlands in Department of Meta, Colombia - 0715_SJ02_MP02_20_MG | ecosystem: Environmental > Terrestrial > Soil > Wetlands > Peat | place...
AGTCCGATGAGCGCGACGCCGCCGTCCTTCATGACCGTCAGGATATCGGAGTAGTCCAAGTTCACGAGGCCGGGCTTCGTCACGATCTCGGTGATGCCCTTGATGGCGGTCATCAGGACCGCGTCGGCGAGCTTGAAGGCGGAGTCGAGCGGCATCCGGGGAACCAGTTCGAGCAGCTTCTCGTTCTGAATCACCACCGTGGTGTCGCAGATCCGGCGGAGGCGCTCGAGACCGTCCCGTGCGATTTCCATGCGCAGCGCGCCTTCGGCCTCGAACGGTAGAGTGACGACGCCCATGGTGAGCGCGCCCGCCTCCCTCGCGAGTCGGGCGACGAGGTGGGCCGACCCCGTCCCGGTCCCTCCCCCCAAGCCGGCGGTAACGAATACCATGTGCGCGCCCGTTAGGAACTGCTGTAGTTCGGCCTCATTCTCCCGGGCCGCCTCCTCGCCTACCTCCGGACGGCCCCCCGCGCCAAGTCCTTTCGTCGCGCGCCGACCGATCAGTATCTTACGCGGCGCGTGGACGATCAGCAGGTGCTTGGCATCGGTGTTGATGGCGCACATCGCGGCGCCTTGGATGCCCTCTTCGACACAACGATTGATCGTATTCGAGCCGCCGCCGCCGCACCCCACGATGCGGATGTTGACGCTCAGCGTCTCGGCTAACTTCGCCAGCTCGGCGTCGTCGGCATTCACGGGAGGTGACGGCGCCTTCGGTGCGACGAGTGTTTGGTCCTCTTGGTGCTTTGCAATCGCTTCCTGGATGATGGATTTCATTGTTGGTCCCTCCCGTCGGTGGACGAAAGTGACCGCTGCCGGCCAAGTCATGCACCAGAACTGACGATAAAACCGCTAGTGGAGTGGAATCGGACTCGACTAGGGTCGCCAGCGCGGAACCGAAGGGGGTTCATACAGTTCTATGACCCGGGCCGGCCGAGCGTCTCGAGATGCGAACTCCGAAGTGGCGCGAGAGGACCCGCTCCTCATCCCAACGAGGCTCGCCCAGACTCGCTGGGCTTGCCACATCGACCTTCTTCATCGTTTGAGGAGTGCTCGGCGCCTGACTTCCGAGGCCCACGTCCCATCCCACCTCGACCCGGAACCTGGCCGACCAGTCTCTTCCCTAGCGCGGGAGAAGGCGGTCCGGGAGGGGTGTGACCCTCGGGGCGATCGCTGTGTCTCTTCCCCCAGCGAAACTTAGGTCGTTCCATTCGCAGGATGCCCATCGTGGTCACCGAAAGGCAGACTTAAGCGTCCGAAACCGGTCGAACCTAGGTGGCCGCTTCGCCGGGGGCAGCTCCGATTCCTTGGCGATGGGGAGATCCCCACTATCGATATCCCGGAGACGGGCGGGACAGGATCATCGCGTACCTGGCTCGGTGGTGGGGATCGCCTCCGGCTCCCCGACCGATCGCCTGCCTGCCTCTCCGGCTGCCCGCCTCACGACTTTCGGAGGCCGACCTGCGGGCCCTTGCGTGGATGGTCCCCCGGGGGGAGGTACGGCACGACGACCGATCTCGTCTACTGGAGTCCGCGGGAGCATCCTATCTCGACATGATACGCCTCAGGAACCAGCAAGTCCCCGACGTGGCCGATGGTGTTGTAGAGCCGGGCGCCACCGAGGAAGTCGAAGCCGTCGTACGTTGGGCGGACCGTGAAGGAATCGCGCTCGTCCCTCGAAGCGGCGGAACGTCGGTAGTTGGAGGGGTCGACCCCTTGCGGAACGGTCACCGGGCGGTGTTGGTGGTCTCGGACCGCCGACTTTCGAATGTCGGGCCTATCCAACCTGAACGGCGAAAGGCGACGTTTGGGGCCGGCGTCCTCGGCCCGGAACTCGAGGCTCAGCTTTGGAAGTCCCAGCTCACATTAGGTCATTTTCCTCAGTCCTTCGAGCGATCCGCCGTCGGGGGGTGGATTGCTGCTCGGTCGTTCGGTCAGGCGTCCACCCGCTACCAGACTCCTGCCGATCGCCTGGAAGGCTTCACGATCGTGACCCCTCGTGGAACCGTCCGTTGGTCCCGGGCCAATCAGCCTCGGGAGTTCCCTGACCCCGGGGCGGTTGTTCCGGGCAGCGAGGGGACCCTCGGCGTCCTCGTCGACGCGACATTGCGGGTCGAGCCGCTGCCGCCTTCTACGATTTGGCTCGCAGCCATTTTTCCGTCCTGGGCGGCCGGGGTGCAAGCCATCCGCCGAATCGTTTCCTCGTCTCCCCTTCCTGCGGTGCTGAGACTTTCGGATGGTTCCGAGACCGACCTCACCTTCGCTGAAAGCGGATGGGAGACGGGTGGCCGCTACGAGCTATTGCGTCGGGCAGCCGCCCGTTTCCTCCGGTTCCGAAGCGAAGGCCCTCGGCGGGCTTGCTTGATGATCGCGTCGTACGAAGGGTCCGCCGACGACACGAAAGCAGGTCGCCGAATGTTCCGCGCCGGGCGGCGAGAAGCGAGGGGCGCGTACCTCCCCGCAACGGTCGGGCACTCTTGGGAACGGTCGCGGTTCCGACCGCCCTATCTTCGCGACGACCTTGTGGAGCGGAACTGGTTCGTGGAGACCTTCGAGACGTACGTTACTTGGTCGGCGCTCGACCACGTCAATGCTGCCGCGCGTGCGTCAGTGACAGCCTGGGCGCACCAGCAAGGCGCGCGGGCGTACGTGGGTGCGCATCTCTCCCATCCGGGGACCGACGGCACGAGCCTCTATTTCACGGTCATCGCCCCCCAAAAGCCGGACCAGGAAGAGGCCTCGTGGTACTCGTTCAAGCTGCTGACCGCCGAGGCTGTGGTATCGGCCGGGGGGACGGTGAGCCATCATCACGGAATCGGGAGGTTCCATCGAGCGTGGGCGAGTCGGTCGCTGCCGCGCGATTGGCTCGAGGGATTGAAGACTCTCAAAGCTCGGTGGGACCCGAATGGGATCATGAACCCGGGGAAGACCCTCCCCGAGGGATGACCTATGTCCGGCGGACCCGTGGTTCCGGAAATCTCAGCCTCGGCTTCGCCGCCCCGTTCGCAGAGGCTGGCCCGACTCGAGGACGTTCGGTTCGACGCGGTCGTCGTGGGGGGTGGGATCACGGGGGCCGCGGTCGCCGCCGAGACAGCGCGTCGGGGCGCGTCCGTGGCTCTCATCGAACGCGACGACTTTGCCGCCGGGGCCTCGGGACACACGTCGAAACTTCTGCACGGCGGCCTTCGATACCTGGCCCAAGGGCGGGTCCGACTCGTTCGCGAAGCGCTGCGAGAGCGTGCCTACCTCCTCCGCCAACTCGACCCGACCTGGGTGCACCCCATCCCCTTCCTCCTGCCGCTCGACGGGGACCTTGGCTCCCGCCTCCGCAATCGATTCGGTACATGGCTCTACGAGCGGATTGCTGGTCGACAACGCCTTGGTCCGCGCCGTGTCCTCAGCCGGACCGATGTGCTGGGCATGGTGCCGGCGCTGAATCCCGAAGGTCTCCGAGGCGGCGTTCTCTATTGGGAGGCGATCGTCGACGACGTCGCCCTCACCTTGTTCCGAGTGGAATTGGCCGAGCGAGCGGGGGCAGTGGTGGCGAACCACGTCGAAGTGCTCTCCTCGCGGTCCGAATCCGGGGGCGGATATCGTCTGGGAGCTCGGGACACCCTCTCCGGTCAATCTCTTTCCATCCGAGCCCGACGGGTGGTCGACGCCACCGGCGCGTGGATGGGACGCGTCTCGTTCTTGGCGCAGAACGCCCCTCGATTGATGCCCGCGAAGGGAATCCACCTCGTATTTCGACGAGAGAAGCTTCCCATTGAGGTGGCAGTGGTCCTGACGGGGCCCGATGCTCGCCCGACGTTCGTGCTTCCCGCGGGATCGCTCCTCATCGTGGGAACCACGGATACGGCTTACGGGGGTGACCCCGCGGAAGCGATTAGCGAACCCCCGGATCTCGATTACTTGTTCCGGATTCTCCACAAGGGATTCCCCTCGGTCTCGTTCCGCGAATCGGAGTTGGTGGATGTCTACGCGGGCGTTCGTCCGCTCCTGGCAGGCTCCGCGGCCTCGACGTCCGAACTCTCCCGCGAAGACGTGGAAGCAAGCGACCTGCGTGGGGCCGTAGCCGTCGCCGGCGGAAAGCTGACGACACACCGCGTCATGGCGGCCCGCGCCGTCGAGCTCATGGCGCTATCCGAACCCCCGCCGTCCGCTTCGGGTTCCGGGTCGAGTCTCCGCCCTCCCCCTTCCCTCGCCCAGGGAGCTCTCCCGATGTCCGAGGGCACCGAGCTACTGGCACGGCTCGTGCGCGGGCCTCGACCCGACGATTGGACGGACCTCCGGCGTCGGGTAATCTCCGCCCTGACGGACGGACAGGCGGAATCGTTGGAGGATATCATCGACCGCCGGCTTCACGCCCTGAACCGAAGAGAGGCCGGTTTCGAGACGGTGGTCCGAGCGGTGGCCGCCGTGGCGGGGGACGTGCGAGGGTGGTCGGAGCGGATTCGAGAGGAGTCGGTCGAACGCTACCTCGAGCGACGAGCACGCGAGTACTCTGGCCTAGGAGCTGGTTAGGATGAGTGTACCCGCCGGGGTCGGCATTGTTGTGAACCCGGTCGCGGGACGGTTCAAGGACCGGGATCACTGGAACCCCGTCATCGCCCAGCTCCGTGAACGGTTCCCGACCGCGCGGATCCGGATGACCGAGGGGCCCGGCGACGAACGACGGGCCGTCGCTGAGCTTCTGTCCCAGTCCGCGCGTAGGATCATCATCGCCGGAGGAGACGGGAGCGTCCACCAGGCGGTCGAAACGCTCCTCACCTCGCATCCGGACCCGGCGAACCGCCCCGCGGTCGGTTTCGTCCCGCTCGGGAGTGGCAACGATTTTGCCCGAGGGCTGGGAATCCCGATGGACCCCATGGGCGCCGTGCAATCCCTAGCGAGCAGTCGAGAGATTGCCGTAGACATCGGTCGGCTCACGTTTCTCAACGAGATACCGGTCCGCACGGTCTTCTGGATGAATCAGTCGTATCTTGGGTTCGGAGCGCGCGTCGTGGACCGGGTGTCCCGAGGATCGCGGCCGGCCGACCAATCCGCATACGTCCGCGCTTCCTTGCGCGAACTCCTGCACGCGAGAGCCCATCGGTACGCGCTCCGGAGCGACGACCGTCCGGAGGAGTGGGCCGAATCCGTGAACCTCCTGGTCACGAACGGGCGGTATTCGGGGAGTGGGATGTTGACCTCGCCCCACGCCGACCCCACCGACGGGGCGTTCGACGTGGTGTTCGTCGAACCTATCGGTCGGCTTCGTCTCCTCCGGGGTCTCAGTCGGTTTCGGGCGGGGACCCATCTCGAACTTCCCGAAGTTCGTACGTGGAGGGTGCGGAGTCTACAGGTGCGAGCCGAGCGGGCAGACGAGATCGTCGAGGCGGATGGCGACATCGTCGGAAAGCTTCCGGCACGGTACGATGTCATCCCGGGCGCCCTCCGTGTCCTGGTCCCCCCGTCCGGGGCGGCCGGGACATCCTCGGTTCCCAGGCCGTGAGTGGTCGCTGCGGCTTGCGCGCTTCGGCTCGTAAGGACGGCTGAGACCGCTCCGTCCGTTGGACCCGGTTGAAATGGAGCGTCGCGATACGGCTCCCCCTGCCGTTCGCTAACAACGATGGCGTGAGGATTTTCTATGAGGTGGAAGGGCACGGGGCCAGGTGAGATGCCCTCGCTCACTCGTGGGCAACGTTGCGTGGGTGAAACGATTCGCACAATGAAATCGAAGGTCACCGCTGGGGAATTCAACGCCCACGTGAAACGTTGCGCTCACTGCCAGACCGAGTAGGTGGCGGTCGTCGTGACATTGACCGTGTAGCACGATCCGGGGGGCTCTACCGGCCACACGGTCGGTTGGAACACAACGGGCGCATTGTGGGAAGGAAAGCTCGCATTTCCGAACATCCCCAGTTGATCAATCTGCGCGCCAAAATAGGCATAGTAATCGACCGCGGCGGTCGCGGTCCAACGAATGTGGACCATGGCCCAGAGCGGAAACGTGCGTTCGACGTTCGGTATGTAGATGCTCTTCGGGCAGGAGGTAATCTCCTGGGTCCAAACCATCGGGCTCGACGGGTAGAGTCCGGGTAGAACGGCCGTCCAGAAGACAAAGGTGAGGGCCACGGCCACGGGACAGCCCACCAGGAGCCCCAGGTCCACCGGTCGCTGTCGCCATCGAATCCTCGGGGGACGCCAGGGGGGAGGCACCGGCGGTGGCAACGGCAATCCTGGCAGGGACATTGTCTCACTCTACGGCGTGAGAAGTGGTCGTCTCCTCCGTGGAGCGGTAGGAACTCCCGAGGGCGACACTGACCATGAGAAGAATGAACGCGATGAAGAAGAGGGCATACGTCGGATCCGTAGACTCACCGGAGTCTGGATTGAATGTCACACCGCCCCATACTTGTCCGAAGAATCCAGCCACCAAGAGCAGGACGCCCGCCCAGAACGTCCAGCGTTCGACCGGGATCACTGGCAACAGAGTCTTGTCGGCCATATTCCGCCTTGGCCCCGGAGAACCTCGGGAGCATCAACGTTTTCGAGATGGCCTGACCGGTCGAGTCGAGTAATCCGCAAGCTGGAACCGTTGTTGCCCCCAGCCATTTCGGTGAATGGAACGTAGATGGCGCACTCTCCTCAGCCTTCCTTCCGGTCGAACGGAAAGTTCCGGCGGTGCCGGCAAGGAAGTCGAGCCGCCCGTCCGTTCCCTTTCTAGGAGTGACCGCTCGACCGCCCACTATACGGAGCGGGACCGTCCTGCTCGATAGCTCACCGACTGGTTTAATCCCCGAGTCCTCTACGATGCACGAGAGGTCCCAGCAGATGTCGTCCATTCTCTCAGACGCAGCACGGCGCGCGACCCAGTACCTTGATGGGCTTCAGGAACGCGGCGTCGCGCCCACGGCGGAGGCAGTTCGCGCGCTCGACCGATTTTCGCGTCCGCTGCCCGACTCCGGCAGCAGTGCGGAGAATGTGGTCGCGGAACTCGATGAGGTCGGATCCCCGGCCACGGTCGCGAACTCGGGTGGGCGTTACTTCGGATTCGTCATCGGAAGCGGCCTACCCGTTTCGCTTGCCGCCAACTGGCTGGCGGGAAGCTGGAACCAGAACGTGGCCATGGAGGTCATGTCACCGGTCGGGGCGCGACTCGAGCACGTCGCGCTCGAGTGGACACGGGATCTTCTGGGTCTGCCCGCAGATGTCCAAGGAGCGTTCGTGACCGGAGACACTCTCGCGAACTTCACCGCACTCGCAGCCGCTCGGTATCAGGTGCTGAAGAGCCTAGGGTATGACGTAGCGAGCCAAGGGATGAGCGGCGCGCCGCCGATCACCGTCGTGGTCGGGGAGGAAGTCCACATCTCCGTCCTGAGAGCCATCACTCTCCTCGGTCTAGGACGCGACAAAGTGGTCCGAACGCCGGTGGACCGACAGGGACGGATGGAGGCCGAGCGGCTCCCCAAGCTCAGCGGACCGACCATTGTCTGCACCCAGGTTGGTAATGTCAATACCGGAAGCTTCGACCCGGTCCGGGAAATCTCTCTTCGGGCCCATGAGGCGGGAGCTTGGGTGCATGTCGACGGCGCGTTCGGACTCTGGGCTCGCGCGGCACCTCGACGACGGGCCCTTGCGGACGGTGTCGAGGCGGCGGACTCTTGGGCCCTCGACTGCCATAAGTGGCTCAACGTTCCCTACGACAGCGGGATTGCGTTTGTTCGCAACGGGCCGGCCCTGAAGGCGGCGATGGCGACGGGACCCGCCGCCTACATTCAGGGGGGTGAAGCCGGTGAGCCGTTTGATGTCACGCCGGAGATGTCGCGACGAGGACGGGGGATCGATGCCTGGGCGGCCCTGCGGTTTCTGGGACGGTCGGGCGTCGCGGACCTTGTCGAACGGTGTTGCACGTATGCTCGACGCTTCGCAGATCGGTTGAGTGGCGCGGGATTCCGCATCCTCAACGATGTCGTCCTGAATCAAGTCCTCGTGTCCTTCGGCGACGACGCGGCGACTCGACGAGTCGTCTCCGAGATTCAACGAGAGGGCACATGTTGGTGCGGCGGAACTGTGTGGCATGGCACGACCGCGATGCGCATCAGCGTGAGTTCCTGGGCCACGACCGAAGCCGACGTCGACCGGTCGGCCGATGCGATGATCCGGATTGCGCGTCAATAGTCACCCTCCCGAGTGCACCAAGCATTCCCGCCCCCTCCGTCACGGACCGGTCGGACGTATCCAACCTAGTCAGATCGACCGTGCCACCGAAGTCGACGTGAAACTGCGGGAGTCCGGAAATGCAGGATTCGGGCTCGGAAACGTGGTCGACGGGCCGGCTCGAGCATCAACGCGACCGGTTAATGCGTCCCCCGCTACCGTCAGAAAATTTGCCTCCCTTCGGGGAGAGTCTATGAACATGTTCCCTCCGTATCCCGAGCCATGCAGCGCGCGCCGGCACCGCGAGCGAAGACACCTCCGTGGACTCCCATTCGTGACCCAGACGGGCGTTACTCGACCGGAATCCGGGACTTCGATCATCTGCTCGACGGCGGATTTCCCCGTGGCTGCCTCGCGCTCTATCGGATGGACGACACGGTCACTCGAACCGACCTCGACCTGCTTTTGTTCCCGTCCCTCCTCAACCTCCTGTATCAGTCCCGCGGCGTCCTCGCAGTACTGCCTTCCCGTGATTCCCCCCGAGAGTTCCGCTCTCGGCTCACCCGATACGTTACTCGTCGTCGGTTCGACAGTCGTGTTCGGATCATCGACTATGTCGGCGAGGACGAGGGCCCGAAGTATGTGGTCAGCCTGAAGTTCGTTGGCGAGGACGAGGCAGCCCACAAACGGGGCGCGCGAGTCCGTTCGGCCGATGTCGCCAAGATGGAAGCGGCCGAACGCGCGGTCCAGGGCCATCGCCGGCGTGCGTTCCTCGAGCTCTACTCGTTCGAAGTGCTCGACACCCTAGTCGGCCCCGAACAAGCCCGAAGGATGTTTTTCGTCGGGATCAAGAGGGCCCGAAGTGTCGGGAACCTCATGATCGGGCTGCTCGGCCCGGGACTGGCCTCGGAAGCGGGAGTTCGAAGGATGGCGGACCTGGAGTTCGAGCTGCACCGCGGAGACCTAGGGCTCACCATCCGGGGAGTTCAGCCGTCCTTTGCCCCGCATCTCGTCACACCGGACCGTTCCGACGCAATGCCGCATGTGTCGTTCGCCCCGTCCCCGTCGTAAACAGCCCACGGTGCCGCCGTAGAGCGGTGCTCCGCGAGCGAACATGGGCCAATCGAGCTTCAGAAGCGGACATCCAACCCGGGTCCCAGCAGGGGAATGCCCCGCGTTCTGTAGTAGGTGCAATGACTCTTGCACCCATCTTTTGGAAGCGACCCCGAGGGAATGGCGCGAAGCTCACCGCGCTAGCTCGTTGATGTCTCGGGTGCTAAGCAAGGCCTTGGGAGCGCCGTTTTTGGCGGCGTGAATCATCGCGCGTCCCATCTTCTCGGTGGTGGTGATTGAGTTCGGTGCGACGCCTGCCAGCAGGAGGACAATCGGGGACAAGACAGCATAGAGGACGCGATAGCTCCGCGTCTTCGATCGGATTCCGTGGAGGGGCCGGATGATTCCCGGTCGGAACATGTACGCGGCTTTGAACCCTGCGCGAAGGAGGGCATTTTCCGTCTGGCCCTTTACGCGCGCCCACATGCTCCGGCCGTGCTCGGTGCTGTCGGTTCCCGCGCCAGAGACGTAGATGAATGTCATTCCGGAGTTGAGTCGTGCTAGGGTATGAGCGACCGAGATCGTGAGGTCGTACGTAACGCGACGGTATTCCTCCTCGCTCATGCCCGCCGAAGAGACGCCCAGGCAGAAGAAGCACGCATCGTACCCTTGCAGGTGATCCTGAATCGGCGTGAGACCGTTTAGATCGGCATGGACGACTTCCCGTAACTTGGGGTGCTGTTGCCCGGTCGCGCTCCGCCCGACGGAGAGAACCGATTCAACCTCGGGGGCAAGGAAGCACTCTCGCAATACTCCCTGTCCGACCATGCCCGTTGCTCCGAACAGGATGACCCTCATGCTTCGTCCAACCGAGCTCTCATTGGCGCACCCACCCACGGGATATGAAACCCTGTTCGAATCGGAACATCATCACGAAGGCGTCTTTGCGCTCTGGTCAATCAGGGCATCGAGCTGTCGGATCTCGTCAACGTCCAGCTCCAATCCGGTAGCGGCTAGATTCTCTTCCAAATGTTTCTCGGACAGGGTCCCCGGAATCGGCAACATTACGGGAGACCTCTGAAGCAGCCACGCGAGCGCCACCTGCGGGGGCGTTGCCTCTCGCTCCTTGGCGATCCTGGAAAGCGTGGGGTCGCTCGCCAAACTGCCTCGGTGGAGAGGAAACCAAGGAATGAAGGGGATTCCATGCGCTGCGCAGTACTGGAGGACGTCCTCGCCGTCGCGCTCGAGCAGGTTGTAGCGATTCTGGACCGAAACCACGACCACTACCTTTCGCGCTCGCTCGAGCTCTGAAAGCGAAACATTGGAGACTCCAATGTGCCGAATTCGACCGTCTCGCTGAAGGTCGCGGAGCACCCCGAGGCTATCTTCAATCGGTGCGCGGGGATCGACACGATGCAACTGGTAGAGGTCAATTCGATCCCGGTGCAGTCGGCGCAGACTGTCTTCGAACGCTGTCTTGAGATGCTCCGGTCGGGCATCGGTGCCCAATCCTTCACCCGTCCTGATCATCCCACCCTTGGTGGCCACCAGGACGTCTGTCATCGAGGGGGGCACGACGTTTCCGATCGCTTCTTCGCTCGATCCGGATTGATAGATGTCCGCCGTATCGATGAAGTTCACGCCGAGCTCGATTGCCCGATGAAGAATCGCGCGGCCTTCAGGCGATAGAGTTACCCGATTTGTCCCCAGGCCCAAGCGACGGACACGCCGGTCCCCTACGCGAATCCAGTGGCTGGAAGAATCCTCAGCAGACACTCTTACCCCTTCCGCTCATGGCACGGCGTAAGAATCGTTTGCCTTCGCCTAGAGGAGGTCCGCCATCATCAGCGACGTCAGGGGCGTGGTTGCAACCACTCTTACACTCGCTTGCCACCCTTGACCGGCGCGTCGTCGCCCTCGCCGGAGATCCGTGACGGCGGTCAAGTCGTCGTTCAAGCAGGTCCCACGTCGAACGAACGAGGGCTCAGGCCAAGTGCCTTCAACCGCCCCGCTATCAATGTCCTCAGTAGCGAGTACGACGAGCCAAGGACTGGCCGAGCGGGGGACCTACGGAAGAATGGTGATCTTCCCAGAACGTCCAAGCGAAACCTGCAGTTTTCCCCGGAAATCCTTGACCCAACCGTCGGTGATTTGAATCTTCATCCCGACCTGGTACTTCGCAATGTCGTCGCCCCAGAGCGTCAGGGTTGTAGTCCCGGTAGAATCCTGAAGAGTGGCGTCGGCCACCGAAGACGTGCCTCGCGAGGTCGTTACCTGGCGCGGAGCGGAGATTGCAGTGATTGACGCAGAGAAGGTCGCGTTCTGGTTAGCGCGGATGCTCACAATGTCGCCCATGGCGGGTCACGGCACCCGAGCGAGGTTAAACCACTTTGCCCAGCCTTGACCGCACTGGTCGGTTCCCATCGACAATCATCCAGGTGGGACGTCAAAGCTCGATGCGTGGAAACCTTCGACCAAACGGTGCAACCACTGTTACACCTGAGTTGCGCCTCGGATACGTCACTCGGCGGGCCAGGGGCGAAGATTCATGGCAGCGCTCGACCTTCAGCGTCGTACAGAAACTCGTCGATGTCTTCTCCTTCGACGACCGAGGTCACCGCTGGCACCACTCGCGCTAAGCGACGGGTGCCCGATGATGTCCCCCTCGCGATCGTCTTCGTCGGCGTGGCAATCTCGGCCTTCCTTGTGGTTCCGGCAGTCTTCGCGGTGGCGAACTACTACGAGGACACCACGACCGTCACTATCACGAATGTCTCTTGGGACGTGGTGCTGTATGACGAAGACCAACACGAGTACACCATCGCCTGTCAAACGCAACTGACTGGCGGCGGACTGCTCGGTGCGCCTTCCCCCATACCGATAGGGGTCAACATGTGTCCGTACAGGGCTCATCCGGGGTCGGACTACAACGCGTCGATCATCGTTTCGAGCTTCTTCCAGAACTCGACGATGAACCTCGTCACGCCCGCTCCGTTTGAACTCGTGTCCACGACTCCCAGTCTTCCGGTACTTGTGCCTCCGGGCGGATTTGAAATCACGGTGGAGTTGAAACTTCCGACAACAGCCGGTCAGTACGTCTTTGCGGGAACCGAAACGTTCAGTTAGCGAGTCAGCCTTAGCAGGCGCTCAGCATTGGTGGCGCATTCGCGTCGGGCCAGGCGTCTCGGGGTCCGAGTGCGGCGCTCGGAAAATCTTCACGGAGTCAGCTGAGTGCAACAACTCTTGCACC
>Ga0187781_10003148_pt1 | contig 12443 bp, 11 predicted proteins | sample 0715_SJ02_MP02_2_FD_132447 | JGI IMG/M metagenome (GOLD analysis project Ga0187781, IMG submission 132447) | Tropical peat soil microbial communities from peatlands in Department of Meta, Colombia - 0715_SJ02_MP02_20_MG | ecosystem: Environmental > Terrestrial > Soil > Wetlands > Peat | place...
GCCAGGATGCAGGACAGCAGGTCCGCGTTCCCCGCCCGCTCGCCGATCCCGTTCACGCAGGTGTTCACCCACGCGTCCTGCCCGGCATCGAGGTCGCCGAGCGCGCCGGACACCGAATTCGCCACGGCCATGCCCAGGTCGTTGTGGCAGTGCGTCTCCACCGGGATGCCGACCGCGGAGGCCAGCTTGGCGAACCGCTCCCTGATCCGCCCGGGCACGTCGCCGCCGATCGTGTCGCAGTACCGCACCCGCGACGCGCCGGCCTCCCGGGCCGCGAGCGCGAACTCCAGCAGGTACCCGTCGTCGGTCCGCGAGCCGTCCTCCGCGTTGACCCCGATCGTCTCCGCCCCGCTGTCCCTGGCGACCGCCACGGCGGCCGTCATCTCCTCGATGATCGCGGCGCGGTCCAGCTTGCCCCGGAACTTATGCGCGATCATCTGGTCCGAGGTGGAGATCGACACGTTGTAGTGCCGCAGGCCCCGCGCTCCTGGACGCGCCTCCGGCACGATGGAGACCGCGCGTTCGACGTCGGCGGGGACCGCCCGGCACCAGCCGGATAGCCGCAGCTCCCGGAACGCGCCCGCCTCGGCCAGCGCCACGCAGGCCCGGACGTAGGGCATCTCGTGGAACAGGAACGGGAACCCGATCTCGGACTGCGCCACGCCCAGGCGCCCCAGGTAGAAGTTGACCATGACCTTGCCGAACTTCGACAGCCCGGTGCGTGCGGTCTGCACCCCGTCCCGGTTGGTCACGTCGAGAAAATGGATCGATGGCATGAATCAAGATTGACCAGTGAACCAAATTCAGTCAACATTGATTAAATTCAATGCCGAACGGACCGTGGTGACCGCATGACACACCTCTGCATCGCCAGCCCGGTGGTGGCCGCGTGACCGAGTTCCTGACCGCGGCCCAGGCCGCGCAGCGGCTCGGCGTCAAGCCCGCGACGCTCTACGCTTACGTCAGCCGCGGCGTCCTGCGCCGGGACCGCGCCGCCGACGGGCGGAGCAGCCTGTTCGACTCCGATGAGGTCGAGAGGCTGGCCCGGCGCGGCCGTCCCCGGCGCCCGGCCGGCGTCGCGGACATCACGGTCGAGTCGGCCATCACCGAGATTGCCGGCGACCGGCTGCGTTACCGCGGCCTCGACGTCATCCAGCTCGCCACCAGCCGCTCCTTCGAGGACGTCGCCGAACTGCTCTGGACCGGCGAGTTCCCCGCAGCCCTGCCCGGCCGGGGTGCCCGGGCCGCCCAGGCGCCTGGCCCGGCGCGGTGGCGGGCCACGCCCGCCGCGCTGGCCGCGGGCCGGGGCGCGCAGGCCGCGCTGCCCGCCGGGACGCTGCCGCTGGAACGGTTCCAGGTGATCGTGCCGGCCATGGCGGCCACCGATCCGCTGCGGCTGCAACTGGACCCGGCGGCGGTGCTCGCGGCCGGGCGCAGCATCATCGCCGGCATGGTGGACTGCCTGCCCCCAGCCGCCCCGCCGAGCGCGCCCCCGGTCCTGCCGAGCGCGCCCCCGGTCCTGGCGGGCGCGGCCCCGGTCCTGGCGGGCGCGGCCCCGGTCCTGGCGGGCGCGGCCCCGGTCCTGCCGGGCGCGGCCCCGGCCACCCAAACCAGCGCCAGCCCGGACCAGCCGATCGCCGACCGGCTGTGGTCGCGGCTGCGAGGCGGCCGGGCCAGCCCCGCCCTACGGCGCGCCCTGTCGGCCGCGCTGGTGCTGCTCGCCGACCACGAACTGGCCGCGTCCACGCTGGCTGCGCGGGCTGCCGCATCGGTACGGGCGGATCCGTACGCGGTGGTTGCCACCGGGATGGGGGCGGTGGGCGGCGCGCTGCACGGCGGGGCGTCCCTCGGCGCGGAGGCGCTGCTGGCCGCGGCCGCCGGGCCGGACGACGTCCCCCGGGTGGTGGGCGAACTGCTGCGGCGGGGCGAGAGGGTGCCCGGGTTCGGCCATCTCGTGTACCGGACCGGTGACCCGCGCGCCGTCCTGCTGCTCGACCTGGTGCGGCAGGCCGCACCGAAGTCCAGGCCACTCGCGGTGGCCGAGGCCGTGCTGGCCGAGATCAGGCGCAAGTCCCTGCCCGAGCCGAACATCGACTTCGCCGTCGCTACCCTGGCCCGGGTGGCGGGCATGATCAGGGGTTCCGGAGAGGCGATCTTCGCCGTGGCGCGTACCGCGGGTTGGATCGCTCACGCCCTGGAGGCTTACGCCGGGCCCGGGCCGCTACGACCCCGCGCCGTCTATACCGGACGTCCGCCGGTGTCCGGCCGCTGACGCGCCCGCGGCTATACGCCGGTGGCGCCGTCGGTGCGCTCGCGCAGCAGGTCGGCGTGGCCCAGGTGGCGGGCGTACTCCTCGATCATGTGCAGGTAGATCAGGCGCAGCGACATGGTCTGGCCGTTGTGCGTGAACTCCTCGTCCAGGGACGCATGGGCCACAGCCGCGTCGGCCAGCTTGAACTCCTCGGTCAGCCGGGCGTAGTCGGCGGCGGCCCGGGCCGGGTCGGCCCGCTCGAAATCGGCGCTCTTGTCGGTCCCGAACGGGTTGTCGACCGGCTCGCCCGCGAAGCGCTGGCGGAACCAGGCGCGCTCCACCCTGGTCATGTGGCGCACCAGCCCGAGCAGGGACAGGCCCGACGGCGGCACGGCCCGCTCGGCGAGCTGCTCACCGGTCAGGCCGGCGCACTTGTACAGCAGCGTGGCCCGGTGCCAATCCAGGAACGCCTGCAGCATCGGGCGCTCGGGGCCGGTCAGCGGCCCTTCCGGCCGCTCCACGTCTGGGGCTTTCCACGTCACGGCGCTATCCTTCCATGCCTGCGAACCGGCTCAAGAGTTCCGGGTCGGCCAGCACCTCGATCGCGACGATCTGGCCGGCATCCGGTGTTCCCCGATCGCGTCCACAGTTAGCTTTTTCCTTCGAACTAGCGCCAGCACCAGGGATAATGACATGATCACTTTATGCCGGTGCCCCTGTTCGAGCACAAGCCGCAGCGTTGCCCGTTCGGCCACCCGTTGTGGCCGGGCCAGGCCCGGGTCGGCTGGAAACCTTGTATCTGCACGGCCGCGCAGGAAGGAGCCGAACGCGGCCGGGGCATGGGGCACCTGCTAGTGTCCTGCCAGACCTGCCACGCCCAGCTCTGGGACGCGACGTTCTACGAGCCGCCGCACGACATCAGGTGCCGCCAGGCCGGGCCGTGGCGCTGCTGACGCGTATCCGGTTACCCGCGCAGGGCAGGACGCTCCGGCGGTCGAGTGGTGATCTCCACCGTGCCCTTGTACGCGACGCCGCGCACGTGCACCACGGGAGCGTCCGTCGGCAGCCGGTAGCCTGGGTCCTCGTCCGCGCCCTGGGTGACGCCGAAACCGGTCATCTCGACCCGAACGCCGGGCGGCACCAGGATCGTCACCCGGGACTTGTAGGCCACCACGAGGAACGTGGTCACCGAGCCGCTGAGCTCGGCGGCCCGCAGGTCCAGCCAGCCGCTGCCCTTGTAGACGACCGTCGTGTAGCGCTCCGGCACCCGCCAGCGCCCGCTCCGCCGGACCGAACTCTTCAGCGCGATCGCCACCCGTCCCGGCCTGCGCCCCGTGGTCGCGGGCGCAGAGCCCGGCGCCGCCGTGGCTGCGGGTAGGTCCGCGAGCAGCACATCGAGGTCCGCATGCGTACGCGCGGTCAGCGCCGCCCGCATCCGCTCGTCGAACTCGGTGTCGTCCAGCCGCCCCTCGGCGAACGCCTGCTGGACCCGCTGGACCACCGCGTCCCGCTCCCGGTCCGAAGCCCGCAGGGCCGGACTCCGACCCGCTCCCGTCTCCGGTCCGCTCCCGGCGGTCTCCGCCTCCCCGGCCCCGCTGACCGTTACCTGCCCCCGCAGGCCCTCCGAGCTCCCCGGACCCCCGTTTGCCGCGTCCATGGCGCTCCTTCCACCCTCGATTCAACGAACGCGATGTATCTTAACCCAATCAGTATGACGCGCGCAGCTTCGATACCCGGGAATCGCCCGCGCGTGAGCCACCCTCCATGCCACCCTGCCGGGTTTCGCGCGCCGAACCCAGCCGCGGCCCGCGACTGGGCTAATGCTGTCTCCTGGCCGCGGCCCGCAGGGCCGCGAAGGCGGCCAGCCGGGCGACCACGGTGATGACCACGGCGATCGGCAGCATCTGCGCGAGGTCGAGCTCGGGCGTGAACGCCACGATGCCGAACGCCACCGCGACCCCGCCCACGGCCAGCGCGAGCGCTCCCGCGACCCGCGGCGTGCGCAGGGTCCGGCGCACCACCCGGCGGGCCTCAGGCGGCAGGCGCAGCACCATCCAGACGAAGCCCGCGGCGATGACGAAGCCGAGCGAGCCGAGGCCGATCACGAACGGCAGCCGGCTCACGTGGCTGACCGCGGGGACCCAGATCAGGATCAGCGCGATCAGCGTGAACACGTAGATCGTCCGGGACACCGTGCGCAAGATCACCACGTCGATGTTCCTGGCGTAGATCCGCTCGTCCGGCGTGGCGCGGGCGGCCGACAGGAAGTGCCGGATCGCGCCGATCGGGTCGTTCCGCCTGAGCCTGATCCGGCCCAGCTCGTTCATTGCGCCGCTGTGCGCGGGATCCAGCGCGAGGGCGCGCTCTTGATGCTCGCGCGCGGCGCCCAGGTCGCCGCGGCTCAGGCTCACCTTGCCGGACAGGAAATGCACGTCGGGCTCGTTGGGGGCCAGGGCCCGGGCCCGGGCCGCCGCGTCGCTGGCGGCGTCCAGCCGCTGGGCGGCCAGGGCGGCCTGAGCCAGGCAGACGTGGGTCTGCCAGTAGCTGGGTGCGAGTCGGCACGCCTCCTGCGCCGCGCGCAGTGCGTCCCTGTGGTTGCCCAGGTGGATCAGCGCGTTACTGGCCAGACGGTGCGGCCACTCATCCGACGGGTCCAGGGCCACCGCCCGGTTGGCCACCTCGATCGCCTCGGCGTACCGGTCCGCGCCCAGGTGCGCCCGGGCCATCAGGGACCAGGCCCGGCTGCTCTCCGGCTCGGCCGCCACGATCCGGGCCAGCAGTTGCGACGCTTCGTCGAACCGCCTGACATCGAGCATCGCCGAAGCGCGCGCCAGTTCCTGCCGGAGCTCGATCACGGACGCCGGCCTGTCAGCGCGCCGTCACCATTCATAGCAGCCGACGCTTGCGGAGGTAGGCGGCCAGGTCGTCGTAGGTGCCGCCCTCGTTGGCGAACAGCGCGACATTGCGGGCGGTGTCGAACCAGGAGCCCAGCGACGGCTTGACCTCGGTGATAGCCGCCTCGAGGTCACCGGTGCCGATCATCCGCGGCTCGCCGCGGCGGACCGAGTCCATCAGGGCCCGTTCTGCGGCCGTCTCGCAGATGTGCGCGATGTCGGCACCGGAGTACCCGTCGGTCTGCTTGGCCAGCTTGGCCAGGTCGATGCCCGCGACCGGGCGGTCCTTCAGGTGGTAGCGGAACACCTCCTCGCGCGCGGCCGCGTCTGGCGGCAGCACCAGCAGCGTCCGGTCGAACCGGCCCGGCCGGCGCAGCGCGCTGTCCACGTCCCAGGGGTGGTTGGTGGCGGCCAGCAGGAACACGCCCTCGTTGTTGCCCGAGATGTCATCCAGCTCCAGGAGCAGCTGGTTGACCGCGCTGCGCATCGGGGTGTGCCGCAGCTGCGAGCGCTTCTGCCCGATCGCGTCCACCTCGTCCAGGAACAGCACGCACGGCGCGTTCCGCCGGGCGATCTCGAACAGCTCGTGGATGTTCCGCTCGCTCTGCCCCACGAACATGTCGATGATGTCGGCGAACGACACCGCGATGAACCTCGCGCCCAGCTCGCCCGCCACCGCGCGGGCGATGAACGTCTTGCCGCAGCCGGGGGGCCCGTACAGCAGCAGCCCGCCGCGCAGCGACTTGCCGTACAGCCGGCGCAGGTCCGGGTTGCGCATCGGGGCCAGGAACGCCGCCTCGAGACGCTGCTTGACCTCGGTCATCCCGGCCACGTCGGCGAGCGTGAGCCCGGCGCGCTCGGCGTCGTAGGCGCCCGCCTCCTCAAGGCCCGCGGACGCCGAGTCCGCTCCCGGACTGTCGCCGATGAACATGGCGGGCAGCACGTCGCGCAGCTCGTCCTCGGCCTGCGACCAGTCATACTGCGGCGACCTGCTCCCGGCGGCGTCCCCGCCGGGTTCCGCCGGGCCGGCGGCCGGGGGATGCACCACGGTCCGTTCGGCCGAAATATCCGCCGCACCTGCGGGAGGCTGACCGGTGGCCTCAGCCGGTCCGGGAACCACGGAACCCTCCCGGAGCAGGCCCAGCGCCGCGGCGTTGCCCGGATCGCGCTGCAGGATCGCGCCCACCTGCCGGATGGCCTCGTCGCGCTGGCCCCCACGCATCAGCAGCGTGGCCAGGTGCAGGCGGAGCGGCACGTCCTCGGGCATCGCCTCGACCGCCCTGCGGAGGCTGTCCAGCACGGTTGGTTCGGGTTCCATGCATCCGTCCGGGTTCTTCGCTTGCCTGTCGGTCCGCTCGCCTTTACAGGGTAGTGCCGGAACGTCCGGTCCCAGGATCAGCCCCGGGGCGATCAGGCCCGCAGCGACGTCAGGCTGATGCCCAGGTCGGCCCAGCGCCGGTAAGGTGCAGGCGTGATGCAGAAGACCACGCTTGGCCGCGGCGGGCCGGTGGTGTCCCGGGTGGGCCTCGGCCTGATGGGCATGTCGGGCATCTACGGGCAGGCCGACGATCAGGAGAGCATCGCCACCATCCGCGCCGCGGTCGACGCCGGGATCACCCTGCTGGACACCGGCGATTTCTACGGCATGGGCCATAACGAGCTGCTGCTCCGCGACGCCTTGCGCCGCGGGATCCCGCGGGACAGCGTGTTCATCCAGGTCAAGTTCGGCGGGCAGCGGGATCCGTCCGGCGCGTTCGTGGGCCATGACGCCAGCCCCGCCATGGTGAAGAGCTCGCTGGCCTACACGCTGACCCGGCTGGGCACGGACTACGTGGACCTGTACCAGCCGGCCAGGCTCGACCCGCGCGTCCCGATCGAGGACACGGTCGGGGCGGTCGCAGAGATGATCGCCGCGGGGTACGTCCGGTATCTCGGCCTGTCGGAGATGGGCGTGGACACCATCCGCCGGGCGCACGCCGTCCATCCGGTGGCCGCGCTGCAGATCGAGTACTCGCTGATGAGCCGGGGCATCGAGGCGCGGATCCTGCCCGCCCTGCGCGAGCTCGGCATCGGCGTGACCGCCTACGGGATCTTGTCGCGCGGCCTGCTGAGCAGCGGCACGGCCCGGCTGGCCGCCGGTGACCCGCGCGCCCGCTTCCCCCGGTTCCGAGCTGAGAACCACGCGCGGAATCTGGAGCTGCTCGCCGCGCTCGAGGCGGTCGCGGACGCCAAGGGGGTGACTGCGGCGCAGCTGGCCATCGCCTGGGTCGCCTCACGCGGCGACGACATCATCCCGCTGATCGGGACCAAGCGCCGCGACCGGCTGGCCGAGGCCCTGAAGGCGCTGGACCTGACGCTCAGCAGCGACGAACTGGCCGCGATCGAGGCCGCCGTGCCCGCTGACGCGGTCGCCGGAGAGCGGTACGACGCGGCCCAGGTCGCCATGCTGGACAGCGAGCGCTGAACCTACCTGGCGAGTACCGCGTCAAGCCACGTTCGTCCGGTCAGTCGCGCCTGCCCGCGACGGGCTCACCTCAGCACTCTCAGCTGTCCCAGACGTGTGCTGCGCGCAAGACCGTGTGACGCTACCTCGTCCACAAGACGGTAACGACACACAATGATGAATCCGGCCTGCCCCCCGCAGCGGCGAGGCGGCCGCTCGGCACTAGCTGCGGTACTCGTCGGCCAGGTCGCGGAGGCGGGCGTGGGCGCCCCCCATCACCCCGCCCGCAGCCAGGTAACGCTTGGGCATCTTGGCGATGGAGGTGTAGTTGGTGTCGCACACGTTGGCCAGCGGCGACTCCACCGCCTGGGTGACCAGCTGATAGGCATCCAGCAGGTCGAGACCGCACAGCGAAGCCACCCAGGTCACCATGTCGTGCTGGGCGATGCGGAACGCGTCCTCGAGCGGCCGCGCCGAGCCGGCCGACATGATGTGCGTGTCCGACTCCAGCCGCGGCCACGGGCACGGCACGCCCTTCAGCAGGTCCACCACCAGGACGGTGTTCATCGCGCATTCCACGGCGACGCCGCAGGTCTCGCCCTCGCCCTGCCGGGCGTGTCCGTCGCCGAGGGACAGCAGCGCGCCGTCGACGTTGACGCCGAGGTAGCAGGTGACCCCGGCCCGCATCTCCGGGGTGTCCATGTTCCCGCCGAACGCGTCGGGCACCAGGGCGCTGCGCACCTCGAGGTTGGCCGGGGCCAGCCCGACCGTGCCGTGCATCGGTTCCATCGGCAGGTCCACCTCGAAGGAGCCGTGCCGCGCGCTGAACCGGCAGGTCCGTGCGGCCGCGTCGAGCTGCCACAGCCACACCACCTCGGGCAGTGGCTCGTGCAGCAGGGCGGTGAGGTGCGTCCCGGTCAGCGCGCCGAACAGCGGCACCGTGGTCGAGGCCGCCCAGGAGCGGGCCGGCTCGATCGACACGAAGTGCACCGCGACCGTATCTCCTGGTGAGGCGCCCTCGATGTAGAACGGCCCGGTCTGGGGGTTGAGGAACGGGAACTCGCAGACCTGCGAGACCAGGTCCTGCTCGCTGCGCACCCGGCCGGCGAAGCAGTCCTCGGTGTACACCTCCAGCACCGCGGGCGTGCGTATCCGCATGGCCGGGGCCGCCCCGCCGAAGGTCCACGCGTACTGATCCGGTTCGGGCCGGAACGTGATCACCTCAAGATCGCTCATAAACCCACCTCCGCCACCGGCTGCAGCTCGGGCGCGTCGATATGCACCAAGCCCACCTCGGTGACCCGCTGCGGGTGCCGGCGATAGAGGTAGATCAGGTAGATCACGCCGATGAACATGAACCCAGCCACGCCCGGTCCCATGTACGACGACGGGGGTGTCAGCGGCGCGACGAAGGAGAACACCGTTATCCCCGCCGAAGTCAGCCAGGCCGGAACGAACGCGGCGATCCCCAGGAGCGGGATGATCAGGTGCAGCAGCGGGTTCCAGCGCTTGCCGGGCCCCCGCCGCGCGGGCGAGGCGAAGTACCCGATGCAGGCCGCGTTGACCACGATGTACACCGCGACCAGGACGATCACGATCCCGGTGCCCACCATCGCGAACGCGTTGATCGGGTTATAGGCCAGGCCAAGTCCGAGCGTGACCGCCACGGTTATCAAGAAGGTCGTGAAGATGGCCACCACCGGCGAGCGGAAACGGGGATGCACGCGAGCCGCAATGTGCGGGAAGGCCCCGATCCGGCCCATCGCATATCCGGTCCGGCTGGCCACGTTGAAGCCAGCGTTGGCGTTCGCGACCGTGGAGTTGACGATGGCCAGGAACACGAAGAACCAGAACAGCCCGTACAGCGAGCGGGCCATACCCACCCAGGACGCCGCGCCCGCGCTGCTGAATCCGGCGAATGCGGCCGGCCCGAAGGCTACGTCCACCGCGTAGGTGGTGAATACGTAGAGCAGGCCGATGAGCAGCGTGGCCAGCAGCACCGCGCGCGGGATGGTGCGGCGCGGGTTCCGCGCCTCCTCAGCCAGTGGTGCCGCGCCCTCGAACCCGCCGAACGCCAGTACCGAGTACACCGAGCCGGCGATCACTCCGGAGATGCCGTGGAATCCCTTCGGCGTGTACTTGGTGGTGAACACCGAGGCCGTGTTGGCGTGCCCCGCGTGCACGACGAAGAACACGGCGAGCGCGGCGAACACCGCGATCTCCGTGGTGCCGAGGACGGTGCCGAGCCGTGCCGAGGTCCTGATCCCGTAAAAGCCCGCCGCCAGCACGATGACCGCGCCGGCCAGCGACCACGGCCACCACAGATTCGCCGGGTAGCCGTGGAAGTCAGAGTTGATCGTGGTCGCCGTGGTGAAGCCGAGCTGCAGCAGCACCAGGGGTGCGATCAGCACCCCGACCAGTACGTAGCCCCACGCGGTCAGGAACCCTACCGCGGGATGCAGACCGCGGGCCGTGTACGTGGCCAGCGACCCCGCCGAGGGTAGCTCGCGGGCCAGCAGCCCGATACATGATGCCGTGAGCAGGCAGGCGATGAGCGCCACCAGCACCGACAAGGGGAGTGCTCCGCCGGCGTACAGCGCACCGGCCGGGATGGAGGCCGCGATCGCGGCGCCAGGCGCCATGTCGGTAATCGACTGGAACAGCACCTCGCGCAGGCCGATCGCGTCACGGCGCAGGCCCGGCGCTGACCCGGAAACGGTTCGATCCGTGGTCGCCATGGCGTCATGATCGCACGGACAATTCCTCGCGCACAGGCTCTGCCTGGGCGCTTCCGGAAGATTTACCGGACCGTAGCCCCCGGATCAGGCGCTGCCCCACCAGCACCATTACCACCAGCAGCCCCGCCACGATGCCGTCGAGCCAGAAGTGGTTGGCCGTCACCACCACCACCAGCATGGTCAGCAGCGGGTAGCCCGCGGCCAGCCAGCGCCACCGGCTCCGCGACACCGTGATCACCGCGAAGGCGACGATCAGGGCCCACCCGACGTGCACCGAGGGCATGGCGGAAAGCTCGTCCGGGTCGAAGCCGCCGTGCCAGGAGTACACGGACTGGCCGTACTTCAGCGCGGTATCGACCAGCCCGGTGCCGGGCAGCATCCGCGGCGGGGCCACCGGGATGAACTGGATGAGCAGGCTGACCCCGGTGAACAGGGCCACGGTGGTCCTGATCCGCGGGTACCGGTCGCGGTGCCGCACGTACAGCCAGACGAGGCAGGCACCCAGGATGGGAAAGTGCAGGATGTCGTAGTACAGGTTGAACGCCTGGATCAGCAGCGGGTGCGGCAGGAACAGCCGCTGCACGCTGGTCTCGCTGGACAGGTGCAGCAGCCGTTCGGCGTGCCAGAGCCAGCGGGCCCTGGGCAGCGCGTCGGCCGGGCTCATCACCGTGAACGACCCGGCGAACTGCCACAGCCCGTACAGCGCGAACAGCAGCGCGGCCTCCCAGGCCACCCCGCCCCACAGTCCCCATCCGGTCCAGGTCTGGGCCACGCGCCGGACCCGGCTCAGCACCGTGACGGTCACCAGGCAGGCCGCGATGATCAGCGCGTACTGCCAGGACAGCATGAGATGCGGCATGGCCGAGCCCCCGGGAAAGGTCAGGCGATCACCTCAGCGAAAACCCACCGACAGTCCTGACAACGGGAGGCTGGCCCGGTTTAGTCCCCGTTCGGCGTCGCGCTGCTCCCCGTTCGGCGTCGCGCTGCTCCCCGTTCGTCCTCGCGCTGCTCCCCGTTCGTCCTCGCGGTGCTCCCCGTTCGTCCTCGCGGTGCTCCCCGTTCGTCCTCGCGGTGCTCCTTCCCGGCGCCGCGCTGCTCCCCGTAGGCGGTCCGCTCAGGCCCGGTTCACCGGGCGCTAACGACCGTTGCGGCTCAGCCGGGAGGGGTCGGGCTCGCCCTGCGGCAGGGACACGTCGCCGGTCACGTCCGCGGCCAGCCGCACCCGGTCCCCGTCGACCAGCCGAACCTCCGCGCCGGGCAGAACCCGATCGTCGTTCACGAAGGTGCCGTTGGTGGAGTTCTCGTCCCTGATCGAGGCGTGCCCCGAGTCGTCCACCTGGACGGTGGCGTGCCGCCTGGAGACGTTGTCGAACTGCGCGAACGCCGCGGCGACGAGCGACTCGGCCGGGTCGCGGCCCAGCAGGACAGACGTTCCGGCCGGGATGTCCACGTTGCCGGTGGGGAAGGTGATGCGCATGACGACGGGCGAAATGCGACGGCGCCGACCGGTGGGCAGCGGTTCCCCGCAGGTGGTACAGACCACATCCGCTGCGTCCGACACCGGCGTCCCGCAGCGCGGGCAGCTCGCCGCCGGATCGCTCGCCGCGATGAACCTCTGCGAGATGGTCGGTGTCAGCAGGTCATCGTCGGGACCGCTGGCGTGCGGCAGGTTCGCGCCGCACCGGAAGCAGATCAGATCCTCCGGCTGGACCTTCACGCCGCAATCGGGGCAGCTCAGGCTCGCCATGGCCTCACTCTCAAATAGGAATACCGGGCCGACGTTAGATTACCGCCGCCGGTGAGTATTTGCAGTGTTATCTCCCGGGGGCGACCCTCTCGGGGGCGACCCTCCCGGGGTCCCTCTCGATCTGGGGGATCCACCCACCGAGACCCGCGCCGGGGACCCCAGGAGTCCAGAAGGGGGGAGGCCGGCGCGCGAGGAAGCACAACGTGCGAAGGTGGTGTCATGATCAGTTACCAGCTCGCGCCGGAGCAGCAAGACCTGCGGGACTCCGTCGCCCAGTTCGCCCGCGAGGTGGTCGCGCCGGTCATCGGCGGCTACTACGAGCGCGGCGAGTTCCCCTACGACATCGTGGCCCGGATGGGCAAGCTCGGCC
>Ga0187781_10003149_pt1 | contig 12441 bp, 10 predicted proteins | sample 0715_SJ02_MP02_2_FD_132447 | JGI IMG/M metagenome (GOLD analysis project Ga0187781, IMG submission 132447) | Tropical peat soil microbial communities from peatlands in Department of Meta, Colombia - 0715_SJ02_MP02_20_MG | ecosystem: Environmental > Terrestrial > Soil > Wetlands > Peat | place...
ATATTCACACGAATCACGGCACCGATGTGAAAGTAGAGGCCAAAGTTGAGGCTCTCGAAAAGGCCGGCCAGCCGGTGGTTCGAATTGCCATGTCGGATATTTACGACCTGGGCGCGGAACTCTTCCGCTGGGAAATTGCAACCGCGGTCGCGGGATCAATCCTTGGGATCGACGCTTTCAATCAGCCAGATGTCGAGGCAAGCAAAGTTGTCACACGCAACTTAACGACCGAATTCGAAAAGGCCGGCTCCCTGCCCGCAGAAAAACCTGTTCTCGAAGATCACGGCGTCGCGTTATTTACAGACGAGAACAACGCGGCAGAGTTGGCGCGGACTGTGGGCAACGATACAAGCCTCGCGGGATACCTAAGGGCTCACCTCGATCGCATTCGCCCCGGAGACTACTTTGCCGTGTTGGCCTACATTGAGATGAACGCGGAGCACGAGCGATATTTACAGTCGATTCGCCTTGCCGTGCGGGAGCAGAAGCATGTCGCGACCTGTCTCGGCTTTGGGCCACGTTTTTTGCACTCACCCGGGCAGGCGTATAAGGGCGGTCCGAATTCCGGCGTTTTCCTGCAGGTGACTTGCGACGACTCCATCGAACTGCCAGTTCCCGGACGGAGTTACACATTTGGAGTGGTGAAGGCGACGCAGGCTCGCGGAGATTTTCAGGTTTTGGCCGAGCGCGGCAGGCGGGCGCTGCGCGTGCATCTGGGCAAAGACTTAAAATCAGGCCTGGAGATTTTGACGAACGCCATGAAAGAGGCGTTTGCAGTGGTCGCCTGAGCCGGCAGCGGGTTGCTCGGGGAAGTGAAGTTTTGTCGTGGCTTGCCGGCGGGACGCCTGGCGCTACGCGATTCCTAAGGAGCGAGCGAATGCAGTTGGGAATGGTGGGACTCGGCCGCATGGGGGCGAATATGACGCGGCGGCTGATGCGCGGCGGACATCAACTGGTTGTCTCCGATTTGAGCCCGGATTCCGTGAAGCGCCTCGCAGGCGAGGGCGCCACAGGCTCTTCTTCGCCGGAAGATCTTATCGGCAAACTGAACCCTCCGCGCGCCGTTTGGATCATGGTCCCTGCGGGAGATGCCACCGAGCAAACCGTCCGGAAACTAGCGCAGCATCTGCAAGCCGGCGACACGATCATCGATGGCGGGAACTCTTACTTCAAAGATGATGTGCGGCGCTCGGAGGAACTGCAGGGCAAAGGCATCCATTACGTCGATGTGGGAACCAGCGGCGGCGTATGGGGCCTGGACCGCGGCTACTGCATGATGATTGGCGGGCCGAAGGAAGCGGTGCAGCGGCTCGATCCTATTTTCAAAACCCTGGCGCCCGGCGTCGGCGATATTGCGCGAACGCCGGGGCGGGAAAAGCTCGGCGGCTCGGCGGAACAAGGTTACATTCACTGCGGGCCCTCCGGGTCCGGCCATTTTGTGAAAATGGTGCACAACGGAATCGAGTATGGCATCATGCAGGCTTATGCCGAAGGCTTCGCTATCTTCAAGAACGCCACCAGCAAAGAGCTGCCGGAAAATATCCGCTATGATTTGAATTTGCCCGACATCGCGGAGGTTTGGCGGCGGGGGAGCGTGGTCAGTTCGTGGCTGCTGGATTTGACGGCCATGGCCTTGACGGAAAATCCCAATCTTTCGGAATATGAAGGTTACGTGCAGGATTCGGGCGAGGGACGGTGGACGATTCAGGCGGCGATCGATGAGGCCGTGCCGGTGGATGTCTTGAGCGCAGCGCTGTTCGTCCGGTTTCGTTCGCGCCAGCAACACACGTTTGCGGAAAAAATGCTTTCTGCCATGCGGCAGAAATTTGGCGGGCACGTGGAGGCCGCCGCAGCAAGCAAAGAGAGCGCATAGCATCTTGGCGTTCTTTGCGAATCCTTGGCGAACTTTGCGGTTAAGGGCTTTTAAAGACTCCAACCGCGAAGCTCGTAAAGTAAGGCCGCGAAGTTCCCGACAGAGTCTCATCTGGACCGCATCGGCGCCAGAAGTAGCTTAAGGATTCGATATGGCTCAATTGGCGGAAAGACCGGCGGCGGTTGCCCCGCGCGTTGGCAAACCGGGCGACCCTTGCATCATGGTGATCTTCGGCGCGGCCGGCGATCTGACGGCGCGCATGTTGATCCCGGCGCTTTACAATCTGGCCCGCGCGGATTTGCTTTCCAAAGAATTCGCAGTCCTGGGTGTGGCGCGCGCGCCCATGTCGGACGAAGAGTTCCGCAAGAACGTGAAGAAGAATGTGGAGGCCTATTGCGGCGACTGCATCGATCTCGAAAATTGGGACGCTTTCGAGCGACGTTTTCACTACTTGGCGGGAAATTTTGACGACGATGGCCTCTTTCCACGAATCAAGGATCGTCTGGCCAAGATCGACGGCGGCCACGACACGCATCGGAATTTTTTCTACTACCTGGCTACATCGCCCAGTTTCTTCGGTCCGATTGTGGAGAAGCTGGCCTCGAACGGATTGATGGAGCAGAGCGCCCACTGGCGGCGGGTGGTGATCGAGAAGCCGTTCGGCCACGACCTGGAATCGGCAAAAACGCTCAATCAGCACATTCTCAAAGTCGCGGATGAGAAGCAGATCTATCGCATCGATCACTACCTCGGCAAAGAGACGGTGCAGAACATCATGGCGTTCCGTTTCGCCAACGGAATCTTTGAGCCGATCTGGAATCGGCGTTATATCGATCACGTGCAGATATCCGTCGCGGAGACGGTCGGGGTGGAAGGCCGCGGCAGCTACTTCGATCATGCCGGCTCGCTGCGCGACATGGTGCCAAACCATATCATGCAGTTGATCAGTTTGACCGCGATGGAGCCGCCAATTTCGTTCGAGGCCAACGCCGTCCGCGACGAGCAGGCCAAGATTCTGCACGCTATCCAGCCCATGACTGACGAAGAAGTCCTAAGCCGGTCCGTGCGCGGGCAATATGGCGAGGGCATCGAACAGGGCGCGAGCGTGCCCGCGTACCGTTCCGAAAAGGACGTTCCGCCGGATTCGCGCACGGAAACCTTTGTCGCTATGAAGCTGCTCATCGACAATTGGCGGTGGGCGGGCGTTCCCTTTTATCTTCGTACCGGAAAGCGCATGCCCGCGCGCAACACCCACATCGTGATCCAATTCCGGCAGGCCCCGTTCGTCTTGTTCCGCGATACTTCGGTGGAGCATCTGATGCCCAATCAACTGGTACTGCACATTCAGCCCGAAGAAGGCATCTCATTACAGTTCGCGGCGAAAATACCCGGTCCGGTCATGCGTCTGGGAACGGTGGACATGAACTTCGAATATCAGGAATACTTTGGCAAGCAGCCCAGCACGGGCTACGAACGGCTGCTGCACGATTGCATGATTGGCGACCAGACTTTGTTTCAGCGCGCGGACATGGTGGAGGCGGGCTGGAGCGTGGTTAATCCGGTGCTCGATTTGTGGAAGGCGCTGCCGCCGCGCAATTTTCCCAATTATGCCTCGGGCACATGGGGTCCTAAAGACGCCGATGAACTGCTGGAGCGCGATGGGCGGCGCTGGAGGAACTTCGAGAAATGATTCTGGCCGGGGATATTGGAGGCACGAACGCTCGCTTGGCCTATTTTGAGCCACAGAACGGCGATCTGCATTTGGTTCACGAGAACATTTACCCCAGCCGCGAATTTGCCGATTTCGGCGACATCGTAACCAAATTCCTGAAAGACCTCCCTTCCCATCCTGAAGTTGCTTGCTTCGGAATTGCCGGTCCGGTGCGAAACGGACGAGTGGCCACGTCAAATCTGCCTTGGACCATCGAGCAGAATCTCCTTGCCCAACGAATTCATCTGCCGGACACTCTGCTTATCAACGATCTCGAAGCGAGCGCGTGGGGCATCGGTGGACTTGGTCCCCAGGATTTCGCTCAACTCAATCGGATGCCGATCGGCGTCGGTAATCAGGCGGTGATCGCGCCGGGCACGGGTTTGGGTGAAGCTGGATTGTTTTGGAATGGCAAGCGGCACGAAATTTTCGCCTCCGAGGGCGGGCACACGGACTTTGCGCCGCAAGGCGAGCTGCAAATTGAATTGTTGCGATTTCTCGCCAGCCGCTATGGGCACGTAAGCTATGAGCGAATCCTCTCCGGACCGGGGCTGGTGAATGTCTACGAGTTCCTGCGAAAACATGAGGGCGAGGAAACGAAAGACCTCATGAGCCCTCTCGCGGATGGAGATGCACCGGCTGCAATCTCGCGGGCGGCGTTGAACGGCACAAGTCCGCTGGCGGAAAAGGCGCTCGATCTTTGGATCTCGATCTACGGAGCCGAAGCGGGCAATCTGGCGCTGAAGACCATGGCCACGGGCGGAGTTTTCCTGGGCGGCGGCATCTCGCCAAAAATCCTTCCCAAGCTGACCGGCCCGGCGTTCATGAAGGCCTTTCTCGACAAAGGCCGCCTGCGGCCGCTGGTCGAGAGCATTTCTGTCCACGTCATTACCAACGAAAAAGCTGGCCTGCTGGGAGCTGCGCGCTGCGCTGCCGTAAAAGGCAACGCGGTCGTGATGGGAACATCGTGAGCGGAACACTGGAAGTACGCCGGCTGGCGACGCCGCGGGAACCTTGCCGAGCGCGCGGCTGCAAGTAAAAGCTTCGCGTACAGGCGGAGCGGCTACCCGCGCCAGCCAACGATTTCTTTCAGGCCTTTGCCTCGCGCGTGCTCAAAGAGCCTGACGCGATGCCTTCGATTCTCGAACTCGTGAATGTCGGCCCAAACCTCCGCCTGCCAAGCCCTATCATGCGCCGCCGAGGCGCCGCAGGTGGCGCAGCGCGTGTGTAGCGTAACCGAGGCCGCTTCGGTTGCAGATGGCGATAGCTCCAGAAAAACGCAACGGACTTCCTGAATCTCCTCGTCTTCGTTGAGCAGGTGCTCGTAGCGCAGCACGAACCGGAAGCCCAGCTTGCGCGCTTCCGACTCCGCCTCGGAGCGTGTCGGAAATGGGCCATACTCCGCCCGCAATTGCTCCATGGAGTCGCAGGCCATCCAGAAGATTTCTTTGTAAGCCATGTTGGGCGACCGCGAACGCAACCCATCCGGGTCAGGCCTGAACCTGCAATTCACAGGCCGACCACCATGGCGTCATCACGCGCTGTTTCAATGACTTAGCTGCAGCAACCAGAGTCGATCGCACCCCCCCGTGTAAAGCTTTGCAGCAGTTTGGCCTTGGGAAACGTGGGCTCACAAAGGGGCATCGGCCGGGCTGCTACAGTGGGTTCAACCCGGCGGCGCGCTCCGCAATCACAGAAGGTATTTGCTCCTCCCCCCAACTCTTTCCGCCGTGGCTGGCCACATACATGGCCAGCTCCAAACGGCTCCAGACGCCCAGCTTATCGAACGTACTGCGCAGATGATTCTTGATGACTTGCTCGGTGGTTCCCATGATCTTGCCGATCTCACGGTTCGTCAGGCCCTGCCAAACCAGGCTTGCCACCTGAGATTCCTTCGCCGTCAAACGCTCCCGAGGCATCATTGCTTGTCTCCTTGTTTCTCGAAGACGGCGATGGCTAGTTTCACCCGCTTGCGGCCATCTTTGATTCCGGCGCGCAGAAACAGCGTTCGCAGATGCTGTTTCACGGTGCGCGGGCTGATGCTCAACTGCCCGGCAATTTCCTTGTTGCTGCACCCCCCCACCAGCAAATCGAGCACCTGCTGGTCCCTGGGAGTAATCTTGATTCCATTGACGTCCATCTTTTCAGCCTCCCGGTCGCTCTCCGTCGGCGCTCCGCGCCACGGTTCGCGCCCACACGTGCGTAGTGCACATCCTTCGCCAAACCTTCACCTTTGGAGGGAGCCGTTGTAAGCGACAAGTTTGGAGATACTTAGCTTTATCGCGCGGGCGGTGCAAGCAAGTGTGGGGAGATGAGTTCCAGGCTGGATGTCCCACTCTGGAACCAAAGCAAAATCAATGAGGATCGGCGGCGAAAAAATCCTTGAATGTGAGCTTACTTGCGCGACAACGTAAGTCCCAAAACGAATTCTCACACTCGGCTCCCCGATTCGTTTTGGGTGTCGCCCCGGGGAACACCGCACGTTTCCCACAGCCGCAGAGTGTTACCCTCCATACGCGACGCTTCGAACGTGAAAAATGAGACACGGCGTAGACGGTCGTACCTCTCAACTGGGCTGAGGATGAAATTCAGAAATATTTTTCTGGGGAAAAGACTCCAAAACCTGCCGCAACCAGCCATCGCCCCTGCCGCTCCATTTCTGCTGGGGTTCTGCCTCCTTGCCGCAAGCCACTTGTTCGCACAGGGCGGTCCACCTTACTACACGAACGATCCCGGCACCCCGGGCAACCACAATTGGGAGATCAACTTCGGATACATGCCGTTCTACTATGACGGACTGTCGGTCACCCATACCCCGGACGTGGATATCAACTTCGGCGTGGGCGATCGCATTCAGCTTACCTACGAGAATGCCTGGCTGCGCGTGCGCGACTTCGGAGCGCCCGCGAAGTACGGCTTGGGACAATCCAACCCGGGGGTGAAATGGAGGTTTTACGACGGTGGCGAAAAGGGGCTCTCGATTTCCATGTTCCCGCAATTTTTTCTTAATAATCCCAACGATGCTGTGCGTCGCGGCATCACGCCGCCAAGCCAGGCTTTCGAAATGCCGTTCGAGTTCACGCATAAAGTCGGGCCGGTGGATGTCGACTACGAAATCGGATATCAGCAGGTGCACAAGGGGCCGAACGGCTGGATTACAGGATTAGTGATTGGCCACGACTTCACGCGAAAGCTGGAGGGCGATCTGGAACTGTACAACACCGGCACGTTTCATCCCTCGGAAAACCAGCCAACCTTCGATATCGGCGGGCGCTATAAACTGCACAATCCGATCATCCTGCTGTTCATGGCCGGACGCGGGCTAGAGCCTGCCCGGAGCAATCAGCCGTATTTTATCGGCTACTTTGGAATTCAACTGCTTTTGCCCCGCAAGTCCTACCCCGCCGATTTGCCCGAAAATAAGGAGTGAAAAGCTGTCGCCGCATGCCTCGGTCGCTTACCTGAGTAATGTTCCGCGGGCAGCCGATCTGCCTCACACTGTCCTCGGTTTGTGCGGCCAAAGGCGACGCAGCTTCAACCGCGAAGGACACGCAGGAGACTCCCCAAGGAGACTCCCTTGTGTACCTTCGTGCCCTTTGTGGTTCAGCGGGGTTGTTGAATCCTTAGAAGTGATATGTCCAGGTGCCAGATTGCACTAGAATAACAGTGGCGTATTATCTGGATTCTGCCCTCCCGCGAAGCTAGCTGGCCGAAATGGCAAACGCCACGCGACTATTTGTGAGCGACCCCAAAAACAAACCGGCCCTCGACGAGCAAACTTTCGGGAAGCTTCTGGAAGCGGCGTATGTGCTGCAGGAGCATAACCGCGAGATGCGGCAGATCGAGGCAAGCCTCGAGTTGCAGAGCGAGCGCCTGCGCCAGCAGGAGGTGGAAAGCCAGGTCTCCTACGAGAAGCGGCTGCCGCGGCCGGCGGAAACGCGCCCCGATACCGACTACACGCGCACGCTGGCAGAAATTGTCGAGGCGCAGCATCAGATCCAAATCCGGCATCTGGAATCGGACGATGCCATGGCGGTCGTCGCGGAAAGAACCGCTCGCATCATGGGCGGAAGCGGCGCGGCGGTGGGCATTCTCGAAGGAAAGACGATCCGCTATCACGCCTGCTCCGGGCCTTCAGCCTTGCCGCCGTCGAGCCAGGTTCCTCTGGAAACGGCCATCTGCGCTGTCTGCGTGCGCACCGGCCAGGTGTTGCGAACACCCGACGTAAACACGGAGTTCCTCTTTGACCCGGAGTTGTGCCATCCCCGGGGAATCCTGTCTCTGGTCGCGGTGCCGATCTACCATGACGGCAATATCATCGGCGCGCTCGAAGTTTACTTCGATCAACTGCAGGGGTTTGTCGAGCAGGATGTTCATACCTGCCGCTTGATGGCAGGTTTGGTCACCGAAGCCATCGGACGCAGCGCAGAGTCGGCACTGAAGAAATCGATGGCGGAAGAGCGTTCCTCGATGATGGCCGCGATCGAACAGTTGCGGCCGAATCTCTTGCCCCTGGCCGAGGAACAGTCCGCGGTTCCCGCCGGCCGCGATCAGCTTGCCGCCGCAGTTCCCGTAGAAACGATTCCCTGCTGGAAATGCGGCCATGGTCTGGCCCTCGAAGAGCAGTTTTGTGGCAAGTGCGGCGCCCCGCGAAGCGAAAAGGCAGAACCGGATTTGGCCGCCAAGGGTCTCGCCGGCAACATTGTCCCGTCCGGCGATAGAGAAGCTGGAAGTCCTTCCACAGCTCCAGTCAACGCAACGCCGCCGCAACCAGAACCGCTGGCCGGCGTGGGAGCGCGTTTGAGCGCGACGCGGCACGAGATCAATTTTGCCGACCCGGTTTCGGCCTCGGCTTTAGAAGCAAATAGCGAAAACCTTACCGCATCGAGCGCCCAGCAAGCGGACGAAGAGGCGATTCAAACCGCGCTGGCGATCGCAGCCCAGCATCCCAATCTCGATCTGGAGAACGCATCCGCGGTATTGGCCAAGGCGAAGGCGCGGAATCACGATTGGGCCTCTGCCGCAAAAGCCCGCGATTATCTACAAAGCGTAACCGATGCTGCCTCGAAGGATGCGTTCTCGGGTTTCTGGCGGGCTCATCGCGGCGATTTTTATCTGGCGGTTGCGGTTGTCCTCGTCCTGATCGTCATCCGTTGGGGAGTTACGCCGGCGAACCCGGTGAGCGCAACCACTGGCAGTCCTGCGCCAGCGAGCACGGCACCCGCCAAAGCGGCCAACGATACAAATCTTTCCGCCTTCGATCGGCTGTTGATCAGCCTCGGATTGGCGGAAGCCCCTTCCGAAACTGCGGAGGACAACAAAGGAAATCCCGACACCCAGGTGTGGATCGACCTGCACACCGCTCTCTATTACTGTCCCGGCTCCGATCTTTACGGCAAAACGGATAAAGGCAGGTATGCGAGCCAGCGCGATGCGCAGTTCGATCAGTTCCAGCCCGCCTCGCGAAAAGCCTGCGAGTAAGCGCCTGCAAAAGCATAGTGCCTCATTTCCCACCTGATCCTAACGACAGGATTGACAACCCAGTCGAGCGGGAGTGCAATCATACCTGTACAGCTTTGCTCAGGAGGATACTTGTCGCAGCCGGAAGACCAATCAAAAACCGGAACCTTACCCGATCCCGAGCTCAATCCGCTGTTGAATCCCCTGCTGGCGGCGAACATGGGCCGCTGGGCCGAGGTCTATTTCACCAATCCGCCCGAGAAGCGCGCCCAAGCCGTGGCCGAACTGCTTCGGGAACTGGAGCAAAATCCGCAGCCGGAGCCGCATTCCGCAAGAACGCAAGAAAAGGCCCAGGGATCGGTAGAGAACAAGGCGGTCGACACTTTGCCGCGCCGCCCTGAATCTTCCGAGCCAACCATCGCTTGTGCATCTTGTGGCCACACGAACCAGGAGGGGCAGAGGTTCTGCGGAATGTGCGGAATGCCCTTGCCAGGGAGCGAATCGGCAGGCGAGCTAGAGCCGGCAGAGGCACTGGTTCGGCAGCAAAGCTGGCACGATCAAGAGCAATCAAGGACGAAGATTTCGGCGCGGGACAACGGGATTTTGGGACCAGGATCGGAGTCGGCCTACTCGAGAGGAGATCTTCCCTCCTTCGCTTCGCTTTCTGCGGATTCTGACGATTCCGGACAGCTCTTTGAATACGAATCGCGACCGGTTCGCCGCCATTTTAGAATCTACGTCGGGGTCGCGCTTGCCATCATTCTAGGATTGCTGGTCTATAAGACGTGGCGAGGAAATGCCTCGTTTCGGGTGGGCCATTCCGCTCCTGCCGCGCCGCCGCAAGAAGCTGGTAATCCCGCGCCCGCGATACAGCCGTCAAATCCGGCATCTGCCGAGCCCGCTGCCGCAGAATCCAACTCCGCAGGCAATGCAGCGAATGCCGCCGCAAGCACTCCGCCCACCAGCGAGAAAGTTCCGCCAAAAGCAACGCCTCGCCAGCCCACGATCGTCGGCAATCCGCCCGCAACTCCGGCTAATGCAAGCCCGGGCAGCCCCGTAACAGACAGCGGCGCATCCGAGCTGGCGGTAGGCGAAAAATACCTGCACGGCAACGCGAGCACTGCACGCGACCCGCAGGAAGCGGCCTCTTGGCTATGGAAAGCTGTTGCCAAGCAGAACCCGACCGCGACCATGCTGCTCTCCGACATGTATTTGCGCGGAGAGGGCGTGAGCAAGAGTTGCGATCAAGCTCGTGTGTTGCTGGACGCGGCTGCCAGGAAAGGCAATGCGGCGGCGGCGGAACGTTTGCGGAATATGCCGGCTTTCGGCTGCCAGTGAGGGCGCCAAAAACCGGTCTCAAGCCATCGCCGAGGTCTCGTTCGACTCTCTTCGCGACTCGTACCACAGCGCCAGTTCGACGCGGTTCCAAAGCCCCAGCTTGTCGTAGATGACGCGAAGATAATTCTTTACCACGTGCTCTGTGGTGCCGATGGCATCGGCCACATCGCGGTTTTTGAGTCCCTGGGCGACTAGCTCGATGACACGGTGCTCTCGCTCGCTGGGTGTGCGGTTTCCGTAACGTTCGTGGGGGAACATGTTTGCCTCCGGTAAAGCAGTGTGGCGAGTTTTACTCGCTTAATTCCGTCTGTGATTCCAAAGCGAAGAAAAAGGCGGTTAAAGTGGGCCTTGACCGTTCGGCGGGCCATCTTGAGTTGTTTGGCAATTTCGGCGTTGTCGCATCCTTGTAAAAGCAATTCCACAATTTCTTTTTCGCGCGGTCCTAGACGAACGGCCGGCTGGCTCATCAGTTTTTTCTCCCCCTAGTCTGGACCGGCTCAGTCCCATTTTTCACAACTGGAATATTCCCAAATTTGGTAGCACCTACCATGCCATTTTGAGACAAAGATTTCTGTGATGGGAGAACAGGCATTTCCACAGGCTCTCCAGGCTGTTCTCCGACAAAATCCTGTGCTCTCGACAAAGAGTTTTTCGCGCGTTGGCCCATACGTTCCAACTGCAGAAACCTCGTACTCAGAGGCCTAAACCTACATTTTTTAGGGATTGTCGCGATCTGGCGATTTACTGGGAGTTCTGCCCCGTGAGCGGGGTTGCAAGATCGGCAATCTCCCGGGCACGGCAGATACCAAGTCCGAAGCGGCTCGTCCCTCGCCGGGCTCAGGTAAACACCCTAGCCCAAAACTACTGGAATTCTTGTAGGCAGCCGGAAGAAATTACACCTTAGTTCACCGGTTCTTCGACATGAGCAAATTCCCTGCCAAATGCAGAGGGCCGCCGATTTGCGCGTATCCTTCTCGCAGTCGGTTCCAATTCATTGAACGTCAATGCCTTCGGAGGGCCAAGCAAAGAACCCAAGCCAGCAAGGCATTTCTGCCACGGAACCCAGGTCAGCCGTCCTTACTTGCGTGGTGCAAAAAGTTCCGGTTCGGCGCGCAGCGCCGCGTTATGCCAAACTATACCGTGCAATCGGAATTCATCGTGACAAGATCGGGAAGGCAAGACGGATGCGGCGGCTACTGAGCGTAGTCGGGGCGCGCCCGAATTTCATGAAGATCGCTCCCGTGGTTGAGGAGCTAAGAGAATACCCGGAATTCGCACACCGCCTGGTTCACTCCGGGCAACACTACGACGAACTCCTTTCCGGAAACTTTTTCGCCGATCTCGGCTTGCCTGCGCCGGACGTCAACCTCGAGATTGGCTCTGGGAGCCACGCGGCGCAGACCGGCGAAGTCATGAAATGCCTCGAGCCGGTGCTGCTCGATTACCGTCCCGGCCTGGTAATTGTGGTCGGCGACGTGAATACAACTCTCGCCGCCGCGCTGACCGCGGCCAAGTTGGGAATTCCGGTGGCCCACATCGAAGCCGGATTGCGCAGCTTCGATAGGACCATGCCGGAGGAGATCAATCGCAAACTCACCGATGCCGTTTCCGATCTGCTGTTCGTGACCGAGCAAAGCGGAGTCGATAATCTGAAGCGCGAGGGCGTGGGCGCAGACAGGATTTTTCTTGTAGGAAATGTGATGATCGACAGCCTTTTGCGGTATCGCGAGATTGCACAGCGTTCGCCGATATTGGACCAGTTAGGTGTTCGGGAAAAAGGAGGCCCTGGGAGGCCCTACGGTGTTCTCACTCTGCATCGCCCTTCCAATGTCGATGACGAAGATGTGTTGCGAGGAATTCTGGAGTCGGTACGAGCTCTCGCAACCGATATTCCCGTCTTCTTCCCGCTTCATCCGAGAACTCGAAACAATGTTGAGCGATTCGGTCTGGCAGAATATTTTTCCGAGGCAGGAGCGAACCGGCGCGGAATCGTTGCGCTCGATCCGCTGGGCTATCTGGATTTTCTCTCCCTCATGCAAAACGCCCGCCTCATGCTGAC
>Ga0187781_10003150_pt1 | contig 12438 bp, 9 predicted proteins | sample 0715_SJ02_MP02_2_FD_132447 | JGI IMG/M metagenome (GOLD analysis project Ga0187781, IMG submission 132447) | Tropical peat soil microbial communities from peatlands in Department of Meta, Colombia - 0715_SJ02_MP02_20_MG | ecosystem: Environmental > Terrestrial > Soil > Wetlands > Peat | place...
CAAAGTCATCACCTACACGCAGAGCCGCCCCGAAATCCTCCCGAACTCAGCCCAGTCCGTGCTCAAAAGCCCCGATGTCCGTAGCTTTGCCGTCGGCTCCTGCTACGCCCGCAGCGCCACGCACCCGTCCGGGGTCTACTGGGTGGCGATTCTGCTGGAGTAACGGGGATCGACAAATTTCCCGGAAGAGTACCGCCCCGTCAACGAGCTGGGGGCACCATCGCACTTGCCTTGGCGCATACCAGACTTGCGTTGCCGAGCAATTACTGCGCCAACGGGCCTGTAACAATCCCATCGGCAAGCGTGAACGTGGATCCAACAGTTCCCACGACGGCCGATTTGCGCGTCAGGCCGGCGCGGTCTCGCAGACGATACACCGCTTCGATCCCGGTACAATGCGCCCCGAGAAGGTTCGCCACTTTGAACTGTTTGAATTCGTCGCCCGTCCAGTCCACTTGCTCGTCTTTAGCGGGGAATAGATGCAAACCACCCACAACTCCGTACACGGGCCGGTCAGCGTATTTGGTAGTCGCGTAGGTCAGGATGTTGACGATGCCGGCATGCCCGCAACCGGTCACTATAACCAAGCCCCGCGGCGTGTTGAGCACTAGCGACTGGTCTTCGGGGATTGTGTCTTCGACCAGGCCCTCAGGGGTTTGCACTTTTCCCTTCACACTCCAGTTGTGCTCGGGATACTTGCGCGGCACCGGGCCGCTCAGCCACACGCCGGGGAAAATCTCCACCGCGTCAGCGTGTTCGATGAACTTGCCTCCTGTAGCCTCGTACTCCTTGCGAATCGCAATCATCTGGTTATCCTCGCCTTGCGGCGAGGGGCGGCTATAGAAAATTCCCTTGGCGACATGCACCACGGACAGTGCCGCCGGGTTCTTCTTCATCATCTCGCGCCGTAACGTCATCAGGCCACCCACGTGGTCCCAGTGATTGTGGGTGAGGATGACTTCCCGCACGTCGGAGAGATCGACGTTCAGATCTTGCGCATTTCGCAGAACAGTCTCGGGATGTGCACCGGTATCGACTAAGATTCGATGGCCATCAGCTTCCACCAGGGCCGAAAAACCCCACTCGCCGATGCCTTCGAGCTGCCCCACCAGCATCGTGGATAGGACTGTGATCTTAAGTGTGCGAATCTGTGCCGGGGGCGTCCCGACTTGCTCGGCGGCTTGGCCTTTCGCCACGCGTGGCGCGGCCGTCAAAAATGCGACAACGAAGAGAGCGATCGTCGTGACACCGGCGCAAAGACGAAAGAGATTTTTCATGGTCCTAGCTTACATCTTGAATTGGATGGCCGTGTGGCGCGGAGGCTTCGCTCCTGTGCTACTCTTCCCCCATCTGGCCCGCCCGTATGCAACAAGCCCCGCGAATTCGCGTCGGCACCGCCGGCTGGTCGTACAAAGATTGGGACGGCATCCTCTACCCGCCCGAAGTCACGCGCAAGAAAATCCATCCCGTCGAATATCTCGCCCGCTTCTTCGACGTCATTGAAATCAACACCTCGTTCTATGGACACATTCGCCCCGAGCTTGGCCGCCTCTGGTGCCGCAGGGCGAAGGCTGTCAACTCCGAGTTTGTTTTCACCGCCAAGCTGCACCGTTCCTTCACGCACTCGCCGCTCGCCGTCATGGAGCCCACCTCCGCCGCCAGCATCCGCCCCAATCCGCAGGACGAACGCCTGGCCCGCGAAGGCCTCGAATCGCTCGCCGCCGAAGGCATGCTCGGCGCGCTGCTCATCCAGTTCCCGGTTTCGTTCAAGAACACCCAGCTCAACCGCGAATATGTGGACGAGCTTCTTCGCCAGTTCATCGAGTATCCGCGCGTGGTCGAGGTCCGCCATGAAAGCTGGAACCATCCTGAGACGCTCGCCCAATTCGCGCGCCACAACGTTGGCTTCTGCAACATCGATCAGCCGTTGATCGGACGTTCACTCGCCCCCACCGAGCACGTCACCTCGGGCGTCGGCTATGTCCGGCTCCACGGCCGCAACTATGAGCATTGGTTCGAGAGCGGGTCCGATACCGACAGCCGCGACGACCGCTACAACTATCTCTACAAGCCGGCCGAGCTGGAAAAGTGGAAACAGAAAGTTGAGATCATCGCCCAGAAAGCGCAATCGACTTTCGTGATCGCCAACAATCACTACAACGCGAAAGCTCCCGTCAATGCGCTGGAGCTCCGCCACATGCTGGAAGGAAGAAAAGTCCGCGCTCCGGAAACGCTGGTCCAGCATTATCCCGAGCTCAAGCCGATTTCCGAAGTCGAAGACGCCAGCGGCAACTACCCGCTGCTGGCGTAAACAAAAATGAGGGGAGCTGTTGATGCTCCCCGTGGAGTTCGCAGTCCGGTCACTGCGGGGTTCAAGAAGACAGCGAATGGATTGTGCAAAAAACCCCCGCTGTCCCTACTCATCCGTTAACACCTATAGTTAAGTCGTACCGAGGAGCTGAACCGCTCACTGCCCAAAATTGACTGTGAGAGCATTGTCGCCAATGCTGATTTCGTCACTGGTGGAACTCTTTCCCCCGCCGCATACTTCGAACGAGTTGGTTCCCTCGATTAAAACCCCGTCGGTGGGCAAAATGACCCACTGAAAGGTGGTGCTGGTGAAATCGGTGGTTCCATTATTCAGAAGGGCGCGAGCTCCCCAGCTTTCTGTCTCGCAAGGTCCGCCGTTCACGCTGAGACCAACCCAATATTGATCGGCTGCGCCTTCCGCATAGTCGAAACTCCAGACGACGACGACCGGCTTGATGGTTTTGCCTTCGGCGATGGTAACTGCCTCGCCAAATGATATGCAGCACTGGCCGGTAAAGTCCGTCACCGTCAGTTTGCGAGTAATCGGATTCGCCGCCGAGGCCGATCCCGCTCCAGCTAACACGAGGCAGCCAAGAACCACTGCAAATACAACACTCTTGTTGATTTTCGAAGTTGTTTTCATGTCGATTCTCCTTTTGATTTTCTCTCGGGAAGGCATGCTGCACATGCCAAGAGCGAGGACCCCTGCTTCTGATGTCGTTCTACCTGCGGCTTGCCTCCCCACCGGCCGCGTGGCCGCTCTTATCCAAATAGGCGGAAGTTAGAAGCCAATCGCCTCATAAGTCATGAGAAAAATTCCCGAGGAATCGCCGACAGCTCGTTCCCCATGGCCCTTGCTCGCCCTCGTGATTTAAGATTTCCAACGCCGACCTAACTACCAAATGCTCACGCGCATCGCGACTGCCGTCGTCCTCATCCCCATCGTTCTTCTGCTCGTGCTCAAAGCCCCGGCCTACTTGCTGGTTCTGGTGTGCGCCGCTGTCGCACTCCTCGCCATCGCCGAATTCCTCAAGCTCACCACGCGCTACGGAGTCCAGCCGCTCTCACAACTCACCTACGCCTACGTCGCACTCTTCTTTGTCTTTGTCATCGTCGTAACCTCGAACCGCACGCCGCTCATCGAAACCACCTCGACCATCTACGGCATTGCCCTGGCCACCGCGCTCGCGCCCTTCCTTTTTTTAAGTGCCGCCATGCGCCGGCCTGAAATGGCCAGCGGATATCCCGCCGCTGCCGCGTCCGTGTTTGCTTTCGCCTGCATCGCTGTGCCCATGGCGCTGCTGGTTGAAATCCGCCGCCAGCCCGCCGGCGCCATCTGGGTCATCTACACTCTGCTCGCCGTCTGGGCCGGAGATATCTTCGCCTTCTTCGTCGGCAAGTCCCTCGGCCGCCACCGTATGTCGCCCGAGGTCAGTCCGAAAAAAAGCTGGGAAGGCGCGATTGCTTCCATCCTCGCCAGCATCATCGTCGGCGCCCTCTGGTTCCACTACGCCCCACAACTCAGCGCCGCCCTCCTCGGCGCCGGCATGATCGAACGCCGCGACGGCATCTTCGGCCTGGAGCAGCCGCAGCTCGCGCCCGTCATTGTGCTCTCTGCCATCGTCAACGTCGCGGCCCAGCTCGGCGATCTGGCCGAATCCCTGATCAAGCGCGGCGCGGGCGTCAAAGACTCCGGCTCCATCCTCCCCGGCCACGGCGGCATGCTCGACCGCATCGACGCCATGCTCTTCGCCGTCCCGGTAGTCTGGGCCTTCCGCGCCTGGCAGCTGATGCAATAAATCCAACCGCCTCGCTCTCTCTGCCATCGCACATTGCGCAACCCGATGCCCTCGCGCTAGTATTCTTGCCTCGGTGTGGGGAACCGGGGTCAGACATTAGGAACTCCCCCGAAAGCCAAAAACTTGAGGAGGGATACATGGGATTTATTGCTTGGATTGTGACCGGGCTGATCGCAGGCTGGCTCGCCGGACAGGTGATGAAGGGCGGCGGCTATGGCGTGCTCATGGATATTGTGCTCGGCATCCTGGGCGGAATCGTGGGCGGCTGGGTGTTTGGCGAGCTCGGGATCTGGCATGGCGGCGGCATCCTCGGCTCCATCATCGTCGCCTTCGTGGGCGCGGTCATCCTCGTCTGGATCACCCGCCTGCTGAAACGCGCCTGAAGCTGGATTGACAAAATATCATCTTAGACATATTCTAAATGTCGGATGGATGCGGCCGCGATCAAACGTTCGCTGGAGGGCAGCGGGTTGCGCTGCACGGCGCAACGCTACGCGGTGATGGCCTTCCTGATAGAATCGAAGCGCCATCCCACGGCGGCGGAAATCTACCAGGCCGTCAATCGCGTGGATCCGCGCTCTTCCAGGGCCACAACGTACAACAATCTGCGCGACCTGGTTGAGGCCGGCTTGGTGCGTGAAGTCGCTGTCGAGGGCCGCGCCGCGCGCTTCGATGTCACAGGCATGCGCCATCACCACTTCATCTGCGACCGCTGCGGCAACGTTGAGGACATGGATTGGTACGACGTGCCCAGCCCGGGCGTGGGCGCCCTCGGCAAGCGGGTTCTTCGCCAATGCGAGGTCATTTTCCGCGGGCTATGCACGCGGTGTGCGCCCAAGCGCGCTTCCCGTTAGCTTGTGAAGGTGGTGGATATAGGATGCATGGTGCGTGCTGGCCAAAGCGCCGCCAGCGGCGATGGCTCGGGCCAGCGACGCAAGGAATCGTCGTTCATCGCAGTTTCTGATCATGGTGTCATTTTGTTCGTCACAGTTTCTCATTACGTCCAAATCCACGTGAACACGCGGGACGCAACTTAACCGCGGCAGCCGGGGCCTTGTCCCCGAGAATCGAAATTTAAGGAGCAGAACATGTCAACCGAAGCCAAGTGCCCGTTCACGAGCACAACCCCCACATACACGAACCGCGACTGGTGGCCCAAGCAGCTGGACCTCAGCGTTCTTCACCAGCACTCAAACCTCTCCGATCCGATGGGCAAAGAGTTCGACTACGCTAAGGAATTCAAAAGTCTCGATCTGAAAACCGTGATCAAGGACCTTCATGCCTTGATGACGGATTCGCAGGAGTGGTGGCCGGCCGACTTTGGCCACTACGGCGGCCTCTTCATTCGCATGGCCTGGCACAGTGCAGGCACCTACCGCATCGCCGACGGCCGCGGCGGCGCCGGAGCCGGACAGCAGCGCTTCGCGCCCCTCAATAGCTGGCCCGATAACGTGAACCTCGACAAGGCGCGCCGGCTGCTCTGGCCGATCAAGCAAAAATACGGCCGCAAGATCTCCTGGGCCGACCTCATGATTCTCGCCGGAAACGTCGCGCTCGAATCGATGGGCTTCAAGACCTTCGGGTTTGGCGGCGGGCGCGCCGATGTCTGGGAGCCGGAAGAGCTCAACTGGGGCCCCGAACACACCTGGTTGGGCGACGAGCGCTACAGCGGCGACCGCGATCTCGCCAATCCTTTCGGGGCGGTCCAGATGGGCCTGATTTACGTGAATCCGGAAGGGCCGAACCGCAATCCGGATCCCCGCGCTGCCGCTAAGGACATTCGCGAAACCTTCCGCCGTATGGCAATGAACGACGAGGAAACGGTCGCTCTGATTGCCGGCGGCCACACCTTCGGCAAAACCCACGGCGCGGGCGATGTGACGCTGGTGGGCCCGGAGCCGGAGGCTGCCCCCATCGAAGAGCAGGGCCTTGGCTGGAAGAGCAAATTCAAGACGGGCAAAGGCGGCGACGCCATCGGCAGCGGTCTCGAGGTCATTTGGACCACCACGCCCACCCAGTGGAGCAACAACTATTTCGAGAACCTTTTCCAATATGAATGGGAACTGACCAAGAGCCCGGCGGGCGCGCAGCAGTGGACACCCAAGAATGGCGCCGGCAACGGTACCGTACCCGATGCGCACGATCCATCCAAGCGTCATGCCCCCTCCATGCTGACGACGGATCTCTCGTTGCGCTTCGACCCCGCTTACGAAAAAATCTCCCGCCGCTTCTATGAGCACCCCGATGAACTCGCCGACGCTTTTGCGCGGGCGTGGTTCAAGCTCACGCACCGCGACATGGGTCCGATCGCCCGTTACCTCGGCCCACTTGTTCCCAAGGAAGCGCTGATTTGGCAAGACCCCATCCCCGCTGTGAATCACAAACTCATTGCGGAGAGGGACATTGATACGCTGAAAGCCAAAATCCTCAAATCCGGACTCTCCATCTCGCAACTGGTTTCGACGGCTTGGGCATCAGCCTCGACGTTCCGCGGTTCAGACAAGCGCGGTGGGGCTAACGGCGCGCGCATTCGCCTGGCGCCGCAAAAGGACTGGGCCGTAAACCAACCGGCTCAGCTCACAAAAGTGCTGCGCAAGCTCGGAGCGATCCAAAAGGAGTTCAACGGCTCGCAGCATAACGGCAGTAAGGGGAAGAAGGTTTCGCTCGCGGACCTCATCGTTCTCGCCGGGTCGGCCGCGGTCGAAAAAGCGGCCAAGGATGCCGGCCACAACCTCAAAGTCCCCTTCAAGCCCGGGCGCATGGACGCCTCGCAACAGCAAACCGATGTTGAATCCTTCGAACCGCTCGCACCCAGGGCCGATGGATTCCGCAATTACGTCAACGGCCAGCAGCGCCTGTCGCCGGAGGAGCTATTGCTCGACAAGGCGCAATTGCTCACTCTGACCGCGCCCGAGATGACCGTTCTTGTCGGTGGCCTCCGCGTCCTTGGCGCCAATGTCGACAACTCCAAACACGGCGTCTTCACCAAACGGCCGGAGAGGCTGACCAACGACTTCTTCGTCAACCTGCTCGACATGGGCACCGAATGGCAGCCGACTGCCGACTCGGAAGGCGTGTACGAGGGGCGCGACCGCAAGACGGACAAGGTCAAGTGGACGGGCACCCGCGTCGACCTGATCTTCGGTTCCCATTCCCAGCTCCGTGCGCTCGCTGAAGTCTACGCCTCCTCGGATTCGAAGGAGAAGTTCGTCAAGGATTTCGCGGCGGCATGGACCAAAGTGATGAACCTCGATCGCTTCGATGTGAACTGAGGATGTGAACTGAGTTCGACGGAAAAGCAACTTGGCGAACCTAGAAGCCGTCTCATAAATGGTTTTGGGAAGGGCACGACTTTAGTCGTGCCGCTCACGGCTCCATAAACATTGGGGCTTTAGCCCCTGAGGGCTGCCGTCCGCGCCCTGCCGGTGATTTATGAGACGAGTTCTACGCTGATGGTGCAGTTGCAACCAACTGCACCACCAGCACCGTGACCAGATGAACTTTTCCACACAATCTCTGTTCCCAACTGTCACCCTGAGCGAAGTGAGGCGAACGCCGAACGCAGTCGAAGGGCCCCTACCTTCTCTCCCACTTGTCCGCCGGGCAGGGAAAGAATCATCCGGTCAAGGTACTAGCGCTTCTTCGCCCAAAACTGCGCAACCATTAAGATCGACGGCTTTCGCGTGCAAGATCGGCGAAGAGCCGTGAGTCCTTCATTGCGCCTCAGGCGTATTCGCTCCTGTCATCGCGCCTCAGGTATTTGCTTCTGTCCGAAAGCGGTCGGCCGCACCCGCTGGCTGACCGATCCCTTACAATAAGAACTTCCGCATGAAGCGCATCGCCATCCTGGGTTCCACCGGCTCCATCGGCCGCAGCACGCTGAGCATCGTCGATAGCTTTCCCGACCGTTTCCAGGTCGCGACTCTCGCCGCCGGCAACAATATCGACGCCCTCTTCGAACAGGCCCTCCGCTACCGGCCCCATGCGGTCTCTGTCGGCAGCAAAGCTGGTGTCGATTCGCTGCGCGCCAAGCTCCGCGCCGCCGGCATCGCTCACACCGGCCCCAACGCCATCGAAATCGTCCACGGCGCCGCCGGCACGGTCCGCGTCGCCACTCATCCCGACGTCGATTTCGTCGTCAGCGCCATCGTCGGCGTCTCCGGGTTAGAAGCCACTTACGAAGCCGTCAAAGCCGGCAAATCCGTCGGCCTCGCCAACAAGGAATGTCTGGTCGTCGCCGGTGAACTCATCACCGCCGAGGCCCGCCGCCAGGGCAAGCCGCTCCTGCCCATTGACTCCGAGCACAACGCCGTTCACCAGTGTCTGCGTGGCGGCCGCATGCACGAAGTCGAGCGCGTCTGGCTCACCGCCTCTGGGGGGCCGTTCCTTCACACGCCCAAGTCCCAGTTTGCCTCCATTACCGTGGAACAAGCCCTAAATCACCCCACCTGGAAGATGGGCAAACGCATCACCATTGACTCGGCCACGCTGATGAACAAAGGTTTCGAGGTCATTGAGGCCTGCCGCCTTTTCTCCATCCCCCCGGACCGCGTGCAAGTCATTGTGCACCCGCAATCTACCATTCATTCCTTGGTCGAGTTCGTGGATGGCAGCCTACTTGCTCAGATTTCCGTGACCGACATGCGCCTCCCCATCCTCTATGCCCTCACCTACCCCGACCGCATCCCCTCCGATTTGCGGTACCCGGTCATGGACCTGAGACATCTCGACTTTTGCCCCCCGGATATGGCTAAATTTCCATGTCTGGGTCTAGCTTATAAAAGCTTGGCTTACGAGGCGGACGGCAGCGGCGGTTCAAAAACCATCGCCTTGAACGCAGCCGACGAAGTCGCCGTCGCCGCCTTTCTCGACGAGAAGATCGCCTTCAACGATATCCCCCACATTATTGAAGATGTCATGAATGCAACGCCGCGACGCCATTTAGAATCTATAAGCGCAGTACTCACGGTGGATACCGAAGCCCGCGAGCTGGCCCGCGAAAAGGTGGCATCGCGCAGCCGCGCTGGCCTGATTTCGAGCTTCCCCACATCTCATACTACGGAGTAAGCTGGTTTTTTATGCCTCAGTTGATTTCTATCCTGCACACCGTCTTCGTCATGGGGGTCGTTCTCGGCTTCATGATCCTCATCCACGAGTTCGGCCACTACGCCGCCGCCAAGTATTTCGGAGTTCGCGTGGAGCAGTTCGCCATTGGTTTTGGCAAGCGCATCGTAGGCTTCCGCAGGGGAGAAACCGACTACCGCATCAACGCGCTCCCGCTTGGCGGCTACGTCAAGATGGCCGGCGAAAACCCCATGGATGACCGCACCGGCGATCCCGGGGAATTTCTCTCCCATCCCCGCTGGCAGCGCTTCGTCATCGCGCTGGCTGGACCCTTCATGAACGTGTTCCTCGCCATCGCCTTGCTCACCGGCGTTTACATGGTGCACTACGAATACCCGGTTGCCATGGATGGACCGGCCATCGTGGGGTGGGTGGACTCCAATACTCCCGCGGCCAAGGCCGGCATTCAGATCGGCGACAAGATTGTCCGCGTCGACGGCGTCCCCAATCCGACCTGGGAGCAGGTTGAAGTCAAGGAAGCTCTCAGCCCCAATCAGCCGCTGGACTTCGGCATCGAGCGCAACGGCCAGGTCATCGATGAAACCATCGTTCCCGAGCCCTTCGGCGTGCATCAGTACGGCACCATTGGCTGGGAAGCCAAGGAGCCAAACGTCGCGCTCACTTCGGTCGAGCCCGGCATGCCCGCCGAAAAAGCCGGCATGCAGGTTGGCGACATCATCCTCAGCGTCAATGGCGAGCCAGTTCCCGCCCTCGCCGCCCTGGTGGAGACGCTGGCGCGCACCAAAGATCAGCCTTTGCAGCTTGTCGTCCTGCGCAAGAGCAACGAGCAGGATCCCGGCCAGAAGCTGACCTTCAACGTGAAGCCCGTCCTTTCGCCCGCCAGCGGACCCTCCGGCGAGCCCCGTTACCGCATCGGAGTGGCCGCCGAGCCGCCAACCAAAGTCGTCAAGCTCGCTTTTCCTGACGCTTTCCGCCGTTCGCTCGACGAAAACAAGAAAAGTTCGTTCCTCATTCTCGAACTGCTGCGCAAGATGGCGGAGCACAAGGTTTCCATGCGCCAGGTGGATGGCCCCATCGGCATCGGCAGCGCCGTCGGCGCCGCCGCCCGCGAAAAGGGCTGGACTCCCCTTCTGCTGATTACCGCCGCCATCAGTCTCAACCTCGGCATCATGAACCTGCTGCCGATTCCCATCCTCGATGGCGGAGTCATTCTGCTCCTGCTCATCGAAGGCCTGATGCAGAAAGACATCAGCCTCGCCATCAAGGAGCGCATTTATCAGGCCGCGTTCGTCTTTCTCGTCCTGTTCGCCGTCATGGTCATCTACAACGACATCATGAAGACCCTGCCCAGCCTGACGCGATTGCCGTGAGCTCGTGTGGCGCGGACACTCTTGTCCGCGCATCCGCGCCTAGTCTGTCATCCGAGATCTGTCATCCCGAGCGGAGCATCATGATTCGCTTTGCGAATCATGATGCGTGGTCGAGGGACCCTGCGTTCCTTTATTCAGGGTCCTCCTTACGGCCACTTACAATAATTGATCCTATGACCGGACAAATTTGCTCCTCACAATTCAACTGTCACCCTGAGCGAAGTGAGGCGAAGCTGAACGGAGTCGAAGGGCCCCTACCCGCTCAACCGCACCCGCGCCGCATCGGGGAATTCTTCCCGCGATCTCGTGTTAGCATCCGGAATCGCTTCGTCCTCGCGCTCCGCCATCCGCTCCCCTCTTGACTCATGAGTTATCATGGATATATCGCAGTCCAATCTGCACAGCGCTCTTTGACAACCCAGCCAAGCAGGAGGGCGATTGATTCCCAAATCGGAATCGCACTGGCCGATGGCGTCAAAGTCGCTCCCCTAAGTAAAATGTTTTGAAGACTTTACCTCTAACCCTCCCCGGCTCAAGACTTTGGCGGGAATCTCTCCCTAAAGTCTTGATTCCAATAGACCGGGGGAGGGGGAGGGGGGGTATCCAGTACCATTTAGTAAATAGTTGCTTCCCAAAATGAAACTCGCAACTTCCCGCGCGCTTCCTCTGCAAGATCCTCGTCGCCCGATCTGCTGTCGCACCTGGTTTTCTGAGAACTGAGAACCGGGAACTGGGAACTGTTTCCTACGGACCGACGACTAACGACCAACGACCATTCCCCAACTGCTAAAATAAGTAAAACTCTCCTATGGCAGAAATTATCCGCAAAAAGACGCTCACCTGCACCATCGGCAACGGGCTCTCGAACAGAGTTCGCGTCGGCAGCGCTGCACACATCATGGTGCAATCCATGACCAACACCGACACCGCCGACATCCCCGGAACCGTCGAGCAGGTTGCCGCGCTGGCGCGCGCCGGCAGCGAGGTCGTCCGTGTCACCGTCAACAACGACGATGCCGCCAAAGCCGTCCCGCACATCGTCGACGGCCTGGAGAAGCAGGGCGTTCGCGTCCCCATCGTCGGAGACTTCCACTACAACGGCCATCTCCTCCTGACCAAGTATCCTGAGTGCGCCGAAGGACTCGCCAAATACCGCATCAATCCCGGCAACGTCAGCGTCGGCCGCAAGAACGACGACAACTTCCGCACCATGATCGAAGTCGCGGTCAAGTATCAGCGCCCCGTGCGCATCGGAGTCAATTGGGGTTCGCTCGACCAGCAACTGCTCACCAAGATGATGGACGAGAACTCGAAGCTAGCCGAGCCGCAAGACGCCCGCGAAGTGACGATGGAAGCGATGGTCGTGAGCGCGCTCAACTCCGCCAAGCTCGCCGAGCAATACGGACTCCGCCCCGACCAGATCATCTTGAGCGCCAAGGTCAGCGGCGTACAGGATTTGATCGACGTCTATCGCCGCCTCTCCGAGCGCTCCAACTACCCGCTGCATCTCGGCCTCACCGAAGCCGGAATGGGCGCCAAAGGCATCGTCGCCTCAAGCGCCGCCATGGCCGTGCTCTTGCAGGAAGGCATCGGCGACACCATCCGCGTCTCGCTCACGCCCGCGCCCGGAGGCGACCGCACCGAAGAAGTCCGCGTCGCGCAGCAGATCCTGCAGTCGCTCGGCATTCGCAGCTTCATGCCGCAAGTCACCGCCTGCCCCGGTTGCGGACGCACCACCTCCACCTTCTTCCAGGAAATGGCGCAGCAAATCCAAACCTACCTCCGCGAGCAAATGCCCATCTGGAAAACCCGCCACGCCGGCGTAGAAGAGATGAAGGTCGCAGTAATGGGCTGCATAGTAAACGGCCCCGGAG
>Ga0187781_10003151_pt1 | contig 12436 bp, 12 predicted proteins | sample 0715_SJ02_MP02_2_FD_132447 | JGI IMG/M metagenome (GOLD analysis project Ga0187781, IMG submission 132447) | Tropical peat soil microbial communities from peatlands in Department of Meta, Colombia - 0715_SJ02_MP02_20_MG | ecosystem: Environmental > Terrestrial > Soil > Wetlands > Peat | place...
CGTCCTCGACGGCGATGAATTTGGCGCCGAGGCTTTCGACCTGCTCCTTGGCGGCCGGCCGCACATCGGTCGCGGTGACGATGGCCCCGAGCCGGCGGGCCGTCGCGATTGCCTGCAAGCCGGCGACACCGGCTCCCATGACGAAAACCTTGGCGGCCGGGACCGTGCCCGCGGCCGTCATCATCATCGGCAGCGCGCGGCCGAACTCGCTTGCGCCGTCGATCACGGCGCGATAACCGGCGAGATTGGCCTGGCTTGAGAGCACGTCCATGACTTGCGCCCGAGTGATGCGCGGCAAGAGCTCCATGGCGAATGCGACTATTCCGGCGTCAGCCATGGCGCGCAGCGCCTTGTCGTGGCCATAGGGATCCATGATCGCAATGACGATCGCGCCCTTTTTCAGGCGCGACAATTCAGCCGTCTCCGGCCGCCGCACTTGCAGCACGATATCGGCGCCGTTGAGCGCATCGGCGCTGACGGACGCGCCGGCGCCGGCATAGTCGCCGTCGAGAATGCCTGATTTGATTCCCGCGCCGGGCTCGACCGCGACCTCAGCGCCAAGGGCTATCATTTTCTTGACGGTTTCGGGGGTTGCGGCCACGCGCGCCTCGCCCGGATCGCTCTCGGCAACAACCGCAACCTTCATGAATCCTCCGACGCAACGGCCAGCGTTCGCGCCGATACCGGTGCTGTGCGATCAGATCACGTCAGGAAATATGCCATCAGAATAAGGATCACGACGACGGTCGCCAGCGACACTTTCACCAAGGTGATGAAATTGCGGTACGTCTGCTCGTGAGCGAGATAATCGTTCCCCGTTGCAGTCGCGTATTCAAGTTCGGCGTGATCGGCCATTCCCATCTCTCCAAACGGCGGCAGGCTGCGGCGGACTTAGCGTAATTGCATTTATAGAGCAACCGCGTTCCCGCGCGCAATTTGCCGGCAATTTTACCAGCCTGTCATAGCCCTCCCTGTTCCTCCATGCGGCGCCGCAGCTTGTTCGAACCGGCCGGAATCCCTACTCTGCAAAACAGCACCCGCCGTCCGATGCCGTCATGCTCAGAAAAGAACAAAACGACCTTCTGACGCAGACCGGTCCCGGCACGCCGATGGGCCGGTTGTTCCGCTCCTATTGGCTGCCGGCACTGTTGGCCGAGGAACTGCCGGAAAACGATTGCCCGCCGGTGCGGGTGAAGCTGTTGTCGGAGCGCCTAATCGCCTTTCGCGATTCCGAGGGGCGCTACGGCTTGATCGACGAGTTTTGCGCCCATCGCGGCGTGTCGCTTTGGTTCGGCCGGAACGAAGAAGCCGGGCTGCGCTGTCCCTATCACGGCTGGAAATACGATGTGACCGGGCAATGCGTGGATGTTCCATCCGAACCGGTCGAAAGCGGCTTCTGCAAGAAGATCAAGCTCGCCGCCTACCCGCTGGTAAAGCGCGGCGAAGTGCTGTGGACCTATATGGGACCGCTGGAGAAACAGCCGCTGCCGCCGGAATGGGAGTTTGCCCTGGTCGCACCGGAGCAGACTTTCGTCTCCAAGCGGTTGCAGGAATGCAACTGGCTGCAAGCGATGGAAGGCGGCATCGATTCAAGCCACGTTTCGTTCCTGCATCGCGGCGACCTCGGCTCCGATCCGCTGTTCAAAGGCGCCAAGGGCAATCAGTACAATCTTTCCGACATGCAGCCGTATTTCGAGGTTGTCGAGCAGCCGGGCGGCCTATTCATCGGTGCGCGGCGCAATACCGAAGACGGAAGATATTACTGGCGCATTACCCCGTGGGTCATGCCGTGCTTTACGATGATTCCGCCGCGCGGCGATCATCCTATCCACGGTCATTTCTGGGTGCCGATCGACGGCGAGAGCTGCTGGGCATGGTCCTACGACTTCCATCCGGTGCGCGCCCTAACCAAGGCGGAAGTCGAAGCCATGAAGAACGGCGCCGGCGTGCATTGCAAATATATCCCCGGTACCTATCGCCCGCTCGCCAACAAGGACAACGATTATTTGATCGATCGCGCGGCGCAAAAAGCCGGCAAGACTTTCAGCGGCGTCGCCGGCTTCGCCATGCAGGATGCTTCGCTGCAGGAAAGCATGGGGCCGATCTGCGACCGCACCAAGGAAAACCTGGTATCGACCGACAACGGCATCATCATGGCCCGCCATCGCCTAATGCGCGCGGTCAAGGCCTTGGTCGAGAGGGGCATCACGCCGCCCGGCGTCGATCCGGCGCATCATAGGATCCGCTCATGCTCGGTGGTGCTGCCGCCGGACGTTGCGTTCAAGGACGGCGCTAAGGATGCGCTCACCGCCCGCCTCGGCATGGCGCAAACGACCCTTTAGCCGAAAATCACGCGTTGGCCTGTTTATCTGCTTCGCGGCTGACGGCCGTGCGGCGGCTTAACCAGCCGCATTTTTCCCCGCGATGAATCCCTGGCAGATGGCGCGTGGCAGGCCGTGCATGGAAAAGCCGCCCGCCGACTCGCCGCCGCAATAGAGGCCGGGGATCACGTCCCCCTTGATATCGACCACTTGGCAGCGCGTATTGATGCGAAGTCCGGCGCGCGTGTCGTGAACGACCGGCGTCGCCCAGGCGGCATGGAATGGCGGCTTCTCGATCTTGTAGCGTGGGCTCTCTTTGCCGAAATCGGCATCCTTGCCGGCGTCGACGAAGGAATTGTAACGCGCGACGGTGTCGATGAGATTTCGCGGCGGCATGGGCACGCGCTGAAATTTCATCACGATCCTTTGCGCCAATTCACCGATCGTATCGGCGGTGAAGAAGAAGCCCGCGTCGCAATCCACATGCGGCGGCGCCGGATGCCATTTTTCGCGCGCGACCGCGTCGGCGTCGAAGATCGCCCAGATCGGCCCGCCGCCGTTATGGCCGTCGCCGATACCGGCCAGCGCGGCGTTGATGAAATTATTCGGATTGTAGTCGATGTTCTTGGCGTTGAGATAGCTGTACGGCTCATAGGGAATGACGCTCATATAGCTTGAATAGCTGAACTGCGGGCCGCACTCGTCGTAGAAACGCTTGCCGAGCAAGTTCACGAGAATGAGGTTCTGCCAGTCGGCGACTTTCAATCCGATCGCGCGCGCCTGGCCGAAGACTTCGCTGCCCGGATGCCAGCGCACATTGGTGTAATTGTACTGACAGCCGATCGCGCCCGGCTTGGTAACGCCGGAACCGAATTCGCCGCTGAAGTTGAACAATCCCCACAGCGAGGCGCCGATCGCCGTGGCGGCGAGTTCGCCGCTGGCGTCCTGGTCCGACCACGGCATGCCGGCGAGCCCGCAATATTCTTCGGTGAGCCGTGGATCGAACATCCGGCGGAAATTGACGTTTCCGGACGAGCCGCCCGTCGCGATGATGACGGCCTTGCCGGCGCGGATATTGAGCGCTGTGCCATTGTGATTCACGGCGATCCCGAGCACGCGCCCCGCATTCGGCGATTCGCGATGTATCGATGTCATGCGATGTTCGAGAAGGATTTCCACGCCGGCTTTGCGCGCTGCCGCATGAAGCGGTTGCATCAGCCCGTTGCCCGACGACGTCGAGGCCCGCACGCTCGGATCGGCGGGCTTGCCGGTCTGGATCATCGGCCAATCCATCACCGCACAATGCATGGTGCGCAGCGCCGAAATGCCGACTTCATGGCCGCTGCCGTTGTCCGGCGCCTTTTCCACCATCTTGACGCCATGCGCGAGCAGGAATTCGAATGCCGCCGCACTGTTGTCGGCGAAGGCGCGGATGATCTCGCGATCGTTGTAACGATAGGGCGGAAAGCCGTTGGGCACGACAACGGACCAATCGGTCAGGTCACGGAACAAAAGGTCGGGCGAATCCTCGATGCCGTATTTCCGCTGGTAGCTGGTGCCGCCGCCGAGCGGAAGGTTACCGCCGCTGGTCATGGCATGGCCGCCGATATGGTTCTCGGCCTCGACGACGATGACCGAGGCGCCGGCTTCGCGCGCGACGATCGCGGCCGGAAGACCCGCCGCGCCTGATCCGATTACGACCACGTCGGCGGCGCGATCCCAGGGCGACGGTGGCTGCGCTTTCTCCACTTTATGGCCTCTTGCTGCAGCCGTCGCCGTCATTTGACGAAATAACTAACGGCATTGCGGATTTTTGTGTCATGGGAAGCTGACCGAGTCTATCAACGCGAGGAATGCCCGCATGGCAGATTTCGTTACCACTCACCAGCTCACGCACCAAGCGAGCCTAAAAATGATCGCGGCCGGTGGCGAAGGCCGACGCGCTTGGCTGCAAGGTCAGTCTCGCGGTGGTCTACCAAAGCTGCCGCCTGATCGCTTTCCTGATGATGGACGGTGCTCGGCACTTCTCGATCATCAACACGCAGAGGAAAGCGATCACCGCGGCCTCGCAACGCCTGCCGACCGGCTACGCGCCGGAAGAAAATGCACTCAGCATGTCCCTGCGGATGGGCGATTTCACCAACGTGCCCGGGCGGCTTTCCGATCGAAGTCGATGGCGAAGTCATCGGCGCGGTCGCAGCCGGCGGCGCGAAGATCGAACAGGATGTGGAAGTGGCGAAGGCGGCGCTCGCGGCGCTCGGTCCGTAAATCCGCCCGTCCAGCAATGAATTTCGCATTAGCGCAATCGGGCGGGAAATCTAGGGACAAGACTCACACAACCATGGTGATCGCTTCGCGCCGTCAATCACAACGGCTACTGTCCCTTCCGAACAAATCAGGGCATCAAGGGCAAAGCCGCTCCGCTCTTGACGTCCCGATTTGCTCGGAAAATAGGGTAGCCGTTGCGATCGACGGCTTTTGCCGAACGCTTTTATGAGTTTTGATCCTATCGGGCCTTCCCCATCTCGTCGCGCGCCGCGCGCACCGCTTTGATGATGTTCTGATAGCCCGTGCAGCGGCACAGATTCGACGCAAGCACGTCGATCAGCTCCTCGTCGCCGATATGCGGATCTTTCTCCAGCACATTGGCGGCGAGCATCAGAAAACCCGGCGTGCAATACCCGCATTGCAGGCCATGATTTTCGATAAAAGCCCGCTGCAGCGGATGCAGCTCGTCGCCATTGGCGAGGCCTTCCACGGTGCGAATTTTCTTGCCCTGGGCTTGAACGGCGAACATCAGACAGGAGCGCACTGCTTCGTCATCGACGATCACGGTGCAAGTGCCGCAGACGCCGTGCTCGCAGCCGATGTGAGTTCCGGTCTGCCCGCAGTCGTCGCGAATGGCGTCGACCAGCGTTTTGCGCGCCTCGACGCGGATTGGGTAGTCGCGGCCGTTGATATTGAGCGTGATGTCGAATTTTTCGTTCATGCAATTTCTAGCGCGGCAGCACGTCCGGAAATTTATTGCGAACGAGATCCTCGACCTCCTTGCTGGCGCGCACCACGACGGGGAAAGTATCCCGCCGTTTGAACGGCTTGCAGGCGTCGATTACCACACGCGCGTTGCGCGGATCGTCGGCGCCACAGGCCATCGGATCGAGTGTGGTCGACCAGCAGCCGCACAGCGTTTCGATGCCCTCGCGCGGATCGAAGCGCGTGCACATCGCCCGCACCACTTTGTCCATGTCCGACGGGTCGATGTCGTCGTCGACCACGACGACGAAACGGTTGGCATAGGCGCCGGCATGGCATTGCGAAGCGATGAGGCCGGATCGTTTCGATGCGGATCGCCGGCTCCTGTTTTTGGCCGCCGGCGTAATAGCCGGTCCATTCGCCGAGTGGGCCTTCATCGAGCAGATCGTTGGGACGGATGAAGCCCTCAAACGCGATTTCCGCATGCGCCGGAATCGGCAGTCCGGTGCGTGGCCCTGCGATGACCTCAACCGGCTCTCCGATCAGGCCGCCGCATCGCATTCGTTCCTGCCATAGGGAATTTCCAGGCCGGCAATCGTGAATAAGGCCGGGTGCATGCCGCACACGACGGCGATCGGGCACGGCTCGCCGCGCTCGTGATGGCGGCGCCGGATCAGATCGCCGTGCTCACCCTTTGAGCACATGACGGTCGCGGCATTGCGCCCCTGCGCCTGCACGCGATAGGCGCCGTGATTGATCCAGCCGGTGTCCGGATCGCGCATGATTACCATGTCACCCGTGCCGATATAGAAGCCGCCGTCGTGCTCGTGCCGGCGCGGCACCGGAATCTTGAAAATGTCCGCTGCCAGTCAAAGTATTTTCCATGACCGGCCCGCTCCTCACCGTCACCGGCGGAACAGCGCGCGCTTCCTTCATGTAGCGACGCCAATGGTGAACGAGTGCGGCGGCGTTGTCGAGCCCGAGCGTGATGTTGATGCGGCGAACCGACGTCAGGATATTGGCGAGGACGCGGTGGCCGCGCGGATAACCGGGAATGTCGTCGAACAAGACGGCCTTATTGCCGATCCGGCGCTGATAGATATCGACGGTGCCGCCGATCTCGCGCTCGCGCTCGGCGCCGTTGATGTCCTGCAATTCGCCGGCCGCCCGTAATTGCGCGATCCACGCGCGCAAATCCTGACGCTCCGTCGCGGCCGGCTTTTTTGCTGCGCGAGGTTTTACGGCCGTATCCATAACTGGAACCCGCTGAGGTGATTAGGGCAGCGCGCAACAGGGAGGTTTCGCGCGCGTCGATCATCCTACGGACTTTACATATCCAACACCAGCCGCTCGCTCTTGCAGCCGCAACAGCAGATCATGACTTTGGCGTTGGTGGCCTGCTCTTCCTCGCTGAGCACCGAATCGTGGTGCTCGGGAATTCCGGAAATCACACGCGTCTCGCAAGCGCCGCAAATTCCGAGCTCGCAGGAATAATCGACATCGACGCCGGCTTCGAACAGCACTTCGAGGACTTTCCTGCCCTCGGGTATGAAGTATTCCTCGCCGGAGCGTGCGAGCTCGACCCAGAAGCCGCCCAGGTGGGCCCCCGCCGCATCGTCTTTCGGTGTGAAATATTCGACGTGAACATTGCCGCGCGGCCGCCTTGCGGCGGCGGCCTCGAACGCCTTGAGCATCGGATTGGGGCCGCAGCAATAGAAGTGAGCGTTCTGCGGGGCCGCCTCGATCGCGGCGGGCAGATCGAGAAACTTGCCGCCGGCCTCGTCGTCGAAATGCAGCTGCACGAATTGCGGATCGAGCTTCTGCAATGCATCGAAAAACGCCATGTCCTGGCGCGATTGACAGGCATAATGGAGCTTCCATGACCGCTTACGCGCGGCAAGCTCTTGCGCCATGCACCAGATCGGCGTGATGCCGATGCCGCCGGCGATCAGAACCACGTATTCGGCGTTCTCGACCAATGGAAAAGTATTGCGCGGCGCGCTGATCTTGATCTCGTTGCCGACACGCATCTCTTCAATGATGTAACGCGAGCCGCCGCGGCTCGCTGCGTCGCGCTTGACCCCGACGACATAATTATCCGGATCGGAATTCGGCACGACGAGCGAAAACTGCCGCATCAGCCCGTTCGGAAGATGCAGATCGATATGGGCCCCGGGCGTGTAGGGCGGCAGCTTGCCGCCTTCGGCGCGCGCAAACGTGTAGAGCTTAGTGTCGCGCGCGGCGTCTTCGATCTTAGTCAAGCGCGCGGCGATAAGCGCCGTGTGTGGCGGCGGCAAATGCGCGGAACTCGCGACGGAGGGCGGTGCGGTGATGTTATTCATGCAGGGGATAGATAAGCGGCCACGAGCGGGTTCCGCAACCTCTTCGGCTTCATCGCACGAGGCGCGTTTGGGTGGGTTCCTCGATCGAGGTCGTTTGTTGCGCCGGCATTTCCAGATATTCGGCAAAGACGCGTCCGATCATGACAACGACCGGCCGGGTTGCCGGTTCGGCAGCAAGATGCGCCGGCAGGTCGGCGATCCGCGCCGCAATGATGCGCTCGTCGGGACGCGTTGCGCAGGCGACGGCGACCGCAGGGGTCACCGGATCGAGTCCGTGCTCGAGTGCGACCGCGACCAGCTGCGGCAATGTCCTTGTCGGCATATAGATGACCGTCGTCGCATTCGGATCGGCGATGCTCGTCCAGTCGATGTCGGCTGGCAACTTGCCGTCGCGATCGTGCCCGGTGATGTATTGCAGGCGGCGCGCTTCGTGGCGGCGAGTCAATGAAACGAGGAGCCGGGAAGCGGCGCCTTGCGCGCTGGTGATTCCCGGCACGACGTCCACGGCGATTCCCGCCGCGCGGCAGGCGGCGATTTCTTCGTCGGCGCGGCCGAACACCATCGGATCGCCGCCCTTGAGCCGCACCACGCAGCGGCCGGCTTTGGCGAGAGAGACCATAAGATCGTTGATGTCGTTCTGGCGGCATGACGGCGCATGACCGGTTTTGCCCACCAGCATTTTCTTCGCTTCGCGCCGCGAGAAATCGAGAATGTCGGCCGAGACGAGATCGTCGAACAAGATCACGTCCGCCGATTGCAGCGCGCGCAGCGCCCGTAGCGTCAACAATTCGGGATCTCCGGGTCCGGCCCCGACGAGCGTGACCGATCCGGCTCCGCGTTTTTGCGGCGCGAGCAGGGCGTCAAGATCGGCTTCATTCGGTGCGCGATCCGGCGCGGCAATGGCGCGAGCGGTGAATCTCTCCCAGAATATCCGGCGGCCGCGGAACGGCAGGGCAAGTTCCTTCACGCGCGGGCGCCATGACCGCGCGGCCGCCGCCCAACGCGCGAAGCCTTTGGGGATCAGCGCTTCGATCTTGGCGCGGATAGCCTGGCCGAACACCGGCGAGGCGCCTTCGGTGGAAATGCCGATGACAAGCGGCGAGCGATTGACGATGGCGCCAAACGAGAAATCGCAGAAGGCTGGCCGGTCGATCACATTGACCGGCACTCCGGCGGCACGCGCCGCCGCCGCAAATTGCGCCGCCGCTCCATCGTTGTTGCAATCGGCAACGGCGATGGCGGCACCCTGCAGATCGCCCGGCGTCCAATCGCGCCGGTGGACGGCGATCGCGCCTCGCGGCGGTGCGCTGGCCAGTGTCAGCATGTCCTCGCTTGGCAGAGCAGCCAGCACTTCGACTTGCGCGCCGGCAGCCGAAAGCAGTTCCGCCTTCCACGCCGCGGCCGGACTGCCGCCGGCCATGATGACGCGTTTTTTCTCCAGCGCGAAAAACGCCGGGAGCCGCGACAACGGCGCCATCCTGGGTGTCGCAACGTCCTTTGGAGCGCGGGTCATGAAGGGGTCCATGGCGCACAATTAGAATATACTTTCCTGACGAGCAAATTTGAGAATGAAGATAATAAAATCATACTATCGCAGCCCACCTTAGAAATAGAAAAATTTTTCCGCGTTAGCCGTAGCCTGGAAAGTCTTCCCGTGCCAGTGATCGCCCCTCTAGCGGTGAAATCCATTCAAGAGCCATGCCAGACGCCGCCAGGCCGAAAACTTGGCGGGCGCCCGGCGGGGTTCCGCCGGGCGCCCTTAAGTTCGCGTCAGCCAGCCTATAAGCCGGGTTCTGGATGGCGTGCGAAGAACGTTCACACGCGTGACGGCCATTCCTCTGGGACGCCGGTCACCCAGCGCCTCTAGCAACCTACCCGGACGGCCGGATCCGGACAGGATCCCTAAGCTTGCGCTTGCGCAAAAGCCTCGCGCCGTCCCTATTCGGTCTTGCTCCCGGTGGGGTTTGCCGTGCCGCCGGCGTTGCCGCCAGCGCGGTGCGCTCTTACCGCACCGTTTCACCCTTGCCACGGCTAACACAACGCGCCGCGGCGGTCTGTTCTCTGTGGCACTGTCCCTGAGTTTGCACCCGCCGGATGTTATCCGGCACCGTTTGTCCGCGGAGCCCGGACTTTCCTCCCCGGCAACCTTTCGGTTCCGCCGGAGCAGCCGTCCGACCGACTGACGGAACAGGGAATGGGCATGCTCGAGGCAACCGTCAAGGGTCCCAGCGGGCCTTTGGCCCGAATGACTTAATGCCAGCTTGATTTCAGGGCGCGAGCAGCATGGCGGTTCGTGCGCGAGCCGCCATCGTCCTGGGGCGGCCGCGCGCGGCAAGTAGCTCCTGCAGGGTGTTTCGCGTCGATGTATCGGCAAATCCGTCAACGCGTGCGGGGCGGAAATGACGCTGAAACGCAGTCACGACCTCGAATGTCGGCGAGTCGTAATCTGCGGTGTTCTCAACACCATAACCGTATTCACGCAGTGCCTTCTGCAGGTCGGCCACGGCCTCCCCCCGGGCACCGGGAGCCAGCGCTTGATCCGAATCCACGATCGGCGACGGTTTGACCCAATGACCCACGCCGGAGTCGTAAAGCGTCCGCCACGGAAATTTTTCGCCGGGGTCCTGCTTGCGCGCGGGCGCAACATCGGAATGGGCCAGAACGCGCACCGCCGGAATAGCGTTACGGGTTTGGATGCTCCGGCAAAGCGCTGTTACCGCGGCGATCTGGCGCGCGGGAAAGTCCGGGTAACCGTGGTCGTGGCCGGGATTGGCGATCTCGATCCCGATCGAACACGAATTGATGTCCGTCTCTCCGGCCCATTCCGATTTGCCGGCGTGCCATGCGCGGCGGCCTTCAGGGACCATTTGAACGATTCGGCCGTCCTCGAAAACGAAATAGTGAGCCGAAACATCGCTGCCGCTGGCGCACAAAAGATCGAGCGCGGATTGGGCGTTCTGCATTCCCGTATAATGCAGCAAGATCATATCGGGCCGACGGCCATCGCTTCGCACGCTGTGATTGGGCGAAGGCGTGACATCGGCGACAACGCAAGAGTCTGGCGAAAAAGCGGGACGCGGCATGTGACAAATTTATGAGAAGACCCATCAGCGGCAAGGCGGCTGACGCGGCCGTGCACAGAAAAACCTAGGCAACACAATAAATAACCAAAACTCGTTGCTTGGATGTCACGGCGAAAGGCGGGCAGCAAACATTTCTCGCCGGTCCTGCCACCGGGCGAATGCCTCACCTGCCTTGATCGAGGCGGAAGATCGGGAAGCGTCACCTTCAACCATTCCTTAAGGTTGCCATTCGCTAATCGACGTCGCTCGAACTGCCGAGTCCGGTCTCGGCATATTGTTGACGGCCAAAAGCTCCCATGATAACCCATCCATTCCCACAGCTCTCTGCGGCTTGGTGCATCCTCCGGCCACAAGCGCGACGGGCAGCGCGGCGGTCATGCGTGTCGAACCCGCTGCCTGGCGAGGGGCGAGATGGACCGTTTTGTGTCCCACTACATGCTCCGTCTGGATGCCAAGGGGCGCGTTTCGGTTCCGGCATCCTTTCGGAGCGTTTTGGCGCGGGACGGTTTCGAAGGCCTTTATTGCCATCCGGCGCTCGATCGGCCCGCGCTGGACGCGGGCGGCAATGCTTTACTGGCGGAGATCGAGGCTCTGATTTCCGGCTATCCGCCGTATTCGGATCGACGCGAACAATTTGCCCTGTCGCTCTACGGCACGAGCGAGACGCTCAAGATCGACGGCGAAGGCCGCGTCGTGCTGACCGACAGCCTAAAGGCGCATGCCGGGATTACTGGCACGGCGACATTTGTCGGTCTCGGCCACAAATTTCGAATCTGGGAGCCTGGTCGGTTTCGCGCGGAACTCGCGGAGGCCACCGAGAAGGTTCGCGCCTTCAAACACGAGCTGGGCAACCGGATGGCGGCGGCAAAACCGCTCGAAGCGCGGGAATGATGATGGGCAGCGACAGCAAAGCTGTCGCTGGCGGACCGGCCCGTCACATTCCCGTGCTCGCCCGCCGCGTGACCGAATGGCTCGCTGTCAAGCCTGACGGCCTTTATGTCGACGCGACATTCGGCAGCGGCGGCTATACGCGTGCGATTTTGCAAACACCGGCAGCGCGCGTGGTCGGCATCGATCGCGATCGGAACGCGATTGCGACCGGAGCGCCGCTCGTTGAAGCGGCGCAGGGCCGGCTCGATCTGGTCGAAGACCGCTTCTCGAATCTGGACTCGATCCTGGGCAAAGCGAACCTCGCGGACGGTATCGTGTTCGACCTCGGCGTTTCATCCATGCAGCTCGACGAGGCCGCGCGCGGGTTTTCATTCCGGCTCGACGGACCGCTCGATATGCGCATGGGACACAGCGGGCCGACGGCGGCGGACGTTGTCGCCAGAGCCAGCGAGCGAGACCTCGCCGCAATCATCGCACGCCTGGGAGAGGAAAAGCACGCCCGTTCGGTAGCACGCGCAATCGTGGCCGCCCGGAGCAAACAGGCGATCGATTCGACGCTGGCGCTGGCTGATATCGTCGGCGGCGTGGTGCATGCGCGCGAGGGCGCGATCCATCCGGCGACGCGCACCTTCCAGGCGCTCCGCATTTTAGTCAACGAAGAACTTGCCGAACTGGCGCTCGGCCTCGCCGCGGCCGAACGTATGCTCAAACCGTCCGGCCGGCTCGTGGTCGTCGCTTTTCATTCGCTGGAAGATCGCATCGTCAAAACCTTCCTCGCCGAACGCAGCCGCGCGCCGGCCGGATCGCGCCATCGACCCGAGATCGC
>Ga0187781_10003152_pt1 | contig 12435 bp, 9 predicted proteins | sample 0715_SJ02_MP02_2_FD_132447 | JGI IMG/M metagenome (GOLD analysis project Ga0187781, IMG submission 132447) | Tropical peat soil microbial communities from peatlands in Department of Meta, Colombia - 0715_SJ02_MP02_20_MG | ecosystem: Environmental > Terrestrial > Soil > Wetlands > Peat | place...
CCCTTGAGAGCCCCCCGACCAGAAGCGCGCCATGATCGGTGCCGGCCGTCCCGTTGATGCGCGCGGTTCGGCCAAACTCGGTGGCAAGCGCCACGACAGTGTCGCGCCAGCCCGTGCCCATATTGGATTTGATCGCCGCCAGCGCCGCATCGAGCGCAGCGAGCAATTGGGACAACCGGCCTTGAGCGATGCCCTCGTTGAAGTGCGTATCCCAACCGTCGAGCGCGAGCGCGCCGACGCGCGGCCCGTCCGGGTTGCGCCAAAAATTTGGCGGCGGTGCCCGCCGCTTCGAAGAATAGGCGCGTACCTGCCCGGGATTCGCTACCCCTGGCTTTTGCGCCATCGTGTCCATTGGTTCAACGGTCGAAAGATTGGCATTGTCTTCGAGCACCCTTGCGAGTTTGGAATCGGTGTGTCGGTAGAGATCAAGCAGCCGATGGACCGTGTCTTCGTTCGCCGGCATGAGACGTTGCGGCGACCAAGATAAAACCGGAGCCGGACCTCGCACTACAAGCGGAGTCACCGGCCCGACGGCAGATATTTTGCTTCCGCGTGGATCGACACGCCCGCCCGGCGCCAACCCGGCAAGGGCGCGATTGAGCCACCCACTTTCGCTTGCGCTCGGTTTTGGCAGCCCGCTTTCCAGGAGATCCTGGCCATCGAAATGCGACCGCTCGCGATAGGACGTCGCGCTCGCATGGACGATGATTGCCTCCTTGGCCTGGAACATGCCGTGCAGATTGGGCATCGCAGGATTAAGGGCAAAAAAATCGCCGAGCTTGAGTGCGGCCGCCTTGCCGTTCAGCCTATTGTCGCCGCGCAGCGCTCGCCCATCGGGATCGCCGACGGGCGCTACGGTGGCAAGGCCGTCGAGGGCGCCGCGCAAAATGATCGTAAGAAAACGCGTATCTCGGCCTTCGGCATATGCAAGTTTCGGCAGATGCGCCCAGGCAAACAGACAGGAATTCGGGCGCCACGACCAGAAGCGCCAGAACCTGAGGACGGCTTTCGGCGCGCGCCACCGTTTCGCGCGTTTCGGGCGCGAGGCGAGGGGACCGAGACCGCTTTCGAGCAGCGCCGATGGCTCGGCATGCGGCACTCTGCTGGCGAATTCGGTGGCAATTTCGATACGCCGAGGGAGCCGTCGAGCCAAGCTGCCTCGGTATCAGGATAGCCGTTTGGTGCCGGCGGCCGCCAAAGCGGTGCGCCAAGCGCGACTTGAGCCGTCATGATGCGGCCGATCGGAATATTCGATTGTGCGCCACCGAGGCGTATGACGCCGGCGATCCATTCGGCCGGCGCCTTGAGTTTTTGCCGCTGCGGATACCAAGACTCTTCAGCGACGATCAGGCTTCTGGCGACCTCCTTCAGATTACCATCAGTCTCCCTGTGAAGGCTGATGTAGCCGCCTCATGAAAACAAATTCGCCGCCATGGTTGGGATCATCCGGCCTGACCCAGGTCCATCCCGTCAGAACATTGGCAAAGCTGGTGACGTCGGCCTGGCTATAGCCGCTGCGAACGCCGAGCGTGTGCAGTTCAAGCGTTTCACGGGCTAAATTCTCGCTGAGGCCTTTGTCGCGATTGATGCCCGCGATCGAGTCCGCGCCCATCGATTCCACGTTATCGAGATAGAACAGCATCGCCGGGTGACTTTCGACCGCTAGCAAAAGGTCGGCGAAACGGCTGAGCACATGCGCCATATCCTTGTCGGCCGATACGCAGAAATGATTTGACCAGAACCACACGAGCCGCTCGACAAATCCAATATTGGCCCCCGTAGCGGCGTCGAGGCGCGCCTTCGCCTCGTTCAAAACGATCTGCTGAGGCAGCGGCGGTTTCTGAGGGGGCGCGTCACTCAAGCCTGGGACCTTCGCCAATTCGCTCATGGCCTGTGCTTCGGCGCTTGTCTGGACCTATTTTTGAACGCGCAACGCCAATTCTTGCTTGGCGCTCTGCGCGGCGCGAAAGTCGAATACTTCCCGCGCTGCCTCTGCGCTTGAAGGTAAGCCTGCGGCGTCCAGCCGGCCGGCAGTCGGGCGATCGAGGTCGACCAGCAGTGCGCCGGGTGGGTCGCCAGCGATGGCCGTGATGGAATCGCCGGCGCGGCCGAAACCGAATCTGTGGAGCGCAAGGGCCGCCGCTCCGTTCCGGAAACCGCTTTGCCGCTTGCTGTCATGAAAATTCTCCGGCAATGGCGCCGCATCACCGACGACCCAGCATAGCTTTCAATGTGGCAAAAGTTACGATGTGGAGTCGCAAAAACGCTGTGAAAACATTACGATCCGTTCATCTGCTGCTTCGTGGGGTTAGCCGGCCGCTTGCACCACTAGGGCCGCAGCCGTAAGTATCGATTGGGGATCCCTATTTACACGGAACTTCATTGGGCGATGGCCTTACCGATTGATACCGTCGAACCACAACGCCCGCGCCACCCCGAAAAGGCGCATCGCCCGGATCAGCCGGTTTCGCCCAAGCCGGACTGGATTCGGGTCAAGGCGCCGGTGTCGGCGGCATATCGCGAGACTCAAAGAATTGTCCGCGCGAACGGGCTTCACACCGTCTGCGAAGAGGCCGGTTGTCCCAATATCGGCGAGTGTTGGGATAAGCGGCACGCTACCTTCATGATTATGGGCGATACTTGCACGAGGGCATGTGCGTTCTGCAACGTCAAGACCGGCCTTCCAGGCTCGCTCGATCCGGCCGAGCCGGAACACGTCGCGAATGCGACGGAAAAGCTTGGCCTTGCCCACGTTGTAATCACCTCGGTCGATCGCGACGATCTCGCCGATGGCGGGGCAGGGCACTTCGCCGCCGTCATTCGCGCCATCCGCGTACGCTGCCGGGAGACGACCATCGAAGTGTTGACACCGGACTTTCTGCGCAAGGATGGCGCAGCGGAAATAGTCGTCGACGCACGGCCAGACGTTTTCAATCACAATCTCGAAACTGTTCCGGCGAAGTATCTGACGGTGCGACCGGGAGCGCGCTATTTCGCTTCGATCCGCCTTCTGCAGTGCGTCAAGGAAATCGACTCGGCCCTTTTCACCAAGTCGGGAATCATGGTCGGCCTTGGCGAAGAGCGAAATGAAGTCCTCCAAGTCATGGACGATTTGCGCGCCGCCGATGTTGATTTCCTCACCATCGGCCAATACTTGCAGCCTTCCCGAAAGCATCATCCGGTCATCCGCTTTGTGCCGCCGGCGGAATTCAAGGAATTGGAGGCGATTGCTTACGCCAAAGGCTTCTCGATGGTTTCGGCAAGTCCGCTGACGCGTTCGTCGCACCACGCGGGCGAAGATTTTGCACGGCTAAAGGCTGCTCGAACGTCGCGCTAACTATGCCGCAGTTTTCGACCAAGCGGCATGTGCAGCATTCCGCTTCCGACATGTTCGATCTGGTCGCCGATGTGGAACGTTACCCGCAATTCGTTCCCTTGTGCCAAGCGCTCCGTATACGTAAGCGGACGAGCGGGCCGGACGGCGGCGAAGTCATCGTCGCGGATATGACGGTGGCCTATAAGATTATCCGGGAGACCTTCACAAGCCGCGTTACGCTCGACCGCAAAAATCTCGAGATTCTCGTCGAATATCTTGAAGGGCCGTTTCAGAAGATGAACAACCGCTGGACCTTCCAGCCGGAGGCTCAGGGCGCTTGCGAGGTGATGTTTTCCATCGCGTACGAATTTCGCAGCCGTACGCTCGGCGTGCTTATGGGGGCCATGTTCGATACCGCGTTTCGCCGGTTTGCCGCGGCCTTCGAGCGGCGCGCCGATCAGGTCTACGGCAAATCGTCCTAGCGATGCTTTGCGCTGCGGGCTTTCGTCCGTTTGCCCAAAAGCGCGAGAAGGCTAAGCGCTTCGGCGACCGAGCGCTCGCGAACGCGGTCGCGGCCGATTGCTCCATATAATCGCCGCCGGGCTATTATCGGTCTGCCGCGCGCCGCGGCGGCAAAGTGAACGAGACCGACAGGTTTTTCTTTCGAACCGCCCCCGGGGCCAGCGATTCCAGTGACCGCTACCGCAATATCCGCGTGCGATTTCTTAAGCGCACCTTTCGCCATTGCGGCGGCGGTTTCGGCGCTGACCGCGCCGTAGCGGCTGAGCATTGCGGCCGAAACGCCAAGCATTTTTTGTTTGGCGGCGTTGGAATAGGTCACAAAACCGCAATCGACTACGTCCGAAGATCCGGCAATATTCGTTAAGGCACCGGCCACAAGTCCCCCGGTGCAAGATTCCGCCGTGGCAAGAAGAAGACTGCGCGCGCGGCAAAGATCGAGAACGCGCCTAGCGAGCATGTCCAGCCGTCGCGCCATTATTCGGCGCTCCACGGCAACCGGATCGTTGCGGTCGCCATGGCCAGAATTCCCTCGCCCCTCCCGGCAAAACCAAGCTTTTCGCTTGTGGTGGCTTTGACCGCAACGCGCGCGACCGGGATATTGGCCATAGCTGCGATCCGCGCGCGCATGGCATCGCGATGGGGCGAAACGCGCGGCGTTTCGCAAACGATGGTCACATCGAGATGCGCAATCATGCCGTTGCGCGCTCGCACGCGTTCGCAAGCGAAGCTGAGGAAGCGTTGCGACGCCGCGCCTTTCCACCGCGGATCGCTCGGGGGAAAATGTAGGCCGATATCGCCCTCGGCGAGCGCGCCCAGAATGGCGTCCACCAGCGCATGCAGCACGACATCGGCATCCGAATGACCCGTCACGCCGCGTGAATGCGGAATCCGGATTCCGCCAAGCATGACGTGATCGCCATCGGCAAATGCGTGCACGTCGAAACCGTTGCCCGTGCGCACGTCGGATAAGGCGGCGAGCCGCGTGATTTCGGCGCGCGCAAAATCTTCGTTCGTGGTCACTTTCACGTTGCCTTGCTCCCCCTCGAACACGCTTACGGGCTGGCCCGCCCATTCGGCAAGCGCCGCGTCGTCGGTGAAGCTTTCCTGTTGTGCAGCGGCGGCACGGCGGTGCGCGTCAAGGATGATTTTGAACGAAAAGGCCTGAGGCGTTTGCACGATGCGCAATCGGCTTCGATCGAGCGTTTCCGCAACCTGTGCCACCCCGTCGATCAGTTTGATCGTGTCGGCGACCGCAATACCGGGTACCGCCGCGCCTCGTGCAACACCGGCGGCGATCGCGCGGTCGATCAGCGCACCGGTCAGGAAGGGCCGCGCCGCATCGTGTATGAGGACGAGATCGGGCCCGCGCGACGCAAGCGCTTCCAGCCCGGCACGGACGGATGCCTGCCGCGTCGAACCTCCGCCAACCGCCGGCAATAGGTTCTCCAAACCGACCGCCGCTGCACGATAGAGCCTTTCATCGGCCGGATTGATCACCGGTTGCACAAAGTCGATTTGCCGGTGTGCAAGAAAGGCGCGGAGCGGGGGGCGAACCATCGGTTCGCCGGCAATGGCGCGATACTGTTTGGGGATTTGACCGCCAGCGCGCTCGCCGCGTCCCGCGGCGACAATGACCGCAGCTACCGTACCCACCATGGACATTCTCCTTTGGTAGGATGGCTTTATCTAATTTGACGGCGTGTGCGAACGACCACGCCCGACACCCCCTGCCTCATTCTTGCGCGTAGCTATGCACAGACGAGGCATATTGCACTGCAGCACTTGCGCCCTGGCCGATTCTGGCTAAACTCTATGCAGATAAGGATTGCCGCCTAATTCATGTGCAGCAATGTTTGCACCTCATAAATCCGCCGCGCGGATAGGACCCAAGTATCTGCCTTTGCGGCTCTTTCCGTGTAAAGCCACGACGCGCGCTCTTTGCCTGGGGCTGGCGAAATGAGTGCAGTCGAGCCTCTCGCAGGATCGCCCGCAGACGCCGTCCTCAATGCACTACCACATCCTGTCATCGTCGTGACATCGGACGGAAAGGTGGCGGACGCGAATGCTGCTGCCGAGGCGTTCTTCGAAGTGTCACTGCCGCTATTACGACGTCACTTCCTCCGCGAATTGGTGCCGTTCGGCAGTCCCTTGCTCGTGCTGATCGATCAAGTGCGTAGAACGGGCGCAGCCGTCAACGAATACAAAGTTGACCTCGGCACGCCGCGCAACCCTGGTGACCGGCTAGTCGACCTCCACGTCGCGCCGTTGCCGGAGCAGGCGGATTGCATCGTCGTGATGCTTCAGGAGCGGACCATCGCTGACAAGATGGATCGTCAACTCACCCATCGCGGCGCGGCGCGTTCGGTCATTGCGCTGGCGGCCATGCTCGCTCACGAGATCAAAAATCCGCTCTCCGGAATCCGCGGCGCAGCGCAGCTTCTCGAACAATCGGTGGATGATAACGATCGTCCGCTCACTCGCCTGATTTGCGAGGAAGCCGATCGCATCGTGAAACTTGTCGATCGTATGGAGGTTTTTTCCGACGAACGCCCCGTAGATCGTGAGCCGATCAACATTCACGTTGTGCTCGAACACGTCAAGCGCCTCGCCCAGTCTGGCTTTGCGCGGCACATCAAATTTGTAGAGGATTATGATCCGTCGCTGCCGCCTGTCCTCGCCAACCGCGATCAGCTCGTCCAGGTTTTCTTGAACCTCGTCAAGAACGCCGCCGAAGCGATCGGCGAAAGCGCGACGGGCGGCGAGATTGCACTGAGCACCGCTTTTCGGCCAGGCGTGCGCTTGTCTTTGCCTGGCGCCAATGCCCGCATTTCGCTACCGCTCGAATTTTGCGTCAGAGACAACGGACCCGGCGTTCCCGACGAATTGATGCCCCATCTGTTCGATCCGTTCGTCACAACGAAGCCGACGGGATCGGGTCTCGGTCTCGCGCTCGTCGCCAAAATTGTCGGCGATCACGGCGGCATCATCGAGTGTGAATCGCAGCCCAGGCGAACGATCTTCCGAATTCTCATGCCCAAATATACCGTCCCGTCCAAGGGCGAGAGCGCTCTGCCGGATAACCGCCTTCAAGCACAAGGGAACCATTGATGCCCGAAGGAAGTATCCTCATCGCGGACGACGATGCGGCGATCCGGACTGTCCTCAATCAAGCGCTGTCGCGCGCCGGCTATGAAGTCCGCTCCACCGGCAACGCCGCAACCCTCTGGCGCTGGATCAGCCAAGGCGAGGGGGACTTGATTATCAGCGACGTCCTTCTGCCCGACGAGAGCGCCTTCGATCTGTTGCCTCGCATCAAAAAGGCTCGTCCCGATTTACCTATCATCGTAATGAGTGCGCAAAATACGTTCATGACCGCAATTCGCGCTTCCGAACGCGGCGCTTACGAATATCTGCCTAAGCCGTTCGACCTCAAGGAACTCATCTCAATTGTCGGCCGTGCTTTATCGGAGCCAAAAGAAAAACAACGGCCGGTGCCGAAATCGGAAGACTTCGAGTCCATCCCGCTGGTCGGCCGCTCGCCGGCGATGCAGGAAATCTATCGCGTCCTGGCGCGCCTGATGCAGACCGATCTCACGGTGATGATTTCGGGGGAATCCGGCACTGGCAAGGAACTGGTTGCCCGCGCGTTGCATGACTACGGCAAGCGCCGCAGCGGCCCGTTTGTCGCCATCAACATGGCCGCCATCCCGCGCGACTTGATCGAATCAGAATTGTTCGGCCATGAGAAGGGCGCCTTCACGGGCGCCAATACCCGAAGCTCCGGCCGTTTCGAGCAAGCCGAAGGCGGCACGCTCTTCCTCGATGAAATCGGCGACATGCCGATGGAGGCGCAGACACGACTTTTGCGCGTCCTGCAACAGGGCGAATACACGACGGTCGGTGGACGTACGCCCATCAAAGCCGACGTTCGCATCATAGCCGCCACCAACAAGGACCTGCGTCAGCTCATTCAGCAGGGCTTGTTCCGCGAGGACCTTTTCTTCCGATTGAACGTCGTGCCGCTGCGCTTGCCGCCGCTGCGCGAGCGCACCGAGGACATCCCGGATCTTATCCGTCACTTCTTTGCTCTAGTTGAGCGCGAGGGGTTGCCGCCGAAGCAGATCGATGAGGCAGCGCTCGATCGCCTCAGACGCCACCGATGGCCCGGCAATGTGCGCGAACTCGAAAATCTGGCGCGCCGCCTCGCCGCGCTCTATCCGCAGGAAACCATCACCGCCGCCGTCGTGGATGCGGAACTGTCTCAACCGGCATTGGCTGCGCCGGGCGAAAGCCGCGAAGGGGATGAAAACCTGTCCAATGCCGTCGAACGCTATTTGGCCAGATATTTTTCAGCCTTCGACGAAGGACTGCCGCCGCCTGGTCTCTATCACCGTATCCTGCGTGAAGTTGAAGGCCCGCTTCTATCCGCGGCCTTAGCCGCGACCCGCGGCAATCAGATACGTGCGGCGGATCTTCTTGGGGTCAACCGGAATACGTTGCGCAAAAAAATTCGCGACCTCGATATCCAAGTCTATCGCACGGGCGGATGACAAGATTCCGCCGGCTATTCTGCCAAGTATTCCGTTACTTATTTCACCAGGCATATGTTGGCATCCGTGCCTTTATGTTGTCGCTTTCCGGCAACATTGTTGTATAAAAGCATCACTGGGGCAGGTGAGGGGGTTTTATTCCATTCCCCATTCGCCTTTTGATTCCGCGAGTTGAAAGCCGACAAGCGTATGACGACTGTCGACCACGTCGCCCCGTTTGACGCGGGCATAACGCCGGTGCCGATTGCTTCTCGGGTGATCGGAGCAATCGCCGTGGGCGTTGCGTTGCTGTCTGCGACCGCCACGTTTTTGGTGCTCGCCGGCCTCACCCCAATCGCTCCCATCCATCAGGTCGTCGTCGATCTTCTGCTCGGCAACGCCATAACCGGCCTGCTCCTGCTTGCTATTATTGGCCGTGAGGTCTGGGTCGTGGTTCAGGCGCGCCGGCGCGGCCGGGCCGGGTCGCGGCTTCACGTCCAGATCGTGGGGCTGTTTGCCGTTATTGCCGCAGTGCCCACCGTGCTTGTTTCTGTCGTCGCCAGCACAACGCTCGACCGCGGGCTCGATCGCTTTTTCTCTACTCGCACGCGCGCGATGATCGAACAATCACTCATCGTGGCTAATGCCTATGTAAACGAGCATGCCGAGGCGATCCGTGGCGACATCCTGGCAATGGCTTACGATCTCGGTCGCGCCAAGCCCATCTTCGATCAGGACCGCGAACAATTCCAAAAGATAATCGGTGCACAGGCGACCGGACGTAGCCTGTCGGCGGCTCTCCTCATCAAATCCGATGGTTCGACGGTGGATCGGGCCGGCGTCACCGTGGACAAGAAGGTCGTGCTACCGAACGCCGATCTTCTCGCCCAAGTCAACGAAACCGACCCGCGCGTCGCACTCATTCCGGAGGACAATCATTTGGCGGCTGTCGTCAAGCTGCGCGGCTATGACGGCATGTTTCTCTATGTCGCCCGCCTTCTCGATCCACGCGTCGTAGAGCAACTGCGTGCGACACAGGACAGCGTCGGGGAATATGCCAACCTCGAAGCACGGCGTCTCGGTATCCAAATTGCCTTCGGGTTGATGTTCGCGATTATCGCGCTGATCGTTCTGCTGTCGGCGGCGTGGATCGGATTGGATTTTGCCAATCGGCTGGTAGCGCCGATCCGGCGGCTCATCGGCGCCGCGAACGTGGTGTCCACCGGCAACTTGCAGATTCAAGTGCCGGTCCGCCGATCGGAGGGCGATCTTGCCCGGTTGGGTGAAACCTTCAATAAGATGACCCAAGAGCTGCGCACGCAGCACGAAGACATCGTGCGCGCGCGCGACCTTATCGACAGCAGGCGCCGTTTCACTGAAGCAGTGCTTGCCGGGGCGAGCGCCGGTGTTATCGGCGTGAACGCCGAGGGCCGGATCTCTATCCTTAACCGCTCAGCGGAGCGGCTGACGGGACGATTGGAGAGCGCGGTGTTGGGTCTTCCGCTCTCGGATATCGCCCCCGAGCTCGGCGAGATTTTCGAAGCGGCCCGCGGCGGCAACCAGCGCCTGATCCAGCGCCAAATCGCCGTTACGCGCGACGGTCAGGAGCGAAATTATTCGGTGCGCGTAACCAGCGAACAAGCGGCTGACGCCGAGCACGGTTATGTGATCACCATCGATGACATCACCGAACTCGTGCTGGCTCAGCGCAGCTCGGCTTGGGCGGACATCGCGCGGCGTATCGCGCACGAGATCAAGAATCCGCTTACGCCTATTCAGCTCTCAGCCGAGCGGTTGCGCCGCAAATATGGCAAATCGATCGTCGATGACCCTGCGGTGTTCGAGCAATGCACTGAAACAATCGTGCGTCAGGTCGACGATATTAAACGCATGGTCGACGAGTTCTCGCGCTTTGCCCGCATGCCAAAAGCAGTCATCGCCGACGAAGATGTTGCCGACACGGTGCGTCAGGTGGTGTTCCTGTTGCGTGTTGCGCACCCCGATATCGACTTCGACGTGGAACTCGAAGCCGAAACAATGCCCTCGCGCTTCGACCGCCGACTGATCTCGCAGGCCCTGACCAATATCATCAAAAATGCCACCGAAGCGATAGCCGCCGTGCCGCCCGGCGAATTACAGCGCGGCCGGATCATTCTGCGAGTGCAGCGTGACGGTAAGGACGTCGTCATCGATGTGATCGACAACGGCATCGGCCTGCCGAAGGAAAATCGCGCTCGCCTGCTCGAACCATATGTCACGACGCGGGAGAAGGGCACTGGCCTCGGCCTCGCAATCGTCGGCCGTATTCTTGAGGAGCATGGCGGGCGCCTCGAGCTTCGCGACGCTTCGGAGAAGGTACCCGGCGTACGCGGCGCGTGGATGCAGTTGCGGTTTAGCGCGGAGACGGCAGCGGCGTCGGCCGAAGCGCCAGTCGAGGCGCCGACGGAGCAGCGTGCGGCGGCCGAGTGATCTCACTCAGGATAGGGCGACAACACCATGGCATCCGACATCCTGATCGTTGACGACGAAGCGGATATACGCGAGCTGGTCGCGGGCATCCTGCAGGACGAGGGACACGGTACGCGCACGGCGCGCGACAGCGACGATGCGCTCGCCGCCGTCGTTGCACGCCGGCCCAACCTCGTTTTCCTCGACATCTGGCTGCAAGGCAGCCGGCTCGACGGGCTTCAACTGCTCGATAGCCTCAAGCAGCAGCATCCCGAACTGCCGATCGTGATGATCTCCGGTCACGGCAATATCGAAACGGCTGTTTCCGCCATCAAACGCGGCGCCTACGACTTTATCGAGAAGCCGTTCAAAGCCGACCGGCTGATGCTCGTGGCGGAACGCGCCCTGGAAAATTCGCGCCTCAAACGCGAAGTTCAGCAGCTCAAGCAGCTCGCCCCACTGGCAAACGCCCTGGTAGGGCATTCGCCCGCCGCCAATCAATTGCGCCAGACAATCGAGAAAGTCGCGCCGACGAATAGCCGCGTTCTGATAGTCGGACCCTCCGGCAGCGGCAAAGAACTTGCCGCCAGAACGATCCATGGCCACTCGGCGCGAGCCAATGCGCCGTTCGTGGTAATCAATGCCGCGGCAATCACGCCCGAGCACATGGAGAGCGAGCTTTTCGGCGTCGAAGGGGGCAATGGGACAACGAGTCGTAAAGTAGGCGCGCTCGAGGAGGCGCATGGCGGTAGCTTGTTCATCGACGAGATCGCCGACATGCCGCGCGAAACGCAGAACAAGATTTTGCGCGTATTGGTCGATCAAACATTCCAGCGCGTCGGCGGCAGCACCAAGGTGACCGTGGACGTACGGATCGTCTCATCAACCGGCCGCAATATCGAGGCAGAGATAACGGCAGGCAAATTCCGGGAAGATCTCTATCACCGGCTTTCCGTCGTTCCAATTCGCGTTCCGGCTCTCGCCGAACGGCGAGAAGACATTCCCGAACTTGTCGAATATTTCATGACGCAGATTTCGCACACGACCGGCCTGCCCAAACGTACGGTCGGCGCCGATGCGCTCGCGGTGTTGCAGTCGCACGATTGGCCGGGCAATGTTCGGCAATTGCGCAACAATGTCGAGCGGCTGATGATTCTCGCCGGCGGCGACCCGGAAGCCGTCATCACCGCCTCGATGCTGCCGCAGGACGTCGGCTCGATGATTCCGAATATGCCCAACAGCAATGGCGGCGAGCACCTGATGAGTCTCGCCCTGCGCGAAGCGCGTGAAGTGTTTGAGCGCGAATATCTGTTGGCTCAAATCAATCGCTTCGGCGGAAACATTTCCCGCACGGCCGAATTCGTTGGCATGGAACGCTCTGCGTTGCATCGCAAGCTCAAGGCACTGGGAATCGATTGAGGAAAACCGCAGGTACGGGCTGCGCCGGATCACGCTTCCTCGTAACGCATTTCGGCGTTTATATCTAAATCCCGATGTCCCGATTTGCTTATGTCAACGGCCGGTATCTGCCGTTCCGTGATGCCAAGGTCCACGTCGAGGACCGCGGCTATCAATTTGCCGACGGCGTTTACGAAGTCTGCGAGGTCAGAGGCGGGCGCC
>Ga0187781_10003154_pt1 | contig 12432 bp, 10 predicted proteins | sample 0715_SJ02_MP02_2_FD_132447 | JGI IMG/M metagenome (GOLD analysis project Ga0187781, IMG submission 132447) | Tropical peat soil microbial communities from peatlands in Department of Meta, Colombia - 0715_SJ02_MP02_20_MG | ecosystem: Environmental > Terrestrial > Soil > Wetlands > Peat | place...
ATGTACCAGGCGGGCACGCTCTCGGGGAATCCGCTGGCCATGGCGGCCGGCTACGCGACCTTGCGCTACCTGCGGGAGCACAAAGATGTGTATGCGAAGATCGACAAGGTGGCCGCCGATGTCGTGGCCGGCGTGGCGGCGGTTGCGCGGGATGCGGGTGTGACGATGTGCCACAACCGCGTGGGATCGATGTTTACGTGGTTCTTTACGCGCGGTCCGGTGACGGATTGGGCATCTGCCTCAAAAAGCGATACCGAGGCCTTTGGACGTTTCTTCCGCGCCATGCTGGATAGCGGCGTTTACCTGCCGCCCTCGCAGTTTGAAGCGGCGTTTGCCGGCGCAGCACACACCGAGCACGATGTGCAGCAGACGATCGCCGCGGCCAAACAGGCGTTTGCGACGGTGACGGCGTAGGGGCAGTCAGCGATCCCGGGAATCTACGGATAGAGCCGATCCAGCGGAACCCTCGGGCACCGTGGTTTTGTTCACCGCCGAGCGTTAGCGACCCAGGTCTGAGGAGCGCGCCTGCTTCAGGTAGAGGGATTGCCGTATCTCCCTCTGATCGAGTTCGCCCTTCTTCTCTGTATCCAGCCTGTCGAACTCCGTCTCCATAAACCTCGTCCATTCTTGCTTGGAAATCCTTCCGTTCTTCGTGTCCATCACCAGCAGCAACTGTTTGACGTTTTCGACGGCCAGCGTCGTTTTGTCTGGCTGCTTAGTAACTGCTTTTTGCGAGACTCCGGCGGCAAGAGCAGTCGCGACAAACAAAGACAGCAGTAGATTCCTTCGCATCATAGTCACCCCACGTGAACTTGGGCGAATTAGACCATGGAAACGCTAACGATGCCCCATTGTTTTATTGAATGGAACGGATCGAATTTCTTTATCGCGGAACAGGGGCAAAGGGGCTTACTCGTCACGGTTGCGGCGGAGAATCGATCGTCTGGGGGTTTCCTGGCTTCGCAATAGAATAGCCGACATGGTTTGGATCCGCGGGAGCCTCTGGCGCCCGGTGGGAGCTGTTTTCGATGGCGGAGCCTGTGGGCTGCATGGAAACGACCTGGTAGGCGTGTTCCTTGCCATCCTTTGAGTCAGCAACACGCAGCAGTAGGCGGTCTTTCTTGATCTTGAATTCGGCTTCTTGGCCTACCGGAAGAACGACGGCGTGCTCTGTCTTCAGCGGCTGGATGCGGTAATCCATCTGATCGGTGCGCAACAGGTATTGAGGGCACAGTTGCTCGCGTGAGTTGACGTGTTCAACTCCCAAGGAGGCAACTGCGCTCCCGAGGCCGGTGAGACCGCGCTGCTTTGCGCCACATGGGATCGATTGCATACTTTCGAGCAGGCCGCGCTGGTCTTTCTTTTTCTTCGCGTGCGCAGTCACAGGAACAGCCAAAATCAAAGCCAGAGCGAGCAGAAGCGATTTTCTCGTTTTCATATTTCCCTCTTCCTCCCTACTTGTCCGTTCATACTTGTTTATCCGGCGAGAAACAGCTGCGGAATTGAGGCCCCGGCTTGGAGGCCTCCAATTCCGCGTCCCACGTGCTGAACTCTATTCACTCGGGCCAGACTTTGTCTTAGGTGCAAGCGGCTGCGTGGGCGGCTTGGTGGTATCGTAGCCGCCGTTTTGCTGAACCCAGTTCGAACTCATGACGGCCTGCGGGTTCTCTTGCAGCTGCTGGCTCACAACGGGGTGAGCCTGGAGATACTCATTCAGGTCGGCATGAGTTGCCAGATACTCCCTGTTATTGGCGAGAGACGGATCGGCCGAGAGTTCGGCTGCGATTGAAGAGTGAGCGCCAAGGAACTGACCGAAGCCGCCCAGTTCGGCACGATTACGGTCATTCCGATCGGAACCATTGCCTCTGAAATGGTCGCCATTGCGGGCGTAGCGCTCCTCATCGCGCATGAAGGCGCTTGGGTCAGTTCGAAACGCCTGCGCCATTTGCGGATGGTCCTGGAGATAATTCTGCAAGGCAGGATGCTCCGCGACCCACTTGCGGTCGTCGATTAGCGAGGGGTTGCGGCGCAACTGGTCGGCGATTTCAGGGTGCGCGTTGAGGAAGGTAGCCATCTCAGCGACGTCCCGGCGGTTAATCTGGTCGCGATCCTCGTCCTGCATGAACACGTTGGGATTTCCGCGAAACTCCTCGGCGACCTGCGGATGATCCTTCAGAAAGTCCTGCAGGGCAGGATGCTCGGCAACCCACTTGCGGTTATCGATCAGCGAAGGATCACGCCGCAACTGTTCGGCGATTTCAGGATGCGCGTCGAGAAAACGAGCCATGTCCGCTGCGTCCCGGCGATCGGCACGCTGGTCATAGCGATCCTCGTCTCTCATGAACAGAGATGGGTCCTCGTGAAAGGCTGCCGTCAGGCGGGGATGATTCTGGAGGAAAGCCTGCAGCTGAGGATGCTGGCCGACCCAGTTCGCATTGTTGATCAACGATGGATCGCGCTCCAACTGCTGGGCGATTTCCGGATGGTTATCCAGAAAGCTATCGAATTCGGCTAATTCGTGACGCGTGACGTCGTCGGGCGGTTGCTGCCCCTGAGACGGATACGGCTGCACCGGACGCTCCGGGCCTACCGGCGTCGGCATCGTGGCTGGGTTCTGCGAAGAGCTTTGGCCAACCAGCACGCCTGTCGATAACACCATCGCCAGCGCGAGCAAAAGACTGACGTGGCGGCAGCGAGTGTGTTTCTTATTGGCTTGTAGCATCTCTTGAATCCTCCTGGGATGAGCCGGGCTCACCCACAGGGGGAAGTGCAAGCGCTCTGCCAGTCGCGGCGGGCCAAGGACCATGTGCCGAAGATTCATCCGCTTGTGGCGGACATAACAACGGCGCGGGAGGATTGCGAACGGAAAATTCTGCCATCGAGCGGAAAAATCGCGGTACAGAACGGTCCCTAAAGCGGTGACTCTAGCAGGGGATGCATAAAATGGTTGCGCCTGTTATCAGGAATTTGCAGGATTGACTCGGGCGGATCGGGCGGTTGGTGGAAACGATTTCGTCCGCCGTGGCTCATGGGTACAGCCGATACAGCATCCTCGGGAATGGGATGGTTTCTCTTACGTGCTCCAGGCCGCAGATCCAGGCTACGGCTCTTTCTATGCCCATGCCGAAGCCGGCGTGGGGGACGCTGCCGTACTTGCGCAAATCGAGATACCACTTGAAGGCTTCTTCGGGGAGGTTGTGTTCTTTGATTCGCTTGACGAGTAAGTCGTAGCTGGCGGAGCGCTGGGAGCCTCCTATGATTTCTCCGTAGCCTTCGGGGGCTAGAACGTCCACGCACAATGCCAAATCCGGTCGTTGCGGGTCCGGCTCCATATAAAACGCTTTGACGGCAGCGGGATAGCAATGGACCATGACGGGACGGTCGTAGAGAGAAGACAAGTAAGTCTCGTCGGGTGAGCCTAAGTCGCCTCCGTATTCGAATTTGTGTTCTAACTTTCCTTGCGCGTGGGCCTCCTGAAGTTTCTGGACGGCTTCGTCGTAGCTGATGCGCGGGAAAGGTACGTCGATCTTTTCGAGTTTGGTAACGTCGCGGCCGATCGTCGTCAGATCGATGCGGCGGCGCTCTAGGCAGCGCTTGACGATGAAGGTGATGAAGCCTTCAGCGAGTTGCATGATGTCATCGAGCGTGCCGTAGGCTACTTCGGGCTCGACCATCCAGAACTCGGTGAGATGGCGGCGGGTTTTGGATTTCTCCGCACGAAACGTCGGCCCAAACGAATAGACCTTGCCTAGCGCCATGGCAGTGGCTTCGATGTAGAGCTGGCCGGACTGCGTAAGGTAGGCCTGCTCCTCGAAGTAGTCAACGGGAAAGAGCGTGGTGGTGCCTTCGCAAGCGGCGGGGGTGATGATGGGCGGGTCGGTGAGGGTGAATCCGTTGGAGTCGAAGTAGTCGCGGGCGGCGCGGATGATTTCGGCGCGGACGCGGAGGATGGCCGCCTGACGCTGGGAGCGCACCCAGAGATGGCGGTGCTCCATGAGGAAGTCCGTGCCGTGGTCTTTTGGCGTAATCGGATACGGATCGCTCTCGGGGACGCGCTGGAGCACCTGGACGTTCGAGACGTCGAGCTCGTAGCCTCCAGGGGCGCGCTTATCGGCGCGGACTTTGCCTTCAACGATGACGCTCGATTCCTGCGTGAGGCCTTTGATGGCGTCGAAGACTTCGGGCGGTACGGCGTTTTTGGGGACGACGCCCTGGATGATACCGCTGCCGTCGCGGAATTGGGGAAAGAGGAGTTTGCCACTTTCGCGGAGGTTGTAGAGCCACCCGCGGATGGTGACGGATTGGCCTTCGTGTTTGCCGATTTCTGCAATCGTGCTGATTTCTGACATAAACCCTTTCACCACCGAGCCGCCGAGGGCGCCGAGAAAAGCTTAAATCATTATCATTTCTTCGTGGAATTAGCCGGCAGCCGGTTTTCAGTTTTCAACGCCTGGTTTCTTCAGGGCCTGCCACAGGTCTCTTGATCTCGCGAACTCTAGAGACTGCCTGAGGCGGGCGGTCAGGCCGAACCTGCCGGCCTCGTCAATTAGCAGGTCCAAGAAAGTATCATCGGGTTTGGTGTCGCATCCTAACCCGAGGTTGCGGATGTGACCGCTTATTTGATGCTGAAGATCGTTCAGTCCAAGAACGGTCCTGGCCTGCTTCTCTCCGGATAGGTAAAGTCCAGCCGAGCGCCCATGGAGGGTAAGGTCGTGCGAAACGCAAGCAAGGAAAATCTGCTTGCCGGAATTTGTGAGTGCGAGGTACCAACTTCGCAAGTCGTCGTTCCCCATAGTTTTTCATTCGCGGCTGGAAAGGAGGCTCATCTGCAATCAAGTTCGTAGATCGTGCACTTCTTGCATTTCTCGGCGCCTCGGCGGTGGATTCAGCTTTCGTCGAGTTTGCGGAAGGTGGAGACGACGTCTTCGGCGTGGTTTCTTTTTTCATGTCCTTCGAGTTCGAGCAGGAGCGGGGGCGTCAGCGGAGCGGTACGCAGCAGGCGCATGGTCTCGTTCCAGTCGATGGAACCGTTGCCCGGCAGAAGGTGCGAGTCTTTGTCCTTCAAATTGTCGTGCACGTGAGTGGAGCATATGTGGTTTTTGACGACCTCGAAAGACTGGGCGACGCCGCTCATCATGTGAGCGTGGCCGCAATCGAAGCAGATGCCGATGTCGTCGAAGTGCATGGTGTGGATGAAATCGACGAGGCGATCGGGAGTGGAGAGCTCGTTGGGAATGTTTTCCAGCAACAGGCGCACGCCGAGCGGTTTGGCGAAGGCGCGGAGATGCTCGACGCAGGTCATGGCGGCTTCGAATTTCTTGTCGTCGAACGCTTCATTGGGAATGCCGATGTGTTGCACGAGGAAACGGAACGGGACATATTCGGCGATTTCAAGGGAGCGTTTGATTTCGTCCATGGCATCGACGCGGTGGGCGCGGTCGGTGGAGGCAATGTTGACGGGCGGCGCGCCGGTGCGTCCCCATTCGTAATCGGAATAGAGGGGCGCATGCACGGAGTTCAAGGGAACGCCGGTGGAGCGGAACCATTCGGCGATCTCGCGGACGTGCTGCTTGCGGTTAGCGTAATCGAAGTGCTGGCGCGCGGCGAAGATTTCGATGGCCTGTGCACCGGAGCGGACGAGTTCGTCGAGCAGGCCGGGGTGCAGCCGTTCTTTAACACAGATGTAAGTGGAAACCGCCTTGAGCATTAGTAGCCTATCGCCTTGCCATTGTTACGTCCGTCGCTGGCACCCAGGCGTTCACCCGTGCGCGGTTCGATCATAATGCATTCGCCGTCGCCCCAGAAATGGGCAACGCTCAATTTGTACCCCTGAGATCGCAGAACATTCATTGTATCTGGAGAAATGCGATCTTCGACACGAATCTCGTCGGGGAGCCACTGGTTGTGAAACCGGGGGGCATTGACGGCTTCCTGAATATCGAGGCCGAAATCGACGACGCCCATGAGGATATTGGCTACCGTGGTCGTAATGGTGGCGCCTCCGGGCGAGCCGAGGACGAGGAAGACCTTGCCATCCTTGAGGACGATGGTCGGCGTCATGGAGGAAAGCGGGCGTTTGGCGGGGCCGATGGCGTTAGCGCGGCCCTGGACCAGGCCGTAGGAATTGGGCACGCCGGGCTTGGAAGCGAAGTCGTCCATTTCGTCGTTGAGGAGAAAGCCGAGGCCTTCGGCGGTGACGCGGGAGCCGAAGGAATCGTTGAGCGTGGTGGTGACGGCGACGGCATTGCCTTCGGGGTCGACGACCGAATAGTGGGTGGTGTTTTCGGGCTCGCGGAGCGGCGGGATTGGACGGGCGGCGGCGACGCGGTCAAGGTCGCCGAACGATGGACGACTTAGACTCCGACTGGGGCTGGCGTGAGCGGGGTCGATAGTGGCCCGCCAGGCGGCAGCGTATTTCTTGTCAATGAGCTGGGGCACGGGGATCTTGGCGAAGTCGGGATCGCCCATAAATTCGGCACGGTCGTAAAAGGCGCGGCGGAAGGCCTCGACGGTCAGGTGAATGGCCTCCGCCGAACGGTTGCCGAACTTGGCGAGGTCAAAGCCCTCGAGGATATTGAGGATTTCGATAAGGGCAGTGCCACCGGAGGACGGCGGCGGGGCGCTGATGATGTCGTAACCGCGGTATGAGCCGCGGACAGGCTCACGCTCCTTGACCTCGTAGGCGGCGAGGTCGGCGGCGGTGACGAGGCCTCCACCTTTCTGGATGGCGGCGGAGAGTTCGCGGGCCAGCGCGCCGTGGTAGAAGCTGTCGGGATCCTGCGCGATGCGCTCGAGGGTGCGGGCGAGTTCGGGCTGCTTGAAGATTTCTCCAGGCTGATAGAACTTACCGTTGCGAAGAAAGATACGGTTGGATTCGGGGAATTGGGCGAGATACTCGTCTTGCCTAAGATCCTGCGCGTCTTCGTAGGCAAGAGGAAAGCCGTCGTGCGCAAGCTTGATGGCGGGCGCAATTACTTTTTCGAGCGAGAGCTTGCCGTATTTCTTTTCGGCGTAGACCATGCCGGCCACGGAACCGGGAACGCCTACCGCGCGATAGCCAACGACGCTGGAATTCTGGTCGCTTTCGGGCAGGACGTTGCCTTGCGCGTCGAGGTACATGTTCTCTGTGGCGGCAGCCGGGGCTTTTTCGCGGAAGTCGAGGAAATGGGTTTCGCCGGCGGCGGTGCGGAGGAGAAGGAATCCGCCGCCACCGAGATTGCCAGCCTGAGGGTGGACGACGGCGAGGGCAAAGCCGGTGGCGACGGCAGCGTCAACGGCATTGCCGCCCGCGCGCATCATTTCGACTCCGGCTTGCGACGCCAGTTCGTGGACGCTGGCGACGATGGCGTGCGGGGCGTGGGTTGGGCGGAGCGGAGCGGCGGCAGCGGCAGTGGCGACGATCGCGAGGGCGATGGACGCGATAAGTGTTCGGTAAGGGCGCATGCCGGGAGATTGAAATTATGAGGCTAGTCCGGGCATGGGGCAGTAGTCAAACCTGTCAGGTCTCACGGGCGGACGCCGACGACTTTCACCGCCGAGACGCCGAGCACGCCGAGAAAAGCTTAGCCGGGCTCTGGCGCGCCTAGTGCGAGCGATTTGCCTTCCACGCTGATTTCTTTGCCGCCTTCCTTTTCGCGGTGGGCTTGGTTCTGGGTGCCTTGGCTTCCACCAGTTCGTAGGACTGGCGGATCAAGTTTTCAAGTTCGCGCACGGGCAGCACGTTCGGGTTGGCGAGGGTGACAAAGTTGTAGCGTCCGACATAGGCGGCGGGGGCGATGCCTTCGATTTCGCAGAGGTCGCGGAACGTTTCCGGTGTGACTTTCACGGTGATGCGCGGATAGCGGCCATCGGAGAGAACGATGCTGGCGAAAATTTTGCCGCGGATCTTGAAGCAGAGATCGTCGGGCCAAGGCATGTCCTCGGTGGCGTCGGGGAAGGTGCGGCAGAGCGCGAGGATGGAGTCGAGGTCGGGCATGGAGCAGTTCCCAGTTCTCAGTTGCTAGTTCCTAGTCAGTGCTAAAGCCTTTCACCGCAGAGACGCCGAGGGCGCCGAGAATTTCATGATCGGCTAATGCCTTCAGTACGTTGTCCGCTTGTTACATTGCCCACCCTGCCGCACGACGGTGAGAATTAGAGCATGAAATCCTTTGGACTCCGCCTTGTTATCACAATTGCGATCGTCCTGGCCGCGACTGGCGGAGCGCGCGCCCAGGCGAACTTTCCCCCAGATTCTGACAATGCAGCCTTGCGCTACTACGCGGCGCTGACCTCGATCATAAGAGACCCAATCCACGAGGATGAAAAGACCCAAGAATTGTTCTCGGAAACGATTCAAGGCAAGACCCCCTGGGATGAGAATAGGCTTGGCCCGCTCATGGAGGCGAACGCCGATGCCGTTCAAGCGATGCAACGAGGCGCCAAGCTTCGGGAATGCATCTGGGGGCTGGACTACCGCCTGGGGGCGATGACGCCGGCCAGGATGGGGATGGGAACGCGCAGTTTGGAGCGTATCAATATCGCCGAGGGAATCCGCGAGTTAGCGAAGGGCAATGGCGAAGCAGCCGTGACCAGCTGGCTCTCAGGAATTCGCTTTTCGCAGGACGTTGGGCGCGGCGGTCCCGTCATCCTGGCGTTGGTAGGAAGCGCCATGCTGATGGACACTTTCGAGGCCATTACGGCGCAGGCGAAACAAGGCAAGTTGCAACCAGCGCAGAAGAAAGCATTGTACGAAGCTATCAAACAGTTGCCGGAGGACGGCTTCGATTGGGGAATCTCGTGGGGCATCGAGTCCGGAATTGCAAACCAATCTCTAGAAGGACTGCGGAAAGCCAGCGACCCGCGGGCGGTATACAAGCAAGCGGGGATGCCAGTCCCAAAGGGACTGCCCCCGACCCAACAGGACATTGATCGATACAGGAACTTCATGCTTGCCGCGCAGAGCGCGTTGCGCAAGCACCCGGAGGTCGCGGCGCCGCTGGTGAGTGACCTGGAATCGCGGGAGCACAGCCTTCGCGAGGTCGAGCAGTTGCTGATCCCGAATCTTTCACAGTGCAATCGCGCTCGAATCAAGGTGCTTTCCGACCGTAACGCACTGCTACAAGCCCTCGCCTCCAACTAGAGCATTTTCCCAGTCTTTGCCGGCGGGTGGCTGGCGTCAATAAACGGGCTGAAGCCCGTCGCCACACGGACCTATACCTGCTCCCGGTTTTCGCCGAGCACTACGTTGACATCGAGTTTCTTTTTGCCGCGGTAGACGGTTACGTGAATTGTGTCGCCGGCGCGGTGCTTGTTCATGATCCGCGCCAGATCCTCCTGGGTCTCGATTTTTTGTCCATCGATGTCGACGATCAGATCGCCGCCGATCATGATGGGCATATTGCCCAGGTAGGCGCGTTCGGTGCCTCCGTGAAGGCCGGCGTGGTCGGCGGCTCCGCCGGGAACGGCCTGCACAATCAGCAGTCCGGAGTCGGCGGCGAGACCCAACTCGCTAGCCAGTTCGGGATCGATGGGAATGGTGCGAATGCCGAGCGCGGGACGGCGCACGCGGCCGAGCGTCACCAGATCGTTGAGCACGGCCTTGGCGGTGTTGATGGGAATGGCGAAGCCGATGCCTGCACTCTGGCCGGCGCTGGAGGCGATCATGGTGTTGATGCCGATGACCTCGCCGTGCCAGTTGAGCAGCGGGCCTCCGGAGTTGCCCGGGTTGATGGCGGCATCGGTCTGAATGGCTTCTTCGATTTCGTTGCCGTCGGGTTCCCTCACGCCGCGGATGGAGCTGACGATACCGCGGGTTAGCGTGCCGGAGAAACCGAAGGGATTGCCGATGGCATAAACTTTCTGGCCGACCTGAAGGTTGGTGGAGTCGCCGAGGGTCATCGGCTGGAGATCGGGGGCCTTGATCTGGACGACGGCAAGATCGTGCGCCTGATCGGTGCCGACGATGGTCGCTTTATATTTCTTGCGGTTGTGGAGAGTGACTTCGACCTGGCGGGCATTCTCGATGACGTGGAAGTTGGTGAGGATGTGGCCTTCCTTATCGATGATGAAGCCCGAGCCCTGGCCCTCCTGCGGCACCAGGCCATAGAAGAAATCAAAGGTCATGGCGCGGGAGGTGATATTAACCACGCCTCCGATGTTGTGGCGGTAGACGTTGATGTTGTTCTGCTCTTCGGTGTCGAGCGACTCGCCGCCCGCGGCTTCAGTGATTTCGACATGCTGGGGACGGCTGATCCAACCGGCGGGATGGAGGTCGCCGCGGTGGTGAGTGGTGAAGTAGAAGAAGGCGGAGGCGATGATGACGCCGAAAAGAAAAGGACGCACGATTCTCATGTTTGCTTTTGCGACTCCGTAGGATGACCTGTAGGGATTTTAGCGAAAAGCAGGGAGAGTGTGCCGACGAGCCTCCAACGGGAGGAATTGAGTTCGGTCAGGAATTCGTGCATCCGATTAGCGCTCTAGGCGTCGCTTAGCGCCCTCATCACTATTCGTCCTCCTAAGGGCTTGTGAGCTTAGGTCACCTGTTGAGTCTGCCCCAGCCGCCGCCGCCGGGGGATTCGATGCGCACGCGCTCCCCCGCACGCAGGCGGACGCTGGTTTTGCCGGGGAGTTCTTCTTCGGACGGGCGAGGACGCCCGTTGCTCCATGTCGCATTGCGGATGATGGCCGTGCGGCCGGGAGCGCCGTCTGTGCCTCCTGCTAAGCCGTAAGGGCCGCGGGTACGACGGTCGGCTAGCATTGTGACCTGGGCGTCGGTGAGGACTTCAATTTCGCGGACAATGCCGTCGCCGCCGGTGTATTGGCCACGGCCTCCACTGTTGGGACGGAGCGAGTATTGCCGGACGCGCAACGGGTACGCGCTTTCCAGCGCTTCGACGGGCGTGTTGAGCGAGTTGGTCATGTGGGTATGGACGCCGGAGACGCCGTCTTTGGTGGGCCGGGCGCCCATGCCTCCGGCGATGGTTTCGTAGTAGGCGAAGGGGTGAGCGGAGACCGGCCCCTCAGCGCCTAAAGGCGCTCTTGCCAAGGCGCTGGCACGGCGCGGCTCAAAGCCGCGCCCCTTCAAAACAGCTTGCCGCCTGACGCTGTCGTCGAACCCCTCGACCACCTCCGATCCGCGCGAATCCATGCCGCCGATAGTCAGGTTGTTCATGGTTCCGGAGGCAGCGGCGGGAATGCGCTCGGGGATGGCTTCGGAGAGAGCACGCAGCACGACATCGACAATGCGCTGCGAGGTTTCGACGTTCCCTCCGGCGACGGCGGCGGGCGGACGGGCGTTGACCACGGTGCCGGGCGGGGCAATGACTTGAATGGGCCGCATGAGACCCGCGGTGGCGGGGACATCTTCGCGCAGGAGACAGCGAAAGACGTAGAAACAGGCGGAGTAGGTGATGGCTTCGACGGCGTTGATGGCTCCGGCGACTTGGGGATCGGAGCCGGTGAAATCGATGGTGACGTCGCTTTTGCCCCTTTGAGTTGAGGAAAGGTAGGGGTCCTTCGACCCCGCACGCCGATCCGCTTCGCGAATCGACGTGCTCCGCTCAGGATGACTCGAACCTCTGGCAGGATGACTCGAACTTCTGGTGTCGTGCCGAAGGCGAACCGTAACTGCGATGCGGACGGGTTTCGATTCGACGCCGTCGTCGTCGAGAAAATCTTCACCGGCGTACTCTCCGGGCGGAACGGTTGCCAGGAAGGCGCGCATCAACTGCTCGGAATAGTCGAGCAACCCGGCGGCGGCCTTTTGCGCGCGGGCGAGGCCGTAGCGGGCGCAGATTTCGTGGAGGCGGCGGGCTCCAGTTTGGCAGGCGGCGATCTGGGCGCCGAGGTCGCCTACGCGCTCTTCGGGCGTGCGAACGTTGTTGAGAAGCAAGGCGAGCACGTCGGGCACGATTTTTGCGCCGCGCATAATCTTGACGGGCGGCATGCGCAAGCCTTCCTGATAGATTTCGCGGCACGGGCCCATGGAGCCGGGGTAGGCGCCGCCGACATCGGCGTGGTGGGCGCGGGAGGCGACGTAGAAGTCGGGGGTGGCGTTTACGTTTCCCAGGTTAGCGCGCAAACCCCGCGCGCGAACCTGGGGCACCGTCGGTTTTTTCCTGGTCGAGGTACGGGTTCTCAGGTAGGGGTCCCTCGACTCCGCGGTTGACGCCCTTCGTGCGTCAACCGCTCCGCTCAGGATGACATCCCGGAAAACATAAACCGGCATGACGAGAGTGATATCGGGCAGGTGGGTGCCACCGCGGAAAGGGTCGTTGAGCATGACGATGTCGCCGGGTTCGAGCGCGCCTTCACGGGAACCACGCTGACTAAGCTCGCGCTGTTGGATGGCGGCGGCCACCGACATGGGCATGGAGCCGAGATGCACGGGCATGTGGTCGCCCATGGCGATCACTTCACCGTTGCCGTCGAACACGGCGCAGGAATAATCGCGAC
>Ga0187781_10003156_pt1 | contig 12430 bp, 10 predicted proteins | sample 0715_SJ02_MP02_2_FD_132447 | JGI IMG/M metagenome (GOLD analysis project Ga0187781, IMG submission 132447) | Tropical peat soil microbial communities from peatlands in Department of Meta, Colombia - 0715_SJ02_MP02_20_MG | ecosystem: Environmental > Terrestrial > Soil > Wetlands > Peat | place...
CCGTTTATTGGGCGGACGTCGGGTCCAGATTCACTCGGAGTGACCGGCCATTAAATTCAATGCGGGTGCTTTTCCGCCTCGCCGGTCATGGGGACGAAACGGACAGGCAGGAGACTCTCGCGCAGGACTCCTTCGCGGCTCCGACGAAGGCGAACCAGTTCCTGATCCCAAAGGCCCAGAGGAAGAACCATTCGCCCGCCTTCGCGCAACTGGTCCACGAGTGGCTGGGGAATGTGGTCAGGGGCGGCGGTGACGATGATGGCATCGAAGGGCGCGGCCTCCGGCCATCCCCGGTAGCCGTCGCCGACGCGCACTCGTACATTCCCGTAACCCATGCGATGCAAGCGAGCTTCCGCTTTTTGGGCCAGAGGCTCCAGAATCTCGATGGTATAGACCTCCGCGACCAACTCCGCCAGAATCGCCGCCTGATAACCCGAGCCGGTGCCGATTTCCAGCACCCTGTCGCGCGGCTTGAGCTCCAGTGCCTCAGTCATAAAAGCGACGACATAGGGCTGCGAGATGCTCTGCCCATGCTCAATCGCCAGCGGGTAATCAATGTAGGCTTCGGCTTGCTCCTCAGGCGGCACAAACAGGTGGCGGGGGACCCTGCGCAAAGCCGCCAGAAGGCGGGGGTCGTGAATACCTCGGGCTTCAATCTGATCGCGAACCATTTCTTCCCGCGCGGCCTTGCATTCGTCCGAAGGTAACTGAAGGAGCGGGGAGAATGCTGCCCCATTTAGTCTGCGGTCGGAGGCCAAGGGAAAAAGCAACGCGAGGATGAGTGCCAGGAGGGCTGCCGGAAGGGCTGATATGTTGGTGGAGCGTTGCCGCATCGTCGCTCCGAAAATACAGGCGATCGGGAACAAAGATGACGATTGCAGTTTACCACTTTCATGGAGATCGCACAGCAAGCCCGGAGGTTGCATGCTGGAGTCAGAATGGGTGCGGCTAGAAGTGGAATTCGAGGGTGGGTCGTTCTCCCCGAAAAGGGAGGTGGGGGTATGGGGGCGAGTCCTGACTTTTTGTCCATGTTGCTCTGCTTGACCCGCCCGCCGCAACATCGTAGCCTACTAGTTGACCTATGGAGCGGAGAAAACAGAGAGCGCGCAGAAACTCACAAATCGGCCCCCGGTGTCGGAGACTCGTCAGGGCCTGACAAGGCGATGTTATTGTGTGAGAACGAGCCGAATGACCTATCGATTAGCGTTTTTCCGGTTCCAAAACGAACCCGTTTTCCCAGCGCATGAAAAGTCAATGGAAGCTGATAGGACCGCCAAAGACTAGAAGCTGATAGACGACACTGCGGGTTTCCAGTTCCTGATTTCTAATTTCTGCTTTTGGGCGCTTACCATTTCACTATCAAGGCGTCGTAAAGGGTAGTGAGGTCAAGCGAAGTCCGTGATGGAAGGCTGCTTGGAGCTGGCTGGACACGTACCGGAAGAGCGAGGGCAAGCGAGTGGGGCGGACGAGCTAGCGCTTATTCGCCGCGCCCAGGAAGGCAACCCTGAAGCCTTCGAAGCGCTGGTGCGCGCCTACGACCAGAATGTGCTTCGCCTTGCAATGCAAGTGGTGCGCTCGCAAGAGGAGGCTCAAGACCTTTATCAGGAGGCCTTTCTGAAGGTTTACCGCTCTCTCCGCTACTTCCGCCTGGAGGCGCGATTCTCCACTTGGCTCTATCGGGTGGTAATGAATGTTTGCTTAGACTATCTGCGCCGCCAAAACATCCGCAAAGAAATACAGGGACCGGAAAGCGAAGACGGCCAACCGGAGTACTTTCAGACGCTGCCTGACCACAGGCCGGTGCTTGACCCGGAACGCGCCGCGCATTCAGGGGAAATCGGAAGGCGGATCCAGGCTGCGCTCCAGCGCCTGAACCCTCGCGAACGCCTGGTTTTTGAATTGAAGCATTACCAGGGTCTCAAGCTCCGCGCTATTGGCGAACTTTGCAAGACCAGCGAGCAGACGGTCAAGAACTGCCTGTTCCGCGCTACCCAGAAACTGCGGTTGGAACTGGGGGACCTTGTGTAGCGAACGGGCCATGTAGGGGCGGTTCGCGAACCGCCCCTACTCAACGCGGAATGATGTTGGGGGATACAGTTATGAATTGCAAGGATTTCGAACAGTACATGACGCTCGATTCTTATGGCGAACTTCCGCCTGAGCAACGGGCCTCCTACGAAGCGCACCTGGCTGGCTGCGCCCATTGCCAGGCTGCGCGGGAGCAAGTTCGCGGCCTGCATGAAGTCCTGGGTCAGCGGCCACGCCTTGAACCCACTCCCGATTTTCTAGTGGAGTGCCGGCAAGCCTTGGCAGAGACGCTCGAGAGGGAACGGCTGGGATGGCACGGCCTGATCCGGGAGTGGCTGTCTTTCCTGCAACTCCCGCCCCAACGCGTGGCGCCGCGCGTCGCTTTCGCTCTCAGCCTTTTGGTTTTCGGTTTTGGCCTGGGTCGAATGTGGCGTCCGCACCTCGACCGGGTGCTTCCCCCCGGGCCCAGCAACGCAAACGCATCTTCCCTGGCCGGCGCGGACCTGGAAAACATGCGCATCAACGACATCAGTCGCGTGGCGCCCGATCCAAGGACGGGCGACGTGCGGATCACTATGGACGCGCAGCGTCACTTCACCCTGGAAGGCTCGCTCGACGATCCTCGCATCCAACAGCTTCTCGTTTATGCCGTGAAGAGCTACGACAACGCGGGGATTCGCCGCGACACACTGGACGCTTTGCGCGCGCGCTCGAAAAGCCCCAACGTCCGAGCCGCCCTGCTTTATTCCATGGAGCACGACCCGAACGTTGGGAATCGCCTCGCGGCCTTGGACGCAGTGCGAGGCATGGAGGGCGGCGAGGATCTCCAGCAGAGCTTGATCGAGGTTCTCGAGCATGACCGGAACATGGGAGTCAGGGTCGAGTCTGTCGACCTGCTGGTCGACCAGGCGGAAAAGGAAGGACGCAATGCTGCGATCTTGAGCGCGCTGCAGCGCCTCGCCGCAAGCGATTCGAACCCCTATGTGCGATTGAGGTGCGCCAGCGCGCTGAGAAAGCTGGGAAGCGATGGGTTTTCACAAGCAGATGAGAAATAGACTTCTATTGCCATGCGCGATTGGGTTTTGGCTGGTGGCGCTGCCCTGGCCCGCGCTCGCCCAGGCCACCATCACCGTGAAGCGGGGCAATCCGGTCGGTCAAGGCGGCGGCGCCTGGACGGAGACCTTTGAATGGAACGCTCCGGCGCGGGAGGGAGGGAAGCTGATCCTGCGGGCGAACATGGGCTCCGTGGAAATCACCCCCGGCTCCGGTAATCAGCTCGAGGGTCGCGTGGTTGTGCGCGCTTATACGGGAAGCGAAGAGAAGGCGCGCCGCGTTTTCGAGGCCTACCACCTCAGCGCCCGCTCTATCGAGGGCGGCGGTGTCTATGTAAGCGGTGAGTTTCCCGTTTCGAGCCACCACAATGGCTCCGTGGCGGCGGAATTCGACATCAAACTTCCAACTCGTTTCAATCTGGACGTTGAGACGCAAGGGGGAGACATCGCTTTGGAGGCCCCCCTCCAGGGCGAAGCGCGGCTGACCACGGCGGGCGGCGACGTCCACACAACCGACATCAGCGGCCCGGCCAGGGTAGAAACCGCCGGTGGAAGCATCAGCCTGGGTGACCTTGGAGCCCGGGCGGAAGTTCGGACAGCCGGTGGAAACATTCAAATCGGGAAAGTCCGGGGCGATGCCACGATCGAAACCAGCGGCGGAGAGATCCAGGTAGGGCAAGTCGACGGGGCCCTGCGAGCGGAAACGGCAGGAGGCGATATTGTCCTCGCGGGGGCTGCCGGCGAAGTTATGGCGCAAACGGCGGGGGGACAAATCCAAGTGGGGCCCACGCGAGGCAGTGTGCGGGCCGAGACCGCCGGAGGAAGCATCCGGCTTCAAGGCGCGCGCGGGCGGGTTGTGGCGGAAACGGAGGGAGGCAGCATAGACCTTCTCCAGCTCGAGGCAGGCGTCCGGGCAAGCACCACCGATGGACGAATCGTAGCGGAGTTTGACGCCGGTGCAAAAACCTTTGCGGCATCGCAGCTCGAGACTTCCATGGGAGACGTGCTCGTCTATCTTCCCGCGGGTTTGCCTTTAACCATTGACGCGGCCATCGACGCGGCCGCCGGCCATCACATTGTCACCGACTTCCCCCTTAACATCTTGGGAGACAAGGAAGACTTCAGTGAGCGCACCATTCGCGGCCATGGCACGTTGAACGGCGGCGGCGAGGTCCTGCGCATCCGAACCGTTGCCGGCAACATCGAGATTCGCAAACTCAACGCGCACAGCCTAGAGGATTTGAAGAGCCACGTAGAGACGAATTGGAGTGGTTGGCAGGAGAAGCAGGCGGAAAAAGCACAACGGCAGCGCGAGCGCGAACAAGAGCGCCGGGAGCGACAACGCGAAAAGGAGGAGAACCGTGACCAGAACTGACGCTATGCAGCTCCGGCGACATTTGACGACCTGTCTCTTCTTGTGCTTCGCGATGGCGCCCGCGGTCACCCTTTCAGCTTCTCAGGTGCTTGAGCGCGCATGGTACGGGCGCTATCCGCTCCCCGCAGGAGGAAGTGTAGCGGTCGAGAACATTCAGGGCGAGATCAGCGTCGCGGGATGGGATCGAGCGGAAGTCGAAGTCACAGCGGTGAAGATTGGTACGGGGCGAGGCGAGGATCTGGATGACGTGCGCGTGGTGGCCGAGCTTGGATTACTAAGCTTGAAGCTTAGAACCGTCTACCCGCCCCTGGAGGAGCCGGTGCGAGTCAACTACCGGCTGCGCGTGCCGCGCCAGCTCAGTCTGTCCTGGCTGCGCACGCTGGAGGGCAACATCACCGTGCACGATATCGAGGGAGCTGTGGAGGCGCGCACTCTAAGCGGGAACATCGAGCAGACAGGTGCGACGGGTCGAGTAGTGGCGCGGACGCTTACAGGAAGCATCCTCGTCTCGCTGCGAGCCCTGCCCGCGAGTACTGCTCCGCTGCTTTTGGACACGGTGAATGGGAACATCGCCCTGCTCCTTCCACCTCGGCCGAATGCGGATCTGGAATTGAGCACCGTGGCCGGAACGATCCAAGGCGATTACACCTATGAGGTCAGCTCGACTCCCGGCGACTCGACGCGACGGGCGCGTCTGGGCCTGGGCGGTGTGACGATTTCATTGCGTACTGTGCGGGGCTCGATTTGCGTTGCCCAGCGGGACGACCAGTTGTAGTTTCGATCACGAAATGGAAGCGGGCGCGTCTAAGGGAAGTGGGTAGCGCAGCCTCCGGTTTTGAGGTCTGCGGCCCTCGAGGTGGAGAACAAGAAAAAAGCCGGGGACCTCTAAGACCGGAGGTCCGCGCTACCCCGATTCGGAGCGGAGGAAAAACATGAAACGAAATCTCGCGTTGGGATTGTTGCTCTCATCGGTGACATTTCTGGCCGGCGCAGGTAACTGCCGCAGTCAGGAACCGCCTGCGCCGCCTAGCCCGCCGGACGCAATGGAGTCCGAGGCTGACAAGCTCCAGATGCAACTCCTGGATCCCGCGGGGGCCGCTTGGCTGGGCGTTACATTGAAAGACGTGACCGCGGAGAAGGCCCGGGAATTGAAATTGCCGGGCGAGTATGGCGGGCTGGTAGAGAGTGTGGATGCGGATAGCGCAGCGGCGAAGGCGGGCCTCGAAAAGGGCGATGTGATCGTCGAATTCGCGGGCGAGCGCGTGCGCAGTGTGGCCCAGTTGCGCCGCCTGATTCGCGAGACTCCTGCCGGCCGCACGGTCAGCCTGCAAGTCATCCGGGACGGTCAGGCGCGAACCCTAAGCGCCACACTTCAATCTCGAAGGAACCAGTTTTCCTTTCAGACTCCGGAAATACGCATTCCGGAAATCAATATCGCACCCAACCTGGTGATGCCTTATTTTCGGGGCTACGGCAACATGTTCGACGGAAGACCCACCCTCGGAATTTCGGGGGACGAGCTGACAACGCAGCTTGCAGGCTATTTCGGCGTCAAGCAGGGCAAAGGGGTTCTGGTGCGAGAAGTGGTGGCCGGCAGCCCGGCCGCGAGAGCGGGGTTGAAAGCGGGAGACGTCATCGTGGCTGTGGATGGGAAGGGCGTGGCGACGGTTGGGGAATTGCGCAAGGCCCTCGAGTTAAAACCCGGAGGGGAAACACGTAAGCTCAGTCTGAGCATCGTGCGGGATCATCATGAGCAAACCGTGCCCGTCGAGCTGGAGAGGCCGGGATTTAGCGACCACGAGAAAGAAGTCGCGGGTATGGGGATTGATGCCGGGGAGTGGCAGCGCGTTGAAGCGCAGTTTAGGGAGCAAATGGCGGAAGCTCAGCGCGCCCTTCAGGAAGCCCAAAGGCATCTGGGCGACCAAGACCATTTGATGTTGGAAAAAGCGCGGCAAGCCGCTGAAGAGTACCGACGGGCAGTCGAGGAACAGCGCAAGCTGCAACTCCGGAAGCAGCTCGGCCATACGTCCGGGCAAAGCGAGGCCATTTGAGCGAGGGTTCGAGTTGAGCTCGTGTCCTGAGAGAGAAGTTCGTTGAAGAATTCAGCCTGTCAGCCGACGGGCGACATCCCGCGTACGCGGGACCACGGCGTCAGCCGTGGGTCGCCACACCGCACCCTCACCCCCCTCCCCTCTCCCGCCCGAGCGGGAGAGGGGTGTCCCGCGGATGCGGGGCGGGGTGAGGGCCATCCAACCCGTCAGCCGACGGGCTACTCTATGCCGCCCCTGACGGGGCTCCCAAAAGCGGGCGCGCATGAGAAAGACTTTCTTAACGAACTTCTGACTCAGGACACTAGTTGATGAGTTGACAGATAAGTCTCCAACCACCGAAGAAACCAACCCGCTTTTGCATACTTAGCGCCGCGCCTTTGGGGGACATTGACGCGGCCCTGCCACCGCGACAAATAAAAAAACCACCGAACGGCGATAAGGGGCTACAATAAAAAGTTGTGGCAGCGATCTCGATGTAAGAGCGCTGGAAGAAATCTCAGATAAGCAGAACTCTGACTTCGCGGCTCAGGGCCGAAGAATGCCTCAACCTATGTTGGACCTCGCCAGCTTGCGCAGCGGTTTCACTTGAGTGTGACCCCGCCAATCGCGGGCCGATTTCGTTCTTTCCCATCATCTCCATAATCTATTCCCGATTCGGAGGAGTTTATGAAGCCGGAGCGCGTTCTTGTAGTTTCTTGTATTTCCACCCTGCTGGCGGTCTCCGTCGTGGTATGTTTCCCGAGCGAATACTCAGCGCCCGCGCGGACTTTTTTATTCACTTATCACGTGGCCCTTAAGCCGATTCCCACCAGCGCGCGGCGCGTGCGCATTTGGTTGCCGCGCCCGGCTTCGGACAACAATCAAACCGTGGTTTTGAAGGGAGTCAACGGATCGGTTCCATTGCGCGAGACGCGCGAGGCTGTGTTTGGTAATCAGATCCTTTACGGTGAAATATCCCACCCCGCGTCGGGCAGCGCCGAGTTTACGATTGAGTACCTGGTAACGCGCAAGGAGTTCTCCAAGGGCGGATTCGAGAGTCTGGCCAAGGCGCATGAGGGAACCGCCGCTCTCCCGCCATACCCGGCGCGTTTCCTCCTGGCTGATCGCCTGGTTCCCGTCCAAGGGAAACTGAGAGACCTGGCGGACGAGAACACGCGTGGCCTGGACGGCGCCGTGCCGAAGGCGCATGCGCTTTACGATTATGTCCTCCGCACCGTTCGCTACGACAAGTCCGGAACCGGCTGGGGACGCGGCGACTCACTGTGGGTATGCGATAGCAAGCACGGCAACTGCACGGATTTCCACTCGCTCTTTATCTCGCTGGCGCGGGCGGAAGGAATCCCGGCGCGCTTCGAAATCGGTTTTCCCTTGCCCGCCGCCTCGCAGGGCACGATTCCCGGTTACCACTGCTGGGCGGAGTTCTATGTCAATGGTGTGGGCTGGGTACCCGTGGACATTTCCGAGGCGTGGAAAGACCCTGCCAAGCGCGATTATTTCTTCGGGTCGCTGGACGCCAATCGCGTGCAGTTCTCTCTGGGCCGCGACCTGGTGCTCCAGCCCAAACAGGAGGGGCCGCCCCTCAATTACTTCATCTACCCTTACGCGGAAGTCGACGGCCAACCGTTCGAAAACATCGAGAAGGAATTCGCGTTTCGCGAAGTGGAAGCGGGCGAGTAACTTGGACCTCTGCCTTTGACCTGAAGATTCACTATAGGATCGGAGCATTCCCGGAATGCGTGTCATTCCCGCGAACGCGGGAATCCAGCTTGTAGGCCACGCCTCAATACTTTTCGCCGATCGATATGCGGCCCGCGAACCTGTCGCGGCACCAAGCTTTCCACGTATGCAAGTTTAGCAAGGTCACAACCTCGCCGTTGGGTCCAAAAGCGTCGATGGGTTGCTCTGAGGGCACGGCGTACTGCATCTCGCCGCTATGCTGGACCATTTGAGCTAGCGAGGTCCCCGCAAGTTGTTCCTCAACCTTCCGTTGCAGGCGATTCCGAATGTGCACTTGCCCATGCAGTTCTTCGACTATGCCCAGGTTGGGGCGCGGGTTTTCCGGGTCGATGACATCCCAAAGGTCATAGTCGCTGTAGATATACTTCCCATTCAACGTCACGCAGCCGAAGTGTTTGGAGGAAGAGTTCATGTCGGTTCGGTAGGCCGAGCCTGGGGCGTTCAGCACGCCTCTTTCGAATTCGCCCCACGCCTTCTTGGCGGAGGCGATCTTTTCGGGTTTGAACACGTCGGAATGAACGCCATAATCCACTACCAGACCTGCTAGTTGCCAGACTCCCTTCTTGCTATTGAAGTCGGCCGTTTTAGCCTTGCAGTCGATGCGCTTTGGGACGTAACCGGGCGAGTTCACGTAGCGAAGGGATTCTTTGTTGGTGAGGCGCACAAAGATCCAGTACTTCGTTTGGATCGCCACCTGCGAGAAGATCTTTTCGTGGTCTTTATTCATAAGATCCTTCCTCTCCCCTGCCCGCAACACGCGTACCTGTTACCACGAGCAGGCGGTTCTTAGGCTCGCAATAAGAAGCGCCGACCTCGCTCCCGCGGCGGCGGCAAGGGCTGACCCCGCAGGAGCGGAGCCCGCACGACCAGTAGATTCAAGTGGAATTAGGGCACCACCCCACAGCAAACAAAGTACCATGGAAGGACTGCCATGAGCAAACACGATTTTGTGCGCGAGTCTGCTTTCATCTGCGACGCGGCCTCAGTTGTACTTCCACGCCGAAGTATCCTCGCCCGCCGGTGCGTTCTTAGTGATCTGATCGGCCATGGTTCGGATCAGGTCCTCTTGAGTCATGGATTGCCAGCCGTGCCCCTTCTCAGGCCGCCCGAACTCGAAGCTTCCTTCGTAATGCGGGTCGTGGGTGGTTTTTAGGAAGTTCTGAAGATCGTAGACAGCCAAGTTGAGATAGAAGTTGTCCATGTCGCCCACCTCGAGGTGGATCTTTCCCACCAGTTTTGGCCCGATCGTAGCCCAGTTCTGCTTGAGGTAGGCCGTGAGGTCATAGCCGTGGTCGCGCATGTAGTCCGCCACACCGCGGTCGATCTTGCCGGTGAGCTTGTCCCAGAGCGGCCTTGGATAGCCGTCCTCACCCACCGGCCCATACGCTGCCTCCCAGATTTCCAGTTGCTGGCCAGAGCGCCCGTGGCTGCCCAGCGTCGCCTCGAGTTGGCTCATCTGCGACACCGTCACTTCCACTTGACCTTCGCTGCTCCGCATCACGGGCCGTGCCGCCTGCAACCAGGTATGCCCAGGTTCGAAGAAGGCATTATCATCTTTATAGATATTTATAAGCTGATAATGCTCGAAACTGATGGGATCGGGGTAAAGCGTCCAGGTGCCGCCAAAGAAGTCCGGGTGGTAGAGTTGCAGCGCCAAGGATTCCCAGCCCCCCGTCGAGCCGCCCGAAAGCAGGCGCGCGTAAGGCTCGCGAATGATGCGGAAGTGTGTTTCGAGGTAAGGGATCAGCTCCGTCATGAGGGCATCGCCGTAAGGGCCGTTGTTGGCAGAGTTAACGGCGTAAGAATCGTCAAAATAAGGCGTGGGGTGCTGAAACGTCACGACCAGCAGGCGTGGGAAATGGTCGGAGTTCCAAGCCTGATAAAACTGGTAGCCGGTTTCGAGATTGTCTTGACTAAGCCTGTTCTTGGCGCGTTCCGGCAACGGCACATCCTCCGTGGTGAATCGCAGGGGAGCGCCGAGGTCGAAATGGTCCTGTTCGTAAAGCGCCGGATAGGACACGTCGGGGTGAGAGTCGTATCCTTTCGGCAGCAACACCGTGGCGCCAAGATAAATCGGCTGGCCCCAGAATTCCGTGAGCAGGTGGCTCTGAATCTTGATGTGCTTTACCCACTCGGTGTCCTGGGGAATCTCCACCGGGGGGATGACCTTGGTCAGACTGAGGTTGACCTCGTAGCCGGTGGCGGGATCAAGGTGGACCTTCTCGACCTGGCCGTAAAGGTTGCCAGGGGAGCGGTTGAACTGCTGGCCTTCCCACTGGTCGAGGTGGACCCAAACGGTGTGGCCGTCAGAGCGGTGACACTGCGTGTAAATATTGATGAGCGCCTGAATGTAATAATCGCCGGCCGGGATTTCGGCGAGGCTCGCGGGCGGGTAGCCGAGTGTCGTGCCGTCGATCAATGCGGCCTCGCCGGGCTTGAGCTGGACGACGTCGGCGCCGAACAACGGCGACGTGTCCTCCCAGGAACCCGCTTGCAGGCGAGGTTCAGGCATTTCCCGGTTCGAAATCGCCACGAAGACACGGCCGGTAATGGGCTCAGCGTGAACCGAGGCGGGAAAAGAGACCTTGAATCGCAGACTTGGCGGCGGCGTTTTCGGCCAGGCGTGGGAGGGCGTGACCAGTACGCCAATGAAGGCGATTGCCAGAACCGCCACGTGGAAGTGATAGAAATGAGTTGGTTCGGTTTGCCTCAAACGGACCCCCATGGAAGTCAGGTATTGCCGCGGCGGGTTTACCGCATCAAATTGCACCGTAAATCCGCCTCTGTATTCGTCTCGTCTACCGCTGAATCAAAATGATGCCTGATTCCCAAAAAGCATGAGTGTACCATGACCGGCGGTGAGTGGCGGGAACAGCAAGGGGGGTACTTAATAGATAAGTGGGGGGTACTTAAGCTGAATTGATTTTCATCTTCGAGAAGCGTACTCTACCCACCGTGGCCACTTTCCCACACCCGGTCCGTCGCCGGTCCGAGCGCAGGATCGCAAAAATAGCTATTGTCGTGTTTGTGGAGAAGGAAAATGAACGGGAAGGCTGCGACGCGTTCACCGTGGACGTTTCCGACCTAGGGGCACGAATACAGGCCGGCATCTCGCTCACACCGGGCCAAATGGTGGAAGTTGTACCTGTCAACGGCTCTGAGCCCGTGCCCGCCCGCGTGGTATGGGTGGGGGCGACGGCCTCGGAACTGGAAGGACAAGCAGGGCTGGAGTTCCTTAGTCCGTTTGATATTTCTGCCTAAGGCAAAGATTTTTTTCAATCTTCTCTCTTAAGGGCCTTACCGATCTCAACCTGAAACGACGGCTCTTCGCGTGTGCCTGTGATTTTGATGGGCAGGACGGTTCCCGCCCCCTCGCGCGCGAAAAGCGGATCAATCGGTTTCAGCAGCAGCGATTTGATCCCGCTGGTGAGTTGTGAGACTTTAGCCTGGAGGCGAACGGTTCCATGAAAATCTAACGTCTGGCTGAGCAGCCCGAACACGCCTTGAAGCTGCAGGGACGCCCCGGGGAGATTAAAAGAGAGGCTGGAAAACGTCACCTGACTATTCGCCAAGGCGAAATGCCCTTGCGCCTCAAAGGGGGTATTCTGGATGTCCTCGTCCCTGGGTTTCCCCTGGCCACGCCTGCTCAGGCTGGTGATTTTCGCCTCCGTCTCGGGGCTGGTAAACCGGGCGGATCGAATAGCGAAAGTGCCGTCCAGTTTCAATCGTTTTGCGATTTCCTCCTCACCGGAGTGGAGGTCAAACTTCGTGCGGATGCTCAGCGCGCCCGTCATGGACGGCGTGGAGGATTTCACCGCCAAGCGGAGAAAGTCCTGCAACCCGGCAGGCTGCGCGGTTACGTCAAGCAGAATGATTCTGCCGCTCCCACCTGCCGCTTGGGTCACCCCGCCGCGCGCGACTATCGTCGAACCAAGCAACTGAGCATTTACGGGTCGCAAGAGCGTGTCGCCGTTGACACCGTCGACGACGGCGCTGAACTGCGTCTTCAAATGCACCTTGTTGCCGCTGATCCCGAGATCGAAATTGGGAGTGTCGGTCTCACCATGAACTTGGATTTCGCTCAGCACGCCTTCGTAGCTGCCGTGTGAACTTAGCGTTCCTCCGAGACCACGAATGGTGGACAAGTCGGCGTTTGAAAAGCTGTAATTTCCGGAAACCGGGGTCAG
>Ga0187781_10003157_pt1 | contig 12428 bp, 9 predicted proteins | sample 0715_SJ02_MP02_2_FD_132447 | JGI IMG/M metagenome (GOLD analysis project Ga0187781, IMG submission 132447) | Tropical peat soil microbial communities from peatlands in Department of Meta, Colombia - 0715_SJ02_MP02_20_MG | ecosystem: Environmental > Terrestrial > Soil > Wetlands > Peat | place...
TCGGCGGAAGACCGGGACAGGATAAAGGGTAGGGGAAGGGGTTCGCCTGAGGGCTCCCGGGCCCGCCGGCCTACGACGTCACGGCGTTGCAGAACGGACAGACGAGGTACTCGGCCGGGATCTCCTTCCCGCAGCTGGGACACGCCTTGAGACCCGCCCCGCCGGCCGCCGGAGGCGGCACGACCGCGGCGGGGGCCGCCGGGGCGGCTTGAGCGGACGGCATCGGCGCAGCGCCCGCGCCGCCCCCGCCGCCTCTCGGCGGAGTCGTAGAGGGCGGTGTCTCCGACGTCGTCTGGGTCCCGGCCGGCGGCGCGGTCATCCCGGCGCGGGGCGTCCCTTGACCCTGCTGGAGGCTCCACTGGCTGAAGGAGGTGTAGGTCGGCTGGCGCTTCCACCAGTCCCAGAACGCGCCCTCGCTGTAGTTGTCCCCGAGCTCCCGCTTGGCTTCGGCGCGGTACTTCTCGGTGAAGTCGGCGTAGGCCTGCTTTTCGGGGTCGGCGGCCGCCTCGCCCGGGGTTCCGAGGAGCTGCGCGGCGCACTCGGGGCAGAACTTCGAGTTCGCCGGGATGGTCGACGCGCATCGACTGCACCGGATCAGGTCGCTCTCGAACTCGGCCCCGCACTTCGGACAGACCGTGGCGTCCTCGGGGATCAGGTTGCCGCACTCCCCGCACTCCACGAGCTTGCCCGCGGCCTGGCGGCGGGCAAAGAACAGGAAGAGGACGATCGCGACCGCCGCCGCAGCGGCGATGGCGATCCAGACCCAGAGCGGAAGGCCGAGGATCTTTTCCGTCAGAATGTTCGTCGGCGACGAGCTGGGGGCCGGAACCGCGAAGGTCCCGACCGTGAGGTTCGTCTCACGGCTGTTGTACGAGGCCCTCGCCACGAGCGTGTAGGTCGTCCCCGCGGTGAGCTGGGTGACGCCGCTCCAGGCGACGGTGAAGTTCCCGGGGAGGCTCGGACTCGACCCGAGGACCACCGAGGGGAGCCCGGCCTGCACGGGGTAGGCGAAGAGCTCGACCAACGCGGGCTGGGAACCGTTGTACGCGAGCTTCCCGGTCGAGAGGTACGAACCGGTGAGGCTCACGGGGTTCGGCGCCGGGGAGAACGAGACGAACGCGATCTGGGACGGGGCGACCTCGAGCGAGACGTTCTGGTCGGTCGAGCCGTTGCCGAGGTAGCCGTGGAGGTCGTTCCAGGCGATCTCGACGCTGAAGTTGTGAACGAACCAGCCGTGGAGTCCCGTGATGTTCTCGGTCGACTTCCACGAGAGGTCGAACGAAGCGGTCTGACCGGCCGAGGTGAATCCGAGGTCGGCGGTGTAGTTGAACGCCAGCAACGCGCGGATACTGTGGGACTGGTTGTAGGCGAGCGAGACCCCGAAGTCGGTGATCGTGGAGTTCCCGATGTCCTTGACGGTGACCCGCACCGTCAGGGTCTGGCCGAGGTCGACCTCCGTCGCCGCAGCGCCGTTCACGAACGCGGCCGTCGCGCTGATCGACACGAGCGTCGGCGCGAACTTGACGGGGACGCTCTGGCTCACGTTCCCTCCGCCGAGAGTGATGGTGTTGTAGTTCCACTCGAGCGCGACCGTGAAGTTGTGGTCGAACGCCGCGTCGACGTGCGTGACGTTGAGGGTCGCCTTCCAGTCGAGGGTAAAGCCCGCCACCTGACCGGGCGCGGTCAGGTCGAGCGTCGTGTTCTCGTAGGTCGCGAGGAGCGCCGACGGTTGACCCGAGGTGTTGTAGAAGAGCGTCGCCCCGATCTGCGTGATCGGCATGCTGCCGATGTCGGTGACGACCCCGATGACCGAGACGCTCTGGCCGAGGTTGATCGTGGTGCTCGCGACGCCGTTGACGTGCACGCCGACCGAGGAGATCGTGACCGCACCGTAGTACTGCGGGAACTCCTGCGGCGGGGCGTAGTCCGGTCCGGCGACGGCCGGGGGAGTTTGGGCGACCCCTTCGGGGTACGGACTCACCGACCAGTTGAACCAGTGGCTCGGAACACCGGGGGCCGGAACGAGGATCCCGACGTGATACCCACCGAGGAACAGCCCGTCCGGTAGGCTCGCTCCCGTGAGGTTGGTGGAGGCGAGGAGGATCGAGGCCACCCCCTTGATGTTCGACTCTCCGTACGTGGTCACCCCGTGCTGTGCGTCCCAGTACTGGAGGTAGGCCCAGATGCTCGGGGCGACGGTCGAGAGGTTCTGGACGAGATTGTTCGCGGTCCGGTTATCGGACTGGATCGTCGAGTAGGCGTAGAAGGGGACGAGCTGAGCGTCGGCGACCGCGATCTTGCCGTCGCGCCCCGTGAGGTTGAACTGGGCCCACCGGTAGAAGAACACGTTACTCGAGGCATCGGGCTGAACGGCCGAGTAGCTGAAGACTCCGGGCAGGGGGTTCGCCACGGTGACGTTGGCGAGGTAGGCGGTGGCTCCGTCCGTGAGAACGAGCTTGTTCGAGAGCCACGGGAACGGCGCGGTCTGCGCGGTCGACGTCACCGGGAGCTGGTTCCAATTGAGGTCGAACGAGCTGTCGATGACGTTGAGCGTAGAACCCGCTCCGGTCACGGCGAGGTCGAAATCGAGCGTCGGGAGGATGGAGAGCTGGCCGGTGACGTTCACCTCGGCCGGGCCCGAGACCTTCACGAAATCGATCGCGATCCGGGAGGCGCCCGCCCCAAAGTCGCCGGTCCAGTTGAGGTAGTTGAGCACCCCGTCGTGCGTGATGTTCTGGAGGAGCAGGGCCGGGAGGGGGAGGACGAAGATCCCAGACGAGGAATTGTTGAGCTGGAGCGTGCGGACCGGGTAGTTCACTCCGTTGTACCACACCGACGCGGTGACCTGGGCCGTCGTGGTGCCCGGATTGGTCCACGGGACGATGAGGGTCCCCGTCTGGAACACCGCCGTCGGGTAGAGCCAGTCCTGGGTCAGGTTCGCCGAATCGGTCGGAGTCAACAGGGTACTGTCGTTATCCCCGCTCAAGAGCGGCTGCGGATAGGGATACAGCGGCACCTCGAGCGGGATCGGCTGGGGAGGGTTCCCGAAGTCGTTCGCGTTCGCAATGAGGTTGTTCTTGTAGGTGTCGTTGAACGTGGAGTTGAAGGCGTTGAGCACCGCCCCTCCGCTCACCGTGATCGACGGGGCAAAATCGGTGTCCCCGAAGATCACGCCGGGCTCGGCGCCCTTGAGCGAGTTGACCGCGGAGTTCTGGGTGACGTGGGAGTCGTTGAGGGTAAGGTCGCCGGACGTGCCTTCCACGTTGAGCCAGCCCGGGAAGGCCAAGGTGGAGTTCCAGACGGTCATGTCGCGTTCCACCGTCACGTTGAGCTTCGCGTAGGCGTTGATGATCTGGACGTCGGTCGTGACCGTGGAGTTGTAGACGTTGACCGTCCCGTTGTCGATGAAGTGGAAGATGTGGGAAAGCCGCTGGAGGGGCGTGCCGGTGTCGGAGACGAACTCCACGAACGAGAGCGTGACGTTCCGGACGATGAGGGTCCCTCCGTCCTCGACCGTGACGTTGCCGCCCTGGTAGTACGTGTGGGTGCCGGGCGTCGGCTGGATGATGAACGTCTCATGCGGGAGGACGACCAGGTCGCCGTGGGTGACCGGGTTCGCGTCGGACGAGAACGGGGAGGCGGCCTTCGGGGTCGACGGACCCGGCCCCGACGTGATGGCGCTCAGCCCCCCGACGATCACCAGTACTACAATCAGCACGGAGACCGCGACCGAAATCGACCCACGAACGCTGCGCCCGATGCTCCCGGCCCGCGACGGAGCACGCGATGTAAGGCTCACGGACGAAGAAAGGCCGGGTTCTGGTATTTAAGAGTGCCCTCGCTCGCCGAAGACCCGGCGGAATTCCCCTCGCTGCGAAGGCGAAAAACGGTCACGAACTCGGGGCGAGGACCACGATCTTTCCGAACAGGTCGGGAGCGTCGAAACGGCGGAACGCCTCCGCGGCTCGCTCGAACGGGTGCTCGGAGTCGACCACCGCATGCAGCCGGCCGGCCGCGAGGTGACGGAGGGCCTCCGAGAACTCCCCACCGGACGCCATCGTGCTCCCCCGGATCGACGCCTGTCGCCAGAATAGGGTCCGGACGTCGACCTCGGCCTTCGGTCCCGCGCTCGCGCCGATCACCACGGCCCGGCCGCCCCGGGCCAGGGCCCGGATCGAGCGGGGGAGGGTCGGGGCGCCGACCGAATCGAGGATCACGTCGACCCCGTTCTTCTCGCTCCACTCCCAGAGAATCCGGTCGAGCGGTCGGTCCTCCGAGTACGGAAGGAACGCTTCGGCCCCGAGCGCGAGCGCCTTCGACTCGTTCACGCGCGACCGGGACGCCACCGCGACCCGGGCCCCAAGGAGCCGTGCGACCTGGACCGCGGCCGTCGGGATCCCTCCGCCCGCGCCGATGATGGCGACCCGTGCGTCCGGGCCGACCTCTCCGACCGTTCTCAGCGCGCGCCACGCCGTCAGGAAGACGAGGGGGGCCGCCGCCCCTTCGGAAAACGACATCCGCTCGGGAAGGAGGTGGACGTTGCGTCGCGGCAGGACCACGAACGGTGCGACGCTTCCCTGCGTGTGTTCCCCGAGGATCCGATAGTTCCGGCAAAGGGCCTCGTTGCCGGCCCGACAGGCGGGGCACGTTCCGTCCCAGATCCCCGGGTTCAGGAGGACCTTCGACCCTGGGGCGAGGTCCGTGACGCCGTCTCCGACACGGTCGACCGTGCCCGCGCCGTCGGAGCCCAGTACGTGGGGGAGCGCGACCGTGACCCCGGGGATCCCTTCGAGGGTGAACCGGTCGAGCCGGTTGAACGCGGCCGCCCGAACCCGCACGCGGACCTCGTTCGGCCCCGGTTCCGGGTCGGGGAGGTCCACGTAGGTGAGGCGGTCGAGTCCTCCGTGCTGGACGAACCCGAACCCGCGCATGCTTCTTAGCTCGCACGCTTTTCGTGCCAGCGGGTGCCGTCCGACCCGTCCTCGAGCTCGACGCCCGCGGCCCGAAGCTCGTCGCGGATCCGGTCGGCCTCCGCGAAGTCCCCCCGAGCGCGCGCACGCGCCCGCGCCGCGAGCGCCACCGGGACGATCGCCGCCCAGCCACCGGCGGAACCCGAGGGCTTCCGCTCGAACAACCCGAGGACCTCCTCTCCCCACCGGAACGGCGCGGAGAGCTCCTCGAGCGCGCTTCCGGAGTACCGCTCCAGCCGAGGGAGCTCTTCGGCGAGGTGGCGGGTCCAACCGAACAAGAGCGCGATCGCTTCGCGGGTGTTGAAATCCTGGGCGAAGGTCGTATCGAGCTTCTCCACGAGTTGCTCGGCCTCTTCCCCGAGGGACTCAGTAAGCTCCTCGCCCGGACGGTCGGGTCCTTCACGCTCCAAGATCTCCGAGATCCGGTCCGCGACGACCGCGAGCCGGGCATACGCCTCCCGGGCCTCCTCGAGGCTCTTCCCGGGCAGGAACACGAGCGGGCTCCGGTAGTAGGCGTTGAGATAGTAGAGGCGGAGCGGGCCCGGGCCGGCCCGGTCGATCGCCTCGTCGAGCGAGACGACGTTCCCGAGGGACTTCGACATCTTCTCCTCCTCCATGAGCAAGAGTCCGCCGTGCATCCAGTAGTTCACGAGGGGCGCGGCTCCGGTCGTAGATTCGGCGAGCGCGATCTCGGCCTCGTGGTGCGGAAAGATGAGGTCGATCGCGGCCCCGTGGAGGTCGTAGCGCTCTCCGAGCAGCCGGAGGGTCATCGCGGTGTCCTCGATGTGCCAACCGGGGCGGCCCGGTCCCCACGGGCTCTCCCAGCTCGGCTCGCCGGGCGTCGCCGCCTTCCAAATGACGAAGTCCTCGGGCGAGCGCTTCCGAGCGTCCAGCTCCAAACGGGCGCCGGGCTTGAGCGCCTCGACCCGCTGGCCCGAGAGCTTGCCGTACTCCGGGAACTTCGCGACCGAGAAGTAGACCGACCCATCGTCGGCCACGTAGGCGTACCCCTTCTCGACGAGGGTCTGGATCTGGGCGAGGATCTCGGGAACGTAGTCGGTCGCGAACGGGTAGTGGTTCACCGACCGAACGCCGAGCTTCTCCATCGAACGCCGGAAGTCCTGGAAGTGCCGGTCGGCGAGGGCGAGCGGCTCCTCTCCCTCTTCGCTCGCCCGGGCGATCAGCTTGTCGTCGAGGTTGGTGACGTTCTGGACGTAGAACACGCGATATCCCCACCGGCGGAGGGCGCGGGCGACGACGTCGAAGAAGACCATCGTCCGGCCGTGCCCGACGTGGGCCGGGGCGTACGGGGTCAGACCGCAGACGTAGAGCCCGACGCGCGGGGGGGCGAGCGGCGCGAACACACGGGTCTCGCGGGTCCGGGTGTCGTAGACGGTGAACCGACGCATCGTTAGACGCCCCGCAAGGCTCGGACGACGTCGTCGGCGAGGTCCACGGGGTCCTCGATCCCGCAGGAGAGCCGGACGAGGCCGTCGGTGACGCCGTGCGCCTCGCGCTCCCGTCGGGGGACGCTCGCGTGGGTCATCGAGGCCGGATGGTCCACCAGCGATTCCACGCCTCCCAGACTTTCGGCCAGCGTGAAGATCGACAGGCCCTTCATGAACCGAAGAGCGCCCCGCCGACCCCCCTCGACCTCGACCGTCACCATCCCGCCCATCCCGCCCATCTGGCGTCGGGCGAGGGCGTGTTGGGGATGGCTCCGGAGACCGGGGTAGATCACCCGACGAACGCGACGAGCGCCTTCCAGCGCGGCGGCGACGGCTCGCGCGCTCTCCCCGTGGGCGCGCATGCGCACGCCGAGGGTATGGATGCCGCGGAGCGCAAGGAAGCAGTCGAACGGGCTCGGTACCGCCCCGACCGCGTTCTGCAGCCAGGCGAACCGTTCTCCGAGCTCGGCCCTCTTCAGCACGAGGCCCCCGCCTATGATGTCGGAGTGGCCCCCGAGATACTTCGTCGTGGAGTGGAGCACGATGTCGGCCCCGAACTCGATCGGCCGCTGCAACGCGGGGGTCGCGAACGTATTGTCGACCGCCACGAGCGCACCGGCCCGGTGGGCGAGGCGAATCGCGCCCGCGAGGTCGGTGAGCTTGAGCAGTGGGTTGGTCGGGGTCTCCAGGTAGACGAGGTCGGCCGGCTCCGCGAGAGCGTCCTTGAGGCGCGAAAGGTCGGTCATGTCGACATAGTCGACCCGAAGCCCGAACTGGCGTCGATGGTGCTCGAACAGCCGCCAGGTCCCGCCGTAGACATCGTCGATCGAAACGATCCGCTGCCCGCTCGGGAACGCCTCGAGCAGGGTCGCGAGCGCGCCGAGCCCGGAACTGAATGCGAGGCCCCTCTCTCCCCCTTCGAGTCGCGCGAGCGCGGTCTCGAGCACCGCGCGGGTCGGATTCCCCGACCGGCTGTACACGTACCCCTGGTTGCGGTTCGGCGCCGATTGCCGGAACGTGCTCGAAAGATAGACCGGAACGTTGACCGCGCCGGTGAACGGGTCGGCCGGCTGTCCGTCGTGGAGCAGCCGCGTGTTAAATCGCATGCTGTCCGCCCTCCTCCGAAAGGTACCCCACCAGGTCATGACGCGTTATCACGCCGATGACCGCGGCCGTCACGCCGTCGCGGACCACGAGGGTCCTCTCCTCGCGGAGCCGATGCAAGAGCTCGGCGACCGACGCGTCGGCCGGCACCTCGGGGAACGGCTCGGACCCTAGCGCGCCGACGGAACGGTCGAGAACGGTCTCGTCCGTAAGACTGCGGCGAAGGACGTCGTCCTCTTCGACCCGACCGACGTTGCTCGTTCCGGAGAGCACGGGAGCCTGCGAGATCCCGTGGTGGCGCAACAGACCGAGGGCATCCCGAACCACGTTCGTCGGCTCCACCGCGACCAGCGCGGGAGTTCCGACCTTTCGGCCGAGCAGGTCGCGTGCGGTGGCTCCGATGTCGAGGAACCCCTTCTCTCGCATCCAGTCGTCGGAGTAGAACTTCGAAAGGTATCGGTCGCCCGAATCCGGCAGGATCACGACGACCGTGCCGTGCTCGGGGATCGGTCGGGCGGAGAGCCAACGCAGGGCTCCGACCACGGCGGAGCCGGAGGACCCCCCGACGAACAGCCCCTCTTCCTGGGCCAAACGTCGGGCCATGAGGAACGACTCGCGGTCGCCGACCTCGACGAAGTCGTCCAAGTACTGGAACTGGATCGATTTCGGGACCATGTCCTCCCCGATACCCTCGACCTGGTACGGCACCGCCTTCCCCAGCTCGTGCGTCCGGAAGTACGGCCCGAGCACCGAGCCCGCCGGGTCGACCGCCACAATCCGGACCGACGGCCGGTGCTCCTTGAAGTACCGGCCGATCCCGCTCATTGTCCCACCGGTGCCGACCGTTCCGACGATGGCCGAGAGGTCGGTCGGAACGTCCTGGTCGATCTCGGGCGCGGTGGTCCGATAGTGCGCCTCCGGGTTCCCAAGGTTCTCGTACTGGTTCGGGTAATAGGCGCCCGGGATCTCGAGCGCGAGCCGACGCGCCACGGAGTAGTGGCTCATCGGATGGTCGGGCGGCACGCCCGCCGGGGTGACGACGACGCGAGCCCCGTACGCCCGGAGCAGGCGGATCTTCTCCGAGCTCATCTTGTCGGGGATCACGACGACGATCCGGTATCCCCGGACCGCGGCGATCAGAGCGAGGCCCACTCCGGTGTTCCCGCTCGTGGCCTCGACGATCGTCCCGCCCGGTTTCAGCCGTCCGTCCTTCTCGGCCGCGTCGACCATGAACGTCCCGATCCGGTCCTTGACGGAACCGCCCGGGTTGAGGAACTCGAGCTTGACGAGGACGCGGTAGGGGACCCCGTGAGCGACGCGACGGAGCGGAATGAGCGGAGTTCGCCCGACGAGGTCGAGGACGCTCTCTCGCGCGCGGTCCCGGTCGGGCACAGGGCCGCGGAACGAGGCACCCCCATTAACCCTTGCCGACCCCGCCGGGCACGCCGCCCCGGGAGCGGCGCGAGCCAAGAGGAATACGGTCGGTACGAACTGGTTCGTTCGCATCCGTCGAACGTGTTAAGGCAGGACCCCCCCCTCGCTGCTCGAACGAGGGCCCCCGAATGCTCGGATCGCTCGAATCGGAGGTCCTCGCGTCGCTGCGGGGTCTCAAGGAGGCGCCGGCCCGGGACGTGCGCAAGGAGCTCGAACGCCGCGGAGTCCGGGTCGCCTACACGACCGTCGCCACGATCCTCTCTCGACTTTTCTCGAAGGGGATGGTCAAGCGCCGGCGCGAGACCTGCCGGGGCGGCGAGCGGTATGTTTACCGGCCCGCGGACGTCGAACACAAATACCTCATGAACGTCCTCCGCAGCGTGGTCGACATGTTCGGCCCCGCGGGGGTCGTCCACCTGAACGAGGAGATCGCGAAACTGAACCCTTCCGAGGAAGACGAACTCCGGCGTCGGTTGGGGCTCGACTGAGCTCCGGACGTCCCGACCATGTCCTCCGAAGCCCTCGCCCTCCTCTCCCTGCCCGTAGTCCTCTGGGCGGGGCTCGGATTCGCGCTCGCGTTCGCCTTCCGACGGTCCGGTTCGTCCACGCTGTTCCGCCTCACCGCGGTCTTCCTCGGAGCGTGGGCGCTCCTCGCCACGACCGCGCTCATCTGGGTGCTCGCGAACGGGGGCTGGTCCGCCGTCGTCCGGCTCGCAGAGTCGCCGGTTCTCCTCTTCGAGCCGAGGTCCGTTACGGTCTGGCTCGCAGGGGCGCTCGGGGCGTTCTGCGTCTTCCTCGTGGCGTTCCTCCTGAGCCAGGCCGTGGGCCGAGGCTTCCTTCGTCTCTTTCCCTCTCGGGAGCTTCCGTGGCCGCATCGACTGCCCCGGCCCGTTACGGCCACGAGCCTGCGGGAGTTCGAGTCGGAGACCGGCGGCGCTTTTGCGTTCACGTTGATCGAGCGGGGCGGAGCCCGAGGGCTCCGGCGACGGGACGTGATCATGGTCTCCCACCGGCTCCTCTCTCAGCTCGAGCCCCGGGAGTGGGAGGCGGTCCTGGCGCACGAGGTCGGTCATCTTCGGGAGCTCGACGGCCGGTACCTCACGTTCTTCCGAACGCTCTCCCGGCTCCTGCGGTGGGACCCGATCCTGGCGTACTTCGCGGAGTCGTTGACCCGCCGCGAAGAGTACCGCGCCGACCTCGACGCGGTCGAGCTGACCCAGAAGCCCCGAGCGCTCGCGCGGGCGCTGTTCAAGGCGACGTCGATGTCGGCGCCGATGGGTGGCAGTCTTCCCGGGCTCTTGGGCGTCGGGGGCCCACGCGGCCATCGCCAGGCGATGGAGCGGATCCGGCGGCTGATCGCGCTCGCAGAGAGCGGACGGTTCCCGGAGGACGTCGGTGACTAGGTCGCCCCGGCGACAGCTCCTCCCGGTCGCCGCGTTCCTGCTCGCGTTCGTCTCGCTCGCGGCCGGGGTGCCGTCGACCGCGGCGGCCTCTCCGTACCCCGCGCTGCCGGTCGGCTACGACGCGACCTTTCTCTCGCACCTCGACGGCGCGGACCTCACCCCGGGCGGGCAGAGCGCCATCGGCTTCGAGGTCGGGGACCCGGCCCTCTTCTTCACGATGACGAACGTGGTGCTTACGCTCGACGTCTACGCGTTCAACGCGTTCCCGGGCAACGCGACCTCCTCCGTCGCCGGCACGGCCCCGCCGGTGCTCCTCGGCGTCAGCTCCTCCGGAACCTCCGTGAATGTCTCGCTGGAGACGATCTTCCCCGGGAACCACCTCGATGGGTCGGTCGGGGTCGCCACGGCCGCCAACACCCCGTCCGGAACGTTCGCCGTGCGCACGGCGCTCTCGTTCACGGCGAATGGGACGAGCTATCGACTCGAATCCCGTGGGTGGTTCACGGCGAGCGTGTGGGCCGCCGCGACCGAGCTCCCGAACGGAAGCACGACCCTGAACCTGACGACACTCGGGGTCTCCGGTGTGACCGCCGAAACGGCGATCTACGTCTCGTCGTCGAACTGGGACTGGGCCCTCGCCCTCATTTTGGCGGCGTCGCTCATCTTCGTCGGCGCCGGCGCGTTCGTCTACTTCCGGCGAGGTCCGAAGTCGAGCTCGGGAGCCCGGTAGGCGCCGGCCGACACCCAGGCGCCGACCGCTTTCGGGAGCAGGCGAACGAGCCCGGGCGACTCGCGCAGGAGCTCACGAGCGACGTGGGTGGGGAAGTCGATGTCTCCGAACGCCACGATCGTCTCGGCGAGGCGCGCTCCTTTGAGGGCGTGGACCACGCGGTCGAGCTCGCCGTCCGTGAGACGCGTAAAGAGTCGCCGGAGGTAGAGGGCTCGGCGGAACTCCTCGCCCAGCTCGGCCCGCCAGCGACGGTCGTACTCGGCAAGCGTCCCTTCCGAGAGGTCGTTCGCGTCGAGCGCGCGGGAGGCGACCTCCGCGGCGATCTCCGCGCACTTCATGCCCGTGAAGATCCCGCCGCCCGAGAGCGGTTTCACCTGGGCCGCCGCGTCGCCGACGAGGAGCGCTCGACGCGTATGGGTCCGCGGCATCGACCCGATCGGGATTCCCGAGACCAGGTAGGCGGTCGGGCTCACGAGGCGCCGTCCGAAGCGACGCGCGAGATGGTCGAGGAGGCGGTCGAAGTACGCCCGGGCCGAGGTGCCGTCCGCGTCGACCGCCACCCCCACCCGGGCGCCGCCGGCCCCGTCCGGGATCCACCAGCCGAAGAGCCCTGGGGCGAACCTGCGGCCGAGGTAGACCTCGACGCTGTCCGGGTCGCCCGGGCTCTCCGGGAACTCCGCTTCGAACGCCGGCAGGACCTCGACCGGCCGACGAAGACGGAACGCGCGGGCGACCGCGCTCGCGACCCCGTCCGCACCGATTACGAGACGGGGCCGAAGGTGCTCCGGCGTCCCGTCCGGGCCACGAAGGCGGACGGTGAGGCGGTCGGAGGATTCCCCCTCGACCGCGTCGAAGCGGGTCGAGGTCCGGATCTCCGCCCCCGCCCGAGCGGCGCGGTCCGCGAGATAGATGTCGAGCCCCGCACGGTCGATGACGAACGCGCGGGGGGTGGGGGCCCGGAACGAGATCGACTCGAGCGACGGGCCGAAGACGCTCGCGCCCCGAACCGAGGCGCGAACCATCGCGTTCGAGCCCGCGAGGTCGAGGACCCGTTGCGAGACGAGTCCGGCGCACTGGACCGGATGGCCGACCTTCGGGTGCTCCTCGACGACCACGACGCGCCGCCCCGCGCTCGCGAGCCGAGCGGCCACCGTGGAACCGGCCGGACCCGCCCCGACCACTAGGACGTCTACCGCGTCCACGGTACCGGTAGCGGCCCCCCGTTCATAACCGCGGAACGTTCAGTCCGCCCGCCATGGGGTGGGGACGAGGTCGGTGCGCTGCCGCGGTTGGACCGCGGACGCGTCCACCGACGTCGTGACGCCCGCCCCGAACGCAA
>Ga0187781_10003159_pt1 | contig 12426 bp, 5 predicted proteins | sample 0715_SJ02_MP02_2_FD_132447 | JGI IMG/M metagenome (GOLD analysis project Ga0187781, IMG submission 132447) | Tropical peat soil microbial communities from peatlands in Department of Meta, Colombia - 0715_SJ02_MP02_20_MG | ecosystem: Environmental > Terrestrial > Soil > Wetlands > Peat | place...
GGTTCGAGGTCCGCGACACGGGCATTGGCATCGCTAAGCAAAACCAGGGGCGCATATTCAATTCATTTACGCAGGCTGACAGTTCAACCACGCGAAGATACGGGGGAACAGGCCTGGGCCTCGCCATCAGCAAGAATCTCGTTGAAATGATGGGGGGTACCATTGGTCTCGACAGCGAGGTCGGCAAAGGCTCGACTTTCTGGTTTACGGTACGTCTTCGCAAAATTAAGAAGGCCGAAATCCTTTCGCCGCGATTTCCCCTTCAAGAAATGCGCCTGCACGTCCTGATCGTGGATGACAGCCTCACCAATCGCGAAATTCTCCGGCACCAGTTGGCAGCCTGGAACATGTCTACAAGTAGCGCGGCGGACGCGACTGAAGCCTTGGAAATGCTACGAGCCGCTTTTGCCCGTAGCGACCCCTTCGATCTGGCCATTCTCGACTTACATATGCCGGGAATGGATGGGTTGGAACTTGCTCGCGCGATCAAAGGCGACCCGGCCACTCGGAACATCCACCTCATCCTCCTGAGTTCCGTGCTTCAGGATTGCAGCCCCAAGCAGCTAACTGAAGCTGGCATCCAATACCACCTTATCAAGCCCGTGAAACAATCTCAGCTTTTGGACTGCATCGCGAATTCCATGGGTGCGTCGAAAATGCGATCTGTGGCCGCATCCTTGGAGAAGCCCGTTGACGCATCTCAGGCGGACCGCTTTATACCTTTGCGCCGCCGCATTCTGCTGGTCGAGGACAATGCTGTCAATCAAGAGGTGACGAAGGCCATGCTGGAGGACATGGGGTGCCGCGTGGATTTGGCGAGCGAAGGCGGGGAGGCGGTGGAGGCAGTCGCAGAAAGAGCTTACGACCTCGTGCTCATGGATTGCCAGATGCCGGTTATGGATGGGTTCGAAGCCACAACCGTAATCCGCCGCAACGAGGCTTATGAAAAGTCCAAAACTCGCATCCCCATCCTCGCCTTGACCGCCAATGCCGTGGAGGGAGACCGGGAACGCTGCTTGGCCGCTGGAATGGACGACTATCTCGCTAAGCCATTCACGCAGGATGAACTCCGGGGGAAATTGGCAAGATTACTGCTTCCCGGGCCGAGCTTGGCGAGCCAGCCGCTTGCCCCCACTGGTACCGCGGAGAAGGCATCGGAGCCTGCAAGAGCGGCGGAGATGCCAGTTTCCGACCCACCGCAAACAGTGTCGAGCGAGTCCCCCATCGATCATCGGGCCCTGATGAATATCGCGGCACTCCAGCGGCCGGGAGCGCCTCCGCTCCTCCAGAAAGTGATAACCATTTATTTTCAGAGCTCCGGCGAGCTCTTGCAGAAGCTAAGCCGGGCGCTGGAACAAGGTGATGCGGACGCCACCCGCAAAGAAGCCCACATTCTAAAATCGAGTAGCGGAAATCTTGGCGCCAGACAGCTTGCGCTTCTAAGCAAACAACTTGAGGACGCGGGCCGCACCCATTGCCTGGAGAAAGCGGGCCCGCTATTGAACCAGATTAGGACCGAACACAGTCGTGTCCTTGCGGCCTTACAAGGCGAACTCGAAGGAGTCGCGAATGCCTACAACTGAAGCGCAAGATCGGCGGTCACGAATCCTGGTTGTCGATGATGACAGCACGATTCGCCTTCTGATGCGAGAATCGCTCGAGCAGGCCGGGTTCGTGGTCATGGAGGCCGAGGACGGAGCGAAAGCGGTCCAAAGGTTCTCAGAGACGCCCTCCGAGGTCGTTCTCATGGATGTGGAAATGCCCAAGATGGACGGCTTCTTGGCCTGTGCAGCCCTCCGGCATTTACCTCACGGGCAGGACACGCCCGTCCTCATGGTCACCGGGCACGACGACGTGGCATCTGTCAATCGGGCCTTTGAAGTCGGGGCAACGGATTTCCTTGCCAAGCCCATTAATTGGGCGCTCCTGGGCTACCGTGTTCTTTACATGCTGCGTTCGAGCCGCACCTATCAGGCGCTAAAAGCCGGCGAGGCGAGACTCGCCAAAGCTCAGCAGATGGCCCGCTTGGGACATTGGGACTGGGATATCAGCGAAAACCGGTGGACCTTTTCTGAGGAGGTGTGTAGGCTCTTTGGCTTCGTTCCGGGAACCTACCCAAGCAATCGAGAAGACATGGTCAAAATGATTCACCCCGCGGATCGTGACCAGGTCAATCAAATGTTCAGAGCAGCGTTGCGGGGTGACCAGAAATACGAGATTGAATACACCGTTCTCCTGCCGGACCGGACTGTGCGCGTGGTCCTGGAAAAGGCGGAGGTGAGCTACAATAAGCAAGCCCAGCCCGAATTTGTGGAAGGGACGGTGCAGGACATTACCGAACGTCGGCACGCCGAGGCTAGAATTCGCTATTTGGCCTATTATGACGGATTAACCGGCCTTCCCAATAGGCAGATGTTTTCCGAACAGGTCGGCCATGCCTTGCGACAGGCGCGGAGAACCAAAAGGCCGGTCGCGCTGCTCTTTATTGACATCGATAATTTCAAAGCCATCAACGACTCCCTGGGGCACGGGACAGGCGACGACCTTTTGCGTCAAGTCGCCGACCGGCTTTCTGCATGTGTGCGAGCAAGCGACTCGATCGGCCGGCCGGGTACGGCGAGCCCGAGCGTTTCTGTCTTTCGTTTCGGGGGTGATGAATTCATATTGCTTCATGTCAACCTTCAACATGAACAGGATGCTTCGGTTATTGCGCGCCGCATCATGGGGGCGTTGAGCGAATCATTCCTCGTTGGAGGCCAGGACTTCTTTATCACAGTGAGCATCGGCATTGCCGTGTATCCCTCCGACGGCGATGACGTCAAGACTCTCCTCCGGAACGCCGACTCGGCCATGTACCATGCCAAACAAATAGGGAAGAATACCTTCGAATTCTACACAGAATCGCTGACGCAGATTTGCATGGAACGAATGAATCTGGAAGCCAAGCTGCGTCGCGCGATCGAGCAAGAAGAGCTGAGGCTCTGCTTTCAGCCTAAGCTCGAAACCCAATCGAAACGCCTCACCGGAGCCGAGGCGCTGCTGCGTTGGAACGCCCCAGGCTTCGGCGCTGTGCCACCCAGCAGATTCATCCCTCTCGCTGAGGAAACTGGCCTTATCATTCCGATCGGGGAATGGGTTCTAAGAGAAGCCTTCCGGCAGATGCAAGCCTGGGAGGCAGCCGGGCTGCCGCCTTTGACGGTAGCTGTCAACGTTTCGGCCCGGCAGTTTCATTATGGCAACCTTCCCAAAGCGGTATCCGATTTACTCGATGAGAGCGGGCTTGGACCACAGTGCTTGGAACTCGAGCTCACGGAGAGCGCGATCATGTCAGATGTGCCAAGAGCCAAGCTCATGCTACAAGAGCTTAGCGAACTGGGAGTCCGGCTTGCCATTGATGATTTTGGGAAAGGATACTCTTCCTTGAGTCAGCTCAGATGGTTGCCGCTGCACGCCCTGAAGATCGACCAATCGTTTGTGAAGGATCTTCCCGAAAATCAGGATGCATCTGCTATTGCCCTGGCTATCATCGCCATGGCGCACAGCCTTGGGCTCGGTGTCGTGGCCGAAGGTGTTGAGACGGCAACTCAACTGGCTTTCTTAAGAGAGCACGGCTGCGACCACGTGCAAGGCTTTCTTTTCAGCCCAGCCGTGCCCGCTCCGGAGTTTGCCATGCTTCTCGACGATGCCAGTCCTACCCTGCCTCTTCCGCCGCCGGTTCTGGAGGCGGCTCTCTGAGCGATTGCCAGCGATCATCCTTCCAGCCCGTTGCTGTTTCCCCTATGTTGGCGTCCTTGACCGCGAGCGTAATGCCCAAGGCGCGGACCTATACCGGTCCTGGGAAAGCTCGCTGGCCGGTCAAGACGAATCTGGCTGAAGGGTTAAGCGCGACTGTGAGGCTGTACCTGGTGGCGACCGAGAAGGACGATTGAGATCACCCGATCACGGTATTCACGCTTGCGCCGACATCGGCGTGCCCGGCGAGTAATGCTCAGTAAGGCGGCAGAATTCCCATATGGTGCGCCGGTTCAGTACCAGTGCATCCTGCGGGGACCTCCCGGAGTGGATTGTCGTGGTAGGGATGACTTGGGACTCGGCCGGGGAGAAGGACTTCTGCCTAACCCGTAGTGGTCCGAGATCGCCATTTCGTAGGGGCACACGATGTCATGCGGTAAAAGGCATCAAAAGCCTCGAATAAAGCTGCTGGTGAAATTCGGAAACTCGAGGGCCCAAGCAATTGTCGAAGCGGAGATTTGCCCCGACTGCTGCGCCTCTTTCAAGGCAAAACAACTCGGCTGAAACGATGAAGGCTTTTGAATGAATCTCTCAGCACTCGCAGAGGTCGTTGAGGATTTGTAGATTTGGCGGGCCGCGGCGCCGAGACCCACGCTGCTGCTATTTGCCCAAGGCTTCAGCGCCTGCTGAGGCCACGGCATGATCGTTCTCGACTGTGCTCCCACTAACACCGACCGCCCCTGTAACATTGCCCGCGCCGTCCTTCAGGGGAACACCACCGGGGAAGGTGATCAGTCCACCATTGCTGTGCTCGATTCCAAAGAGCGGGCCCCCGGGTTGGGAGAGCTTTCCGATTTCTCCTGTGTTCATGTCAAACCAGCGGGCGGTGCGCGCCTTGCGGATGGAAATGTCGATGCTCCCCAGCCAGGCACCGTCCATACGCACAAAAGCCTTCAAGTTGCCCCCGGCGTCCACCACAGCAATATCCATAAGAGTCCCAAGCTGGGCAGCTTTCTTCTTCGCCGCCGCCAGGACCCTCTCCGCCGCTTCCAAAGTGAGGTTCTCCCCCATGTTCTCCCCCCTCATTCCGATGGTTATCGCTGGAATTCCCTTTTTCGACTTTTGACCAATCGTCAGCATACGCCTGACTGCCTCTGAGTGCAACGGCCAGTCGGGTTTTGGACGCTCGCCACCCCCCGGCGACCACCAGAGGCACACGCTCTCCGTCCCTGAGAGTCCCACAGGCCTGAGGTTCGTCGAGTCTCCAACTGTTAGAAACGGGAGCGGGAACGCCGTATCCGGACGACGTTGACATCGGATAGCTGGCCGGACGTGGCCCTGCCATTGTGAAAGTTCCGGCGGCATTCGACCCGCCGGGAGGGATGAGGAAACATGGCAGGAATCAGACTGTTGATCGCGATCGATGCCTCGCCGGAGAGCATCTTCCCCTCGGTCGCCACGCCGGGTGGCCTTACCCAGTGTTGGGCTTCCGATGTGGCCGAAATGCGCGTGCTGGCAAGGCAGCGACACGCTGTTGATTTGCTTGAGTGTTTCACCGGTCATATTCAGGAAGTTCATCCGGAATTTCCCCTCTGTGGACAGTAGAGAGTTGCCTCATGGATAATCCCCTTGTGTTAAACGACGGGAGGGCCGACTGAGCCAGCGTTCGTAGCCCCCCTCCAGAATGCCGTAGTGTTCAGCATCATACTTTAAGTTAAGGAGGCGGTCCCGTATTGCTATTGGCGCCTTGGAGCGCCTCACTCGGTCGCCATGTCGCCGTTGTAGTCCAAGTCGGCCCGGCGTATACTCACAGCAGGTCAAAGGTTGAAAAGGAGAATCAGTTCAGAAGGCAGCTTCCGTGCCCCACGGGCGCTGCTTTAGTCTGTTGAGACGGAGGGAACCATGCCAGCCCGGAAACCCTGGGACTATCTCTTGCTAATTGCGCTGGCTGCGTGCGCGATCGTGCCCATTCGAGCGCAGTCAGACTCAGCTTCTTCAAGCGCGACCTCGGCAACTGTTGCACCGAACGAGGGTGCCACTGGATACAACCAGCCGCCGAAGAACATTCTGGACGTCATGCTCGCGCCCTCGCCGCCCCAACCCAGAATGAGCCCAACACACGAGGCGATTCTCCTGGTGTCCTGGCAGGACTATCCGTCGATCTCCCGGGTGGCAACACCTTTCTTGCGCCTCGCCGGCGTTCGCATAGAGCCAAAGAATCACAGCAAGCACGACACCCCGGGCGGATACGGCATCACGCCTTGCGCCAGGAGCTTCGAACTGGTGGAAATCGCGAGTCACGCGCAAATTCGTGTGGCGCTTCCCCCTGGGGCGTGCCCGGGAGGACCCCTCTGGTCAGCCGACGGGAAACGATTCGCCTTCGTGAATATTGCGCCCGAATCAGTCGAGCTATGGATCGGCGATGGCACGAGCGGCGAAGTCCATCGCGTGCCTGGAGCCCGGCTGAACCCCATGTTCGACGACGCGCTGCAGTGGATGCCGGATCAGAAAACGCTGTTGGTCAAGCTGGTGCCGAAGGGAATGGGGGCGGCGCCGCCCGAGCCCGTCGTCCCAATTGGTCCGAGCATTCAGGAGACCACGGCCGAAAAAGGGGAGAGCAGCACCTACGAAACCCGCGACACGCTTGGCAACAAGCACGACGAGGATCTGTTCGATTACTTTGCGCTCTCCCAACTCGCCTTGGTCAATGGCGCCACCGGCGCGATCACGCCCGTCGGCAAACCGGCCAATTACGCATCGTTAGATCCCGCTCCGGACGGCCAGCACATCCTTGTCACCGCGATCCACAAGCCCTACTCCTACATCACCACCTACGAGCGCTTCCCGAAGGAGGTTGAGGTTTGGGACGTAGCCCAGAGCGCCCACCTTCGTGTTCATACTATTGCCTCGCTGCCCCTGGCGGATCGGGTTCCAATTCACGGCGTTCCAGTCGGTCCACGCGATTTCTCCTGGCGTGCCACCGAGCCGGCCACGCTCGTCTGGGCGGAAGCACTGGATGGCGGAGACTGGAATGTCAACGTGCCGAACCGCGACAAGATACTTCTCGATAAGGCGCCATTCAACTCTTCGGCCGTCGAAATCGCGCGTACCGAGCAGCGGTATGCCTGGTTCGCCTGGAGCGAACGATCGAGCACCGCTCTCTTGACTGAGTACGATGCGAATCGGCACTGGACAAGGACGTTTGTGATCGACGTCGATCATCCGCAACAGAAGCCTCGCTTGCTATGGGATCTCTCGACGGACGAGCGATACAAAGATCCGGGCAACCCAGTCTACCGCCAGCTTGCGAACGGGTCCTGGGTCGTCCGTCAGGATGCCGATACCATCTACCTTCAAGGAGAGGGTTCTTCACCGGACGGAGATCGGCCGTTTCTCGACCGGCTCAATCTCAACACGTTTAAGCCGGAACGTCTGTTTCGCAGCGACAAAACTTGCTTCGAGCGGTTTCTTTCCTTTACCGGGCCGGACTCGAAGACATTCATAACCTGGCATCAATCGCCGACCGACCCGCCTAATGCGTTCCTACGGATGGTAGGGGCACCCGTCGAGGCTCCCGCCGGAGAAGCGGCCTTTGCTTCCACTAGCGTCGCTATAACCCACATTCCCGATCCCGCGCCGGCGGTGCGAGCGATCAAAAAGCGCCTTGTGAAATACAAACGCGCCGACGGCCTTGACTTGTCCTTCACGCTGTATACTCCGCCCGGCTATCAAGAGGGCACGCGGGTCCCGACCATTCTTTATGCCTATCCTCTCGACTATGCTCAAGCGTCCACCGCCGGTCAGGTGGCCGGTTCGCAGCAGACCTTCACGCAGTTGCGGGAATACCGTCTGTTGCTTCTCGCCGGTTACGCCATCATTGACGACGCTTCGTTCCCCATCATCGGCGATCCGAAGAAGGCCTACGACACCTATCTGGAACAGCTCGTGGGAGACGCCAAGGCGGCCGTGGATGAGGCTGTGCGCTTGGGTGTTGCCGATCCCGGCCGGATCGGAGTGACCGGACACAGCCACGGCGCTCTAATGACCGTGAATCTGGTGGCCCATTCCGATTTGTTCCGCGCGGGTGTGGCCACAAGCGGTTCCTATAACAAGACGCTCACGCCTTTTGGTTTCCAGAACGAGCGGCGCTCGGTTTGGGAGGCCCCGGACGTCTATCTGAAAGTCTCCCCGTTTTTCTCCGCCGATAAACTGAAGACGCCGCTCCTCATCATGCACGGTGCAGAAGACGCGAACCCCGGCACGATACCGCTGCAGTCGAGCAAGCTGTACGAAGCAATCCGAGGCAACGGCGGTACTGCCCGCCTGGTGCTGCTTCCGCACGAGCCCCACTGGTATACAGCGCTCGAGTCAAACGAGCAGCTTGTTTACGAGATGCTTCGCTGGTTTGACAAATACGTAAAGAACGCGATGCCACAGACCGTGTCTACAGTTCACTAGGAGCTGTACCGGCTGGTTCCGACGGGTGTATACCGTTTCAGGAGTTGGTCGCCTGGGTAAATGCTAGGCCGTTCGGGAGGCCAACTCCTCGAAGGCTTGTGGGAAATCCCCATGTAACTCTTTAACCTTAATTGGACGGTAGGGCTGTTCTCGCCAGCTATCGTTTTCCGCTCTGGGCAATTCGCCAGCGCGAGGGCCGATTGGCGCAACTTCCGGGTTGGACATATCTAGGGAAGAATCCGAACGCTGCACTTGTTATCTCCTTTACTCGTACAAAGGACTGAGTTACCCTGAATTCTCCGATGCGCTTCTCCGTACCCGCAGCCGTGATCTTCGCGGCTTCGACCGCCCTCGCGCAAACCTCCACCGTGTGGCAATCAGGGAACGGCAGTTGGGCCAATGGCGAGCGATGGACCGCAGGCATCCCCACTCCGTACACCAGCGCCAACATCCGGGGCGTTAGCTGCATCGCCGTGCCCGGAGGCTCCTGGCAGGCGGCCGGCCTTCGCATCGGCACGCAAAACGGAGACCGCACGCGCGTCGAACTAAGCGGCGGTCAACTCGACCTCGCGCAAGACTCCCTGATCGTCGGAGAAGACTCAGGCGGGCGGGGCGAGTTTCTCCTAAACTCTGGCTCGCTGCAGTCAGTTATGGACGTCTTCATTGGAGGCGCCACAGCTTCCAGCCGCCGCGTCAATGACGCCCTTCTCCGCATCCGGGGCGGCAGCTTTCTTGGCCGCACGCTCTCGATCGGGTACGGCTACGGCTCTCATGCGCGTGTAGAAATAGTAGGCTCTCAGATCGACGGCATCGACATATTCGATTACGTTGAACTTCAATCCGCGCCAGACCCCGGGAGCCGAGACGGTCTCGCTACCCTCGCCTTCACGCTCGATGAGCACGGGGTCCGTCCGATCCGCATCCGTTCGCGGCTACGCGGTCTCCGCATCTCCGCCAAAGCGCCGGCCCGCTGCACGCTCGAAATCAGCCTGACTGCCGTGCCTCCGCGCGAAGATATAACCCTGGTCACCGCGTCCGTGGTGGCGCAAGGCGTTTTCGATGGACTACCCGAAGGCAGCGAGATCACCGCCGCCTACGCCGGCCACACCTACCGGTGGACCCTTACCTACAGAGGTGGCCCGCGCGGCACCGATCTGGTGCTCCAGAACCGTAGCACCTATCCGGATAACGCGCCGGTCACGCATGTTATCGCACCTGCGCCGCCGTTGCTCCCGCGCTGGCGCGAGCGTCCACTCTATCCCCTCGAGATCGCTCCCGGGGAGCCGGCATTCCCTGGCGCGGAAGGCTACGGCGCCTTCAGCCGCGGCGGCACGGGAGGCCGGAGGGTTGCCGTCGAGAACCTCAAGGACTCCGGTCCCGGCAGCCTGCGAGCGGCCATGGAAGCCGAAGGCCCGCGCATCGTCGCCTTCCGCGTGGGCGGCGCCATCGACCTCAAGACTCCTCTACGGGTCCTCAACCCGTACCTCACCATTGACGGGCAGAGCGCGCCCGGCGAAGGCATCACGTTACGCAACCACGGTATTCAGATCCGCACTCACGATGTCATTCTGAGGTACTTCCGTATCCGCGTCGGCGACGAGGGCATTGAGAAAAACCTCAACTACGAGGCCGGCGAAGGTGAGGACGCACTTCGTTTTGAAAGCGGAACCGCCAATTGCATCGCCGATCATCTCTCACTCAGTTGGAGTACAGACAAAATCGTCACTACTACGCCCGCCGCCGACCGCATCACGATTCAATGGTGCATCCTGAGCGAAAGTCTGAACTTCGCAGGCCACGGCTACGCCGCGCTCGCGGGTGGCGCTCGCGTCACTTGGCATCACAACCTGCTTGCTCACAATTTCAGTCGTAATGTTCGCTTTCAGGGCGCTCTCAATTGCGACTTCCGCAATAACACCATCTACGACTGGGGTGAGACCGCCGCCTACGGAGAGTTCGACCACCTCAATTACATCGCCAACTACCTAAAGCCCGGCTCTTCCACCACACAGCGCCCCCGCCTCTTTCACCGCGGCGACGCCTTCTTGCTGCCAGGCTCAGTGTACCTCCAGGGCAACGTGATCGAAGGAGAGCCGAGCGTTGATGCCGACAACTGGCGCGGCATGGGTTACTACTACTTCGATCGCGAGCAACTCGCGATGCCCACGCCGTTTCCGGCGCCGACTGTAAGAACCGAACTCGCCCGGAAAGCCTCGAAGCGAGTCCTTGAGGAATCGGGGGCCACCTTGCCCGTTCGCGATGCCACTGATCGGCGCATCGTCAGAGAGACGGCGGAAGGCACAGGTCACATCATTGGCTCGGTCCGTGAGGCTGGCAAGTAGCCTCACTCCCCCCCTTCGACGGAAGCGCCACGCGCGACTCGGACGTTGGTCGCGATCGGAGGTGGGGAGGATAAGTGTCGAGAAATCTCCCTCCCACAGCTAGTATCTGTTCGAAATCCCCCAAACCGCTCAAGATCTCGAGAAGTGGGACGGCCAATTCCAATCTGAGCTGCCTGACCTTGGCCATCGTTCGACGGGGCCCTTAACCAGATATCACCCCGCAGCCAGCAATTCAAGCGCTGCCTACTGGCCCGTGACTTGGGGACGATTAGCCATCCGCAGCCATGCAGGCCGCGCGTCGCTGGGCGGAAAGTCCGGGTCGATCACGTAGCCAAGTCAGCTCGGTCAGTATGTGGCGCCGACCCCCGCCTCCTCTGGATAAGCCGGAAGGCCAAATTCCGGGACGTCGAGTCCTTCCAGTTCGACTTGGGGCGGCACCCGCATCGACTTTCGCTTATTTACTAACGAGAAGACAACGTAGGTTGCGCCAAATGCCCAAATTGCGCAGAGCGTCGCCCCGAGAAGTTGGCAAACAAACTGGCGAACATCTCCGTGGAGCAAGCCCGTGACCCCTCGACCCGCGTGCCCGAGGTAGGTCGTAGCACCGACGCCGTTCCAGCCGGCGCCATAGGTGCCGTCCGCGAAAATGCCGACACAGACTGCGCCGAGCCAGCCGCAGTACCCATGCACCGAGATAGCGCCGCAGGGGTCGTCCACCCTGAGCACGCGCTCATTGAAGAGGACTCCCAAGTCTACCAGGATGCCGGCCAGAATGCCGATGATCACGGCCGAGGTTGGCGACACAAAAGCGCAGGGAGCAGTGATGGCAACGAGGCCGGCAAGCATGCCGTTGCAGGCCATCGTAATGTCGGGCTTACCGAACAAGAGGTACCATAGGAACATCGCCGCCACGGAACCCGCACAGGCTGAGAGATTGGTGTTGACAGCAATGACCGAGATGCGAAGATCGGTCGCGCCGAGGGTCGAGCCAGGATTAAAGCCCATCCAACCGAAGAGGAGAATGAAAGTGCCCGTGACAACGAAAGCCAGGTTGTGCGCGGGGAAGGCTCGCGGCTTGCCGTCCGGACCATACTTGCCAAGACGAGGGCCAAGGATGACGGCGAGCGCCATGGCGCAAAACCCTCCCACGGCGTGTACGACCGTAGATCCGGCGAAATCGACGTAACCGTGGGCGAGGCGCAACGTCGAGCCCCACTGCGACATCCAACCGCCACCCCAGACCCAGCAGCCGAAGATTGGGTACAAGATGGCACCAATGAAAACTTCACAGAGAAGAAAGCCCCAGAAAGTTACGCGCTCACAAATCGCCCCAACGATAATATAGCCGGCCGTTTCCATGAACACGACTTCAAAGAGCGTCAGGCAAAGGCTGCCGGCATCGTAACCGGGGCCGCTCAGGAAAAAGCCTTTGCCACCCAGGAAGCCCCACAGGGGGCTCCCTAGGAGGAACTTATTAAGCGTGGGGGTGCCGCCTAGATTTGCCGGCCCCCCATTCACCGCCACACCGCCAAATTGGAAGGCATAGCCGCATGCATAATAAGCGAGAAAGGCGAAGACGTACGCGGCGAAGTTCAGCATCATGAGATGCCCGGCGTTCTTCTTTCGCACTAGCCCGCAAGTGAGGAGAGCGAACCCGGCCTGCATGAAGAGCACGAGGTATCCCGTAAGTAGTGTCCAGGAGAAGTTGGTGGCAATCCTTGTGTGCCCCACATCATCAGCGAGCTTCAGTGCGAGTGGTTCCTTGGCTGCCTGAGCTTGGTAGTCGTCGAAATCCTTTTTGCTCTTGGCGTAGTCGGGGGCCGTCTTGTCGGGGGGCTCGGGGACGACAAAGGGATTGCCGGCAGCATCCAGCGCGGTGGTTTTATCTCCTGTA
>Ga0187781_10003161_pt1 | contig 12416 bp, 12 predicted proteins | sample 0715_SJ02_MP02_2_FD_132447 | JGI IMG/M metagenome (GOLD analysis project Ga0187781, IMG submission 132447) | Tropical peat soil microbial communities from peatlands in Department of Meta, Colombia - 0715_SJ02_MP02_20_MG | ecosystem: Environmental > Terrestrial > Soil > Wetlands > Peat | place...
GGCCGGAACGCCGAACGAGACCTGGAATCCGTCTTCCGTCGCCAACGTCAACAAGAGACCACTGCAATCGTCGGACTGCTCGACCTCCCAGCGATCGAGGGCAAAGACATAGCGTGCGCTTGCCTTGCCGGTGAGCGCCCGCAGTGCGCGCGTCAATAGCGAAGGCAGCGTCATCGCGACGGCTTGAGCCTGCTCGAACGGCAGCTGCAGCGAGACGTCGGTTCCCCGCTGATCGACAAAGTCCAGCCGCACGGCGTGGCCGCCTTCGATGACGCGGCACGTCGTCAATCCGGCACTGCAAATATTCATGACCTGTCTCCGTTATCGTTATATACCACTAAATATAACGAACGGCAATACACCCTGGATTTGGCTGATTCAGCGGAGCGACAAAATCCTGTCATGTCCAGGCGGCGACACATGGTTGTATCCAATTGGATATATCGATAGGCTGCGCCCGCCGAAGTCGCGCGATCGAAAACCGGCTTGCCGACCGAGGCTCGACGGGGTTTTTAATTCACAAAACCGGGGAGGAAGCAATGAAACGACATGGGTTGTGCTCGGGCGCGATGGCGGCGGCGTTCCTGGTCTGCGCCGGCTCGGCTGCGCTGGCGCTCGACCGGGTGCCGGTGATCTCGCTCGAAGCGGCCAAGAAGATCGCCGCCGGCTGCGAGGCCAAAGCCAAAGAGATGAACTGGAAGATGAACATCTCCGTCGTCGACAGCGGCGCCAACGAGATTTTCTTCGAGAAGATGGACGGCGCGTTCCTGGGCAGCCGCGAGATCGCCCTCCACAAGGCGCAGACCTCGGCCCACTTCCCGTTCCCGACGCGCGCCATCGAGCAGTTGTCTTACGGCAAGGATCTCAAGGGCGGCACCGTGCCGGGTCTGGCGCTGGTGCCGGGGATCATTGCCTTCGCCGGCGGTTTGCCGATCATGACCGCGGACAATGTCCACATCGGCGGCCTCGGCGTCAGCGGCGGCACCGCTGACCAGGACGAGACCTGCGCCCAAGCCGGCCTCGACGGCGCCAAGGACGCGCTCAAATAGCGACCGGATCGACCTTGCCGCGGGGCTGTTGGCGCCGATCCGCGCCATGCCATCGAGCGGGAGCGAGCAGCGCCGGGAGCGGTGCTGCTCGCGAGCCTGATCACGACCGGTGCGCGAAGCTCGCCGGCGCTGCGGCCTATACGCGGTCGCCCGATGAGGCGAGACGCCCGAGAAGGTCGCGGCGCAGCCGGCCGGCAATTTTGCGGGCCCGGGCGGCGGCCCGCCGCAGTCCCGGCCGGCGCAGGCTCTCAAGCTCGGCACGCAGCTGCTTGAGCTCGCGCTTTAATGCCATATTGTCCAAAGCGGTGATGCTTGACCCGGCAAAGCCGTCGCGTTCCGGCGCCGCGCCGACATTGTTGCTCAATTCGCGGCCGGCGCGCACCTTCTCGAGATTGAACGTCTCGGCGTGCACTTCCCGCGCCCGCGCCAGCGGAACCTCGACCGGCAGCACCTTGCGGATCCTCTCGAACAGATAGTCCGGGTCGGTCACCAGCCGCGGGAACGACAGCAGCACGACCGGCACATCGGTTTGCACGATGCGCTCGAGCAGCCAGTGAAACCCCACGGCAAGGAGGCGCGCCTGATCGACCGGACTGACGGAAAAGATCGCGCCGCCCGGCGCCGCCGCCAAATGCTCCCACGGCGTCGCGACTTCGGTCATCCATCCGGCATCCTGGTGCATCGCCTGCAACTGCACGATGCTGCGGCTCGCGGCGGCCTCGACCAGAGGGCGGATCGGTATCAGCACCGCGTCGAGGCTGATCTTCGCATCGTTGAGGATTTGATCGATGATCTGATAGGTCAATGGCGACTTGATCACATACGGGAGATCATGACCGTTGGTGTAGAGCGGTAGATCCTCGAAACCCGCCTGCGCCGAATCGTGCCAATCGGCAACGCCCCCCGGCCTGCTGAGATGGGTCTCAAGCCCGAGGCCATTCAAATACTGTACGAGCGCGCTGGTGCCGGCGCGGCCCGTGCCTGCGATCAACAAATGCCGTCGTGTCCCCATCCCGGGGGGAATCCGATCATAAACGCGCCGCCAGGGCACGTTAAGAAAGCGTTAGGTTTGAAGCACAGTGGAATCAGGGCCTTAGATTTTGGAACCACACGCTGGGGTTAAGCTCCGCACTCGGTCGCGGATTCGTTGCCGCTCGCCGGGACGGCTTGGAAGCGCCAGATCCACAGGGTTTTCCGCCGCCGGCCTGGCCCCTCCCCCGGCGCGAAAGTTTGGGAAGGCCCGCACGACCGCCGCGCGTTCCTTGAGAGACAAGCCGCATGCTAGTCTAAAGCCGATTGGCGAGTTTACGCTCAAGGGCGTCCGCCGTCCGATGGCGGCGCGCCATGTGCTCGCTGCGGTGAACCAGGCGCGGGGATGACCATCGAAGCTGGCGCGGCCGCTCCTCATGGCCGCTTCCTCTGGTACGAGCTGATGACGACGGACCTGGCGGCCGCCAAGGCCTTCTATGGCCGGGTCATGGGCTGGGGCACGCGCGACGCTTCGGTGCGCGAGATGGCCTATGCCTTCTTTACCGTCGGAACGACCGAGGTCGCCGGGCTGACCGCGCTGCCGGACGCGATGCGCAGAATGGGCGCGCCGCCGCAGTGGATCGGATATGTCGGCGTCGATGACGTCGACGCCGGCGTCGCCGCGGTCGAGCGCCTCGGCGGCGCCGTGCTGGTGCCGCCGATGGACACCGCCGGGATCAGTCGCTTTGCGGTCGTCGCCGATCCACAGACGGCGATGCTCGCCTTGGTCAAGGGGCGGGAACCCGGCCGGCGCCAGTCCGCGTCGCTGCGCGCCCCGGGCCGCGTCGGCTGGCACGAACTTTTTGCCGCCGACACCGCGACGGCCTTCGCCTTCTACCGCGAAGTTTTCGGCTGGCAGAAGGGAATCGCCGAGACCGGCGCCAAGGGCACCTATCAGCTGTTCGCCGCCGCCGGCGAGACGGTCGGCGCCATGCTCACCAAGCCTGCAGAGACGCCGGTACCGTTCTGGCTTTACTACTTCAACGTCGCCGACATCGACGCGGCGATGAGCCGGGTGAAAGCGGGCGGCGGCGAGATCCTCAGAGGTCCGGAGGAAGTGCCGGACGGCAGCTGGATCGTCCACTGCACCGACCCGCAGCAGACGATGTTCGCTCTGATCGGCAGGAGGAGCTACCGCGCCGTCGGGTTTCTCGAGCGGGTGATGCCGCCGAGCGCGAATTGACCGACCGGGCCTTCGACGTGAAACGCGATCCCGGTGAGCCGCGCAAACAGATCGATGTTGGCGATCCCGACCGCGCAGCCGCCGAGCCCCAGGCCGGCCGTCATCAGATAAAAGCTTTGCAGCAGGACGCCGGCGTCCTCGAGAATGAGCCGATAGGCGAGCGAGCTGTACTTCCACGACATCCGGCCAAAGCGCGCGGCAATGGTGATCAGAATCTGCGGCAGCGCTGGCGCGCCCATGGCGGCTTGGCCGGCGGCGAGCAGCGCTTCGAGCTCGGGCGTGGCGGCACTGATCAGGGTCAGCGCGTGGGCACCGGCATCGTAATGGTAGAATCCGCGCTCGAGCCTGGCGCAGAGATTGACGGCGAGATAGAGTTCGAGTTCGTAGCTCGCGCCCGCCGAAGGATAGGGCCTCGCTGTATAGCCAACGACCGGACCGCCGCCGCCTTCATCAATCGGGCTCTCCCCGCTCGACAGCACCCGTGCGGTGCCGTCGAGGAACTGCGCCAGCTCGGCGAGCGTGACCGGCTCGCCGTCGTCGAAGCTGCGGGTCGAATGACGCGCGCGCAGGAGCTGCGCGACCGTGGAGAGCGGCGCCGGCGTTGTTGCGGCATCGCTCAAATCGATCTTGTTGCCCGGCCAGCGCGGCCGCACCGCCGGCAGCGGCGCAATCGCCCCGGCATGGGGATAGGTGCCGCCGATCGGGTTGGCGTGCCGGCCTTCGGTGCTGCGGCTGTGGAACAACAGGTCGTGAAAGTCCCAGAGCACGAGATCGTGGTCGCCTTCGCGCGGGCGCAGGCCGCCGTCGGCGGCTTTGGCCTTGAACAGGATCTGGCAATCGAGGAGCAGGGCGAGAAGCTCAAGCCCGGCCGCGCCGTGCTTGCGGCGCAGTTGCTGGACAGGCTGCGGCGTGGTGAGGGCAGCCAAGGCGGCGGCGATGTCGGGATCGCAAATCCGAAACAGCGCGCCGGCGCGCGGCGATTCCAGAACAAGCTCGCTGCCGCGCCGCCGCAGATAGGCGAACCGCGACAGCACGAGGGTGTCGGCATCGGCAAGCGGTGCCGCTCGCGGCCAGTAGTCGGCGACCTGCGGCTCGATGACGAGGAGATCATCGCCCGTTCCCGCGCGGCGCAGCCGGTATTCCAGAAAGCCCTGCCTCGCCAGCCGCCGCACCAGCAGCTCGAGCTCTTTATCGCTCTTGCGCCGGCTGCGGCCCAACGCGGCGAGCGGCAGGCCAGTGCGCAGCTCCCGGGCGCGCCCGCCCGCGTCGGCGCTGAAGGTGCCGAGGCCGATCGAATAGCCGCCGAAATCGACCAGAATCTTTCCGTCGGCGCGCGCCTCGAGCGCAACATGATCGCTGAGCCGGGCGGAAATGACGGCCGAGGCCGCGCTTCGCCCATTCCTGATCCCGCGTGCGCGCAAGCCGGGGCGACCTTCAGGTGGGCGGGTGAAACGGATTGAGCTCGTGTTCCGCGCGCGGCCGGTCGCTCCAGCCGAGCTTGATCGGCACGTCGTAAAGCCGGCCCGGCGCAAAGCGGCGATAGAAATGCCGCATTCCCGGTACGATCACCCTGACCACCGGCACCTCGATGTCGGGCCGTGTCTGGTTGAGGACGAGGAAATCGAGGCCCTGTTGCTCGGCGATGCGGATGCAGGCGGCGGCCTGCTCGCGCGAGTTAAGCGCGCCGAACTTCGCGCCGGCGCTCAGCCGGACCGCGGGCGTTTCGAGCGGCAGCAAATAGGCATGCTCGCGCAGGCGCAACGGCGTGGTGCCATCGAGAGTCGATTGATCGCCTCTGGCGCCGTCCATCAACCCGATGGAGAGGAACTGGTTGACCTCGGTCAGCGCCCGCAGCACGGCGATCCGCGGATCGAAATGCGAGCCGGAGCCAAACTCGACATTGTCCTGGCCGTTGTCGGTCCAATGCGCGATCGCCACATAGCTCGGAATTTCGAGGTCGTTGGTGACGTCGAGCACCCACAGCCGGCGGCCGGTTTCGGCAAGCCCGCTTTGCAGATCGCGAACATAGGAATCGTTGAACTGGCTCAAATCCAGCTGCGGCCGCTGCAAGCGATTGTACCACCAGATGGCGTAGGCATCGCGCTCCACCAATTCGAGAAAGCCCTGGACGATGGCTTCCTCGACGGTGTTGCCGGCGGCGCAGCCATTGGAATCGGCGGCATAGGCGCCCGGGCCGTTGTAGAAGAAATAAAGCACCGTGGTCGCAAGATATTTGAACCGGCGATCGCGCAGCGACCAGACCGGCGTCCATTCGATCTCGGCCGACGGATCGAACGGCGTCGGCGGCGGCCCCTCGTCCGGCAGCGGCTGCTCGCGGCGGTATTGCGCGTCGCTGTAGAGCTGCGTCGCGTTCGGAGGAATGGCGTCGCCTGGGCGAAAATCGGTGAACCGCCGCGTCACCCTGATCTCGTCGCCCTGAAAGATCCCGGAATAGCGCTCGATCGCCTCCATCAGGGCGCTCGCCTCGCCCTGCTCGGCGGTGCTGCCTTTGCCGAAGCTGCCGCCGCTCAGCCCGGCCCTGAGCTGGTGGACGCTCGCGGCCGGCGCTGAGAAATTGTGCGCCGCGCGATAGTTGGTGTTGAGCGGCACATCGGCCTCGATCCGCTCGAGCCGCGAGATCACGCCGGTGAGCGGGCTCACATGCTTGCGGAACCGCGCCACCGTGGCGCGGGACGAAACGGTGCGGTAACCGCCGCTGGTCATCACCAGCTTGCTGCCGGCGCCGAGTTCGACCGGCTCCGGTGCGCGCTTGGGATCGCGCAGTTCCTTGTTCCCGCAGGCCGGGCATTGCGGACGGCGCGCGACGTAATGCTTGACGATGGTCGAGCCGAGAAGGTCGAGGCTGACGATGTGATTGCTCAGCTCGGTGCGAAAATCGGTGGCGATTGCCTTGGCGATCTCGATGGCCGCAAGCTCGATCGCGTTGCGCCCGAGCGGGTTGCGGGCGAGCGGCGAGAGCGCGACGCGGTGCGCCGGGGCGCGGTCGATGAGCCCCTTTATTTCCCGGTTGCGCCGCATGCGTTCGGCGAGACACACCCAGCATGCGCTCTCGCCCGGGGCGAACACCGGCCCGACCAGCGGGAAAATGCCGGACGGCTGCACCAGCAGCCAGGGCGTATGGTCGGCGAGATGCCGCCGGTTCAACTCGGCGAGGCGGGCTTCGAGATAGTCGTTCACCAGCGTGATGGTGAGCCGCGGAGCGCGCTTGACGACGCGGACGCCAAGTCCGGTCAGCGCCTTGCCGAGTTCGGCCGCGCCCGCCACATCGAGCGCCTCAATGCGCACCGGACATTTCTGCAGATTCTGTGCCGCGACGACAGGCGAGAGGCCGAGGCTCGCCCAATAAGCGGCGGCCGCGCCGGCAACGTCGCGCGATGCCGGGACCACAAAGCGGCGCTCGAGCAGCCGCTTGAGCGCCTCCTCGATCTTGTCGACCGGAAATTCCCGCTCGAGCTCGCGCACGAGCGCGCCAAAGCTTTTCTCGCCGTCGCCGATCGCGGCGGCGAGCACGCTGTAGAGCTTGCCGTGCAGAAAGAACTTCCGGTCCTCGGAGTAGAGGCACACGGTGTCGCCGGGCAGCACATAGACGGTGAAATTCGGCGCGAACCGGGGAATGTCTTTGCTGTTGTAGGGCGCCGCGCTCGCCCCGCGATCAGCGGTCAAGGCGTTGGCCCGCGCAGCTTTGCGCCCGGCCCGGATCGGCGGCGCCGGGCGCGGTTCGGAGCTCCGGCGTCTTGTTCGCGCGGCAGCGTTGCTTCGGTGAAGTTGGCGATCCACTCGGAAATCACACGCCGGCGCGCCCACGCTTGCACGTGGGCAGCGCCGCAATCAGGACATCGGTTGACCGTTGAGTTGCATCAACGGAGCAAGAAGGCACGCAAGCCTAGCACAGGTTGCAACCGCCCCACGACAAGCAGCACCCGCCACAGCCTACGCCGCAGCCACCGCACCCGCCGCACCGGCAGCCGCAGGCTCTACCGCAACCGCAGCGTCCTCCGCAGCCGCCGCAGCGGCCGCAAGCCCGGTACGCCAGCTTTTCGCCGAGCTTCGGCGTCACGGCGTTTTCCTTGTCGAAGACGTAGAACGTCGCCAGGCTCACGTCGGAGATCTCTTCCTCGCCGAGCGTGATCTCGTGATTGAGCGCGCCGTTATGTGCCGCGATTTCCGCGGTCGCTCCGCCGGTCGTCGCGGATGCCCCGCCCGCCAGCGACAACGACAATCCGGCGGCTCCCAAGACCGGTACGGTCACTGCCGCCGTGCGCCGCTTTCGCTTCGAAGCCTGCTTCGCTCTCGCCATGCGCGTCCTCCTCATTAGCTTCGAATGTAATTCGGTTGGTCGAAAGGAGTTCCATCGTACGCTTGGCGCAAGCCGCGACGCAAGTGTCAAATAGGTCAGAAATTCCACGATGAACGAACTTTCATGATCATGAATTGCGGAACCAAAGCGCGCTAACCGACGCGATTGACCGGCGTGCGTGCACGCGCGCGCCCGCGGCGATCGCCGACGATGCCGCGATAGGTCGCGCGGATCAGGTCGTCGACCACCGGCGGCGGAAGTTCGCGGCGCCGCAGGTGCGGCCGCACCGCAGCCATCGGCGCATCGGCGAGGACGAATTGGGCGCGGCGCATGCTCTCGGCATCGTTGCCGCCAAACGCCGCGCGGGCAAATTGCTCGAGGCAGGCCATGAAACGCTTGGCCTGCTCGGCAACGCCGCGCTTGAGCGATGCCGGCCAATGTCCCTGCACGAAGTCGTCGCGGTGGTAGAGGAGAAGGAGCCTCGCATCGTCGAGGTGGCCGCGCACCCATGCCGGCGTATGCAACGCCGCGGCCAGGCCGTCACCCGCCTCGATCGCCGCCACGAATCCCTCCTGGTAGGCGAGCACCGTCGTCAGCCAGAGCTCGCCGAGGAGAAGATCGCGCGACGCGAAGCGATAATAGAACGAGCCCCGCGGCGCCTTGAGCCGCTCCGTCACCGAGCCGACCGTTACTGCGGCGGGGCCATGCTCGGCGGCGAGCGCGCGGGCGGCGTCGAGAAAGTCGCCGGCTTCGAACAAGGCGTGGCCCATCTGCCCTCCTACCGGCGTCGCCGGCGCGTCGATTTGTCATAGACTATGCGGTCTAGACACATCGGTCAACAACTGTCAGGCTGCTGGAGACGAAGCAAGCAAGGTGCCGGGGCACAGAGGAGCCTGACCATGCTGGAAAAGACCAACGCGACGGAGGTCGATCGTCTCCTCGAGGCGACGCGCCAGACGATGGCGAAGGTGAGAGATTGCTGGGCGGCGACGCCGGCCGCCGATGGCGGCGTCAACGCCCGGATCGTCCAGCCGATCGATGCCGCGTCCGACGACGGAGACTGGACCATCTGCTTCATCACCGGGGCGCGCACGCGCAAGGCCGCGGAGATTGCGCGCGCCGGACGGATGACGCTTTGCTATCAGCATCATCCCGACCGCGGCTATGTCGTGCTCTCCGGCCGCGCGGCGTTGGTCACCGAGCGATCCGCGATCCGCGCGCGCTGGCGCGAGCCGTGGCGGCTGTTCTTCCCGGGCGGCCCGGAAGATCCCGACCTTGTTCTCGTCCGCCTCGCCGTCGACCGCATCGAGCTATGCGTGCCGGGCGTCTCGCCGGAGCCGTTCGGCATCCGCTACGCGGCGCTGGCGCGCGACTCAGCCGGCATGTGGCGGCTTCGACCGGCCTGAGACGGTATTGCGCAAGGGGCCGGACTGCGACACTGTTTGGCCGCGCCAATCAGCTCACCGCTCGCGAGGAACGCCCGTGAACGAGCCCCGCCCGAACTTCGCCCACGCTATGCCCGCGGCCGATCCGCAGGAGGTCGGCCTGTCGCCCGCGGGCCTTGCCAAGCTGACTGCGATCATGCAGCGCGAGATCGACGCCAAGCACGTCCCCGGCGTTTCGATACTGATCGCGCGCGGCGGCAAGGTCGGCTATCGGCGCGACCTCGGCGCGTTGCGGCCCGGCGGGCCGGCGATGCCAGGCAACGCCATCTTCCGCATCTACTCGATGACCAAGCCGATCGTCTCGACCGCGCTAATGATGCTGGTCGAGGACGGACGGCTGTTCATCGCCGACCCGGTCGCCAAATACATTCCTGAATTTGCCGATCCCAAGGTCGGCGTCGAGAAGGACGGCAAGCTCGAATTGGTTCCGGCCAAGCGGCCGATCACGATCCAGGATCTGCTGCGCCACACCTCCGGGCTGACCTACGGCTTCACCGGCAACGCGATGGTGCAGCGCCTTTATATCGAGGCGAAAATCGGCGACTTTAACGTCCCGAGCGCCGAGATGGTCGCCGCGCTCGCCAAGCTGCCGCTGCTGCAGCAGCCCGGGACCTCCTGGGACTACGGCCATTCGACCGACGTGGTCGGGCGCATCGTTGAAGTCATTTCCGGGCAGAGCCTGGGCGCGTTCCTGCGCGAGAAGATCTTCGCGCCGCTCGGCATGAACGATACCGGCTTCTTCACGACGCCGGACAAGTTCGAGCGGCTCGCCGAGCCGTTCGACAAGGACCCCGACACCGGCGCGGCGGTGCAGCTCCTCAACCCGCGCGCGGCGCCGAAATTCGAGATGGGCGGCGGCGGCCTCGTTTCGACCATGGACGACTATGCGCGCTTCATGCAGATGCTCTATTTCGGCGGCACGCTCGGCAGCGCGCGCATCCTCGGCCGCAAGACCATCGAATTCATGACCTCGGATCATCTCGGGCCGAATGTGCGCATCGGCACCACGTTCCTGCTGGCGCCGGGTCACGGCTTCGGGCTCGGCTTCGCGGTTCGCCGCGACGCCGGGATGGCGCCGTTCCCCGGCACGCCGGGCGAATATTTCTGGGGCGGCATTGCCGGCACCGCGTTCTGGATCGCGCCGCGCGAGGAGCTGATGGCGCTGATGATGATCCAGGCGCCCGGACAGCGCGACTATTACCGCACGATGTTCCGCTATCTCGCCCACGCGGCGCTGGCATAGCTGGGGCGTCGTTGAAGCAGGATTGAAGCTAACAAACGGAGCGCACGCCGCCGTGCTATAGCAATGTTGGCGTTAGCCAAGCTGGCACCTGACCGATAGATTATTGTCCCAACTCCGCCAGCGCCGCGTCGAGCCGTGTGAGCATTGGCGTCCGGCCAAATGGAGAAAGGATGCGCTTTGCCTCGGTCAAATGCTGGAGCGCAAGAGCACGGTTTTTCTTGATCTTGAACAGTAACCCCAAAATCATTTGCGCATGCCCTATATGATAACCTTCCGGGTCAAATTGCGGATTCTTCAGCACTTGCGTTACCATAGCTCTGACGCGTGACGACGCCGTTATCATGAGCTCTATCAGAACAGGCATATTTTTCAACAATGTTAGGATTGGAGGTTTTTCTTTTCCGCCGATGATCTCTAAATATATTTCGCATAGAAAGAGGCGATACCAATCAGCAGTCGCCTGATAGCCTTCGTCTTCTCGTTTCGAGACTGCCCCTTCAAGGAAACGGATCCCTTCTCGAATATTTCCTTGGAGCACCTTGCATACGCCGATAGCTCCATCATACCCAACCAAACGATAGAGATCGCCGTCAAACACGCACCGCTGACGAACCTCCTCTAGCAGCTTTGAGCCTAAGTCGGTCTGCCGAAGCAAGACCAGCGCGCATCCCTTGGCGTCCAACGCGGTATTCCGATCTTGTGGGGTGACAGCAACCACCTGCGCCTGTTCGCTGTATTCTACGGCTTCCGCGTACGCGTCCGACGTGAGAGCTATCCAGGTCAACAACCATAGACCGAGTCCCTAGAACGCGGGTCATTGAGCAGGCGGCCAACGCGCATAAGGTCGCGCGCCGATTCTTGCGCGTCGAGCATCAACCCTCGGTGAAGCTCCTCCCACCCAACGAGACACCGCGCCCAACTCTGAATGTAACTATCATCGGTGTCAGACGAGACCTTGATTGCTTCTCTTTTGAGTATCGCAAACTCCTTAGCGCCTTGGGGGCAGCTGTGGTTGAGACGAGGAGTTCGCTGGTTAGCGAATATGCTCTCGATCTGCTATCGCCGAGACGCTCTGCTATTGGCAGAGTTTCTCGCTGCACCGCGGCGGCTTCCCGATATCTGGTATTCCAAACAAGCGCGAACACGTAGTGATGTCGGATAAGAACGGCCCTAACATCGTCCCCCAAGCGGTCGATGCGTGGCAAATAGCGCTCAAGTATACCAATCATAGTCTTCACTTGATCGGTAAGGTTCAATAGCAGTGCGTAGGAAACGAGGAACTCGGCGACCTGATCGTCCGACGCGCACTCCGGACTTTTGTCGAGGAGGGCAAGAGCCGCCGCAAAATGGGTGGCCGCTTCATCAAGCGAATAAACGCCAAGGCTTTTGCTGCCGGCCATCGAGAGGTAGCCGAACGCTTTGTCAGCGCGACTGGTCTGACTGTAATGATAGGCGAGAACCTCGGCCACTTCGATCAGCCGGTTACCGCCGCGGCGCTCGAGTTCATCGGCTATCTTCGCATGCAAGGCGGTACGGCCATCACCGAGCAGGCTATGATAGAGCGTCCCGCACCAGCGCATGTTTAAACAAATAGTCGCCCGATTTCTCAACGGAGCCAACTAGGCCGAGCGCGTGCAAAGCAGACAACCGGGCCTCAACATCGGGTTGACCGACAGCGACCGCCAACAAATCCGGATCAAACTGCCGTCCGATAACTGAGGCCGCTTGGAGGAGCGTGCGGTCATTCGGCGCCAGACGATCCACGCGCGCCGTCAGCAGGCTCTGCACGCTCCCCGGCAACGCCGCCGCCAGTGCATTGAGGTCAAAGTCTACGGTTGCACGAATTGCGCCCCGTTCGATGAGGTAGCTCACGATCTCTTCAGCAAACAGCGGATTGCCTTCAGCCTTCTCTGCCACTTGCCTGGCAATCACCTCTGGCAAAACGTCAGCGCCAAGTCGCGCCTGCACCAAGCGGCGAATGTTGCCAACCGGAAGCGGCTCCAGATGCAATTTGCTGACTGCTGCGCCATTCAGCCAGGGCGGCAGATATTCGGGACGGCGTGTTGTAATTAGCAGAAGTCGCGACTTTGCCACGCTGTCGATGATCCTGCACAAAACTTCTTCCGATGCGCTGTCGATCCAGTGCAAA
>Ga0187781_10003162_pt1 | contig 12415 bp, 10 predicted proteins | sample 0715_SJ02_MP02_2_FD_132447 | JGI IMG/M metagenome (GOLD analysis project Ga0187781, IMG submission 132447) | Tropical peat soil microbial communities from peatlands in Department of Meta, Colombia - 0715_SJ02_MP02_20_MG | ecosystem: Environmental > Terrestrial > Soil > Wetlands > Peat | place...
ACTCTTCAGCTCGCGCTCGCCGTCGAATTCGGGTTCAACAACGCCTTTACCATGGTCCCGTTTCTCGGTGGGCTGACGCGGCTCGCGCAGCACCGCGGGATCGTCGTCGTGCCTCCGGTTCTCGGCTACTCGGTCGGTGCGGCCTTCGTGTGCGGCGTCGCTGGACTGGCGGCCGCTGCGACGGGATCGGCTGACCCGCTGGTTTGGATGCGGATCGTCGCAGGACCGGTCCTCGGCGCGCTGATCATGCTCTTTCTCGTGGTCTCCAATATCGGTGCGCTGGTCACCTTCATGTACCTGGGCAGCATCTCGATCCAGCAGATAGGGCCGCTGGCGAGACTCCCGTGGCGCACGACCGTCACTATCATCCTTGCCCCGAGCCTAGTGGTCGCCTTCCGCACACAGGATACGCTCGACCGCGTCATGGAACTGCTGACCTACAACGGCGTGATGTTCGTCGGCGTTGCACCCGTGCTGCTCGTGGATTTCTTCCTGCTCCGCCGCCAGGTGATTGCGCCCGCTCACCTGTTCACGAAGTCGCGCTGGGGACGTTACTGGTATTCGGGCGGAATCAACTGGGTGGCGATGTCCGTGGTGCTCGCCAGTACGCTTCTGTACTTCATCATCTTCAACCCGGTGACACTCAGCACGGCACACGCCTTCCGCTTCGTCGGCGCGACCGTGCCGATCGCAGCGGGTGCGGCGGTTGCCTATGCGGCGCTCCACAGATTATCCGGACGCAGGGACTCGGCGCGCAGTTCCGCTGCTGAGCCGCCGGTGGAGCTGTCTCTCTGAGGACCGGGAAGGAGGGAGCACTCCTTGTACGGCTCGCAACTAGCGAGATGGCGCTCTCACCACGGCGATGCCGCGAGGAGCGCCCACCCGAGCGCACCGAGCGCCGCGAGCACGACTCCCTGCCAGACCAATCGCCGCGCGGACGCCATACATTCGCTCGTTTGATACTCCTCGCCATCGAGCGCCTGCAGGCCGGCCGCCAGATCTTGCTCGAGCTGAGTCGCATCCTTACGTAGCACGAATCGCTCGAGCGGAGAGCCTTGTGCGCGCCCTTCAGTGCCCATCGCCGATCTCCGCGACGCAATCGATCATGGCTCCGTCCACTTGAGTGCGCCTCTCGCTAAGTCCGCTGAAACGATCCGGAGCGCGACAGAGTGCTGGTGTCCTTGAACTCGTGGGTCGCATCCAGGTCGTAGTTGCGGCCCCAGACGTACGGAACGTACACCTCACGATCTTCCTCCACGGGAAACTCGCCGAGCGTGCCCATCACACAGGTGCCGACCTCGTGCTGAACCCCGACGATCCGCTCAACCGGAATGGTCCCCGTCGGATCGGCCGCGGAGCTGCGAAAGGTCAGCTTACCAGACCCCTTGCGCAGCCGATCGATGTACTCGTGCGCTTCGAGCCGGAGCACGATGGGATCATGCTGCAGTCCCTGTCCATCCGATGAGATGAACGCTTTCAGCTCGAGTCGATGGTGCACGGTCTCCGTCGGACCGGAATCCGGGCCGAGCTCTGCATCAATCTCGATGAGGCGCACGCCGTTACGCTCGCCCGTGGCGTGGGCATGGTTGCCGTTCACGGTGAGAGTCATCTCGCCGCGCTTCTTGGCCTCTCCCCACATCTCGCGCCCGACAGTGACCGGCATGTCGCCGCTGATGAGGTGCGTCAAGTGATACCACCCTTCGAAGTCGCGATGGCGGGCAGGTAGATCGATGATTGCGCAATCGAAGTAGGAGCGCAGGCTCTGCCAGCGGGACACCTGAGCCGCGGCAATGCGCGAGCGGCTCGACGGATGGAAGCAGGGAGGCAATACCGCGCGCAAGAAGGGCTCCGGTATCTCGAACGTAACCACCAAGGCCTCGTACTGGTAGTGCGTCGGAAAAATGATTTTCCTGATCTTTTCGATTTCTTCCTTCGATTTTACGAAGCTGCTCAAGCGTATTTCTCCTTCGCGTGACGGCTCACCCGGCCGCTGAAACGCCGACTCATCGGTATCCCGGAGGCAAATAGCCCGCATAAGCGCCGCCGTCTATCACGTGCGCGATGCCGGTACTGTAGCTCGCTTCGGCAGACAGCAGATGATCGACGGCCGCTGCGACCTCCTCCGGGAGGCCAAAACGCCCCATCGCGATCTTTGCAAGTCGTCGGTCTCGCTCCCCCGTGGGCGCGCTCTTCAGATACGCTTGCACCATCGGTGTGTCGATGAAGCCTGGGCAAACGACGTTACAGCGCAAACCTTGCGCGGCATAGTCCACGGCCATCGATTTGACGAGTCCCACGACCGCATGCTTTGCGGCGGAGTAGGCCGCATTGCCGGCGAGTGCTTTGACTCCCGCGGCGGACGCGATCGCTATGAAGGACCCTTTCGGCGCTTGGAGCAGGGGAGAGACACAGTACTTGGCGAGGAGGAATACCGCCGTGACGTTCACGGCGAGCCCACGTGCCCACTCATCCTCGTCCAGCTCATGAATCAGCCCCACGGTATCGATACCGGCGTTCGCCACCGCCGCATCCAGGCGGCCGTATTCCGCGAGCGTGCGATCCACCACATTGCGCACATCGGCCGACACGCTGGCATCGCCCTCGCAGCCGAGAGCCCGACAACCGCGGCGCCGCAGCTCATCGACCAGTGCCTCGAGCGAGGCACCGTTACGCTCCAGCACTGCGACTGCGACGCCCTGCAACGCGAGACGACGCGCAATCTCCTTGCCTATACCTGAGCCGGCACCTGTTACGATGGCGACTCGGTCGTCTCGTTTCTCGGAGGAGGCGAGCGCCATCTCAGGCGGCACCGCGGTGTAACTCCACGGTGGCTCCTCCATCGATTGCGTAGGCGACACCGTTGACGTAGCTCGCGCCGTCGGAGGCGAGATAGGCAACCACGTTCGCGACTTCCTCGGGCCGTCCGAAGCGCTGAAGCGGCACGGTGGCGTGCCAGTAATCCATCTCGTCGCGCGGCGCCGCCGCTCCATACGCGGCCGACATGGGCGTTTCGACGAACGCTGGGCAGACGGCATTGGCACGAATACCGCGAGATCCGAACTCGCAAGCGATCGACCGGATGAGACCGATGACGGCGTGCTTGGATGCACAATATATCGAGAAGCCGGGACAGCCCACGAGTCCCGCGTCCGATGCGATGGCGATCAGACTTCCGCCGCCGTTTCTCAACAGGTGCGGCAGGGCTGCGCGCGAGGTCAGAAAGACCCCCTTGGCGTTGATATCCATGACACGGTGCCAGTCCTCTTCCGCAGCCTCCAGTAGCCCGCCGTAGGTGTCGACGCCGGCGCAGGCGACGGCGATATCCAGCGCGCCAAAGCGCTCGGACAACGTCATGCAGGCTTCGGAGAGATCCCGTGCCCTCGTCACGTCACCCGGCAGCACAATCGCCTGGCGGCCCGACTCGCAAATCGCACGCGCGACAGCGGCGGCCGCGGATTCGTTTCGGTCGAACACCCCCACGGGCCTCTGCTCCGACAACTTGAAGGCAATGGCTCGCCCGATGCCTGATCCCGCGCCTGTCACGAGGGCCGCCGGCGCCATCGGCGTCAAGGCCGCTTGAAACCCGAGATGCAGGCGACGCTGCGCGGCTGTCTCACGATCTTCATTCCCTCGCCGAGGTTTGCCACGCACAGGGTGCCGTTGTGATAGACCAGGCTCGTTGGATTCTCGATCGGCGCCGTGTCACCCGTTGCGATCACGATTCTCTTGCTGCCATCCGGTGAGAACACCGAGATCTCGTCGCGATAGATCTCGCTCACGTAGATGTTGCCGCGCTCGTCCAGATCCACGCCATCCAGGACCGTCAGGTTCGGCACGATCCATTCCGCCGCTCCAGCCGACCCATCGCTGTTGATGGGCACGCGCACGATGCCCGGATTTCCATCGGTCACGACATAGAGGGATTTCTCGTCCTTCGAGATGACCACGTCATTGGCGCCTTCCGGAAACGAGAAGTAGGGCGCCGCCGCCCACTCGAGCAGCGGATGGCTCGACCAGAGAGAGTACTTGCCGTCTCGGGAGATTTTCCAGATTCCCGACAGCGTCAGGTCCGTGACGTACAGGTTCGACGCCGAATCGATGGCGATGTCATCGGGAAAGCATCCGGGCCAACCGTCACGCTTCGTGACAAAAGGCCTCACGACTCCCGTGTGAACATCGACCTTGTAGATCCCCGTGTACAGATCCTTCGCATTTCGGCACGCGGGATGCAGCGGGTCCATTTCCTCCTCAGGGGTGTAATGCCACATGTACGCCACATAAAGCTGGCCGTCCTTGTCGAATTCGATCCCGACGGTCATGCCCGCAGCGCCGAGCTCGGGGTTGGGCACCGTGGCAATGAGATCGTAGCCACCCTTGCCATCGAGACGAACGATCTGGCCCGTGGTGGCAATGCTGGCGTAAAGGCGTCCCTGCGCGTCTTGAGCCAACCCCTCGGGATTGCCGGGCAGACGAGCGGCGATCCAAGCCTTGTAGTCTGGGGTCGCTCCCGGAAAGGGAGGAGCGGCGGCTTGGGCGGTAAATACCACGGCGCAGGAAAAGGTGATCGCGATCGCACACGGAGCGAGCAAGGATTGCACCGCTCGCGGCGACCGCCGGATGAATGTCATCTCGACCGAGCGCAATTTCAAGGCTGGCATCCTCCTCGATGAGTTTCTCGTGGCGCTCCTGCGAACTAGAAACGATACGTCAGTTTGAGGCCTGCGGTTCGCGGCTGGTTCGTCGTGGCGCGCGTCAGGGATGGAATATTCACTCCCCATTCCGTGTTGTTCACGGTCAGAATCGCCTGCCGGTTGGTGAGGTTATCCACGAATGCGAAGATGTCCCACTTCTCACTGGTCACTCCAGTGCGGAAGTAGGCCAAGCGGTAGGCCGGGAGCCCCATGTAAGTGTACGCCGCGTCCTCGAGGGGCCCAGTGAATGTTTCCCAGATCCTCGCGTCAACGCTGTAGGAACCCGTGAGCGGACGATCGTAGGCGAGTGATGCGGTCGCGGTGTATTTCGGGATATTGAGGATGGGGGCCCCGGGCTGAAGATTGGTGTGGGCGTTGGCACTCGTGAGCTCGGCCTCGGTGTAGGTGCCGTTCACCGCCACGGTCAGCGAGGGTAGAACACGAGCGGTCACTTCGATCTCCGGACCGTAGGATCGAGCGGTTCCGACATTGGACGTGAAGAACCAGCCGCAGCTCAAGGGCAGCAACTGCTGCACGTCATACCAGCGGATGTAGTAAATCGCGCCATTGACGATGATCTTGCCGTCGTTCAGCTTCGCCTTCTCGCCCGCCTCGAGATTCCAAACGGAGTCCGGCCGGTAGCTCGTCTGCGCCTGCTTTAGACCCAGGTTCTCGAACGCGGGTAGACACGAATTCGGGCCCTTGTCCGGAAGCGGAAGATTGACGCCGCCTGGACGAAAACCCTTGGCGAGGGTCGCATAGAGGAGCAGATTGTCCGTCGGGGTATAGGACCAATTGAGCCTCGGGTTCGACCCTCTGTCGTTGGCGGACACTTGCGCAAAGACGTGAGTGGCGTTCACTGACTCGGCGAACAGGCCTGCCTGGTCCGCCGATAGATTCGAGTCATAGTCGAACAAGCGCAACCCGAGGGTCACCTTGTTATGAGCGGTCACCTGATAATTCGCCTCGGCGAACACCGACCACTGGTTCAGGGTGTACTGCGTGTCTGCCGTGTACACGTTGCCGAGGGGATTCGCGGCGGCGCCGCCCAGGGAGAAACCGGCGAGCTCCTCGCTGAAGGACCGTTGAATCCAGGTCGAGCCCAGATGACTGAAAAATACACCGGCCAGCCACTGAAACGGCGCATCGGTCGTCGAGGCCAGGCGAAACTCCTGACTCGTCTGCCGAAGTACGTCAGCCTCGAAGTTGTAGTTGTCGGCGATGAAATCCGGAAGGAAGTAGATCGTTTGGAAGGCTTCTGACTGACCGACGATCTGGGACATGTTTCGCGACCAGTAGCCCGTGTCCGAGGTCAACTGGACACCGGGCCAATCGTAGGTGATCGTCGCCCCGAAGAGCGTCATGCGGTCCCAGAAGGGCTCGGGGTAGTTCGCGGCCTGATAGTGCGTGAGGTAATCGGACCCCGGCGGTATATCGAACTGACTGTAGCCTCCCATGTCCATGTGCTGATACATGCCGTGAACGACGATGTTCAAGGCATCATTTGGTTGCAGCCGCACGCTGGCCCGAAAGTTCTGCAACCTCTCCCAGTTGACGTCTTGGTAGTTCGCGGCCACGTGCGCGGTCAGCACGTCGCCGCGGGCGCACCCGTAGAAGATCGTCGGTTTGCAGCCGGTATTGGTCGGAAACGGAAACGGGTTGAGGTAAGTTCTGTCGATCCAGCCGGCGATGTACTTGTCCGTGGCATCGAGGCGTACGGCTGCTATCCCACCTCCGAGGGGCAGGTTCAGCATCAAATCGCCGCCGCCGTTCACCCCGCCGCCGGTCGTGTCGGATGCGAACGCCTGCGCCGTCCCGGAGAACTGGTGCAGATCTGGCTGGCTGGTGATGAGCTTGATCGTTCCGCCCATGGATCCGGCGCCGTACAACGTACCTTGCGGGCCGCGCAGCACTTCGACGCGGTTGAGGTCGAACAGATCGGGGTCGATGGTGACCTTGCCGATACTACCGATGGCCGGCGGGGAGATCGGTATATCATCAAAGTAGAAGCCGACCGTGGCCGAGGAGCCCCCGGCGGAGGTGAGGCCTCTCATTTCGAATTCGGTCTGCCCGGGCCCCGCCGATCGGAAGGATATTCCCGGGGTTTCCTGGGCCAGCTGCAGGACATCAGTGATGCCTTGGGCCTCGAGTGCTTCCCCGCTGACGGCGGTAATGCTCACCGGCACTTTCTGAATGGACTCCTCGCGCTTCTCGGCGGTCACAATGATTTCCTGCAGCTCGTCCGTGTCAGGCGCATTGCTGGCGGGAGATTGGCGCGGCTGCGCGTCGGCCTGACCGGCTGCGGACGCGAGCGCCGCGCAAAGTATGATCAGAACGCCATGGGCGTGGCCTCGCGAGCCGCGCGAAGATCTTCCGCAGGCCATAAGCATTGAAGATCCCCCTCAGTAGCAGTAGTCACGCCAGCAGCGTCTGGCACCCTCAGGTCCGTGAAGTATCCAGTTCCTTCCACAGTGGATACAAACAACACCTATTTCTGTTATATTTGGTTATACTGGGTCAAAGTTTAGGAGTGATTGTATACACACTCCTAGGTTTTGGCGACAAACATTTATTTCGCAGCGCCGCATCTCGACCGAGACGGGCTATCGTCACGGCACGCGTTTGCGGGCGGCCCCGTGCTCGGGGATCTTTGCGGTGAGCTGACGGCCTCTCAGCAGGATGGGCAGGGCACTGATAACGCGCGTCGATCGAAACCCGAGTGACCAAGAGGCCGGTCTGGAATTGCGCTTGGCAGTCGCGGCGTCCGCGGCGCTTTGCGTGAATTTCTTCTCTGCGTGGACGGTGCCTTTGCAGATCGAGGAAATGACCGCCCACTACCGCTTCTCGGTGAGCAACGCCGGGCTTGCCGCAACGGTCCAGCAACTCGTCCTCAGCTCGACGATGGTGCTGGCGGCACCGTTCATGACGAAGATCCGCAGCGAGCGGCTGGCCGACTGCGGGATGTTGCTGGCGATTCTGGGCTTCATGATCTCCTCGTGCGCAAACGGACGCCTCGGGTTGTTCTACGGCTCGTTCTGTATCGCCGGTGTTGGTCAGGGACTCGCTGGCGTGGGCGGTAACGGACTCGCGGCTGCCGCCGCCAACCCGGGCCGGGTCTACAACATGGGTTACGGTGCCGCCATACTATTTGGCGCTGCCTCTCTGCTATTTCTCCCTTACGTGCCGTCGCCATCGGCGAGCATCAGCCCGGTGTTCTTCGGCTGTTCCCTGGGCATGGGCGCCTGCCTCATCGCCTTGGCGATCGCGCATCCGACGACCGGTAAGTCGTCGGCTCACGTGGCGGCACCACGAGCTCAGCGCCGCCTCACCTCCGCCATCATCGTGCCGCTCTCGAGTGTGTTCCTGCTCTGGCTCTGCGGGAGCGCGGTCTGGGCTTACTCGGAGCTTCTCGGACATCGGATTGGTCTTGGCGAGCGGCTCATCAGCACGGCGCTGTCGATTGCTGCCGCGGCAAGCATTGTGGCGCCGCTCGTCGTCGCCCCTCTGAGCAAGAAGGCGAATCTCCGCTTCCCGGTCGCCGTTGCCTTCGCTGCGAATGCCTTCGGATTCCTGGTGGCTTGCACGGCCCGCAACGAACCGCTGTTCCTATCGAGCTTCTTCGGCCAGGCGATCGGTCAGTCGGCAGTTGCCGGACTGATCTTCATCATCAGCGTACGTGCCGACCCGACCGGCCGACTATCTTCGCTCGCGGGAAGCTTCAACCTCTTCGGGTCGGCGGTGGGGCCGTTTGTCGGAGGCTTGCTGGTGAGCGAGAGCGTGAAGCTGCTCGCGGCGGCGAGCACGACGCTTTGTGTGATCGCCTGGGCGGCGATGGCCTGGTTCGAGCACCGAGTACGCTCCGCTGACGCACCGCGTGATTAACCTGCGTTTCGGATATTGGCCGGCGTCTGGGAGCTTTCAACCTCCAAACAGCTCTTTGTGCTCCTGGAGGTGCAGGCGAGTACGTCGAATGTGATCCTCCAGCAGGTGCGCCGCCGTCTCGACGTCTCGGCGGGTGATGGCGTCGAGTAGCAGCCGGTGCTCGTAGGAGACGATCTTGTGGCCGTGGGGCCCCAGCACACTCGAGTTGGCGCGCCGGTATTGTTGCGTCGTGTTCCAGAATCGCTCGATCATCGACTTGAGTCGCGGCATCTTGGCACCGCGATAGCTGAACAGATGGAATTCACGGTCGCGGCGCAGAAAATTATCGAGCGCCGATGCCGAGGCGGCGGCTGGTGAGGCGGTGGACAGCACCTCGAGGTCGCGCTCGATCTCCATGACAATCTGGCCGAGGGAAGCGATGTCGCTATCCTTCAAATGGACAATGCTCTCTGCCAGCGCAAGGGGCTCGATTCTCTCGCGAATCTTGTAGACCTCAACGCAATCTGCGAGATCCAGCTTGGCGATCCACGCTCCGGTATTGCGGACTAGGACAACGAGCCCCTCGGTCTCAAGTTGCCACAGCGCCTCCCGGACCGGTATGCGGCTCGTTCCAAAACTCTCCGCAAGCTCCTCCTGCCTGATCCGTGCCCCTGGCTTGTATTCGCCGGCCAAGATTCGCCGGCGGAGCTCGGCGGCGATGCGCTGGCTGAGGCCCTCCTGCTCGTTGGTCACTGGCTCCAACAACGTTTCCATGTCCTGTCACCCGAAACTGCGTCGCCGATCGACAATTGCACGGATCATCTTAGCAGAGCCGGCGCCGCACTCAGTGCACCGCCGCTATGCCGACGTCACATCACGCAAGCCGGCCTCGATCTCTGCGGGACCGGCACAGGCGGCGCTTTCGAGCACTCGCGAAACGCTCGGCGCGGCCTCACCGCCATGCACTCGTCGGACCGGACGATCGAGCATGCCGAAGAGCCGTGTGGATGCCTCGAGCGCCAGCAGGCCGCCGTAGGATGTTCCGAGAGACCCCTGTTCCACGACGAGCACCCTGCGAGTCTTGCGCACCGATTGCTCGATGATCGCCCAGTCCAGGCCAGCACGGTCGAGAGTTCGCAGGTCGATGACTTCTGCGTCGATGCCCATTCGCTCCGCGGCCTCCACGACCTGTCTGACCATCGTTAGATAGGTCAGAACCGTAACCGCCCTGCCTTGACGTACCACCTTCGCCTTGCCGAGCGGTATCAGATAGTCGAGATCATCGACCGGCGCCGGCCCACGGACCCCATACAGGTCGACATGCTCGATCACCAGCACCGGGTCACGAGCACGCAGCGCGGCGTTGAACAATCCGACGTAGTCAAACGCGGTCGAAGGTGCGACGATCCGCCACCCCACCGAGGTCGAGAAAATGCCGGCGGGATCCATCGAATGCTGTGACCCATAGCCGGTGCCTATGGCGACCTTCGTACGCAGTACCAAGGGCATCTCGCCGGTTCCGCCGAACATGTGCCTCGCCTTGGCGATTTGATTGAACAGCTGGTCGGCGGCAACCCAGAGAAAATCCGGGTACATGAGCTCGACGATCGGCAAGAAGCCGCCGTCGACGGCCATGCCACCTGCAAGGCCCACAAATGCGTTCTCGGAGATCGGGGTGCCCAGCACTCGGTCCGGAAACAACTCCGCGAGACCTCTCGTTGCGCCGTTGGTCCCGCCCCTCAGCTTGTGGATGTCTTCCCCCAGGGCGACCACCCTCGGGTCGGAGCTCATGCGGACCTTCATGACCTCGGCGATCGTGTCGACAAAACGTGCTTCGGCCAGCTTGCCACGATAGGTCTCTACTTCCTCGGTTCGAGCATCGGCAAGCTCCGAAAGATCTCCGCGGATGCCGACGTCGCGAAATTCCGGTGCCGGCCATAGAGCAGAAGAGATACTTCTCCTGCCATCCTTCTCTTCGGTGAGCGCAGACACGACGCTCGCCACAAGACCCTTTGCCCTTTGTCTCAGGTCTACATACTGCCGCTCCTGAAGCAGTGATCGGAGCATCATCTCGCGAGCCACGCGCTGAATAGGATCGCGAGCCTTCCATCCGGCTTCCTCCTCCTTGCTGCGGTAACCGAAGGCGCTGCCGGGAAGCGGACCATTCTGATGGAAGTATGGATAGACCGATGTCTCGATCAACGTCGGCCCTTGACCGGAGCGCATGGTCTCCACTGCGGCGCGGCTTGCCAGATACACCGCGAGCGGATCCATTCCGTCGACGCGCCACGCGGGGAGGCCGAATGCACCACCGCGCGATGAAAGACGCGGAGCGGCAGTCGACTCTTCGACGGACGTTGCGACCGCGTAGCGATTGTTCTCGATGAAAAAGCACAGCGGAATCTTCCAGGCAGCGGCAAGATTCATGGTTTCCAGAACGGAGCCGATATTGATCGCGCCGTCGCCGAAGCAGGTGAAGGTGACCCCTCCGGTCTTATCGTATCTCTGAGCCCAAGCGGCGCCCGCCGCAAACGGCACTCCACCACCGACAATGGCGTTGGTACCGAGATAGCCTGATTCACGCCAGCGCAGATGCATCGATCCGCCGCGACCCCGACAGAACCCCTGGGCGAGTCCGAGAATTTCCGCGAGCGTCCTGACGAGAAGTGGCTCGACTTCCGCCGGGAATTCATCGAAGGGAGATAGTCCCTCGGGAACCACAAACTGCAACGCTTTTGCCAGGAATTGGTGATGCGCTCGGTGCGATCCATTCCACTGATCACCTGGGCGCATCGCAAGAACGGCACCTGCTGCGGCGCCCTCCTGACCAATTGCAGCATGCGCGGGCCCGTGAACGAGCTTTTGAGCGGCAAGCTCGAGTACCGATTCTTCGAATGCGCGAATCAGCGACATGGTAGTCAACATTGACCCGAGTACCGACGGTGAGGCCGCATCCCAGTCTTCGCGCGTCGTTGTCAGCTCTACCCAAGGGCTAGTGGGAAGCAACTCGGTGAATATCGGCATCTGCCTGACCGTGAACAAAGAACAAATGAGCCATTCGGGTCCCGAAGCCGCGCGTCTTCTTCGGGAGCGAGTGCAAGCGGTTCACTTGTCCGGGTAGCATGGATTCCAGAGCAGCCTCGATGTGCTGCGCTCATACGCCTTCCCGTCGGGAAAACTCACCAGCTCGAGCTGCATCCCCCACGGCGAGAGGAAATAAACCCAGCGCTGGCCCGAGCTCGGCCCCGTCGAGCGCGTGGGCTCCCCGAGGATGCGGATGTTATGCGACTTCAGATATGCGATCGCAGCGTCCAGGTCATCCACGTACAACGCGAGGTGATGTCCTCCGACATCGGAATTGCACGGGGGAGTGCGCTGCTGATCGGGAGCCGCATACTCGAAGATCTCGATGTTCGAGCCATTCGCGCAACGAAGCAGACAGAGCTTCGTCATCACGGACCTTGGATGAACGTTGAGGTGGACCGCCATCCAGTCGGATTCGGAGCGGAAGGGCCCGAGGCTGTAAATCAGCTCACAGCCAAGGATGCGCACGAAGAAGTCGAGGGCCTCCTCCAGATTGGGGACGGTGAATCCCAGATGATCCGCTCCCCTCAGGCCGGGCATGCCCGCCGGTGCTTGATCGTTCATACGCCCGCAGCGCTCCGTTCGCCGTTGATTTCGATCGTGCGGCCGAGCTCGACCGGATACGGGAGAGATTCGTGGGCAATCTTGATCTTCGACAGCCGCTCGTACCAGTCGTCGGGCATTGCACTCACGCGTCGCTGCCGTAGATCCATGAACAGGGCTAGAAACTCGCAAGCCGCCGCTGCGGACCGGTCCGCCTTTCTCATCCTCATGAACCA
>Ga0187781_10003163_pt1 | contig 12413 bp, 11 predicted proteins | sample 0715_SJ02_MP02_2_FD_132447 | JGI IMG/M metagenome (GOLD analysis project Ga0187781, IMG submission 132447) | Tropical peat soil microbial communities from peatlands in Department of Meta, Colombia - 0715_SJ02_MP02_20_MG | ecosystem: Environmental > Terrestrial > Soil > Wetlands > Peat | place...
CATCGCAAGAAAGGTCCAGAAGGCGCGTTGGCTTCCATGCGAACGAACTGCATTGGGGACGAACGCGAGCGTACCCGAGAGCAGCAGGAGGCACTGCACGCAATCGCTTACGGCCAGCAACTGAAACGAGCGCCGCAAAAACAGCGCGGCCAGAATCAGAGTCGCCGTACACACGGCGACGGCCACAGCCCAGAGCTTGGCGTATGCGCGCGACAAATAGACCTCGGCGCAATTGTAGAGGGAGAACTGGAGCCTTTCTGGTTACGCCGGTAACCTCAATTCGACCGTGTCAGCCCTAGAAATCGATCTTGTCCGCGAAAGTTTCGCTTGCTACTTGTTTTTGTTATCAATAATATGCGAGACAACTGATTGCGCTACGGAAGAGCGCTCTTGCGGTGAAGCCGATTTGTTGCGTACAAGGTTCCACAATCGTTTTTTTGGCAGATCGGGGGCTCCGGCCGATCCCAGCGAGATTCGGCGCACGGAGCGCTGGCTGGCGACGGCCCGCGTGTTTTTGGCGGTTTCCACGCTGGCCGCGATCTACATGGATCCCACACAGTTCGGCCATGCCCCCATTGCCTATGGGCTGCTCGGCTTTTACCTGATCCATGGCGTGCTGGTGATGTCGCTGCTGCGGCAACGCCAGCAATCGACACTCGCCTTCCGCTTGCTCGTCCATTCCGCCGACATCGTCTGGCCGGCCTTCATTTCGATTTTTGCCGAAGGTCCACGCAGTCCCTTCTTTCTTTTCTTCTTTTTTGTGCTTGCGGCCTCGGCCTACCGCTGGGGCCTTTGGGAAACCTTGAGCACAGCCGCGGCCGAAGTAGCGTTGCTGTGGATCGAGAGCTTCGTCGTTCTGCACGTCTGGAACGTTCCTTCGGGTATTCCCCCGTGGAGGATTCTGCAGGGGCTGCATATCAACGTTCCGGAGTTCGAAGCCAAACGGCTGTTCATGTTATCGGTGTACCTGCTCGTCATGGGCTTGCTATTGGGGTATCTGGCCGAGCAACAAAAACAGTTGCGCGCGGAAAAAGCCGCCGTTACGCGCATGTTGGCGAAAGTGCGCGTGGAAGCCGGTTTGACCGGCACACTGCAGCAGATGTGCCGCGAGGTGCTTAGCATGTACGGCGCGACTCGCGCGGTCATCGCGTCGGAAGAGATTCACAGTCACCGTCAGTTTCTCGGCGAGCTGCACAACGTCAACGGCGAGTTTTCCGATTTTACCTGGCTCGATTCGCGCCCCCGCGAGGCGAAAATCTACCTGAACGAATTTCCTGGTGACGTTAGCTACGCACGCAAGCAAGACGACCGCTGGACGGTGATTGCCCTCGATGGTGACGGTAACGCTCTACCCAGTTCCTCCACCGATGCATTCACTGCATTGAAAGAGCAACAACCGTTCCGCTCGCTGATGTCCTTCTCTTTCGTCTTCGGGTCTGAGTGGACCGGCCGGGTTTTCATCTTCGAGCCTTCCCTGCAGGGCGACATCCACGAGCAGTTGCGTTTCCTGCTCGACTTGCTTCATCAGGTCGGCCCGGCGGTTTACAACATTTACCTGCTGCATCGCTTACGGCGCAGGGCGGGCGCGGCCGAGCGGGCGCGCTTTGCCCGAGAGTTGCATGACGGCGCGGTGCAGTCGTTAATTGCAGTGGAAATGCAGGTGGACGTCCTAAAACGCCAGGCAGAAACCACCCCCGGCGTGGTGATCGGCGAGCTCGGGCGGATTCAGGGCCTGTTGCGCGAAGAAGTTCTCAAGCTCCGCGAGCTCATGCAGCAGATGAAGTCGATCGACGTCGACTCGCGAAAATTCCTGAGTGTGGTCAATGACAGCGTGGAGCGCTTCGAACGCGAGACAGGAATTTCCGCCCGCTTCGTCACCGACATCGACAAGCTCAAAATGCCCGACAGGGTTTGCCGCGAATTGCTGCGTATCGTCCAGGAAAGTCTGGTGAACGTTCGTAAGCACAGCCGTGCGCGTCATGTTCTGGTTCGCCTCGCCTCGAATCCCGAGCAATGGAGCCTGACTCTGGAGGATGACGGCAAAGGCTTCCCGTTTTCCGGACGCCTCACGCAGGACGAACTCGATCAAATGGGCAAAGGCCCCATGATCATTAAGGAACGGGTGCGTTTAATTGGTGGCGCACTCACGGTAGAATCGAGTCCGGGCTCAGGGTCACGGTTGGAGGTTAAAGTTCCGAAAGATGGAGAAGTCTCCGATGAATTTTAAGAAGTCACAACCGGTTCGCATCGTGATCGCCGACGATCATCCGATTTTTCGCGATGGCCTGCGCCGCCTGCTCGAAGCCGAACCCAATTTAAAAGTTTTGGGCGAAGCTTCGGACGGCGCCGAAGCGGTCAAGCTCGCCCGGCAAATGAAACCGGATATTTTGTTGCTCGATCTCGCCATGCCCAAACATCCCGGGCTTGAAGCTCTGCGCGATTTAGGGTCGGGAGCAAATTCGACTCCTGTGCGCGTCATTCTTCTTACTGCGGCGGCGGAAAAGAGCCAGATCGTCGAAGCGCTGCAACTCGGCGCACGCGGCGTTGTGCTGAAAGACTCCGCCACTCAGTTGCTTCTGAAAGCCATCGACACGGTTATGTCGGGCGAGTACTGGGTCGGACGCGAAAGCGTCTCCAACCTCGTGCAGTATCTGCGCACGCTGGTGCAGTCCTCAAGCGACGAGGCTCGCCAGAAAAAATTCGGTCTTACGCCACGGGAACTCGAAATCGTTGCGGCAGTGGTTGCTGGGTATTCGAACAAAGAAATCGCCGAATACTTCAAGATCAGCGAAGACACTGTCAAGCACCACCTGAGCAACATCTTCGACAAGCTGGGCGTCTCCACCCGCCTGGAGTTGGCGCTTTTTGCCGTCAATCAGTCGCTTCCGCTAAAAAGTATTGTTTAGCCGAGGACAGATAACTTTGTGGGTGGCGTCCCGAATGGCACGAAGGTGCCATTGGCCCCCGGCCATAGCGTCTCTATGATTTACCGAAAGCCAGCCTCACGACTGTAAAGAGTTTGGTCGCATTGACCTGCGTAGGTTCTTGTCTTGTTTGTAGGCCGGGGGAAACGCAATACGTGAAAGAAAGAGGGAGCCCAGTGGCAAAAATGTTACAGAATGTTTGGCAGCGATTCGGACGTGACGAGAGCGGTCAGGATATCGCCGAGTACGCGGTCATGTTGGCGGTCATTCTGGTGATCGTCGTCGGCACTGTTCGCCTGATCGGTTCGAACGCCAACAACGTGTTCTCCAACGTCGCGAGTTCCATCCAGTAATCGCGGTGCGATCTCAGGCCCGGCGAAGTTCTGTCTTCGCGCAGTGCACGCTCGTCCTAATAACCCCTTCGCAATTCAGCATTATTGACTCGCCGTGGGAGCGGTCAGCGCAACTTTCTCGCTGCTGGGAACTGTAATCCGAGTAAGGTAGGGGAAGAACGGCGTAATTTCAAACGGAATTTTCTCCCGCGCCGAAAACAACGCAACCGGTTTTGCTTTCGCCAGTTCAATCTGATCGGTCCAGGGATCGAGTTTGATGCGTCCTCCCAGCGGCAGCGCGGCAATCTGATCCGTGCGATCGGGTTGCAGTTGTGGTGCTGTGGCTAACAACGCCGACATGCGAATCGTCTTGCTGCTCGCCAGCGCAGTCCCCAAATGCGGCCGGATCAGGTTGGGCAAGTCGGGCGCGCTCTGCTGCAGAGCCTTCAGAAATAATCCTGCGCTTCCCAGTTTCTCCTTGTAGGGAGAATTCTTCAGCAACTCCAAAGCCTTCGTATCTGCGGTCTCTTCGTCCGCGGCACGCCGCTTGAAATCGAGGCGCTGGAAAGACTCTTCATCGGGAAAGAACAGCCGATCGTTAAAAGCCAGCTTGGTATCGGTAGGATGCCCCAGCACAATATGGCTCACTTCATGGGCCAGCACCATAGCGAGCGAAGCCTCATCGGGAAGCACGTCGAGCAATCCACGGCTGATCACGATCGTGTGCCCGATGGTGAACGACTCCAGAGGCGAAGTCAGCAGCACGCGGCAGCGCACGTCGGATTGCAAATCGATGTTGTTTGTAACCAGGAGATTGTTGACCACAGTTAACAGAATCTTGTCGACGTCACCTGGGGGCGCCAGCAAGCCAATCTTCTGCAAGCGTTCGAGCGCGTTGTCTTCCGCCTGCCGCTCCCACATGCGCTCCGCGACCACGGGGGTCGCATCCGCGGCCGCGTCGCTCTGGTCCTTCACCGAGTCGGGAGAATCCACCAGGATTTGTGCGAATTCCGAGTTCTTGTTGAGGGCTTTCAGGTCGTAGCCCCAAAGCCGAGTCTGCGCGCGAAAGTGCAGCGTGTGCCCGAGGTTCGTCTTCAAATCCGATTCCTCGCTGTAGATGTAGGCGGGCAGCCACGCGCCCGTGCGCAGGTTAAGCCGCCAACTGTCGAAATGCAGGTAATAACTCGTCTTCGGGTGCGGATAATACGTCCCGTTGAAGCGGACTACATTGTAGTCTTGGTCTTCCACCCAAATGCGTCCCTGAAATCGTCCCGGCGGAGCCTTCTCCTTCGGCTGCACATCGATCACCAGGCACCGCACCTCCCCAAGAAATTCGCGGCGCACGAAGGTGAAATCGTAATACTTCTTCTGGAAATCCGTATCCAGCACCACCATCTGCGCGAAGCCCAAGGGAAGAAAGTGCATCGCGTAAAGGCTGGTGAGGTGGTTCATCATGCGATGGCCGAATCCGGGTTGGCCGATAAACGACGTGTCTTCGGGGCCTTCGCTCATATCCAGCCGGCCAAGAAAATATTGGTCCTTTACAGGCTGGCTCTTTTCATCCTTGTCGGTTTTATAGTCCTGGATGTAAGTCTCGACCATGGGCCGCATGTGGCGCATCTGCGCAATAAAAAAGTGCTCGCGCTGGATCACGCGGTCGATAACATCGTTGAAGGAAGCGGGCGCGGATGAAAGCTGGGCTGGGCCGGAATTGGTGCGGTCGCCCGCCGCCATAGGACTCGGCTCCTGCGCCTGCGCGGCGAGAGACAAAAGAATCAGTAATAACGCTTGCAAATTTATCTTGGGAAAACGCATAAACATATCCTGGGAAAAATCACGCCAACTGAAAAACGATGTGCAATACAACCGTAGAATCGGCCGGTTGGCCGTTCCGCATGGCCGGTTTGAAGCGAATCTGTTGCGCCGCTTTCACGGCGTTGTCGTCCAACCCATGGCCTAGCCCGCGCATCACTCGCACCACGTGCAAGTTGCCCGAGGCTTCGAGCACCACTTCCAGCAAAACCTCGCCTTGAATTTTTAAATTGCGCGCTTCGGCCGTGTAAGTCGGGGTGGGTTTGGAAATAATCTCAGCCGGCAACAGCGGTGTCGAAGAAACTTCGGCGCGGGCGCGGGATGCCGCTTGCACGGGAAGGTTCGCATCCCCAAAACCGGACGACTGAACGTTCTGCGAGACCGCAGCGTGCGAACCGTCGTTTCCAATGGCCGTGCCATCCCCAAATCCCGAGCTTGCCACCACGCCGCGCGCGCCTTTCGTGCCGCCGCTGCCGTTTCCGTATCCAGCGCCTGCAGGTAGATCGAAGGAACCTGCGGAAGCAATGTTGACCGGTTTGCCCGCATTCGCTTTCGCCGGCACGCCGTTCGGATCACCGAATCCACCGGTCTGCACTTGCTCCGCTGGTCTTGTAGTGGTAGGCGCCGCAGAACTTCCGCTGGAGAACAAATTAGTCGCAACGATCTTCGGAGTTACTGGCGCGGAGTTCACGGGAAGAGCGTCGAAATTCTTCGGCGAAATCCGCACCGTGGGAGCCGTTACATCTTCGACTTTTGCCACTTTGGGCTGCGGCATGGGAAGCCGCAAAGCGTTAGCCGGCGGATCGGCCTTTACAATGTTCAAAGGCTCCACTAACCGCCGCAGCGGTTGCGGCTGATGATTCACTGGCGCGGGCGTGCTCACGAGTCGAACCGAAGTGAAGCTATGCTGGGGCGAAGAAATAATCGCGGGATGCAAAAGCCGCAACCACAACAGAAGTGCCACCGCGCAAGCCTGGGCTCCGGTGCTGAAGACAAACTCTCTCCAGGGAGTTCGGGTTCTCGGGAGCAACGAAAAAAGACTCGATTGCGAAACGGAGCATCCCATGACAACACCCACCGGACCTATGCTGGAACACCTGTACCGCCGAAAAAGTTGCTACGTTTACCGAATGAGGAGTACATCGGCCCAACCATTTTCGACAAAATGGTCAAGGCCTTTTAAGTCTACTACGCTTATGCCGAACTGCACGCTGGAATGTGCCTATTGAGACTTCGGATTTCCCAATTTCGCACGGCCTGAATTGGACGCGGCTTTGGAGCTTAGGGCTGCTAAGGTAAAGCCTGTAGGCCCTGCGCAACTCCTTGCACACTCCGCGCGGGTTGCTGGAAGCTATGCCGCGAGTGCACAAGATCGGTGCTCTCAGCGTGGCAATTGGTGCGAACAAAAGTCACACAATGACAACTCTATTCCTCCAAACTCGGAATGATCGTTGTGCCCGATATTGAAAGCGATATCGATGGCGTCGCCGGCGAGAAGCGGCGATTGCTGCACACGCTCGGCCATGTGCCAGCCGAGAGCATCAAAGACGGGGCTGAAACGAGTTCTTTCAGTTCTCAGTTCCCAGTTCTCAGTTCCCGGTTGGCGGCCTTTGGTTTGGGTTTGGGCTTTCTGCGCGCGCGTTATAGCTGCGCTGTCTGGGTGACAGCCGGGGGTGGCTAAAATCGCGGCCGCGGAAAGTTCCTGTTGAATAGGCCGTTCGGGCTCTCCCGCCTTCAACTTGAGCTTGACGTGTTTGTCTTTCATGATTTTCGGCGGCGCGATCAAACGCACGTTGCGCGCCGCAAAAGCGGGTTCATGATTGCCGGTGCCGTAGGGTTCAAGCAATGCAAGCATCTGAAACAGCGCCGGACGAACATCGTCGAGATGCAATTCCGCTTCGATTTCGAGCACAGGATCGAAATCGGCCGCGGTGAGTCGCGTGCGGGCAAAGGCATCGAGCTCAGCGCGCAACTGTGCCACATTCGCGGCGGGCATAGCAAAACCGCAGGCGTGGGAATGCCCGCCGAAGCGCGAAAACAAACCGCTGCTGGCCTCGACAGCTTCGAGCAAATGGAAAGGACGAATGGAGCGCCCGGAGCCGAAAGCCTCGTCGCCGTCGCGTGAAATTACGATTGCGGGACGATGATAACGTTCGACCACCCGCGTTGCGGCGATGCCGATCACTCCGCGATGCCAGCCCTCTCCATCGACCACAATGCAGTAAGCTTCGCAGAGCCCAGGGTCGCCGGCGATGCGTTCATCGATCGCCTTCAAAATACGCCGCTCTTCCTCCTGCCTCTCGGCGTTTAACCGGTCGAGCTTTCCCGCCAGCAGCCGTGCGCGATCGGCGTCTTTCACGCTGAACAATTCGATCACATCGCGGGCAATATCCATGCGCCCAGCTGCGTTGATGCGCGGGGCGATGCGAAAAGCAACTTCACCCGAATTCGGAGGACGTTGTGTCGAAACCTGCGCCACTTCGAGCAACGCCTTCAATCCGGGATTCACAGCACAGCGCAGAGCATCAAGCCCAAGTTTCGCGAAGACTCGATTCTCTCCGGTGAGTGGAACCGCATCGGCAATCGTCGCAATCGCCACGATCTTCATGAACGAAAGCAGCAGCCGGGTTTGATCTTTATCGGCGAGGCGGCGCTGCATCAATCCCTGCGCGAGCTTGAACGCAACCCCGGCGCCGCAGAGCTGCTTATAAGGATATTCGCATCCAGCTTGATTGGGATTGACCACGGCGTGAGCCTTTGGCACCCCATCCGGACCGGGTAAATGATGGTCAGTCACAAGGAGGTCGACGCCAAGCCGCTGCGCCGTTTCTGCCGGAGCGAACGCGCGAATCCCCATATCGACGCTAATGATGAGCCGAATACCGGCCGCGGCGGCGCGCTCGATCACGTCATCCCGCATGTCGTAGCCTTCGCGGATCCGATGAGGGACATGGAAATCGGCTATTCCTCCGCAAAGCTCGATGGCGGTTTTCAAAATAATGATCGCCATCGTGCCATCGACGTCGTAATCGCCATAAATCAGCATCGTTTCTTTGCGCTCAATGGCGGCTTCGATACGATCGACAGCGGCGCGCAGGCCGGTCATCTGCCCGGGAGGATGAAGGTGGTCGAGCGAAGGCGCAAGATAACGGGCGGCGGACTCAGAATCGGTCAGGCCGCGGCGAAGCAGCAGTTGAGCGAGAGTGTAGAGCGCAGTGCGATCAAGAGACTTCGCGTTTCCGTTTCCGAATCCGCGACCAAATCGAAGACATGGCAAGTCCCGCAACCCCTGTGCAAATGCATGAATTTGCGCCGGATCGGCCGCCGCTAATTCCCAGCGCACGGTTAACTCTCTTCGTCCTGGTCCGGTTCGTCGATAGGAATGCCGCCGAAATCTTCCGAGAGGTCCAGCAAGCGCTGGTAGCGCTCATACCATTCGGTCGACAGTTCGCAGAGAAACATCGAGCCTTGATAGGCCCAGCCAAGCTGTAGATATCCAATCTTGCCGATGTGGGTTCGCAGCCAGCGCGCATCCTCCACGTCGTCGGCGTCGCTGAACTCCGATTGCTGCAGGCGTTCGACCAACTCGTCCAGTTCTTCGCGCTCCAGCTTCCACGAATGCATGGTGAGGAACGGCGCGCCCGCACTCTTGGCCAGCTCGACGAAATCCTTCCAGCCATCGGGATTGTTGCCCATCTCCCACATGATGCACTGCACTTCGTCGTAGTCGACGTAGCCGTGGAAACGGCTCATGCCGTGCCCTTCGATGAAGGCGATCATGTCATCTTTTACGCTGGTAAGGTCGTCCGGTACGGGAGACATATGGAAAAACAGAGCCAAACCGCATTGTATGCCGTTTGCCGCGAGGGTGCCAGAGCACCTGAACGCCTCATGGCCGCCGCCATTCCAACCGAGGATGCGCCCCCGCCCCTCCGTTCGGCGGGTGGGTAGCCGTGCCTGCGTAACCGCGCCTCAGGCGACAAGCGTAGATGCCGGAACGGCCATTTCGTGTCTATCCCGGAGAGCGGGACGATTTGCGGGCCCTCGCCGCTATCGGTCACGTAAACATTCGCGGTCGGCGCGCCGCAGCCCAAGATCGCGTGTGTTTTCTGCAACTTACGCGAGTTGCTTTTCGTTCCATTTCGGGATAGTATATTTGTAGTAAACGTTGTTCCCCGTCAACCCTCTTCCTGCCCGGGTGCTTTGCTATGAATGGTGATCTGAATTTCCACATCGGCGACAAAGTCGTATATCCCAACCATGGCGTCGGAGTAATCGAACAAATCAGCAGCCGCTCCATTGGTTCCTCGGTGGAGAAGTTTTATCTTCTGAATATAAAATCCAGCAGCCTGAAGGTAATGGTGCCCTGCAATAACGTCGGCAGCGTGGGGATCCGGCGGGTGGTGCGCAATGGGGAAGTTCAGAAGATATTGGATTTTCTTTCCATCGCGGAAGCCGCGGGGACGGCAGACTGGAAGGACCGTTTCAAGGAGAATTCCGACCGCATGCGCACTGGCTCGCTGCTGGAGGTCGCAGGAGTATTGAAGAGGCTCATCATCCTGCATCAGGCGAAGCCATTGTCATTCCGCGAAAAGAAGATGCTGGAACGCGCGCGCTACCTTCTCGTCAGTGAATTAGCCATGTCGCGCAACTGCGAAGAGACAAAAGTTGAGGAGCTGCTGACGCTGGCACTCGCGAAGTGCAATTTGCGGTTTCCGGAGGCGTCGGAATTTCAGGCGTAGTGGAATCGTCGTTCTTTGCGGCCTTCGCGAGTCCTGGGCGCACTTTGCGGTAAAAGCTTTTGACCGCAAAGATCGCGAAGAAAACGCGCAAAGGCCGCAAAGGAGCAGTTCCTTTACGCTTTCGACTACGTGAACGTTCCATCCTAAGAAGTCCTAACCCTGGTCACATATAAAACAGGCTGAGGCGCGGAAGCGAGTACTTTTCCAAGAGACGCTTGTGGACGTACTGCTTTTGTAACTGCTCGATCTGTGGCGCGGCCATCCTGCGCCGATAGGGTGATAGTTCGCGATCGGCTTCTGACCGGACGACGACAATCTCCGCATCCGGGGTCGCGGCCAATAGCGCGGCAAAAAGTTTCTCCTCAAGCACGGTTAAGTGGCGCTCCAAATCCTCGAGGCGAGACACGGTATTCCTGCCTTCGACCTCATCCGCGAGTTGACGCAATGTGTCCGCAGAAGCGGCCGCAACCGCAGCCACGGAAACTCCAGGGGGTTCTGGAAGTTTGGCCTGTTCGAGCAGTGCCGCGTTGCGGCGGAGAAATGCGGCGATCGTCATGGGCTCGAAGCCTTGGGGCGACTTTGGCTTTGACGAAGGCCCAGCCGCGCCAACCGCGGCTTCGTTCATATCTTCCGCAGCCGTCAATACTGCCTGCGAGCACCACGCGAGACTGTTGATCTTCCGGGTTTTCGATGGGCGCCGATCATAGTGATCGAATGCCGTGTCGATTCCGCGCAACACCGCCTCCAACGGAACCCCTGCGTCTTTCCAAGTTTCGATCAAGGCCCAGTCGAGCGTCGAGAGCAGCAGGCCTCCGCCGCGGCGGCGCAAGTAATGCTCCTCAATTTCAGTGAAATAGTTGAAGTAATTTTCCACGACAGAATCAGCGCGCCGAGCGTGTGTTGGAGAGTGTCCGTTCGGTTTTTGTTTTCGGAGATGACGGCGGCGAACCCGCAGCTCTTGGGAACGAATGTGCCGTGTTTCTTTCCCAAATAATGCGAAGACCCTCGAGCGTGAGCAAGTCATCCACCTGCTTGATGTATTTCGATCCGGTGCCGATCAACTGGCCGAGGCCGCCTGTGGCCAGCACTTTGGTTTCTTTTCCCAGTTCGGCAAGCAAGAGCTCGAGGATGCCATCGACCAAGCCAAGATAACCGTAATAAAGCCCAGACTGCAGACTGCCCACGGTGTTCGTGCCGATGACGCGCGCAGGTTTTCGAATTTCCACGCGCGGCAGACGCGCCGTGCGAGAAAAAAGCGCATCGGCCGAGATGCCAATACCCGGGCAAATCACGCCGCCCAGATATTCTCCTTTCGCGGAGACACAATCGAATGTCGTAGCCGTGCCAAAGTCGACAATGATGCAAGGAGCGCCATATTTTTCCAGTGCGGCGACAGCGTTCACTATGCGATCGGCGCCAACTTCGGCGGGATTCTCGTACTGCACAGGCATTCCGGTTTTCACTCCGGGCTCGATGAAAAGCGGCTTGCTGTGGAAGTAGCGCTCGCACACCTGGCGAAGCACCGGGTCAAGAGGCGGCACAACCGATGAGATCACGATGCCATGAATGCGCGAAGCCTCTAGGTTCGCCATTGAAAACAGATTTCGGAAAAGAACCCCGTATTCGTCAACCGTACTGCTTTGGCGGGTGGTGACGCGCCAATGGGCGAGCAGGCGCTCGTAACGAGGCGCGGAGTCGGAATCGTTCCCCGGGGAAGCAAAAACTCCCAGCACCGTGTTCGTGTTGCCGACATCAAGAACGAAGAGCATGGCTGAATGCAGCGCTTATCTGCTGGCATTTGGCTGTTAGCGCTCAGCATTTGGTAGTGGCCACTACCCAGCATTTGGCCAAAACAATCTCGCACGGCCAAGTGCTAAATGCCGACTGCAAATGCCAATTTTTCATCTTGCCCGGACGGTCCCGCTCAGAACCTTTTGCAGTCCTTTTGCGGTACGCAATAGCAGAAACCCACGTTCGTCCAAACCTTCCGTTGTTCCTTCCAGCGTGGAACCATTGTCGTCCACGCGTACTTGCTTGCCGCGGATCCACGAGGAATTCTCGGCGAAGCGGCGAAGTATCGATTGTTGCGTATTCGGGCTTTCGAGCAACTGCCGGTATTCCCGATCGAGCGATTTTAACAAAGCGGCGGCCAGTTCCACGCGGGAGCGCTCACTGCCCGTAATCATGCGCAGCGACACGGCCTCGCCCTGCAGCTCTGCCGGGAACTCGGACTGATTCACGTTAATGCCGATGCCGACGACGATGTAGCGTACGCGAGTGGCTTCGCTATTCATTTCGGTGAGAATGCCGCAGACTTTCTTGCCGCCGATCAGGACATCGTTGGGCCACTTGAGGTCGATGGAAATGCCAGGGTTTACTTGAGCAATCGCAGAACGCACGGCCAACCCGGTGGCTAGCGACATGACCAGGACATCGGCGGGCGGCAGCGGCGGACGAAACACGCCGGAGCAATAGATTCCCGCCGATCGCGCCGACTCCCAGGTGTGCGCGCCGCGTCCACGTCCCGCGGTCTGTTCTTCGGCAAGAAAAACGCTGCCTTCCGGCGCGCCCCCGACCGCGGCAGCCATCGCCGCCGAGGTCCG
>Ga0187781_10003164_pt1 | contig 12413 bp, 14 predicted proteins | sample 0715_SJ02_MP02_2_FD_132447 | JGI IMG/M metagenome (GOLD analysis project Ga0187781, IMG submission 132447) | Tropical peat soil microbial communities from peatlands in Department of Meta, Colombia - 0715_SJ02_MP02_20_MG | ecosystem: Environmental > Terrestrial > Soil > Wetlands > Peat | place...
GTCAGAGACCAGGCACCAACCCCGTGACTCCTATCCCGTTGTTACTGAAGGCTGTGAGAGAGTTCATGGGGAGCGAACCATCAGTAACAACGGGATAGGAGTCACGGGGTTGGTGCCTGGTCTCTGACTCGGCGAACTTCCGGTCAGGGAGGGGGGGCGGCTGGCTCTGACCAGTGAAGTTCTGCCAGGCGCTTATTGAACTCCGACTTCGCCTCCTCTTCATTCGCGGGATTGGTGATTCTCAGCATCACCCTCACCCTTACGGCCCTGGTTGACTGTGAGATGACATAGATCTCTGGCTGTTCATTCTCGCCGAGGTCCGAGAACTTTGTTGAAAGCTCACGGGCGATTTCAGCCAGCGAGATAGAAACGGTCGAAACACCAAGGTCCGGGGGGACATCGATTTCGAGAGGTACTTTGATAGGACCATTCCCGCTTCGGTCAACTACAAAATCCGAAGTCAGCCTACTGTTCGGAATCGCAACAGACTCGTTCTCTGGGGTAATCAGAGTCGTATACAAGTCGTCAATCTTCACTACGCGGCCATAGGTCGAAGGCGTTCTGATCCAATCGCCAATCTTGAACGGTGCGATTTTCTTGATGGTCTGGCCGGCGAACCAGTTTCCGGTGAAATCTCTAGTCGCAAGAATCAAGAATACCCCCACTAGCAATATCGCCACGGAAACGACGGTGTCAGACGCGCCGAGGACAGGGAGCGTAAGCAACACTCCGGCTGTCCAGATGATTATTCCTCCTACGCTGCTAACTTCATATGCCAGACTCCTGTTTCTCTTCCACACCGCTCCAATGATGAGTCTGCCGAAGAGAAAGTTGGTGAGCCAGGTTGCACACAGGATGAGGGCAACCAACGAAAGGCTCAGCACGGTCCCTGCCAGTGTGATGCTAGTCAATCTCTACTCCTGCGCCTCTATTTGCGAACAAATCCTGCTTACGCCCGCTTCTTCGCCAATTACGATGACCTCGTCCCCCATCTGGAGCTCCATCTTATCGTTCGTGAAAAGAAGCTTTCCTCCCCTCATCACCCCTGCCACTCTTGCCGTCTTGTTTTCGAGGACCGACACTTTCTTCCCCAGCGTACCAGAGGTGGCCTTTATTGACACCTGCTCAATTGTGTAATCCTCTCCCCCACCATGATAAAGCACCCTGTGTCCTCTTCGGTGCAGCAGGCTCTTGACCTCTCCGAGTACAACATCCTCTGAACAGACCACCTCGTCCGCACCCACCTTCCGCATCCTCTCAGAGTTGATGGCATCCTTCGCAACCCCGATCACCCTAGGAACGGCGAACTGGGACTTTGCCAGGCGTATGAGCTCTCTCGCTATCTGGTCGTTCCCAAGGGCGACCAAGAGGGTATCGGTCTTCATTATCTCAGCTTCCGTTAGCACCGCGGGGTTGAGAACATTTCCTCGGTAGACTATGGCGTCGCTATTCTTGGACACCCACTCGCACCTGGCCTTGTCGCTGTCTATGAGGGTGACCTTCTCGCCCCTATGGGAAAGAAAGACGGCTAGCCTTGTTCCGACCTCTCCGCCTCCCGCAATCAGGACCTGCAAACCAACTCAACTTCTCCTGAGATTATTTGACCGATGGTTTCTCCCGGACTACCCCCAAACATAAATGGTTTAACCTCACCACCTGCCTCTTCATCCATCTTGCAGTTACTGATACCCAATTCTGGTTTCAGCAAGCTCTGCGCTCTCCGCAGTGACCCTTCGATTGCCCCGGGCCTGCGCTATTCCTCTCACTGCCACCTCGGAACAATCACCCTGTTAGAAAGGATTGGGTGCCTCAAGGACCCGGCACTATACTTTCTGTATCCGGCCGGAGGTCCAGTCGAGAACCGTTTTAGCCTGACCTGAAACTAGAAGTATGTTGATGCAAGAAGCAACTACGGTCGGTCCCAGGAGTACCGTTCCTGGGGACGTCCTGTCCGGCCAGAGCCTAGTGACATTGCTGGCCCTGGCGGGGACAAAGCGTATGGACGTGGAAGTCCTTCGGGAAAGGGCTAAGCTCACTCCAACCGCCTTCGAGAACCTTCTAGGGTGGCTGCAACGGGAATACCTCGTTGATGTCATTACGAGTCTTGAAGGGGAACGGGTGGAGGAGAGCGTGACGCTGACCGAGAAGGGAGAGGCGGTCCTTGTCAGGATGCTCGAGAGCACCTGCGAGCTGCCGGAACTTCGCTAGGCCACGTCCTTTCTCTGTTTTGTCCACTCAGGCGGGCTGCGGTTCCGCCACCGTCAGGTCGATGGCCACTTCTGCGATGTCTGACCCGTACTCAGCGGTCCTTCTGATGCTTTCCAGCATCAGCTTCAACGAAGCCACCTGAGATCCGCTCATTCGAGGGGCGAGCACTTCGCTGCTCAGTTTTCCTTCCAATTGGACTACATCCTTGGTCTTTGCGATGGCTTCCTCGGCGATCTTACCATCGAGCCGGAGAAGAGCTGAAATCGAGCCGTCGAACACCTTCCTGGCCATAGCGGTCATCTCTGTGATTCTCTTGACCGCCGATTCTGGAAGGTTCTGAAGCTCCTCCGCCTGCAGGGCGATTCCAGCCGCGTGATCGGCCACCCTCTCGACGCTCTTTACAACGAGCCTGTACCCGAGACAGTCGCGAGTTGACGTCAAGCCTATCTCTTGGATTACTGACCTGTCTCTGACAGCGATGTTCAGCTGCCTCAGGAGGAAATGGTAAAACCGGTCGACTTCGTCATCCCTCTCTATGACCTCCGTCGCCAAACCCTTCCCTCCGCCCTGAAGCACCGCCACCGAATCTGTCAACATCCCGCCGGCTATTATCGCCATCCTCTCGAGCGCCTTCTTCAGTGGGAGATCTACGTAGCCGGACAAGCATTGGGTGAGTATCCCCGCTGAAGACTCTTCTATGATCTCCACCCCGACCAGCTTCCGCCTGATGCCTTCTCTGATGAAGCCCCTTAGCGCCCCGTCCGAGCGCCCCAAGGTGATTCTGATGGTATCGTAGCCTGCCAGATAGTATGAAATGAAGTGCCTGAGGAGGAAATCCTTGTCCAGTCCCTGCGAAGCCTCGAGAATTGCCTCAGACCTCGAGGGTGTGCGGATGTCGCGGCGCGGCACTATCAGCAGAGACGAATCAGGCTGGACGAGGACTGCGACGGGGTCGCTTGCCCTGAGACCAACGTCGTTGACCCAGGTCTTTGGAAGAGAAACCACGAAGCTGTTGCCCCCCGTGACCTGGACCTTCCTGAAATCAGGCCTCTTGCTCTCAGCGACCACGGCGTCGGTATCCTACATAGCCTCTATATATCCTTCGGGCATCACAGGAGCATATTGGATGGGACCCGGGGGCCCGGCCGACCCCGGGCATCCGCGATGTTTTTAGGGAAAATTGAGAGATCAGAGGTTAGGGAAAGGCCATGCCGGCCGCACGTAAGCGCCTTCCGAAAGGGGGTCCACCAGTTCGAAGTCTAAGCACCCCTATACTCTATGATTTCAACCATATAACCTGTCGGCTACCGATAAATCACCTATTCCTCCGGCAGAGGCCGAAGATGAATCTCTACAAGACAGCAACAAGCGGAACTACCATAGGTCTTGTGGTTGTGTTGGTTGTGGTTGTGATAGCGGCAGGTGCCTACATAGCGCTCAATCCGGGCGGAACCACGACAACAACGGTTGTCAATACGACTACAGCGACCAGTACTGCAACCAGTACAGCCACCAGTACAGCCATCAGCACCGCAACCAGTACAGCTGTCAGCACCGCAACCAGCACGCTGACCAGCACGTTCACGTCGAACACCCTCCTCCCGGCCGCGACAGTGAACGCGGGCGGAGGAACCCTCGTGTACCCGTTGATGCAGGCGTGGATTAACACATATTCCTTCGTGCAGCCGAACATCCAGATCAGCTACTCTGCGGTCGGAAGTGGGAAGGGCATAGCGGGCATCACCTCGGGGCTATACACCATCGGGGAAAGCGATGCACCTCTGTCGAAGGCTCAGTATGCGGGACTCCCCGCCAATTCGACCCTCCTGACCATCCCGGTATCTGACAGCGGAATCATTCCTGCCTACAACCTACCCGGCATAACGGCACACCTGAACTTCACGGGCAACGTCCTCGCGGAGATATTCTACGGGAGCATCACCATGTGGAACGACCCTCGCATTGCAAACCTGCAGTCTCCAAGCGTAGCAGCGCAGCTGCCAACACACGCGATCCAGGTCTACCACAGGTCAGACGGTAGCGGGACCATGTACGGGTTCACCCAGTTCCTTTCAGACTCGAACTCCACTTGGAAGAGCCAAATCGGTTACTCCACAGGTACCCTAGCTTGGCCCGTTGGGATAGGATGCCTACACAACGCGGGTGTTGCGGACTGTATAGCAACCACCCCCTACTCGATAGGACCTCTGGAGATTGCCTATGAAATCGCAAACCCAGGCCAAATCAACTACGGCGCGGTCAGGAACGCCTTTGGGAACTACATCGTTGCCAACCTCACGAACATATCGGGAGCCCTGGCGGCTGCCATAAGTAATGGCCTCCCATCGACCGACCCTCAGTGGACGAGCTACTCTGTGATTCAAGCGACCTTCAACGATACTTCTGACCCGTACATCTATCCAGTCTCGACCTTCACCTACGCTCTGGTCTACCAGGACCTCAGTGCGTCCTATGCATCAACTTCTCAGGCACAGGCGGTCGCTGCTCTCAACTTCCTGTCGTGGGTTGTGAACGACGGTCAGAGCAAGTCCCCTACCTCCTCCGGAGCCACGCTGGGCTACCCACCTCTCCCATTATCGGCCGTCACCCTCGACAACTCCTTACTGGCTAGTATCACCTACAACGGAACTCCAGTCCTCTAGGGTCCTAGCTCATAGCCAGGATCCTCCATCTTCTTTTACTGGTGATGATGTGTCTGACCTAGGGGAGCGTCATTGACGGCTTCTCCGAAGGAAAAGCGCAGGTCAGGGTCAAAAGGGGACCTTGTTCTCAAGGCGGTGGTCGGCGCGGCCGCCGTTGGAGTGATTGCGATACTCGTGGGGCTGGGCGTCGAATTAACCTCTGGTTCTTGGCTCAGCATCAAGACGTTCGGTCTTGGATTCATCACCGGGTCAACGTGGAATCCTCCTCATGATATCTTCAATGTGTTTCCGTTCATTCTTGGAACGCTGATCACCTCGGCGCTCGCGCTCCTTTTCGGATTGCCCATCGGCCTCGGCGTAGCCATTTTCCTATCCGAGCGGGCTGGGAGGACCAGAGGAGTAGGGGCCGCATTGGGATCCCTCGTCGAGCTACTAGCAGCGGTGCCGAGCGTGATCTACGGGCTATGGGGGCTGCTGGTCTTGGTTCCTTTCATGAGGGCGTATGTCGAACCGACCCTCAAGACCTATCTCGGCTTCACCCAGCTATTCAATGCAGCTCCCTTCGGCTTGGACCTACTTACGGCTGGGGTCGTACTTACCATAATGATAATCCCGACGATTTCTGCTGTTTCGAGAGACGTCCTGAATGCGGTACCCAACAGTCAGCGAGAAGCGATGTACTCGCTGGGCGCGACCGACTGGGAAGTCACACGGAAGGCCGTCCTCCCGTACGCCAGGTCAGGCATATTCGGGGCCACAATCCTCGGCTTGGGACGGGCCGTGGGCGAGACGATGGCGGTCACATTCGTCGTAGGGAACGCGACCGCCATTCCGACGTCCCTCATATCACCGGGATACACTTTGACTTCTCTTATCGTCAATCAATTCGGAACCACGACGGACCCCCTCTCGGACGCAGCGCTCGTGGAAGTGGGACTTGTATTGTTCATGCTTGCCCTGGTGATAAACGCTTTCGCGAGAGTGCTGGTCTGGAGGATGACCCGATCAACGAGATTCAGGGTATGAGGTGGTATCGTAGTTGACATCTATCAGCCAAACGGGTCGGCGTCAAGAGTGGCGCCGAATTCTCGACCGGATAATGAAGGTCTTGGTTATCCTCGCCGTAGTGATAGCCGTAATCCCGCTTGTCTTGGTCGTGTGGGATGTGGTGTCGCAGGGCCTGCCTGCGATTACTCTGAACTTCTTCACCCACAACCCCCCGTCTCCTTGCTCCACAGGCCAGATTGCGAGCGGAAGTTCGTATTGCTGGGGAGGCATATTGAATGGGATCGAGGGGTCGTTTCTGATGGTTGGAATGGCGACGCTGATTGCGGTTCCCGTGGGGGTTGGGGCAGGGATTTACTTCTCGGAGTGGCCAGAGTCCAGGCTTTCATTCCTCTCGAGTTTCACGAACGACGTTTTGGCCGAGTTCCCTACCATCACCATTGGTCTGTTCATCTTCGTCCTTATCGTGGAAACAACGAGAACGTTTTCCGCTGTGGCAGGGGCCACTTCTCTGGCAATCATAATGCTCCCGATTGTGGCGAGGACTACAGAGGAGTCCCTCAAGCTCGTGCCCACTACCCTGCGGGAGGCCTCGATGGCCTTGGGCATCCCCCGGTGGAAGACGATCTTCAGAATCGTCATCAGTACGGGCAGGTCAGGCTTGGCAACGGGAATCCTCCTCGCGATTGCCCGAGCAGCTGGGGAGACCGCCCCCCTCGTGGTAACCGCCGGTTACCTCAACTTCCCCCCGACGGGACTCTTCCAACCGACCGCGTCCATTCCCTACATAATCTATAACTTTGGCACGGGGGGCGATTACGCCAACTGGACGACGACCGCCTGGGGTGCGGCCCTGGCGCTTGTGGTGTTCATGCTGATCCTGAACCTCTCTGTCAAGCTCTTTATTGGGCGCAGGTTCGCAGGGGTCAGGGCTGAAATTTAGGTGAGCATGTGTGCAGACCCAGGAAGATTTCAGAGAGAGAAAGGAGATGTCTGAGGTGACCGAGCCGAGGTCTCTAGGCGGGGTCCAGCCCAAGTTCGAGACGAAGGGACTGAAAGCTGGTTTCAGGTCCACCTGGGTGCTCAATGGGATCGATCTCAAGATCCCTCCCAACAAGGTCACCGCCGTGATGGGTCCATCAGGGTGCGGTAAGACCACCTTCGTCAGGTGCTTGAACCGACTCCACGAGCTGACCCCTGGCGCGGTGGTAGAGGGAGAGGCTCTCCTTGACGGAGAGGACATCTATGACAGACGGGTCGACCCAGTGGCCGTCCGTCGGAGGATAGGCATGGTCTTCCAGAAGCCGAATCCGTTTCCCACCATGTCAATCTACCACAACGTTGTAGCGGGCCTTACCCTGAACGGCGAGAGGGACAAGAAGAAGCTGGACCACGCCGTCGAACACAGCCTCCGCGGAGCCTACCTCTGGGACGAGGTGAAGGACAAACTCACCAACTCTGGCGCTAGCCTGTCGGGAGGGCAACAGCAGAGGCTCTGCATAGCGAGGGCACTGGCAGTGGAGCCAGAAGTACTCCTGATGGACGAGCCGTGCTCTGCCCTGGACCCCACGGCCACTGCGAAGATCGAGGAGCTGTTAACACAGCTCAAGCGTGACTACACAATCATCATAGTGACGCACAATCTGCAGCAAGCTTCGAGGGTGTCAGATTACACCGCCTTCTTCTACCTCGGCAAACTCGTGGAATTCGATGAGACCACAACCCTCTTCGAGAACCCCAGAGAAGAGCTGACAGAGAGGTACATCACGGGGAAGTTCGGGTGAACGCATGCCTAGATTAATGGACATGGGATTGGACCAGCTGAACAGCCTGCTGCTGGACATGGCCACTCTTTCACAGCAGGCTGTCTCGGCTTCCATCGACGCCTACAGCCGCGGCTCAAAGGGGACGGAAGTGAGGCAAATGTCCAACAGATTGCACGCCCTGCACCGCCAGGTAAGCGATTTGTCGGTGGAAATGATCGCCAGGTACCAGCCGGTCGCCAGCGACCTTAGGTTTCTGAAGGCCTGCATGGAGATCTCTTACGGCTTCTTCCGATACGGGAGATACGCCCTTGACATCACGAGCGTCTTGGAAATGTTCGGCGACCTGGGCAACTGCGACAAAAAGTTCGTGGTCGACACGGCCAAGAAGACACAGGAGATGATCCGATTGAGCCTCGAAGCCTTCGCCAAGCGAGATTTGGAGATGGCTCGGAACATCCCGAAGATGGACGACGTGGTAGACGAGAGCTACAGGAAAAACCTCAGGTCAACCATTCAGGGAAAGGGTGGGGACATCAAATGCGCCCTCTCCGCCACCCTAATCCTGCGCTACCTGGAGCGCATTGCGGACCACGCCTCCTACATCGCCGAAAGCGTCGAATACATCGCGACCGGGATCGAGCCGAAGCTCGACTAACCCCCGCCGCAGCCGCTAGAGCGAGATGACTCTTGTCTTCTTTCTTCCAGGGCGGACCAAGACCTCATCACCCATGGAGACCCTGACCCCCGCCCTTTTGTCTGTGGTCCCGTAAATCCGAGCGTCCGCCTCCCTGAAGAGTGATAGTGAGACCCTCGACCCCCAGGGAACAGTGTAGCGCAGGGGATGCAGGTCAGTTCCAGTCCTTTCGGTATAGGTTGGTGTTATGTGGCAGATTCCGACTTCGCCCTTCTCTATGCTGGCGAACCCGCCTGGATCGATGTAGTCCCCCCTGATTCGGTCCGGATACGAATAATACCCCGTTGATCCCGCACTCGTCGAGATAACCACTCCGTCCCCGATCGCAGCCTCTTCGAAGTTCTCTCCCTGTCCGCCAACCTTCACCCTGTAGCGGATACAAGTGCTGTCACTCCCCCTCTGAAGGTACACGTCGGTGAACACTTCCCCTATGCTCCTGCCATTCAGCAGGACGGCCAACCGGCCGTATTCATCGATGGAGTAGTCTCCGCTTCCTATCCTCTTCAGGGCCCGGGGGAGGTGGTCATACTCGATACGGGCCAGCTGCGCTTTGGAACCCGCCGCTCCCTTTGACCTCATCCCGACGAAGAGGAGCGGAATGTCCTCGGTCCTCCCATAACGGCTGAACCTCCCGTCTCCCCCGACCACCACCCCGAAGTCAGCCGTACCCTGGGTGACCTTCATCCCCGCCTCTTCGATGAGCCTCCCGAGCTCCTCCGGCGGGACCTTTGGCGCCCCGCTGTCCAGCAGCATCCTGACCTTCGTTCAGCCGCGCCCCCTGTCGACGAACTCCAGAATGCTCCCCTCTCCCTCGTCCCTGCCCCCGCTGTCTATGAACCTCGTCGCCCTGCCGGCCGCTTCACTCTGCTGCACGTCTGATATGCCTAGTTTCTCCATCATCCTAAGCGAGTTCTCGACCGCGAACCCCCTGAAGTGGTTGTTGAAGTAGCCGAATGTCTTCTTTACCCTGGCGGTGACCTCCTTCACCTTTGGCACCCAGCTGTCCAGTTCCTTTTCGCTGTACCTGTAGTTGTACCAGGGCCTTGACCCGCGGCCGTGCCATCTGATGAATGCGAAGTCCGCGGTCGTGACCGTGTCGGGAGGCAGGAGTGGCTCGTCGACTATGACGTTCGCCACGTTCCTGTCTCTGAGGAATGACCAGACCTCTTCCCGCAGCCACGAAGGGTGTCGGAACTCGACCGCGAACCTGACATCTTCGGGCGCCTTCAATAGGAAGGCCCTTAGTTTATCGAAATCCGACTGGTACGAATAGCTAGGCGGGAGCTGCACCAGAATGGGTCCGAGCTTACCCGCCGCTATGAGTGGCTTCAGCAGACCGAGGAATCGGATGAGGTCTGCCTCGACTCCCTTCGAGAGGTCCAGCTTCTTCTCGTGTGTCAGGAGCTGAGGGAGTTTCGCTGAGAAGATGAAATCAGGAGGGGTGTACCTCGACCATCCCAGCACGAGCCCTTTCGAAGGAAAAGCATAGAATGTCGAGTCGACTTCTGCGGTCATGTACAGTTTCGAGTAAAACGAGAGTTTGTTAGTACTTGGTGTGGGATAGAACACCCCCGCCCACTCGTTGTAAGACCAGCCTGACGTCCCTATGAGGAGGTCGGCCAAGCATCCCGGCCGTTGAGGTATTCTCGATTTAAGTCTGACAGAGGGATGGCTACAGGATTGGCATCCACCCTGGCCTAGCGGACCAGGTTGCTATTGCATCGTGAGCATGTATCGACTCGAAGCACCTGCTGCTCACATAGAGAGCGTTTGGGAACCTGCTCACGCACTCCCTAACTAGGTCCTCCGCAAACCTCGGATTCGCTTGAGCTTCAAGAATCTTCTTCGCCTCTTCTAGGCGTTTCATGTGCTCCTTCGGCGAAGCCGAGAAGCACTCGGCTATCCTGCCCACCACGCTCATCGAGTCCAGCGTCTTCTCGCTCTTCAGGACAACGGTGAGCTGCGCTCTCTGCATGTGACCTATCCCGATCATCTTCTTCGAGCAGGGACATGCCGTCATTCCTTCTACCACGTACTGGTACGTCACCGCCCCTCTCTGAGTGGCCCTCATGGTAATCTTCGCGAACTGGTCGTCGTAGGGCAGCTCGAAGCCCGCCGTTACGCTTGAACCCGGCTGGGTCCTGTTGACCTCGCTGCATATCCATCTCAGCCACTGCTCCACGCTCCCAGCCCTGCGGCCGTTTGCCGCCCTGACGAGCCTGCTCATGTGAACTCCTCTGTGAAGGCCTGTGGAGGTCTGAACCGACAGCTCAACGGGCATCAACATGCTACCTGCCGCGCTGACCACACGGAGCTTCGCAATTCCAGCATCAACAGGCATTCGTGAAGTCTCAGATTGGACATCCGCAGTCGCGTCTATGAAGTCCAGTGCGTCGTTAGTTCTGTTTCCAGTCCGTCCCAAGGAGGGTCGGCCCCGTTGTCCTTCCCTTAAGTAATTTTCTCCCATTTCGAGGCCGTCAGGGGGTCAACTATGCCTGCTTCTTTGAAACACCTCTGACGTGTGAGGCAACCGTCGCACACCCAGCAGTGTTCTTCCGAGTCTCGGTGGCAGCTCCATGTCAATTCGAATGGGACCCCCAATGAAGCCCCCAGTCTAATCACCGCTGGCTTCCTCAGGCGCTTCAAGGGTCTTGCAATCTTCAGCCTGTTCCTGCGAAGGATCCGCGACCCGTTCCAGAAGGCCCTTTGGAGAGAGCCAAAGAACTCTGGACTGACGTCAGCGAAAACCTCGGTATCCTCCCTGTTGTGCCCACCTACGATGTACGTGGCGCCTGTCTCCTCCGCGTATGAGGCGGCGAAGGCATAGAATATGCTGTTCCTGAGAGGAATGTAATTGGGCGGGAGTCCGGCGGGCCTGAACCCAGGTATGTCAGCCGCCTCTTTCAGGTCGGGAAGCCTTACCGTCCTTTGCTCCAGGACCCCCGCCCTAGAAGCAATCGCTTTCGCTGCTGCAAGCTCGCTCTTTGCGATTCCCATGTACTCGAAGGTCAGGGCGCGCACTCCCCGCGTCTTTTTGGTCAGGTACAGCGCGGTGGCGCTGTCTATCCCACCGGAAAGGAGCACTATGGCTTCCTTCGTCGGTCTGTCACACCTTCCTGGTGGAGCTTCGCCAGAATGTGGCTCCCCTTGTTGAGTCCTTCGTAGACGTAGACCCCGACGGCGGTCACATTCTTGGGCATTCTGGGCGCGATCCTAGACAGCACCTCCCTCGCGAGGTTCTCCACCGTAGCCTCTCCCTTCATCATCACCGTGGTGTCCCTGGGCGCTCTGATGGCGAACTCGCCGTGAACCGTCCTGAAATTCAGGGCCACGCTTTTCGAGTCAATGGCGGTCACATACTTCTCGTTGATGAAAAGCTTGTGGTCAAGGCTGCTCACGGCCTCCCTAACTATCCGCTTAGCGACACCGAAGTCAACGACCATCCCCTCGACCGGCCTTCCGACTACTTCGACTAGAACGCTCGAAGTGTGCCCGTGCATTACGGAGCACTTCTCAGTCTTCGGCAGGATGTGCGCGTAGTCGAAATTGAAGGAAGGATCGTCGAGGAAGATTGTCTGTCTCTCCCCCGTCTCTTCCATCCCTATCACCCTGATTCCGTGGTCAAGGCTGTCGCTTCTCAGCGCCTCGCGCCGGATTAGGACGCACTTGTGCTTCCCGGCCAGAAGGGCCATGCGCTCTTGATCTCCCAGCTCTCTGTCGACGAGCACCCAGACGTCGCCGACCTTGAAATCGGCGAGAAGCCCGCTCCCCCCCGTGATTCTCACATTTTCTTTGAAGCTGATTCCGAGCGCATCCAAAAGACCTGCTACCAGCTGATGAGTGCTGGTCCTTCTTATCGCCCTCCCCGAGAGGTATGCCCTCCGGTACGCCCCTTCGTCCAGCCGCTTTAACCGGGGCGCCAGCTTCGAGAGGAGTTGCTCACTCAAACCGTCGTAGCCGGGAAATGGCTTCGTTTATAGAATTTCGTGCAATGGGGTTGGTGGTGCGGCCTTGATCCAGTGGTTAGGATAGTGGCTTCCCAAGCCACTCGCCCGGGTCCGAATCCCGGAGGCCGCA